>Ga0137403_10001634_pt1 | contig 28078 bp, 35 predicted proteins | sample CZOMad2_1_16fung_FD_122057 | JGI IMG/M metagenome (GOLD analysis project Ga0137403, IMG submission 122057) | Vadose zone soil fungal communities from Angelo Coast Range Reserve, California, USA - CZOMad2_1_16fungal (Hybrid Assembly) | ecosystem: Environmental > Terrestrial > Soil > Vadose zone... | reverse complement strand
ATTGTGTTCGGCGAATCGACAACCAAGCGAGCGATTACCGTCAGGACGCCGCAGAAGATGACCAGGATCGCCGCGGTCGCAGCCAGCTCGCCGATCATCCATAGCGGTTTGCTGCGTTCAGTCTCGTACTCGTCCTCTTGTCCGCGGCGCACATGCCGGCTTTCGAAATCCTCGAAGACTTCCAATCCTGCTTCCTGACGCCCCAAGCGGCCAATGTGAGACGCAGGATGAAAGCGTATCAGCTGTTCAATGGCGCTAAGCATGGCGGGCTCCAATCAGTTACGAGTTTCGCCCTCGGGTCATGTCTGGGACGATCCTGCGAGGTCTGCGCTTTCAACTCGTGAATCGCACCCAACGCGGCATGCCGTTTCGCTCCATGAGGGAACGTTGGCACTTTTCTCTGGATTGAACGCAATCCTGGATCAAAATACTGGAGCGAGCTGTGATAGGGATCACTGTCCAGCGCACTGCCGCGAGTGCAGGCGTTCATGGCTCAGTCAGGGACGCTGCGCCCGCAACCAGCGCTTCACGCCTGCCAGAACGCCTTGTCGCACTCGCGCATGACATCAGCGCGCGACACGCCCATATCCTTGAGCAACCAGTCGTCGGCCATCGCCAGCGCCCGCCGCTGACGAATGCGCTCCCTCCACGTCAGAATGTGCCGCAGCAAGAACGCCGCCAGCGATTCGAATGAAGACGCCGACGCCCGCCTCGTCGGAGCGGGTCGCCGACCCGACGGCCGCTCCGCTCTCGCAATTCTATGCATGCCATCCTCCGCTCGCCGGAACCGTCACAGCACGAGGCAGGATAGCAGTGCCCTCCTGACGACGTGCTGTCAGGAGGCGAAGCGGAGGGTGAGACCGTGAAAATGCGCGGGGCGCGGGGCGGCCGGTGCCATTTTGAGGCGCCCGCGCGATCGTCGGCTCCACGAGCGGGGAACTGCGGTTTCAGTGCGCTCGTTCAATTGTCCCTTCGCCGAACCGTTTCTTCCGCGTTGCAGTGAGATGCACTGTCACGACGACCGGTCGGCGTTTCTGCTCAGTGCACGGCCTCACCCTTAGCCGGCGCCTTCGCCTGCAACCATTCGATCGCGTCTCGAATCCGGTGCCACATCGCCGCGCCCTGGCAGTCGCCATCCTCCAGCAGGTGCTCCGCCAGCGCCACGGATTCGAGCATGGCATCGGCGCCGTAGCGCTGTTCCATGAGGAACGCCATCTGCCAGATATCGACCCCAAGGGGTCCAGCGACTTCACTCGTCTTGAAATACGACATCGGCAACCACCGGAAGGTTTCGATCGTGAGGAGGCGACAGCGGAAACCGGCCGGCCTATCGAACCCGCGCTTTCTTTCCGATACCAGGCCGGTCCTTCGCGGACGAAGGCAACCAGCGTCGCCGGCGTGTGATACACCGCAACTGCCTCCGCAGGTATGTCGGCGATGCGAAAATTTGTGACAGGTTGTAACAGCAAGCCGCAAGGCTAGGGGGCCCGCTCGGCTTCGGCCGGCTTCACCGCCTGCAACCGCTCGACGGCGTCCGGCAGCCGGCGCGACATCGCCGCGCCGGCGGTATTTGTCTTACGGCTTACTCGATTTCAGGAAGACCTCGATCGCATCGAGATCGCCGGTGGCCAGTGTGCGTTCATGCCCGCCCAGCTCCAGGAGCGCGAACTCACCCTTTCTCGTCGCCGGCGTTCCCGGCCGGCCGGCGTGCCCCTCCAACGAGTCGATCGTCCAGCCGTGTTCCCTGGCGCGCCGCTCCAGCCCTTTCCATCGCTCCACATCTTCAGGGTTCATCGCGCAATTCTCCGCGTTGTGGCGGGGGTATCTGCCACAGCGGAGGTGCGCTGGCAACGGAGTCTGGATCGCCACCAAAGCGCCTGGCGCTCCGTTCATGGCGCGCAAGGTCAGGTTCGGTCCGGGATCAGCGCCTCTGCCTCGTCCGCCAAACGGCGGGCCAGGTGGGGCGACAGAAGCTTCGCCAGCCTGGCGTGCGCCCGGCGCCAGACCGGGATCGCCGCCTCCAGCCGCCGGGCGCCGGTCTCGGTCAGCCACACCGAGCGGCGCCGCTGGTCGGTCCCGACCACGGCGATCTCGATCAGTCCCTCGCCCTCGAGCGTGCGCAAATTGCGCGACAGCGTCGACTGATCGAGGCCGGCGCGCCGGGCCAACGCGCCCAGCGTGTCATCGGACAGGGCGGCGATCAGCGCCATCAGGCCGACCTGCGCCACGCCGAGGCCGAGGCCTGCCATCTCGCGATCAAGGAACTGGGTAATGCGCCGCGCGGCAAGCCGGCTGTTCCAGCCGGCGCACGAATCGACCAGGGCGCCGGCGTCCGTGCGCAGAGTCTTTCGCGTTTGCCTCGGAGTGTTCATAGATATATGTATATACATATTATGTAGATGCACGGAAAGACCATTCATGGCGTGTGGCGTTCCAGGAGGCCACATCGGGAAAAGGGGACAGCCATCGTAAAGGAATTGCGGCGGAACATCCTGCATTGCATCGGCAACACGTCCCTATTGGTCTTGCGCAACATCGGGCCCGGGAACGGCTCCCGCATCCTGCTGAAACTGGAAAGCGAGAATCCCACGGGCAGCATGAAGGACCGGATGGCGCTCGCCATGATCGCGGCGGCGGAGGCGGACGGACGTCTCACGGCGGACGGCTCCGTCGTCGAATACACCGGCGGCAGCACCGGCGTGTCCTTATCCCTGGTCTGCACGGTGAAGGGATATCCCCTGCATATCGTGACGTCCGATGCCTTCGCCCGGGAAAAACTCGATCATATGAAGATTCTGGGAGCCGGGCTTCAAATCGTGCGAAGCGAGAGCGGGCGCATGACGGAGAAGCTGACCCGCGACATGATCGAAGCCGCCGGCATCATCGCGGAAGAAACGGGAAGCTTCTGGACCGATCAGCTGAACAATAGAGACCAGCTTGCGGCCTATCACGACATGGCGGAGGAAATCTGGAATCAGACCGGCGGACGGATCGATGGGTTTGTCCAAAGTGTGGGCACCGCAGCGTCCCTGCGGGGTACCGGGGAAGCCTTACGCCGCCATAACGAGCGGATCAGGATCGTTGCCGTGGAGCCCTCAGAATCCCCGGTCCTGTCGGGCGGCCGGACCGGCGCTCACAAGATCGACGGGATCGGAGCGGGTTTTGTCGTGCCGCTCTGGCAGGAGGACATCGCTGACGGGATCGAACAGGTTTCCACGGAGGAGGCCATGGCCATGGCCGTGCGGCTGGCCCGGGAGGAGGGCCTCTTTGCGGGGACTTCCACGGGCGCCAATGTCATCGCCGCCTTGCGATTGGCCGAACAACTGGGACCCGACGCGACCATTGTCACCGTCATGTGCGATACCGGGATGAAATATCTCAGCAAATGACAGGAACGCAGTGTGGCGGCGGCGCCGACCCGGCGGGCGGGCGCTCAGAATCCGAGGCGGCTGGTGATCGCCCGGCTTGCCCGCCGTGCGCCGTTATACCTGACCCAGGGCGGTGCACCGAAGCTCTGAAACTCCCGGCCGGCCGAGTCGATGATCTGGTAGAATCCCATGTTGGCGTCGAGAATATTGCTCTGCAAGCCGCGTCCGGCGATGATGGCAACGTTCCACAGGCTGCGGAACTGACGCAGCAAAGGGAGATTCTGGCCGACTTCGCAGGCGCGCAGATCGACCCAGGAATCGGCCTCGAACTTCGACGTGAGGCGCCCCAACAACGCGCGGTAGGAGCCAAAGCTGCTGGACGACACCCAATCGGGGCCGAAGGCGACGCCCCCGGGGCTGCCATGGACCTGAATGTGCAGCAGCGACATCTGTCGCGTGCCGAGCTCGCTCAGGACGTTGTCGACGAAAGTCTGCGCCGACCTGAAATTCACTTCGCCGAACGTCGTCGCGCTTTCCGCCCACCCCACGGTATCGCTGTCCTCGATCGCGATGATCTCTGCGCCTGCCCCGAACATGGTGTTTCCTCCTTCGGCACGGCCGTGGACAGCGAGAAGGTATAGAACGGCTCCCTCGCCAAGTCTGTGACGGGAGTCACGCTCCGATCGGCAGCGTCGCGGCCTCGTGCATGACATCGGCGCCGCGGCGTCGGCCGGGCGGCGCGCCAGATGTCGCCGCGCCGATCACGGCGAACTCGCCCCGTGTTCTGTGGTGCGGCGGCCGGGAACGACCCTTGATCGGGGATTTGGAACGGCCGCCTAGGGAACATCCCGATGGGAGAGGCGAGCTATCTCAGGCAGTATGGAGGTTCTGCGGAGGGCGATACGGACGGCGCGTGGGTTCCCCCTCCCCCCAGGCCACGCACCGCAGTCTTCCGCGTGTCTGACCCGATGTCACGTGAACGGCCTGCCGAGACGATCGCGTCCCGGCGGGCCGCCTCGTGCCGGCGCCGTGGCGCCGAAGTCCTGGGAACGCGCGCCCGCCGGATCGCGCCGAACCCGACCTCGAGCCGGAAATACGACGTCAGTGGCTCAGGTTGAACGCGAAGTCATAGGCGCTGCCCTTGGCATCGCGCGCGTGCAGGTTCATTTCGCCGTGGGCGTTGGCGTACTTGCCGGTCCCGCCGGTGATCGCCAGCATGGAATCGGCGGTGTCGTAGAACGGCCCTTCGACGGTGATCTGGCCCTTGTCGAGGGACACCGTCCAGATGCATTCCCAGGCCTTGCCCACGACGGTGCGGACGCACCAGCCGTTGTCGCGGCCGACCAACGTGACGTTGGCCTGGTCATAGATCTCGTTGGCAAAAGCGAGAATGTCGCCGACGCTATCGCCCTTCTTGCCGATGTCGGCGACCGTATCCGAGGTCGCCCGCTCCACCAGCGTCAGGATCGCCTTGTCCGACGCCGTAGCGGTGCAAACAAGAAGCCCCGCGCCAAGAGCGGCGAACGCCAGAGCTCGAATGGATTGCAGATGCATGCGCATGAATTTCCCCTCTGATTGAGCGGGCATGTCGCGTTCGGTGTGTCGCCGGACGATCGCCCGCGGGGAATAGTACGCGGGCACGAGAGTCCGCTTCAACCGGAGGTCCGGTCAGTCGGTGCTGCGCGATGTCGACGGCGGATCGGGCTCGCCTCTCAATCCGTGAGCGCAACCTCGACCGCGGCGTTGACAATGCAGATGTTGCCGTCGCCGAGGCCGTTCGGAGTGAGCATGCCGCCGGGCGCGACCTCGATCGTCACCGCGCCATGCGGCAGCACGGCTCGCACCGCCGCCGGGTCCGGCTTGCCGGCGGCCTCCGGCACCGCCAGCCGCACGAGGATCGCCATCTGCCTGGCGCCGCCCGTCATGAATGCGCGCAGGCCCGGCAAGTAGATTCGGCCGACCGCATCGCGCACCGCCCGCACCGACGCCTTGGTCGCATCCTGTCCCTGCAGGTCGACGCCCATGCCCATCTCGATCAACACCACCTGCCGCATCACGTCTCTCCACGCTATCCGGGAAACAAGGACATGCTGACGGCCGCACGCCAGTCGATCAAGGCCGCGATGCAGAACCAGGTCGGCCCGATGATCGACGGGGCGCGGAAGCCGAGCGCCGCAATCGCGCCTCGCGCGCCGACGCTCCTCCTCTTGTGCGGACAAAGAAGAGCCCCGCCGGCGAGGGCGGGGCTGCCATAGCGGGAATACGCGCTCGTCTTGGAGGCGCGTGCGGCGGGCGGCGCTACTTCAGGAGATTCGTGGAGATGTAGCCCTCCATGCCGTTGACCTTGACGTGGGTCCATTTCCCGCCGGAGACCTTGCCGAGCACGTCCAGTTTCGTGCCCTTGTCCAGCTTCGCCAGCAACTTGCTGTGGGTGGTCGGCTTCTCCCGCAGGTTCGCATAGGAGTGGGCGACCTCCATCTGCATGTCGGCGACGACCAGGAAGCCGGGCGCCGCCGGCGCCGGCGGCATCGGGAACGTCGCCGCCTGGGCACCGGCGCTGATCATGATTGCGGCCGCAACGATGGCAGCCGTGAGACAGGAATTGCGCATTGCCGTCATCCCCCTCGATCTGAGTGAAGGGCGACCATGCTAGCCCCGATTCCGGAGGGCAGGCCTGCGACGCCCGGTCGCACCGGCGGTCGCGAAGAAGCGCGGCACCCCACCCGAACCCGAGTGGCCGCCTGACAGCGGCAATGTTAGGCTGACGCCGGTCCGGATGATGACGATCCGGAGCGCGCATCCTTTCGCGGCGGGCGTTCGTCCCGTCGGGTCAACCCGGAGAAATCACATGCAGTCGGCGCCGCGTCTCCTGCCCATGGCGAAGGAATCCGAGACCTTCGCCGGCATCACCTATCACATCGACGGCGAGCTCGTGCCGGTGCTGACCGTCGACGTGGTACCGGACAAGGCCGTCTTCTTCGAACACCACATTCTCCTCTGGAAGCATCCGTCGGTGGAGATTCGCCTGCGCCCGATGAAAGGGGCGCTGAAGCGGATGATCGCGGGCATGCAGATCTTCGTGACCGAGGCGGCCGGCAGCGGCAAGATCGGCTTCTCCCGCGACGACGCCGGACACGTCATCGCCATCCACCTCGCCCACGGCGAAGAGATCCAGGTCCGCGAGCACCAGTTCCTCGCGGCGACGAGCGACATCGATTACACGTTCGAGCGCGTCAAGGGCATCGGCACCATGCTCTTCGGCGGCACCGGGTTCTTCATCGACAAGTTCGCGGCGCGCGGCGGCGACGGCATTCTCTGGCTCCACGGCTACGGCAACGTCTTCGAGATGGTTCTGGCCGCCGGCGAAGTCCTCGACGTCGAGCCCGGCGGCTGGCTCTACAAGGACGCCTCGGTGAAGATGACCACGAACGTCCAGAGCATCAGCACCGGCTTCTTCGGCAGCATGAGCCTCGTCACCAACCGCATGACCGGCCCCGGCCGGGTCGGGATCCAGTCGATGTACCAGCATCTGCCGTCGCAGGAATGATCCTCGCCGAGGAACCGGAGCTCTCCAACCACGGATGAGCGGTCAGCTCCAGAACTCCTCGGCGCTGCCGCCTCCCCCGAAGAAAATGAGAGGGCAAATTTCGCTCCTGGCGGCACGCGCCATGCGATGACGGATCCGTCGTCGGAAACAATCGACACATTCGTCGCTTGCGCGCGACATCAAGCCGAAATGCGGCCGCGCTATGGTATGCTCTCTCCGCAACTGGTTCTGCCGCGGATTTCCGCTTTGGGGGATCTGTCCTCATGTCGCAAACAGTACAGATAAAGGTCGGGAGCGTGAGCTGGATCCACCAGCAGGTCACGCCGGTAACGCTCTTGACGGATGGCAAGCTGCTGGATCCGAACTGGGTCCCGCAGACCTACATAGGCCTGTATGCCACGCGCAATCCGGCGCCGCCGGCCAGCCTGGACTTTCCCGCGTACAGGAAGTCGAAGCAGTTCCGCGCGATGACATATGCCGAGCTGGAAGTCGAGACGTCCGACGACAAGTCGAAGGTTCTGTCGGTCACGGTGAAAGAACCGATACTCGATCCCGGCTGGACGCCGCCGTTCAACCGAAAGATCACGATTCTGACTCGGTTCTACGTGCCCGAACCGTCCATGTCCGATACGGCCTTCTATGCAGGAGAGATGGGGTTGGGCTCTTCCATCCTGCCGCGCATACAGCATCGCAACACCACGCTATCCATGAAGGTGGCGCAGGACAATCTGGTGGCAAGCGCCCTCATCTTCTTCCGTGCCGGCAAGCATACGGACGACGTCGGCGTGGACGTCGTGAAGTGCCCGTATCATGTTCCCTGGGTCTGGTGCGAGTGGCTGGTGACCCACAATGCCGGCAAGTTCACGATGTATGGCACCGGATCGATCTTTCCGACCCACACCTTCTACGCGCAAGGCGCCAGTTTCGCCCAACAGGACGAGCCGACGGACTCGCACTTCACGAAATCGTGGCGGCATCCGCTGACGATCGACACATCCGCGTTGCGCGTCTATCCGGTGCTGGCCACGGGAGCGCCGGCCTCCGGACCGCAGGTCGCCGATGGCACGAACGGAGCGACCGGACCGGCAACATCCGTGCCCTACACGGCTCGCGGCTCGGGCTACAACTCGGAAACGAGTTTCTGACCAGCATCGGGAATCGCAGAGCGTTCCGGCCGCTCGCCGGCCGAGCACGATCGCTCGCTGTCGGGCCCGCGATCATGGATCGGTCGCCGGCAAAGAAAGGGCCCGCTCAAGGGGACGGGCAGGGCCGGAGCAACATCAAAACCAACAGTGGCTGTATCAGGTCCGGCCCGGAGCAACGGGAGCTTAACGGAGGTGGTTAAGCCGCGACGAATCCACGCGGCCCTGTCGCATCAGGTTCTCGTAAGCATCGGCGCGCAGGATGCGCCTGACCACAGATTGTATCGTTAACGTTTCTCAACATTGGAGCCGGACATGGCGTATAAAAATCTAGAGTCGGCATTTCATCTGACGCCGGCGGGCTGGAGCACGACGGATATCCCGGCCGGCGCCCGCGTCGAAAGCTGGCGGCTCAGCGTGTATCAGGAATCCGTGTGGTCCCGGGAACAGCGATCCTGGAGCCGCGTCTGGCATAGCGTGGCATGGTCGGAAACGGAACGCCAGAAGCTGCGCCAGCGGTTTCCGCTCCCGGCCTGACATCGGCCCACGCCCACGGACCGCGCGGGCGCGCCGAGAACGGGGCAGGCCCGGGCGATCGCGTCCGTCGCTGCGCCGCCGCCGCAGACGGCAAGGGCCGATTCGTTAATTTCTGTGACCTGGCTCACATCGAGGTGGTTTCTCCTGCTGCACAGTCGGAGGCTCCATCGAAATGTGGATCCGCCCCATGTGGACCGAACGACAGTGGCGCGACCAGTGCATCAGCAACCGCGAAGTCGTCTGGAGTTGGGTGATCGTCGCGCTGATCGTCGTCTCCCTGGCGGCATGGGCGGGCGTTGAGGCGCTCATAGCGAATTCAGCGGCGCCCGTCGCCATGCGCGCAGACGGCTGATCGGCCGCATCGCCGGCCGATCCCCGCAGCATTATCGTCGCGCGGTCGAGAATTCCTCGTGGCGGCGGCATCGCTCCGGCGAGTGGCCGGAAATCCCCGCAAGCGCAAGGAAAAGTGTAACGGATCGTAACAGACCGCGCCGGTGAAACGTCGCGTTACGCGGGCGACATCTTGCGGCCGGAAACGGAGCCTTCACTGCGGCAAGCCCAGCGCCCGCCACCTGCGAAGCGGCGGGGGAACAACGACGTCGATGGATGCTCCCCCTGCACTTCATGCCGCACACTCGAAGGCAAGAATTTCGCCGCGCGCCGATGGTCACCGTCGAACAGATTCAGCCGGGCATGTGGCGAGCGGCCTATCGCGATTCGGCCGGGACGGTGCTGATGACCGAGGAGGCATCGACCGCCGATCTCGCCTTTACCCGCCTGCGCGATCGATCCATCGCCGCCGGTCACGCCTGGACGATCTACGGGACGGACGAACCCTGACCGTCACCAGATGCTCCCGCCCGGAGCGATGCCGCTCAGAGGGATCGTCGCTTCGCCCCTCATCCAGAAATCGGCGGCGCCGAAGACAATTCACTGATCTGAAAACGGGGTCAGAGTCAAGAATGGGGACTGAGCGAGAAGTGCGCATGCGCGCTCGCCCCGGCTGTCGACGGGCGGCACGCTGTTTCCGGGAGCCGGGGATCGGCGTCGCTGCCCCCTCGTTGCGCTCGGGAGAGCGTGATCGGCCGCACCGCATTCTACTTCTATAACAAAGGCTTATACTCGCCGGCGCCGATCCGTCTGCGGCCCGTTTTAGTCCCTCCTTAACCGCTCCGCCCTTACATTGCGGCATGCGCAAAGTCCCCACCCCGGCCGCCTCGGGGGCGGAGCCAACGCGGCTCCAGCCGACGCGGCGGTTTGCGCTCGTTTCGGGGGGCGTCCTGGTCGCCGCCGCACTGCTGCTCGGCGCGCTCTACCACTTCTGGGCGGACAGCGAACTGGAAGCCATGGCCGAGCAGAACAATGTCGCCATGGCGCGCGTGTTCGAAAACCACCTGCTGCGCCAGAACCGCGACTTCTTCACCGATGCCGGCGTCCTCAACATCGACAGGCTGCGCACGCCCGCCGGCGCGGCCGCCATGCGGGCCGCCGTCCTCGACCACATGCGCGGCATCGCGATCGTCAAGGTCAAGATCTACGATGGACGCGGCCTTACGGTCTTCTCGACCGATGCCAGCGAGATCGGCCGCGACAATGACGACGACGAGGGCGTGGAATCGGCGCTCGCCGGCACCGTCGCCAGCGAGCTGACCTATCGCGACAGCTTCAGCTCGTTCGAAGGCAAGATCGAGCATGCCGACGTGCTCTCGAGCTACATCCCGATCTATCAGAACGGTCCGGTCTCCGCGATCGCCGGAGCGTTCGAAGTCTATTCCGATGTCAGCGGCTTCGTCGCGGACATCGTGCGCGCGCAGATCCTGATCACGACCATCGTCGGCGCCACCTTTGCGCTGATCTACGTGGCCTTGCTGTGGGTCGTCAATCGCGGCAACCGCATCATCCACCGCCAGCATGAGGAGGCGCTGGCGCTGGCCGCCGGCAAGGCGCGCGCGGAATCCGCCAACCAGGCGAAGTCGGAATTCCTCGCCAACATCAGCCACGAGCTGCGCACGCCGCTCAACGCCATCATCGGCTTCTCCGAGGTGATGGAGACCGAGACCTTCGGGCCGCTCGGCGGGCCGCGCTACCGCGACTATGCGCGGGACATCCGCGGCAGCGGCGTCCACCTGCTCAACATCATCAACGACATCCTCGACCTCTCGCGGGTCGAGCTGGGCCGGCTCGATCTCCATGTCGGCCGCATCGAGGTCGGGAAGCTGGTCGCCGAGGTCGTGGAGATGCTGCGCCGGCAGGCCGCCTCGGCCGAGGTCGCCATCGAGACCGATGTCGATCCCGCGCTGCCGCCGATCGAGAGCGACGAGCAGAAGCTCCGGCAGGTGCTGCTGAACGTGCTCTCCAACGCGCTCAAATTCACGCCGGCGGGCGGCCGCGTCACCATCTGCGCGCAGCCCGAACGCGACGGCGGCTGCCGCATCGCCGTCGAGGACAACGGCATCGGCATGGCGCCCGAGAGCATCCCGATCGCGCTGGCGCCCTTCGGCCAGATCGACAGCTCGCTGGCGCGCAAATATGGCGGCACCGGCCTCGGCCTGCCGCTGGCCCGGCGCTTCGCCATCCTGCTCGGCGGCGGGCTGGATATCCGCAGCGCTGCGGGCGCGGGCACCACGGTCACGATCACCCTGCCGGCGCGCGCCGGCGGGGCCGCCGCCGCCCGCCGGACACCCGCAGAGCTGCCGCTCGGCGCCAAGATCGGTCTGGCCAAGGCTTCCTGATCGGGCTGATCGCCGACGCTCGGCCTTTCCGGGCCGCCGTCGTGCGGTGGCTTGACGCGCGCTCGGCCGACCATCAGGATCGCCCTCGTCCTAGAATGCGCCGGCGCTCGCAAGCGACGGCATCCCTGCCATCAACGCACGCATCCCCCATGATCGATGACCCGCCGCTGCTGACGATTCGCCGCAAGTTCGACCGCCCGGAGCGGTCGCTGGTCGATGCCTTCGCGGGCACGCCGACCGGCTTCATCGTCGATGCGATGGAGGGCCGCGGGGCGCTCGATTGCCGGATCAAGCCGCTGCCGGGCACGCCGGCGCGGTTCGTGGGCACGGCGCTGCCCTGCCTCAACGGACCGGCCGACAACCTGGCGCTGTGCGCCGCCGCCGCGCTGTGTGCGCCCGGCGATGTGCTGGTGGCGGCCACCGACGGCTTCCGCGGCTGTTCGGTCGTCGGCGATCTGCTGCTGGGCATCGCCAAGAACCGGGGCGCGGTCGGCTTCGTCACCGACGGGCTGCTGCGCGACGTCACGGACATCCAGGCGCTGGCCTTTCCCGCCTTCGCGGCCGGCGTCTCGCCGAACTCGCCCGCCCGCAACGGGCCGGGCACGGTCGGCCTGCCGGTGGTGTGCGGCGGCCTGCCGGTCGCGGCGGGCGACATCGTGATCGGCGATCCCGACGGCATCGTGATCGTGCCGCGCGCCGAGATCGCCGCCGTACTGACGCGGCTCGCGGTCGTGCGCGCGAACGAGGCGAAGATGCTGAAGGCGGTGCAGGGCGGGCTCAAGGAGCCGGGTTTCATGGCGGCGATCCTCGCCAGCGACCGCGTGCGCTACATCGACGAGTGAGGCGTGCCGATGCGGATCGCCGTGATCGGCGCGGGCGCCATGGGATCCGTGTTCGGCGCCCGACTGCAGTCGCCCGGCGTCGAGATCGTCCTCTTCGACCTCAATGAGGAGCATATCCGGGCGGTCCGAACGCACGGACTCGCGTTGGGCGATACCGGAGGCGAGCGCCTCGTCAGGATCGCCGCCACCGCTCGCATCGCCGAGGTCGCGGACGCCGATCTCGCGCTCGTGCTGGTCGACAGCAACGCAACCGGCGATGTCGCGCCGCTCCTTCCCAATCTGCTGACGAAGGACGGCGTCGCACTGACGCTGCAGAACGGCATCGGCAACGTGGAAGCGCTCACGGCCGCGTTGGGCGCAGGACGCGTGATCGCCGGCTCGACCTTCAACAGCGCCGCCTTCATCGGGGCCGGCCATGTGCGTCACACGAATATCGGGCCGACGGTGATCGGCATACCCGGCGGCCCGCCGACCGACCGCGTCCGGGCGCTGGCCGCACAGCTGTCGGCCGCCGGCTTCCCGACCGTCGCCAGCGACAATGTCATGGGACATGTGTGGTCGAAGTTCGTCCTCAATTGCGCGATCAATCCGGTCTCCGCCCTCACGGGGCTGCGGGCGGGCGAGATTGCGCGGCATCCGCCGACGGCGCGGCTGCTGGAACGGCTGCTCGACGAGGTTCTCGCCGTTGCCGCGGCGAAAGGCATCCGGCTCCCCGATGCCGACTTGCGCGGCCATGTGCTGGATCACGCCTTCGAGCGCTACAACCGGCCTTCCATGCTGCAGCATGTCGAGAGCGGACGGCGCACGGAGATCGAGGCGCTCAACGGCGCGCTCGTCCGCGAGGCGAACGCGCTCGGAATATCCGTGCCCTACAACGAGGCGATCTGGGCCGCCGTGAGCGGCATCGATGCCCGCCACGCACGCGAGCGCGCCATGCCTCAGCTCGATGAGGCGGCGCTCGAAGCGGCGGCGCGACGAGAGCTGACGCGATCGTGAACGCCCCGATCCCGTCCTGGCGGCGGCGCGGCTACAGCGTCGATGCGATGCGCGATCTTGCGCGGGCGGCATTGCCGCGCCCGGTGTTCGATTTCGGCGACGGCGGCGCCGAGGACGAGCGCACGCTGCGCCGGAACGAAGCGGTCTTCGATGACGTCGAGCTGCTGCCGCACCCGCTCACCGGCGCAGCAACGCGAGACCTGACGATCGCCCTGTTCGGCCGTCGCCTGTCGCTGCCCGTCATCATCGGGCCCACCGGCCTCGCCGGCCTGTTCTGGCCGGATGGCGAGCGTTGCGCGGCGCGCGCCGCGGCGGCGGCCGGAACGGCTTTCTGCCTGAGCCACGGCTCGGTCTGCCGGCTGGAGGACGTCGCCGCCAGCGACAGCGGCTCGCGCTGGATGCAGGTCTTCATCTTCCGCGACCGCGGCTTCACGCGCGAACTGGCGGAGCGCGCGGCCGCGGCCCGTTACGACGCCCTTGTTCTCACCATCGACAATCAGATGCTCGGCAACCGTGAACGCGACATCCGCAACGGCTTCGCGATTCCGCCGCGCTTCCGCCCAACCGATCTCGCGGGCATGGCCCTGAAGCTGCCCTGGCTCTGGCGCATGCGGAATGAATTCCCGCGCCTCACCTTCGGGAACTATGCGCGGCCGGGCGAGACGGCGGACCTCAAGGCGCTGGCCGGGCGCATGGCCGCGCTGCTGGATCCCGCCATGACCTGGGCGGACGTCGAGGAGGTGCGCCGGGTCTGGAAGGGGCCGCTGATCCTCAAGGGCGTATTGCACCCGGCCGAGGCGCGGGCGGCGGTCGAGCGCGGCATCGACGGCCTCATCGTCTCCAACCATGGCGGCCGCCAACTCGACGGCGCGCCGGCCTCGCTCGACGCGCTGCCGGCGATCGTCGAAGCCGTCGCCGGCCATATCCCGGTCCTGCTCGATGGCGGCGTGCGCCGCGGGTCCGATGTCGTCAAGGCGCTGGCGCTCGGGGCCGCGGCCTGCCTCGTCGGCCGCCCGCAGCTCTGGGGCCTGGCGGTGGCCGGCGAGGCCGGCGTCGCCCACGTCCTCGACATCTACCGGCGCGAGATCGACCGCGTCATGGGACTGTGCGGCGTATCGCGCCTCGCGGACATCGGCCACGATCTCTTGTTCTTCCGCCCATTCGGTCCCGATGGAAGGCGCGGCTAGGAAGATTCACCGCAGAGACGCAGAGGCGCAGAGAAGAATTTGAGCCGCAGATGAACGCCGATGAATGGCGACAAGGATTCCCGCGCACCTGCGGCGCGCGAACGTATCATCCCGGTTCTCCCTTCTCTGAGTCTCTGCGGTAAATCTTCTTTCGAGCGCAAAGGCCAAGTCAGCGGCCAGTTGACGACAGCGACGCGGCACGTCGTAATCGAGCGGCAGAGGGGAGGATGCCATGCCGGATTTCCCGATCGTCGACAGCCACGTCCATCTCTACGACGTGAAGCGGCTCAGATACGCCTGGCTGAAGAACGTGCCGAAGATCGCCCGCACCTATCTGCTGGAGGATTTCGACAAGGCGCGTGGCAAGGTGGCGGTCGATAAGATCGTCTTCGCGGAAGTCTGGGTCGACAAGGGTCTGCATCTTGGCGAGGCCGCCTTCGTCCAGGATATGGCGGATGCCGATCCCCGTCTTTGCGGCATGGTCGCCCATCTGCCGGTCGAGAGGGGAGCAGCCATCGAGGACGATCTCGTCGCCCTCAAGCGGTTCAAGAGCCTGCGCGGCATCCGCCGGCTGATCGAGATCGAGCCCAATCCGACCTTCTGCCTGGAGCCCGACTTCATCGCCGGTGTGAAGCTGGTGGGCAAGCACGGCCTCAGCTTCGACATCTGCGTGAAGCACTGGGCGCTCGTGTTCGGAATCGAACTGGCGCGGCGCTGCCCGGACGTGACCTTCGTCCTCGACCATATCGGCAAGCCCGGCATCAAGCACGGGCTGCGCGAGCCCTGGTGGAGCCAGATGCGGGAGCTCGCCAAACTGCCGAACGTCGTGTGCAAGATCTCCGGCGTGATCACCGAGGCCGATCACGGCGCCTGGACCAAGGAGCAGGTGAAGCCCTATGTCGCCCGCACGATCGAGTGCTTCGGCTTCGATCGCGTGATGTATGGCAGCGATTGGACGGTGTCGGAACTGACCCATCCCTATCCGACCTGGGTCGATATCTTGGACGAAGTGGTGGCGGGCGCCAGCAGCACCGAGATCCGGAAGCTCTACCGCGACAACGCGATCCGGACCTATCGCCTGCCGGCGTGATTCATTGGTAGAATGAAGAGCCTGCATGATTGACGCGAGTCCGGGTATGGCCAGCATTGCACGCACCGCAGTCACCGCGACACTCGTCGCGTTCGCCCTTTGCCTTGCGCTCCCGACGCAGGCTCAGGAAGTCGTCAGCATCCTGAACCAGAAGGAATGGTCCGTGGCCGGCGTCGGAATCTCCGCCGACGAATACGGCACCTGCGCCGCCACCGACGCTTCGCATGCCGATGCCAGCCTCTGGCTGCAGGTCACGGAGACGCCCAGCCAAAACGTCATCAACGAAGTGTCGGTGATGCATCCCGGCGACCCGCAGGCGACCGCCGCCGCCCTGCAGATCGGCAGCGACCGCTTCGTCCTCGCCGTGACCGACGGCGACCGCTTGAGCGCGGCCGCCGGCGATGGCGGCAAGATCGTCGCGGCCATGCTGAAGAATGCCGGCCTCACCCTGCAGTTCGAGGGCGTCAGCGCGCCGAAGCCCTATAGCTACGATCTTGCGGAGTTCCCCGCCGCCTATGCGGCTCTGGTGCAGCACTGCCGCGCCCCGGCCAATCCCTGAGGGACGTTCCGGGGGTAGATTCTCTAACCGTTCCAGTAGGGCTTGAGTGTCAACCCGGCGAAAGAGCGTGTGAAGAAATCCAAAAGACGACCTCTGCGAGAGTTGCACGGGCGTCTTGCGTCCTTCGAGACGCGCCCTGCGGGCGCTCCTCAGGATGAGGCAGATCTTTGATGGCACTAAGGAAATTCCTCATCCTGAGGAGGCCGCGAAGCGGCCGTCTCGAAGGACGCACGATGCCGATCCAGCGCCTCCGGGGATTTCCTCACAGCCTCGAAAGCCGGCATGACAAGAGGACGCCGACAGGCCGTCAGCGAACGATCATGGGCATCCAGACCGCGCCGATCTGGACCAGGGCGGCGATGGCGAACAGGGCGCCGAAGAGCAGCCGCTCTTGCGCCGCCGTCAGCGGGCGCGAGCGCCGCCTGGACTGCGTCTTTGCGTTCTGATCCGTCGACATCGCCGCACACCCCTTGGTCCTGAACTCACACGCCCTAGTCGAACGGGTGGCACACTAATCGACCGATGTAAGAGGGGTGTTTCGCCGTCGTGAGCAATTGCATCAGATTGCAACAGCGCCTGAAGCAATCGAAACAGTCGGCCCGCCCCGGCGACATCCGACTGACACGGAACGGAGCGATCTTCCTTCCCCGTGGTCCGGCATTCAGGCAGCCGCCACTTGAATACCGGCAGAAGGATTGGTCCATGACCCCCCAGCAAGTCGCCCTCGTGCGGCAGAGCTTCGCCAAGGTTGTCCCGATCAGGGAGCAGGCGGCGGCACTCTTCTATGACCGCCTGTTCGCGATCGATGAGAGCACGCGCCCGCTGTTCCGCGGCGACATGAAGAGCCAGGGCGCCAAGCTGATGGCGGCTATCGGCGCGGTGGTGAAATCGCTCGACCGCATCGAGACCACGCTGGATGAGCTCCGGGCCCTGGCCCGGCGCCACGACCGCTACGGCGTGCGGGAAGAGCACTATGCCAGCGTCGGCGCCGCGCTGCTGTGGACGCTCGAGCAAGGGCTCGGTTTCGAGTTCACGGCGGAGGTGCGGGAGGCCTGGGCGACGGCCTACGGCCTCCTGAGCAGCGCCATGATCGAGGCCGCGTCCGAGCCCGTGCGCGGCGCGGCATAGCCGCGACGCCTCTCGTCTGCGGCTTCCCCCTTCGAAGGATCCGATCATGCCGGAAGCATGCTCGAATGGCGTGCGCATCAGCTATGACGATCGGGGCGAGGGCGGGCCGGCGCTGCTGTTCCTCCCGGGATGGTGCGTCAGCCGCAAGGTCTTCGCCGATCTCCCGCGCCTCGGCGCCGCCCGTCGTCGGACGCTCGCGCTCGACTGGCGCGGCCATGGCGAGTCGGAGGCGGCGCCCGCTCCCTTCGGCAGCAATGAACTGGTCGAGGACGCCATCGCCGTCATCGCGGCGAGCGGCGCCCGCTCGGTGGTGCCGGTCGCGCTCTCCCATGCCGGCTGGATCGCCATCGAGCTGCGCCGCCGGCTCGGCGACCGGATCGCGAAACTGGTCCTGATCGACTGGATCGTCCAGGAAGCACCGCTGCCCTTCCTGCGCGTCCTCGAGGCCAGCCAATCGCCTGATCGCTGGTCCATCGCCCGCGACCTGTTGTTTTCGATCTGGCTTCGCGGCGTCGACGACGACGAGCTGAAATGCTTCATACCCGCGGACATGGGCGCCTATGGCTTCGAGATGTGGGCGCGGGCGGGGCGTGAGATCGAGGCGGCGTACCGGCGGTGGAGAAGTCCGCTCGCCGCGCTCGCCGACCTCGAGGCGAGGCTGCCGGTGTTGCATCTCCACGCCCGACGGGACGAAGCGGGATACCCGGCGGACCCGCTATCTTTTTCCGCCCGTCATCCCTGGTACTCTGTCGTCGAGCTCGATGCCCGCACTCATTTCCCCATGTTCGAGGCGCCGCTGGAGATGGCGGCGGCGATCGAGCGCTTCGTCGCGCCGGACCGGCGAGCGAGCCTCAGGGAGCGGCGGGCTGAAGAAACGTCGTGGATGAATTCGCTGCCGCTGTAATCCGTCCGCGGACCACGCGCGGCTACGCGGGCGGCTTCTTCTCGTCCAGGCACTCCTGGACGAGCGCGATCAGTTCGGTCGCCCTGAAGGGCTTGTGGATCGTGCGCGTGGCCCCCAGCAGGGTCGACATGGTCAGATAGTCGGCATGGGCGGTCGGCCCGGTCCGGCCGGCGCTCGGCGACCCGCCGGTCATGGTAATGACGGGGATGGCGGCATCGAGGTTGCGCAATTCCCGCAGGGTCGCGATGCCTTCCTTGTTCGGCATGAAGATGTCGCAGACGACCAGGTCGCAAGGCTGCCGCTGGAACTGACGCAGACCGTCTTCCCCGTCGACGGCCAGCGTCACCTCGTGGCCGGCGCGCTCCAGGATGGCCTTGATCGTACCGCGCACCATATCGTCGTCGTCAATAACGAGAATCCTCGGCATTCGTCCTCAAAATCAACGCAACCCGTTAATCAATTCGTCAAATCAGAGTCTTACTCCTCGGAGGCGTGCGCGTCCAAGGCCTCGCGGCACGTCCGGCACTAGGCCGCTTCGAGGATGCCCAGCCGGCGCAGCAGCGGCATCGACCGCTCGACGAAGCGCTCGAAGCGCTCGCGCAGTTCGGCCCGGTTGGCGTCGGCTCCCTCGAGCTTCTTGCCGTCCTTCGTGAAGGTCAGGCCGCGCTGCTGGACGTCGGCGGCCGCCGTGTCGAACGCCCGCTCCATGCCGTGCTCGACGATGGCGGCCAGGAGCGCGCGATCGATCTGATTGAGAGAGTAGCCCGTGCCGGCGACGGGCGATGCGAGCGTCGCGCGTTGCGGATGCTCCCAGGCGCCGGTGGCGAGGGCGCGATTGAGCGCCGTCGGCAGGTTGAACCGCCGGGCATCGGCGGGCAATGCCTGACGCCGATCGGCCGAGGCGAACACGATGGCCTGACCGGCCGCCAGCAGCGTATGCGCCGCTTTCACGATTTCGGCCTTCGGCGAGCCCTTGAGGGCAGGCCGCTCCGGCAGCTCGGCGAACGTCAAGGGACCATCGGCCAGGTTCGCGACGACAGCCCGCACGACCTGATTGTCGAACTTGAACTCGCCGGCAGGCGATTTGATCTGGAAGGCGATATCGGTCGGCGGCTTGTACAGGCCGATGGCGACGCGCTCCAGTTCGCGGTTGGCCTCGGCGGCCGGCAAATTGGGGATCGATTTGGCGAAGACGTCGCGGCGGAAGCGCTGATTGATGACGAAATCCTTGAGCAGCTCCTGGCGTTCCCTTGTCGGCTGCTTGGCGAGGAGGGCGGCGGCCTGCTGCCCCATCAGCACGCTGCGATGGTTCTCGATCAAGGTCGCCGACCCGACATAGGTGAGCTTGGCCGCCTGCAACTCGCGCGCGACATCGGCCGAATAGAAGAGCGTCCAGTCGCGATTGAAATATTCGTGGACGAGGTAGCTCTTGGGCTGGCCGGAGACGCGGTCGACGAATTGCGAGGCCCCCGGGTTGGCGGCGAAATAGGCGATCTTCAGGTCGCGCAGCTCCTTGATGGCGTCGAGAGCGGGACCGACGCGCGCCGCCGTGTCCGGGGCATCCGACGGGCTCAGCTCGGTCATCAGCCGCTGCAGCGGCGCCACATTGGACCAGCCGGGCAGGCAGTTGTAGCTGTTGTAGACGAGACCGCCCGGCTTCAGCTTCCTCTGCATGAACGCGGCGATGGCGCGCCGCGCCTCCGCGCTGATCCAGCTGTAGACCCCGTGAAAGACGATGAAATCGAAATCCGGCAGATTGGCGGAAACCATCTGCTGAAAGCTGGCCTCCAGGAAGGTGAGGTTGTCGACCTTGCCGGATTCCGCCCAGCGGCGCGCCGTCTGCACATGGGTGGGATTGATGTCGCAGGCGAAGAACTGGCCGGTCGGGTTGGCGGCCGCCAGCACCGTCGAGCTCTGGCCGTTGCCGCAGCCCAGCTCGCAATAGGTGAAGGGACGATCGAGCGGCCGCGGGCGAAACCCGTTGAGGATGGCGACGTAGTTGAGATGGGCGGGCGCCAGCTCGGCGAAGAAGTTGTCGGTATAGGCGAGATCGTGAACATAGCCCTGGGACCAGTCGGCTTGCACGGACGTCGTAGCCATGGGTCGCTCCCGATTGCCTAGCGATACGACGCATATAGTCGCAATCCCTAAGGTAAAGTAAACGAAACGATTTTGCTGCCGCCGGCTGGCGGCAAAGGCGGCTGTCGGCTAGACCGTGGGGCGAAGCCATCCTGCCAACTGCCCCGAGACCTCCCGCCAGCCATGAGCCCGGACGCCAAGAGGACCGAACCGACGCTGTCCACAAGACCACGCGCCGGCCGCCATCATCTGCCGGTGCCGGCGGCGCTCCTCATGGCGGCCGCGATTCTCTCCTTCGCGGTGCAGGACGCCGCCATCAAGTGGCTGTCGCGCGACTACGGCTTGGCCCAGATCATCTTCTTCGGCCGGATTCTGGCGGTTCCTTTGGCGGCCCTGCTGGCCTATCGCTCCGGCGGGCTCATCCGCTTGCGCGCCAAGCGCCCGCTCCTGCAGGTCCTGCGGGCGAGCTTCACGGTCTGCGACATGCTGTGTTTCACGGCGGCGGTCTGGCTGATGCCGCTCGCGGACGCCATCACGATCGGCTTCGCCGCGCCGCTGTTCATGACGATATTGTCGGTGCCGCTGCTGAAGGAACGAGTCGGTCCGCGGCGATGGACCGCGGTCCTGCTCGGTTTCATCGGCGTCATCATCGTCCTGCAGCCGAGCGGGGCCGGATTCGGGCTGCCGTCCCTCTACGCGCTGGGCTCGGCGCTCGCCTTCGCTCTGCTCATCATCCTGACGCGCGTGCTGACGGCGACCGAGAACGTGCCCTGCCTGATGTTCTGGAACTCCGGCATCGTGGCAAGCGTCATGTTCGTCCTGATGCTGCCGGAATGGCGGACGCCGACCGGGCTAAGCATCTGGGTGTTCGCGCTCAGCGCCGGCATCGGCGCGGTCGCCCAGCTGCTCATCACCGAGGCCTTCCGCCTCGGGGAAGTCTCGCTGCTGGCGCCGATTCAATACATGTCGCTGCTGTGGGCGGGGTTCTTCGGATATGTGATCTTCGGCAACGTCCCGACGGCGACGCTGCTGATCGGCGCCGCCGTCATCGTCGCCAGCACGCTCTACATCGTCCAGCGCGAGGCCAGGCTGGCGCGCGCCCGCGGCAAGGCGGCGCAACACCAGGTCTTGGGTTCGCCGGACGCCGAGGTTATCATCGTCAAGCGCGAGGACATGCCATGACGAGAAAACCGTTCGGGTGGGCGATGGCGGCCATGCTGTTGGGCGCGTGAACACCCGTGCCGCCGGAGCCTTCGCTGTTGCTGGTACACGGGCCTGCCGAGGCCGCGGGTGCGACGCCCGCCTGGCGCTATTCCACCCTGGCCAAGCCCGACTGCCTCACGCAGCGCAGCCCCGACGCGAGCGATCGCCTGATCGGCGCGTACCTGCCGCCGGAACCAAGCGCTGCGCCGGAAGCCGAACCGGAGTAGCGCCGAGCTCGGAATTGACTTGGTTTGCTCATCCCCCAACATACTCGAGCACAGCTCGGCGTCGTGAGTCGGCGCGGCAACATCACAGAAAGAGAGCGGGATCGTGTTTCACATCATCGGAGTCATCATCATCGGTGCCATCGTCGGGCTGATCGCCAAGTTCCTCGTGCCGGGCCGCGATCCCGGTGGCCTCATCGTGACTCCGCTGATCGGTATCGGCGGCGCCTTTATCGGGACATATCTCGGCCGAGCTCTCGGCATGTACGAGATGGGTGCGACCCTTCAGTTCATCGCCTCGATCGCGGGAGCGGTCATAATCCTGCTGGTCTACCGCTTCATTCGCCAGCGCTCCGGCAGCTAGCGCAAGCGCCGTGCCGCCAGTGAACGCCGGGTCAGGGTCTGCATGATCCCGCTGCGCGACGACAACCCGACCACGATTCCACCGGTCATCACCATCGGCATCATCGGGCTGTGCGCGCTGGTGTTCCTCTGGCAGCAGACCTTGTCGCAGGACGCCGGGACGATTGCCGTCTATGCCTATGGCGTCGTGCCGGCTGTGCTGTTCGGCAACGACAGTCTGCCGCCGGGGATCGCGCGCATTCCTGCCGAACTTTCGATCTTCACCTCGATGTTCATGCATGGCGGCTGGATGCACATCATCGGCAACATGCTGTATCTCTGGATCTTCGGGAACAACATCGAGGACACGCTCGGCCACGTCCGCTTCGTCCTGTTCTACCTGCTGTGCGGCGTGGCGGCCGCGCTCGCGCAGTCCCTCATCAATACGCACTCGGAGGTGCCGATGATCGGCGCCAGCGGCGCCATCGCCGGCGTGCTCGGCGCGTACATGGTCCTGTTTCCGCGCGCGCATGTCCTCGTCCTCGTGCCGTTCGGCTTCTTCACCCAGCTCCTGCGACTGCCGGCCCTTCTGGTGCTCGGCTTCTGGTTCGTCCTGCAGCTGTTCGAGGGCGGTCTGATGGCGCCGGGCGGGGAGGGCGGGGTCGCCCATTGGGCGCATATCGGCGGCTTCGTCGCGGGCATCCTGCTCGTCTTCCTGCTCCGCCCGCGGCCACCGGCCGCGGCACCGTGGGCGCGCCGCGGCCCTTGGGGCTGAACCGTCCGCCCACGAGCCGCGTTGCATGGCGCGCCGGCAAGCGCAATAATTGCGGGCATAACCAGTCGCCGGGAGGGTCCGACTCCATGCAGATCGTCATCGACGGGAGTGATTGGCAGAGATTGTCGGCGCCGGTCCGGCAGGAGCTGTTGCAGCTGCTCGGCAGCGAGACGGCAGCGGCGACTCCGCGCTCGTCATCGGAGTCGCGCGGCTTCCGCTGGCGCGTTCCCCATGACCTGACGCCCGCGCTCGGCAAGAAGCTGCTGCGCGGTCTCAGCGAGGATGCGCTCAAGCGGCTCAAGCTGTTCGCGCGCAACGGCGGGCGGGTCACCATGCGCGATCTGCTGGCCGTGACCAAGGACAGCGACCTGCACGTGCTGTCGGCATTCGAGGGCACGGTCACACGCAAGCTCCGTCGCCTCGTCGGCGACGACAACAAGATCGTATCCTTGATCATGTGGGACTACGACGCCGAGCAATGGGACTCCGAACACAAGGAGCTCATCGACGGCGTATTCTATGTCTCGCCTGCCACCGCCCAGGTGCTGCAGCGGCAATTTGCCCGCGGCTGACCGATCGCGGCGGGCCGCAACCGCGGCCCCAATCGTGCTATGATGCGGCCTGACGAGGTCGCTCCTGGCGACCGTCAACCCATCCTTCCGGGAAGGATGACGTGATGGTTAACGACAGCTCTTCCATGCGGCGTTGGCTTGCCCTCGCCGGCGTTGTCATGGTGGCGGCCCTGACGGCCGCTTGCGCGGAAAATCGCAAGCCGCCGGTGGCGGCCATGGTGCCGCAGAGCACCAACGGCGTCTTCGGCTACGCCGACAAGATGGTGGCGCCAGATCTCTACGAGGTCGCCTATGTGAGCCCGCCGCTGCGCGCCACGCAGGCCGCCGACGACGCCCACGGACTCGCCGGCGAGAAGCAGCGGGTCTACGACCTCGCGCTCTGGCGCGCCGCCCAGCTGGCGCAGGAGAAGAAGTCTCCGGCCTTCCAGGTCCAGCATGAAAGCCGCGATGTCGACGTGACCGTGCGCCACGATCCCGTCTACTACCCGCCGCCGCCGATCTTCTTCGGCCCCTGCCGCTGGGATTGCGGCTGGCCCTATGGATACTGGCCGTATCCCTACGACTACGGCTACCGCACCCGGGCCGCCGGACGCATCACCGTCACCCTGACGGTGAAGATGCTGGGCAAGGCGACCGCGGACTCCCTGGACACGGCGGCAACCATCGAGCGTCTGCGCAAGGCCTACGGGTCGGCCACCTTTGCCATGACCCAGGCCAACTACTGACTGGCACCGCCCGGCCGTGTCGCCAGCGCCGTGTTCTCGACTCTGATCCGCCACGCCAGCACGGCTGCGTTCAGGAGCGAGAAGACGAGCGCGATCGGCCATTGCCCGAAGACGAGCGGCAGAACCGCGATCTCGCCGCAGACGATGACGTAGTTCGGATGGCGGCAGAAGCGATAGGGACCGTTGCGGACGAGCGGCGCGTCCGGAACCTGAATGATACGCGTCGTCCAGTAGCGTCCGAGCGTCAGCATCACCCAGGCCCGCCCGCATTCCAGGGCCAGATAGACGACGAGCCAAGGCCAGGAGATCGCCGTTGACGGCGGTACCGCTACCCACAACGCGGCGAGCCAAGCGGCGTGCACAGCGACGATCAGGAGGTAGTGCTCCGCCCCGACTTCGAGCGCCCCGTTCGCCAGCAGGCGCGCCGTGTTCCGGCGCGACAGGACCAGCTCGAACAGACGTTGCAGCGCGACCAGCGCGACGAGCCAGTGCGGGACCAGACTCACGTCATATGCATCAGCTGGAAGCCGGCGGTGAAGCCCGGCCCGAGCGCGGACATGAGATAGCGGCCCGGCTTGCAGTTGCGCAGCATGCGCTCGAGCACGAACAGGACGGTGACGGCCGACATGTTCCCGAAATCGCGCAGCACCTCGCGCGCGGTCCGCATCGTCGCGGAGGCGCCGCCGAGCGCCTCTTCGAGCGCATCCATCACCTTGGCGCCGCCGGGATGGCAGATGAAGCCGGCCAGGTCCTGCCAGCGCAGCTGGCGGCAGGCGAGGAAGGCATCGACCACCGGCCGCCATTCACGGCGGACGAGGGCCGGTATGTCGCGCGAGAACAGCACGCCGAGACCGTCCTCCTCGACTTGCCAACCCATGACGTCCAGCGAGTCCGGCCAGGTGTGTTCGCCGCTGTCGCCGAGGATCGGCCCGTCGCCGGCGCCGTTGATCAGCATGCCGGCGGCGCCGTCGCCGAACAAGGCGGCGGCGACGATGTTGCTTTTCGAATTGTCGCCGAATCGAAAGGTCAAGCTGCACAACTCGACCACCAGCAGGAGCACGCGCCGACCCGGCCGCACGGCCGCCATCTCGGCGGCGCGCGACAAGCCGATGACGCCGCCGGCGCAGCCCAACCCGAACAGCGGCAGGCGGTGCGTATCGCGCCGCATCGCCAGCCGTTCGATCAGCAGGGCATCGAGGCTGGGCGTGGCGATGCCGGTGGTGGAGACGGTGACGATCGCGTCGACATCCTCGATTTCACAGTCGGCGTCATCAAGGCACTTGCGCGCCACTTCTTCCAACAAGTCGACGGAATGTTCGACATAGAGCCGGCTGCGTTCGGCCCAGCCATGCCGCTCGAGATACCACTCCGCCGGCATGCAGAAGTAGCGCGTGTCGATTCCGGCATTGCCGAACACGGGAGCCAAGCGGTCGATCTCCGAGCGCGTCCGATCGAACGCAAGCGTGCTCATGCCGATGATATCATCCTGGGATATGCGATGCTGGGGGACGGCTGTGGCAAGCGAGCACAGCCGCGGCGATACTGTCTGGCGCACATACTGGGTCAAAGCCTGGTTCGCTCCTCGCGTCCTGATGCAATCGTCGGCGGCTCCGCCCGCCCCGTCCGACGCTTCATCAACACCGGCGGCACTGTTATATTCCCCGCTCCGGGCGCGACGAAAGGTGCTGATATGTTCGAAGGATTCGACCGCAGACGCATAGCGACCGCCGGCTGCGAGATCAATCTGGTCTTCGGTGGCAGCGGCCCGCCGCTGCTCCTCCTGCATGGCTTTCCGCAATCTCACGTCTGCTGGCATCGGGTGGCTCCGCTGCTGGCGCAACGCTTCACCCTGATCGTGCCGGACCTGCGCGGCTACGGCGACAGCGGCAAGCCGGAAAGCGATCGCGAACACTTCGCCTACTCCAAGCGGGCGATGGCGCAAGATCAGGTGAAGGTGATGGCGGCGCTCGGTTTCGATCGCTTCGCCGTCGCCGGCCATGACCGCGGCGGGCGCGTCGCGCACCGCATGGCGCTCGATCATCCGAGCCGCGTGCGCAAGCTCGCCGTCCTCGACATCGTACCGACGCGGACGATCTATCGAGCGACCAATCAAGGCATCGCCACCGACTACTACCACTGGTTCTTCCTGATCCAGCCGTTCGATTTTCCCGAGCGCCTGATCGGCGCCGATCCCGACTACTACTTCACGCGGACGCTGCAGGGCTGGGGCAGCCGGCGCGAGACCTATGCGCCGGAGGCCATGACGGAGTATCTGCGCTGCTTCCGCAACGCCGCCACGATCCACGCCGCCTGCGAGGACTACCGCGCCGCCGCCTCGATCGACCTCAGGCATGACGAGGCCGATCTCGACCGCAGGATCGAATGCCCGCTGCTCGCGCTGTGGGGCAAGCGCGGCATCATGGAGAAATACTTCGACGTCCTCGCGACCTGGCGCGAGCGCGCCGCCGACGTGCGCGGCCAGGCCTTCGATTGCGGCCACTTCCTGCCGGAAGAGGCGCCCGCGGAAACCGCCGCGGCGCTGCAGGCGTTCTTCACGGAATAGAGCGTTTTCAAGATGACTTAGACAACTACGCCCTCGTTGTCATGCCGGCGAACGCCGGCACCCATATTCGCGGGCCGGAGCGTACGGATACCGGCTTTCGAGTGTGTGAAGAAATCCAAAAGGCGGCCTCCGAAGGATCAGCATCAGCGGCGTGCGTCCTTCGAGACGCGCCCTTCGGGCGCTCCTCAGGATGAGGTACATTTTTGATGGCATTAAGGAAAGTCCTCATCCTGAGGAGGCCGCGAAGCGGCCGTCTCGAAGGACGCACGGTGCTGATCCGACGCCTTTGGGGGATTTCTTCACAGCCTCTTTCGCCGGTATGACACTCAGGACATGCTCAGGAATCAAGCGATGGCGAACCAACTCTAGCGGGTCTTTCGGGCGGCCTCTCCACACACTAGATTCAACTGGCCAGGACATCGCGAGGCACCCGATACAATGCCGCCAAGATCGAGCAAGACCGATAATTCCGGCACACCCGCCGCCATCCCGCTTCGTCCCGCGCTGTTCGCGCGGCTGCGGGCCTATTTCTTCGCCGGCGTGCTCGTGACGGCGCCGATCGCAATCACCGTCTATCTCGCCTGGTCGGTGGTGTCGTGGGTCGACGAGAGCGTGCTGCCGCTGCTGCCGGCGCAATACAACCCGGAATCCTATCTGCCTTTCAGCCTGCCGGGCATCGGGCTCGTCGTGCTGCTGGTGTTCATGACCGCCATCGGGGCCATCACCGCCGGCATGGTCGGACGCATGGTGGTCGGCTATGGCGAGCGCATCCTCAGCCGCATGCCCATCATCCGCAGCGTCTACAGCGCCACCAAGCAGATCTTCGAGACCATGCTGGCGCAGAAGTCGACCGCGTTTCGAGAAGTGGTGCTGGTGGAATTCCCGCGCCCGGGCATGTGGTCGATCGGCTTCATCACGGGCGTCACCGAAGGCGAGGTGCAGGAGCTGACCGACGAGGAAGTGCTGAACGTCTACATCCCGACGACACCCAATCCGACGTCGGGCTTCCTGTGCTTCGTGCCGCGCAGCGAGGTCTACTCCTTGAGCATGACGGTCGAGGAGGGGATCAAGCTGGTGATTTCCGGCGGGTTGGTGATTCCGCCCGACCGACGACCCCCGGAAGAGCGCAAGAAGCCGCCGCCGATCCACACGCGGCTGGCCGGCGAATAGCCGGGCCTCAGCCGGAGCGCAGCGTCTTCACGGCCGCGTCCTGTTCGAACAGGTAGAGGAGCGTCCGCAACGCCGCCCCGCGCGGCGCCGCCAGTTCGGGATCGCGTTGCACGATGAGGCGGGCGTCGTCGCGGGCGGCGGCCAGCAGTTCGCCGTGGGTGGCCAGATCGGCGAGACGAAACTCGGGCATGCCGCTCTGCCGCGTGCCCAGCAGCTCGCCGGCGCCGCGCAGCCGCAGGTCTTCCTCGGCGATGCGGAAGCCGTCTTCCGTTTCGCGCAGGATGTTGAGGCGGGCCTTGGCCGTCTCGCCCAGCGGCGCCTGGTAGAGCAGGAGGCAGGTCGAGCGCTGCCGCCCGCGCCCGACCCGGCCGCGCAGCTGATGCAGCTGCGCCA
>Ga0137403_10001633_pt1 | contig 28078 bp, 25 predicted proteins | sample CZOMad2_1_16fung_FD_122057 | JGI IMG/M metagenome (GOLD analysis project Ga0137403, IMG submission 122057) | Vadose zone soil fungal communities from Angelo Coast Range Reserve, California, USA - CZOMad2_1_16fungal (Hybrid Assembly) | ecosystem: Environmental > Terrestrial > Soil > Vadose zone... | reverse complement strand
ATCAATCAGGGGCCGAGGATCGAAATGTTTTCAAGGTTCTCTCCCCAAATGAGACTGTTGTGCCAGTGGCTGTGACCAAAATCCTGATAGCTGTCCCATTGGTTCGCCTCGGGAGCGTCGTACTGGCCATCCCTTTCCAACGGATCGGCTGCCACGATTGTAGCTCCCTGGTCCAGGTACAAAGCGATATTGCTTTTCAGACGGATCGAGAAGCAACGATAAGTACCTGCCGGAAACAGCACAGTTCCACCGCCCGCCGCGGCCGCCGCTTCGATTGTCGTGTTCACGGCGGGTGAATCCAGGGTCTTGCCGTCACCTTTTGCGCCGAATGCCCGGACATCGAAAACAACTCGCCTGGCGGAGGCGGTCTGTAGAACTTGTGGCTGCGCGTAGATCTCGCGGCTGGAAACAAATGTGGAAGAAGCACATACGACAGCGACCCCCAGACTGAACAACACGCTGGCAAGCGCTCTGTTTGGCTTCATCTGATTCTCCGTTTGGTTAGCGTTCGAATGGATCTTGTCCGGATCAGGACTTCGCCGGTGTTGTCGCAAAGTCACCGTGGTCCAACGCCCCTTGCGATCAGCGTCTGACCTACAAGGAGTATACGGTCTTCTTATTAAAATTCTTAAAGCCAGAACTACGACAGGGATTGTAGTGGCCAAGACTTGATCGGTGTGGGAGTTAGGTTGAATGCCATTCTTCACAGACTAAAAGTCTGTGCCATATCGCGCATTCCCCATTGAAGCTTGAGTGAGTTGACTATTTTACGGTGGCGTTAGATCAATCGCTCGCCCTCCACCGAAACAGAGTCGCTGCGGTAATGGCACCCGCGGCTCTGGCGGTTGTGCCGCGCGGCGTGGGCCACAATCAATGCGGACTCGACAGCGTTTCTGAGGCCGATCAAGCTGTCGGAGAGCTTTGTCGTACGATAAAAAGTCTCGATCTCATTCCAGAGATGCCGCAATTCGCGAATTGCACGAGAGAGCCGATCCGCGCTTCGTACCAGGCCGACATAGTGCCACATTATATTTTGAATCGTTTGCATGTCGCCCTGTATCAAAGCCGGATCGGGATCGGCTGTTAAGCCACTTTCATCCCACGGTGGAAAATTCTCGACACGTGGTCGCTCCTTATCGGTGAACGTTTTAAGACTCGTCTCAATATGCTGCGCAGCTCGGTTGCCCCAAACCAATCCTTCCAGCAAAGATGTCGACGCCAGTCGATTTGCTCCGTGAACGCCGGTGCAGCTGATCTCTCCTACTGCATATAGGTTGTCAATACTCGAATGACCCCATTCATCCACCAGGACCCCTCCGCAGAAGTAGTGCGCAGCCGGGACCACTGGAATGGGTTCTGCGGAAATATCGATTCCAACCTTCAAACATTCAGAGTAAATATAAGGAAAGCGACTGCGAATGACCTCAGGTGGCAGGTGTGAAGCAACGTCCAGCAACACGTGCGAGAATCCATGGGTTTCCATTTCCTGGTGAATCGCGCGCGCCACAATATCGCGCGGCGCCAGGTCTTTCCATTGCGGAGAATACTGGGCCATGAAAGGCCGCCCGTCGGGTGTGAGCAAGACAGCGCCTTCTCCGCGCACGGCTTCGCTGATAAGCAATCCCTCGGCGCCCGGCGCTGCGAGCGCGGTCGGATGAAATTGCACGTATTCGGCGTTGGCAATCCTCGCACCCGCCCGATGGGCCATGGCCAAACCATCTCCGCGTGCGCCTGGCGGATTGGTTGTATTGCGGTAGATACGGCCCAGCCCACCGGTAGCCAGAACGGTTATGTTTGCGAGATAACGGTGAACGGTTTGCTGATTTCGATCAAAGAGATAACAGCCGTGACATGAGATCGGCTGGTAGTTGTCGAGTGGATCCCGCGAGTGGTGCGGAGAGGTAATCAGGTCCACCGCGGTAGCATTCGCTTCTATCGTTATGTTTGGAAAACTCCTGAGCGTGTCAACGAGGCCTTTCATGATCGCCTGCCCCGTTACATCACCAACATGCCGGATCCGCCTGCGCGAGTGTGCTGCCTCTTTTCCCCAAACAGGTCGACCACCGCTGTCGGTGTCGAATCTGACGCCGGCGGTTTCTTCCAGAATCTTATGGAGTAGCGGCGGTCCTTCTGCGGCGAGAATCCGCGCCGCCGAAGGCGAACTTACACCCGCGCCGGCGGCCACGATGTCGGCCGCGAGCAAGTCCGCATTATCATCGGGGGGCCGGCCGATAATTCCGCCTTGAGCATATCGAGTGTTCGACTCGTGAGGATCAGGCGCTCGGGTAATGACAGTGATTCGCCGGGATGGGTTGCGTGCCAGCTGCACGGCCGCCGTTGCGCCGGCGATGCCGCAACCAATGATCAGGACTTCGGTTTCTCCCAATGGATTTATACCGTCCGGGACTGTGGTATGTTATCTGCTCCCGGCCGAGAGAACGGAATAGGACGTCCGCAGTCCCGGGAATCTAACTCAACCGATTGCCAGCATTCGCTCCACCGACCGCAGGGCCCGGCGTCGAATCTCTTCGTCGATCTCGATGACGTACTGATCTTTCTGCAAAGCGGCCAATGTATCTTCCAGCGTAATCTCGTTCATGTGCGGGCAGCGAACGCTGCACAGCCGCAGCATCTCCTTCTCAGGATTTGCCACCGCTATGTTATCGCCCATCGCGCATTCGGTCAGCAGCAGGTACCGCGGCGCTCTGGTTCGTTCGACATACTTAATCATTGCGGTCGTGCTGCCGGAAAAATCAGCCGCTTCGACAACCTCCGGACGACACTCCGGATGGGCCAGGATCACAACGTCCGGGAACTGCCGGCGGACATCCGTTATATCCGCGACGGTAAACTTTTCATGGACTTCGCAGTGCCCGGGCCATCCGACCAGTTCATAGTCAAGTTCGCCATTGGCATGCCGGGTCGGATCGAGTGTAGGAAAGATGATCCGCTTGCCGGTTTCGCGTGCTACGTTGCGGGCCAAAAACTCGTCCGGAATAAAAATCACCCGGTCGCTGGCGAGCGACTCCACAACAGCCGCGGCGTTTGACGACGTGCAGCATACATCGGATTCCGCTTTAACGTCCGCATAAGTGTTGATATAAGTGACGACTGGCACGCCAGGAAATTTCTCTTTCAGCGCGCGGACATCTGCGGCGGTGATGCTGGCAGCCAATGAGCAGCCGGCTTTCTTCGACGGCAGCAGGACCTCTTTGGTCGGATTCAGAATCTTGGCTGTCTCGGCCATGAAGCGCACGCCGCAAAACACAATCACCTTTTTGTTGGTCTGGGCGGCTTTGCGGCTCAGCTCCAGCGAGTCACCGACGTAGTCGGGTACAGAGTGGAACAAGGCCGGTTCCATGTAGTTATGGCCCAGGATCACAGCATCCCTTTCGAGTTTTAGCCTGTTGATCTCGACCGCAACTTCTGCCTTGAGCCTCAGCTCAAAGTCCGGCACTGTGTCGGCCAGGATTGCCTGCATCTTTTGGTACATTCCGCTGGTGGTCGTTTCAGTTATCATTTTTCCTGTGTCGAAACTCGTCTCCCCGCTTATTAGTTGATTTTTTCCGCCCTTTAGTTTTCTAGGGTCTCCATTTGAAACTCACGTCAAAAACCCTGGATGAATGGGTAAGTGCCCCGACCGAGATAAAATCCACGCCGGTTTCGGCAATTTGCCGAACATTTTCCAGGGTAACATTGCCTGAAGCCTCCAGTTTCGCTCGCCCGTTATTCAACCCCACCGCGGCGCGCAAGGTCTCAAGCGGCATGTTGTCCAGCAGGACACGCGCGACGTCAAGCCCCAGGGCTTCGCGAAGATCCTCAAGCGTACGCGCTTCCACTTCGATCTCCAAATCTGATCCAGTTGCCCGCACCCTATTGACGGCCTCGGAGATTGAGCCGGCAAAATCGATATGGTTGTCTTTAATGAGAACCATGTCATACAGACCCGCACGATGGTTCTGCCCCCCGCCGCGCGCGACGGCTAGTTTATCGATGGCTCGCAGGCCAGGAACTGTTTTGCGTGTGTCCAGGATTACAGCCTTTGTCTCCCGGACCGCCTCAACGAACTGTCGAGTCAGCGTTGCGATTCCCGACATCCGGCCGAGAAAATTAAGCGCCGTTCGCTCGCCCGTCAGGAGAGCACGGGCAGAACCTGACAAATCAGCGAGCAGCGACCCAGCCGTAACCACGGCTCCCTCCGTCACATGGGCCGCGAACCTGAGTTGGTCGTTAAGTAGCAACAGGACAGCTTTGGCAATGTCCAGCCCGGCAATAACCCCACTTTGCTTGGCGATGATCTGTCCGTTCAGAGTCGCTTCGTTTGGAACGATACTATTGGTGGTTACATCGCCCGCGCCGATGTCTTCATCAAGCGCTCGCTTGATACTGGAAAAGACCTCTTCGTTCATGAGGATAGAATGGTATTCAACGTTCATATAAATACGACATTTTCCATTTATTGTTTTTCATTTCTCTCATCTTCCATTTCAATTTGACATAACAGACAGCAATCGGTTTCAAAATCCTTGACTAGCTTCGACATACCTTTTTGCTCCGCGAGCTCAGATGCGTAGGCGACAAATCAAAAAGGGTACTAATGAAGAATGAAAGATGAAAAATGGAAAATGATAAATGAAAATGACGTATTTATGGATTATAGGTTGTAAGGCCGCTCTCCAGGAAACACGCACGCGGTGGCAACTTATTTTTAATAGAGCAATCAGGATCTGGTTGCCTTGAGCGGCAATTAGTGTCGGAAAGATTTAAAGTTAGGTGGAAAAAGGTAACGCAATTTGGGTTGTAAGGAGGTTCGAGAGAGGATATGAAAGTTTCACGACGTGATGCACTGACGATGATCACTGTAGGAAGTGCAGGGATAGCGCTGCCTAAAGCGGGTGTCGCAAATGAAGAGCAAACGGCAGATGCGGTGGTAACAGCTCGTGCCTTTGGAGGGCAGCATCAACCTAAACCACTCCCGTTCGCAGCAACAAAACTCAAGGGTATATCTGAGAAACTCATCAGGTCGCATTGGGAGAATAACTATAGCGGAGCAGTTAAAGCCCTGAACGCGGTCGAGCAGAGACTCGCTGCTTTATTAAACGAGCGAGACTTGCCGGCCTACATTTATGGGGATCTCAAGCGCGAAGAACTAGTGAGGACAGGGTCCGTGGTTTTGCACGAACAGTATTTCGCGAATCTGGGCGGTGACGGCCGGGCCAGCGGTAAAGTGGTCGAGCTTATTAAGCAGTGGTTCGGAAGTTACGAGCAATGGGAGCTGGAATTCAAGAAGACTGCCAATGCTCTCGGTGGCGGATCCGGATGGACGATTCTTAGTTTCAACCTGCACACGGGCGAGCTTCATAACTATTGGGCCTGGGATCACATGCACAATGCGGCTATGGGTTTTCCGCTGCTGGTGCTGGACATGTACGAGCACGCATATCAGATGGATTATGGTGCAGCCGCAGGAAAATACATTGACGCTTTTATGCAGAATGTGAATTGGGACGAAGTGAACCGGCGAACAGAGGAGGCGACGAAAAGATGATTTGACGTTGGTCATTGGACGAAAATGATTTGACGTTGGTCATTGGACATTTGGCATTTTTCATTTGGCATCGTCAAAACGCGCTTGTTACGCGGAAGAGTATGGTCGTACAAAACGAACTCTTCCCAAGATTGATTCACTACTCGTCACCAATGAAAAATGATCAATGTCAAATGATCTGTGTCAAATGATCTGTACCAATGATTTCGAGTGCCGTCCACTATCTCACCCGGGCCCCGGGCATTAGGACCTCGAGCTCTTCAGCAGTTTTCGGCCAATCCTGGCGCAGTAATCTCGAGAGCGCCCGGTCCGCCAAAAGCTTTCCCCCGGTCTGACAGTTCGGACAGTAGTTCATCTCGTTAGCTGCATAACGAATGCGCTGAATCTGAGCATCGCAGCGAAGACAAGGCTGTTTATATCGACCGTGCACGGCCATCTCGGGCCGAAATGCGGTCACCCTTTCCGGAAACTCGTCACCAGTCTGCGCCCGCAAGAGCTCAATCCAGCGAGCCAGCGTTTCACGAGTCGCAGCAAACAGCCGCTTCATCTCATCGGCGGTGAGTTTTTGAGTCAATGCAAATGGCGAAAGCCTCGCCTCAAAAAGGATCTCGTCTGAGTAAGCGTTCCCGACGCCACTCAACAATCGGGGATCGGTCAGTGCCCGTTTCAGAGTATGGTTAACCGACTGGATCACCGCCGCAAACCGTTCGATGTTGGCTTCAAAAACTTCCAAGCCACCCGGGTCAAGCGCACGCAGACCTGTTTCGCCCATTACCAGGTGGAGAGATGTCCGTTTCCGAGAACCGGCCTCAGTCAGGATCAAGTTGCCATCGGTGAATTTAAAGAGGGCGACACGCGTGCCCTTTGCAGATTTCTTTGGTGCTTCCTGCCAATGAAGTCTGCCGGCAATCATCAGGTGCAATACCAGCCAGAGATCACCTTCCAGGCCGATGCAGATGCGTTTCCCCAGCCGCCGCAGCTCAATGACTCTTTTCCCTTCAACGGTGGAAAGTGTCGGGACGGCGGTGCGGAGCAGGAAAGGTGCTGTTATCTGAACATGCTCGAGTGCTCGGCCCTTGATTCGCTTCTGTAGCGCCTCGATGTAGATGGTGATGTCGGGCAGTTCCGGCACGCGACCAATGTACTCCAGAGCCTCACAATCATCCACAGATGAACGCACATCCACAGATTACGCAAATTCTACAGACAAACGAGAGGAGGGAAGAAGCAGCAGTAGCTCGTATGGCGAGGAGTGGCCCGCTTTGGTCGCCGCACGATCATCCACAGATTACACAGACAAAAGACAGGAAGGGAAGGGCGGCCACAACCTCTGCTATTTGATCGTCATAATCTATGTAATCTGCGAAATCTGTGGAAAGCAATTGCGAGGCTCAGGTGTGGCAATTTTTCCCGGTGTGGCTGTTTTGTCACTCTCTCCTAGCCCTGACGGGACGGCATCAGACCCAGTTCTATCTCAAACCGAGCCGCCATCCGGTAGAGCGTTTTGCGATTGATACCCAGTATCTCAGCAGTGCGCTTTCGATTGCTTCCGGTCGAATCCAGGACATGCAAAATGTAACGACGCTCAATCTCATCAAGACTAGGCAAACCCAAAAAGAGCTCATTGAGATCGTCCGCTGAAAGCGAAGCCGTGTTGTTGCCATGGTGTTCCTGATGAATCCGTTGCGGAAGATCATTGTTCGTTATACAACCGCCCTGGCTCAACGTAATCGCGCGTTCGATCACATTCTCCAACTCTCGTACGTTCCCGGGCCATGAGTAGCTAGTAAGAATCTGCATAGTTGCTTCATCAATACTCACCGGTGGTTGCTCTTCAGGTGCGTGTTTGCGAAGAAAGTACGCTACCAGAAGCGGTATGTCATCGCGCCGTTCCCGCAGCGGCGGCAGGTTCAGTTGGATAACATTTAGCCGGTAGAGAAGATCCCGCCTGAAAGCCCCGGCGGCGGAAAGTTTTTCCAGATCGCTATTGCTTGCGGCAATTACTCGAGCGTTCACCTTGATCGTTTCTGAACCCCCAACGGGAACCAGCTCGCGTTCCTGCAAGACTCGTAATAGCTTGACCTGAAGGCCTGGGCTGGTCTCACTCACTTCATCGAGAAAGACTGTGCCTTCGCCCGCATGTTCAAAGATGCCTCGCTTGTTCGCGACTGCTCCGGTGAATGACCCCCTAATATGGCCGAACAACTCAGACTCAAGTAACGTTTCAGTCAACGCACCACAATTGACCGCAACGAATGGTGCTGCCGCACGGGCGCCATGGTTGTGAATGGCGCGAGCGACCAGCTCTTTACCTGTTCCCGATTCACCCGTAACCAGCACGGCTGCGCGCGAATCCGAAACCCGAGCGATCATCTTATATACCTCGAGCATTGGCGGGGTCCGCCCGATCAAGCCAGAGGTGCGGCCGTCATCATCCAGCGTTGCGCTGACCGACCGGGTTGATTCGTTCAAGAGCGCGCGCCGCACGATCGTTACCAGCTCGTCAATGTTGAACGGTTTGCTGATATAGTCGAACGCCCCTTCTTTGACTGCACGGATGGCAGTTTCGATTGAGCCAAATGCCGTCATCAGAACGACCGGGATGGACGGGTACTCCCGCCGCACTATCCCCAGCAGAGACAGCCCGTCAAGCCGGGTTTTCATTCTAATATCGCTAAGTAACAGGTCTGGTGGTGCAGCAGCAATGGCCGCAAGTGCCGCCTCGCCACTATGTTCGCAGGTTGCCCCAAAGCCTTCGCGCGTGAAGACCTCGCAAATAAGGTCGCAGGTTACTGAATCGTCGTCGACGGTAAGAATTCGTGGTGCTTTACGCGGCATCTACTTTCACCTCTATTTGTCTTGCCTGTGCGCCGGGCCCAACAGCGGGCAGGGTCAATCGCAACTCAGCGCCCTGGCGCAGGCCAATTACGCAATCGATTTCGCCCCGGTGCTCGCTAATGATTTCTCGCGCAATGGCCAACCCTAAGCCGCTTCCCGTCGGCTTAGTCGTCCACATAGGCTCGAAAAGGTGCTCTCTTGCGTCCGGGGGTATGCCGACGCCCGAATCGAGAAATCTCACTTCAACCTGCCCTTCGTCCGCCAGATACTTGGTTATGATTTCCATCTGTCCGCCTTTGGGCATAGCCTCAAAACTGTTGTTCACGAGATTCAGAAACACCTGATGCAGGCTCTCGCGGTCGGCCGACACACGAGGCAGCTCTTCATCCAGCTCAAGAGAAACGCGAATGTTTCGCGACTCCAGAATCGGTTCAACCAGAAGTAATAACTCCCGAATCATGGCATTGATATCGGTAAGCTCGGGTTCGAGCGGCATCCGATGAGTGCGGTCCAATAAACTTCTGACTGTTTGGACGATCGAGGCGAGCTGAGAGTTGATAATGTTTAGCCGGCGCTGTGTGTCCGAGCAGTTGCGATGGTTCCGCGCGAGTAACTGGAGATGACCGGCCATGGCATTCAATGGCGTGCCGATCTCATGAGCCAGTGAAGCCGTAACTTGGCCGATAGCGGCGAGCCTTTCCGAGCACGCCAGGCGCTGTTGGGTACGGATCAAGGTGGCGTTGGTGGCGCGTAACTCACTCTTGGCAACGTCAACTTTGACCAGCAACTCGCTGTTGAGTTCTCCGATCTGATTCAACAACGCTTCCCGCTCCCGGGAGCGCTCGGCAATATCATCCATTAACTGGTTAAACCCGCGAGCGATCTCTCCCAGCTCGTCATCGCGGCGTTCCAGTGCGCGAGCCGAAAGGTCTCCCTCACGAGCCGAGATCATCGTTTGCACAATATCCCTGACCGGCCGGCGAAAGAAATATACGAAAAGAAGGTATAACAAGAGGACGGAAGCAACTACGGCTCCAAGCAACACAAGGTTGTATTGCCGATGAAGACTGTTCACCAGCCTGCGATGAAAGCCCTTGAGTACGAGTGCCTTAATGAACCCGGAATGGACAGAATTCTGAATCGGGGTGGTGATTACCCAGAACTCGCTGTTCTCTCGGCTGACTTCAGCAGAACTCGCTCCAGCCTGCGGAACATTCTGGAGGTTTTTGCTGCTGTTCGAGAGGGACAGAAGGGTAGGAGCATTGGCTGCAGTCGTAGCAATCAACTGAACACCCTGGGGCGAGTCCTGATAGATGTCAATCTGCTTGAAGTCCGGGCGCGAGCCCGCCACCACCTGCATTTCCTGACGCAGATCTTCCAGGTTCGAAAAATAGTCGTAGGTCGAAATACGATTTGCCAGCGTCGACATTTGGCTGACGGCATTTTCAAAGTGGTCCTTTTCGATAAGAGATCGCGTTCTAACACTGTGCAGATTGGACGAGGCAAGCAGTATCAATGACATCGAACCGGTTACGAGCAAAAGAATCTTCTGTTGCAGATTAAGGTTGATACGCACTATCTCCTCCAGAAAAAATACTCGAAATCAATTTCTGTGTCGGTTCGCCGGTTAGGCGAGTGCAACAATCGATCCACGAAATCGACTTGAAACTTTGTAACGTTCGACATTCGGCTTTCGCCTTCTCCGTTTTTGTCCTGGGACAAGTTCTGGCACAGCAATTCCTGTGCAACTCGCGTCATGATCAATACCGTTTGGCGCGGTCACCCGCACCGATTCTTCCAGCCCACCGGCGCCTGGGTTCTGCTGCTCCTGTTTTTGTGCAGCCCGGCGCCCGGGCAACAGAAACCGCCAGCAACCGAGCAAAGATGCTCCGAGCCGCTGACCACCATCTTCGAAAGGGTTTCGCCGTCTGTTGTCTTCATTACGGCAATTTCGATAAATCCCTATCGGATGAATGACCGCGTTGAGCACGTATTGGGTTCGGGCTTCATTATTGATAGCTCGGGGCTCATTGTTACCAATTCGCACCTGGCTTTTGGCCGCCAGGTAATCGAAGTTACCCTGGACGATGGCACCACCATGCCGGCACAACTGGTTGGAGCTGATCCAATCTTCGATGTGGCTTTGCTAAAGATTTCTAAGCCGCCGAAGCTGTCGTTTACCGCCCTTGAAATGGGGAATTCGGATCGGCTCAGAGTTGGAGAAGAAGTTGTTGCAATCGGTAATCCGCTCGGTCTGGACCAGAGTCTTACCCGAGGCGTGGTATCGGCCATCAATCGCATTCTCCCGGAGACTTTTTTCAGTCTTCAGGAGCCGCTCATCCAAATGGACACACCTATCAATCCCGGAAACTCAGGCGGACCGTTGGTGAATCGGTGTGGCGAGGTTGTAGGCATCACCACGAGTGTCGTTCCCGATGCCCAGAACATCGGGTTTTCGATTCCCATAAATATGGCTAAAGCCCTTATGCCGGCGTTAATTAAGGATGGCAGAGTAGCGCGACCGTGGCTCGGTTTTCACGGCCAATTCGTCGAAGCGGGACTACAGGAGCTCTTCAAATTCCCTCTGGTTCAAGGGTTTCTGATTGAGGTGGTTGAGCCGGCTAGTCCGGCGGAACATGCGGGTCTGCATGGCGGCGATCTTGAATTGACCGTCGCGGGACGAGACTTTCTCATGGGTGGCGATATTCTTACTACGATGAATGGTATCGCCCTCACCTCGCCTGAAAAGATGGCCGAAGCTTTGAAGACCGTGTCAATTGGCTCTGTCATTACATTAACAGTCTTCAGATTCGGGAAGTATCTCAATTTCAAATACACCTTGCCGGAACGCCCGCTATTACCTGGAGATGTTCCCAATGAGCAGTTGGCCTTACCTGTGAGGCAGAAACGCCGATAGCGGTCGTCTTAGCAAGCCTGATCTCCTTGGAGTGGCGACTTGGCGCCGCTTTCAAAGTAACGCTTCGAAAGTCGTCACCAGTTCCCAAGTACATTCCGCATTGAATGATGAAGAACCTCAAAAGCGCTGACAAGGCAGCGCACTCCAAAAAGCAAAAAGAGTGATGCGAATCAGAAGATGTTGCATCACTCTTAGTGTTCTCAGGAGACCCGGATGGTGAAGGCCGCCTGGAAATGTTTTGCCCGCATAGACAGTTTCAATTCATTTAGAGAAACGCATACCGGGCAACGCCTTGAGAGTCGTTGTCTAGCTGAGGGTCGCAGCCATTACCTGAACGTTCAAACGTGCTTCGACCGAGGCAGCACTGTCGTAGAACGAACGAAATTCACTGATCCTTCCGTTGTGGAAAGTGAAGATGTGGACCCAGGGAGTCTCAAGAATCGTGGCCGTATCTCGGAGCCTGATTTTCGAAGTTCCAATCGCTACCACTCTGTTGCCCTCAGCGATGAACTCCTCAACTTGAAAACTCTTTGTCTCTTCACTAGCTGAGAGAATTGAAAAGTACTGAGCAACCTGGTTGCGACCGTATCTCGTTCCGGCTGTTGGGATGATGTGGGGCGGGCCAATCGCAAACCACTTAATATCCGGAGTCAATTGCTCCAGCAGAGCGGAGACGTCGCCTTGTTGAAATGCTGCATACGCGGCCTTTACTACTGCTATATGATCTAACTCATTCATCGTTAAACTCCTTCCACTAATCCTGCGAGACCAGAGTTACACTTGCTGAAGCACTCTATTTGGCAATCACCATGCCAGTATTGGTTGCGAACGAAGGCGACAGTTTTCTCAATAGATCTCAAAATCTCTCTGCAAGACCTGGCCGCGCTTGTGTGGCGTTCTTGATGAAGCCTCATGGAAGGAACGCCACAGTAAGAGCAACGCAGTTCGTCCGCGACGCGCACTTGAAAAATTATTCCGACGCATCAGCCTTCAAATTACCTACTAGGAATTGGCATTTGTGGCGCCAGGAGAAAGCGTCGCGCCTGGCCATTGCCCGTCATAGTGCTCTATGGCACGCAGATTTCAATGTCCTATCGCATTGGGAACCGTTAAGGCCCCAAAAAGCGGAGTTCAGTAGAGGAGAAGCAATCGGAAATAAACCGATTCCTCAAGAAAAAGAAACGGCCTGCTTCGGCCGCTTCTCATCGAAGGAGAAATAATGAGCAAGTATTTCATAAGCGTGATGGCTTCATGTTTTCTGTTAGCACTCTTGAGCGCGGCGCCGGCCGGCGCACAACAACTCGGAACACTCGAGCGCGCGGTAATTCCGTTTGACTTCATCGTCAGGGGAAAAACACTTCCGGCGGGAACGTATTCCATTCGACGCATCAACGACGACACGTCGGAGGCACTCGTAATTCAGAGTCAAAACCTACGCAACCGCGTCGCATTCGAGACCGAGCCTTTTGTGTCCCGCCAGGCGCCACGCAGAAGCGAGCTGGTGTTTGACCGGTATGGCGATACTTACTTTCTTCATGAAATCAGGACTGGCGGAGAAACTGAGGGCCGCGAGTTAGCTACCTCGCGAGCAGAACGCGACCTGAAACGGGAAACTGCGAAGAATAATGTCGCCGAACCGGAGACAGTCGCTGTGGCGTTGTATTAAGGGTCTGTATTCGTTACGCGCCCCTGACCGTCTTATTGATGTTCAGGTCTGTTACGAGGACCAAAGACAGGATCCACGAAATCACACGAAAGGACACTACGAAGTCCCGGTGTTTACTTAGTGTGATTTAGTGGATCGTCTTGCGTTTGGAGCCCACTCGGAGTCACTTCACTGCTAAGGCACTCATTTCTCGTTCAGCTTTTCCGGTTCGGAACCAGTCCTGCAAGCGCTCACAGTAAATGTAGACAACCGGAGTCAGGTACAGAGTCAGCACCTGCGATATTGATAGACCACCAACAACAGCCAGGCCTAATCCACGTCTGGCTGAGGCGCCGGCTCCCCAGCCGAGGGCGATTGGCAGGGTACCCATCAATGCCGACATGGTTGTCATCATGATGGGGCGAAACCGCACCACGCATGCCTGGTAGATCGCTTCCCGGGCGTCCTTACCTTCGTTCCGCTGTGCTTCTAAAGCAAAGTCAATCATCATGATGGCATTTTTCTTTACAATGCCAATCAGCATAATCAGACCGACAAAGGCATATACATCCAACTCCCGGTGGAATATCAAGAGAGTGAGCAGGGCGCCCAATCCCGCTGAAGGCAGTCCCGACAAGATCGTAAATGGATGAATAAAACTCTCGTAGAGAATTCCTAAAACAAGATAGATGACGAGCACTGCTATCAACAGCAGCAGGGTCAGGTTTTGCAACGATGATTGAAATACCTGGGCAGTGCCTTGAAAGCTGGTTGTTATCGTCGCAGGTAGAATTCGCCGGGCTACAGTTTGGACCTGCTCCGTGGCCTGGCTTAGCGAAACGCCCGGACGCAGGTTGAAAGAGATTGTAGCTGCCGGCAACTGCCCCAGATGGTTTACCAAAAGCGGCCCGACCCCGCGGGAGAATTTTGCAATTGCCCCGAGGGGAACCAGCTCACCCGATGACGACTGAACGTACAGCCCGCTCAGGGCGGATGGATCTTGCTGGTATTCCGGTTTCACTTCCAGAATTACCTGATACTCATTTGTCGGCGTGTAAACAGTGGAAATTTGACGCGAGCCAAAAGCGTCGCCAAGCGCAGACTGGACCTGCTCGACTGTGACACCATGTGCCGATGCTTGTTTGCGATCGATATCGACATTGATTTGCGGAGTGTTTATTTGCAGATTACTGTTCACGTCCTGAATCAGCGGCATTTCCCTCATCGCTTTTTCAAGGATTCCCGCATTGTCGTAAAGGTCGTTTGTACTGGTGGCTTGCAGTGTTACCTGATAAAGACTGCGTGTCGACTGGCCGCCAACACTGATGGACGGCGGGTTCTGAATGTAGACTCTTAGACCCGGTTCATGAGAAACCTTGGGGCGTAATTCTTCAGCGACTTCGTCGGCGCTCAACTTGCGCTGATTTGGTGGCTTGAGCCCAATGAAAATGGTGCCGTTGTTGCCACCTGAGTTTCGGCCGCCGGAACCCACGGTTGAAGCCACAGTCTCTACATTTGGATCGTGTTGGATAATGGCGGCGACAGTGTTCTGGTGCCGGATAATATCGTTAAGCGCCACTCCCTGGGCTGCCTCGGTGCTTACCAGGAGCAGTCCGGCATCGCCACTGGGAATAAAGCCTTTGGGCACAATCCTGAAGAGATACACTGTCAAGCCCGCCAGCAGCGCCATAATTACAATCGTCAACAGACTATGGGCCACACGCTGCAGACTCCACTCGTACGCGTGCACCACGCGATTGTAAAAGCGTTCAGAAATCCCGGACCATCCTGTTGTGGCCTTTTTGCCGTTCTCATGAAGTGCATTCTCTCTGATACCGCGCACCTTCAACAGTCTGCTTGCCAGCATCGGAGTCAGAGTCAGGGACACAATTCCTGAAACCAGGATTGCCACGCTGATGGTGATGGCAAATTCCCGGAACAGCCGGCCCAGTATTCCTCCCATAAAGAGGACCGGGATAAAAACTGCCACCAGCGAGACAGTCATGGATACGATCGTAAACCCGATCTCCCTGGATCCATTCAAAGCAGCTTGCAGCGCCGTTTCGCCCAACTCGATTCGCCTGACGATGTTTTCCAGCATCACGACCGCATCATCGACTACAAACCCAACCGACAGCGTGAGGGCCATTAGCGAGAGGTTATCGAGACTAAAATGCAGCAGATACATGGCGGCAAAGGTGCCGATGATCGAGGTTGGCAGCGCAAGCGTGGGAATGATGGTGGCGCGAATATTCCGTAGAAAGAGGAAGATCACCAGCACTACCAGGGCAATTGCCAGGAACAGTGAGAATTGAACGTCGTTGACTGATTGTCTGATGGAAATCGACCGATCGATCAGGACATCCAACGCTACTGAAGCAGGCAATTGCTGGCGAAACTGTGGCAAGAGCTGACTGTATCCAGGACAGTTCGTGAATGTCGTGCTTACGCTGGGCGTCCAGCACAATGCCATCGTAGTTCCCTCTCCAGCCGTCCAGATCGGGCAGGACCACATGTTTGTTCCCTTTCATCCGAACTCGATTTCATCGGTGCCCGCTTCGCTCCCGCTTTCACCACAGTAGATGGCGTCAACCGGGTTTTGCTCAATCAGTTTGGCACTGTCACTCCTGTTTACGATGCTGCGCATTTGCTTACTGGCGCTGCAGGCGGGACGGGCACGGGGGTTTCCATAGGCACACAGAGCACGGTCAATCCCATTCTTCCGGGAACGAAGCTGGGCTTTGCTGACGAGCAGACTGTCGGTTGGGAGCAGCAGTTGCCGCATAGCTTTGTGCTCTCGGTTCGTTACATCGAGCGGAAATTGAAACGAATCACGGAAGACGCCGCCGTGCTGGCACCCGAAGATTACATTAATGGGCTGTTCGGTCAGACATACTTCATCGGCAACATCAACGCAAAAATCGATGCGGCTACGAATCCGATACCACTGTGTATTCGGTTGGTGGCGCAATACCTTCGGCGTGCATGCTGGCGGACGGCTCAGTGCCCTTCAACGAGCCTTCTGTATCAGACATTAATGGCAACGTAGTCGGTGCGGTTTGCTACGAGCCCTTGGGAGCGAATGGTCTCGCGCCTGGGAGTCCCGTTCCCGACGGCATTCCGGACGGGTTTGTCGATCCGATTCACAAATACAAGGCCTTGGAGATAGAACTGAACAAGCGATTCTCAAACAGCTGGCAACTGCTAAGCAATTGGACCATCTCCAGGCTAACAGGCAACTACGAAGGTCACTTTCGAAACGACAACGGCCAAACTGATCCAGGCATTAGTTCGCTGTTCGATTTCACTGCCGGATCCTTCGGGTTGCTCGGAGATCAGTTCACTCCCGGTCCGCTGAACACTGACAGGCATCATGTCGTCAACGTCTTCGGCAGTTACGAATTCAGCAAGGGAAGATTTGGACGGCGTTTGGGCGGTCTCAATTTGGGGCCCGGGATACACTTTGAAACGGGGGTGCCGATCAGTGACCTTTTCGCGCATCCTGCTTACCTGAATGCCGGTGAGATCCCAGTCGGTGGGCGTGGTTCACTGGGCCGGACCAGTCCGTACTTTCGCTTTGACATGCATGCCAACTATCCATGGCATATCAGCGAGAAGAAGAAACTCGACTTTGTAGCTGACTTCTTCAATGTCTTCAACAGCACGAAGGTTCGTTTGCCGAACCAGGACTTCCAACTTAATGGTGGGGTACCCAACGTCGATTTCCTGCAACCTCAGCTGTTCTATTTGCCTTTTAATATGAGGCTGGGGATGAGGTTTGAATGGTAATTCCGGTTTGTTCAGAGTGAACTTACGGGGAGGGAGAAATCCCTCCCCTTATTTGTCTGTAGGCTGTCTTTGGTGAAGTGGCTCGGATCATTTTCCATTTGTCATTTGACGTTGATCATTTTTCATTTGTTGAGGACGGATAACGGATCTACGAAATCACGCGTGCGCTTTCGTGTTATTTAGTGGATCGGATTTGGTTCTCGGATTACCAAGCTGTGAAGAAAAGTTAGCCAGATAGCTCATTCAGCTGCGTCGATCCCGTAGCGTTCAATCATTCGATAAAGAGTGCGGCGATCGATACCCATGATTTCAGCGGCCCGCGTGCGATTGCCGCCCGCAGCCTCGAGCACATGCAGCAGGTAGCGCCGCTCGAGTTCGTCCAGTGAAGGCAAATCGCCAAAGAGAGCCGACAAAGGCGAACGAGCGGTTGCTTTTATCCGCGGAGTTTGGAACTTTTCCGGCAAGTCTTCAGGCTCGACCTCATGGCCGCGCGCATGCAGAACGGCATATTCAATAGCTGATTCTAGCTCACGAACATTGCCGGGCCAGTCATAAGCCACCAGGGTCCGCACCGTCTCCTCACCGAGAGAAAGATGACTGCGACCGTTTCTTTCGAGAGCTTCGCGCAGGAAACGCTCGGCCAGCAAAGGAATATCAGTCCGCCGTTCGCTCAACGGTGGAACGCGTAGAGTTACCACACTAAGTCGATAAAAAAGATCCTCTCTAAAACTGCCGGCCTTTACTTCGTGTTCAAGATTGCGATTGGTGGCCGCGATGACCCGGGCATCAACACGAATCTCGCGCGAAGCGCCGACCCGTCGAATCTCCCCTTCCTGGAGTGCGCGCAACAGCTTGACCTGCATTGCCGCACTGGTTTCGCCGATTTCGTCGAGGAAAAGCGTACCGCCCTCAGCTTCTTCCCACAGTCCCTTGCGATCGCTGGTGGCGCCTGTGAAGGCGCCGCGAACGTGGCCAAAGAGTTCCGCCTCGAGCAGTGTTTCCGTTAGCGCGCCACAATTGATAGCTACAAATGGTCCGGAAGATCTGGTGCTGTGCTGATGGATGGATCGAGCCACCAGTTCCTTACCCGTGCCCGACTGTCCGGTAATCAGCACCGTCGATCTGGTTGGCGCGACGCGGGCAATCTCCTTATAAAGCTGGATCATTTCCGGCGCACGACCGACCAGGCCTCCTTGTTCATAGGGCGCGGAGAGTTGCTCCGCTTTGCGGTCCTCTGCCGTGCTCCGCTCAGCCTGCTCGAGTGCCCGGCGAGCAATCGCCACAACCTCTTCGACTTTGAAGGGCTTCGAAATAAAATCCCAGGCGCCTTCTCTGGCAGCCTCGACGGCAGAATCAAGCGTGCCGAAACCCGTCACCAAAATCACCGGACAACGACTGCGCAAATCCTTTAGTAAGTCCAGTCCCGACTGGTCGGCCTCGAGATTCATGTCGCTAACGACAAGATCTATCTTCTCATTTCCCGCCACTCGCATGGCTTGAGACGGGCTTAGCGCCGTGTCCACAGTCCAACCTTGAACACTGAAGATCTCACGCAAGAGTTCGCATGAGTCCTGATCATCGTCGACGACAAGAATACGCTTCATCCGTTGCTGGTACTCCTATCCTGACTCAACCGTCACGGCCCCATTTTCAAGACTCACTGAAATTTCACTTTGGAGGCCGGAAAAGGCCAGCTGGAAGCGAGTTCCGTGACCCAGCTCGCTCTCGACTGACATCGTTGCTCCGTGTTCGGAGATTATTTGACTAACAATTACCAGTCCCAAACCCGTCCCCCGGCCGCGTTCCTTGGTGGTGTAGAGCGGATCGAAGATGTGACTTAATGTCTCGGCTGTCATTCCCACCCCGGTATCCGAAAAGTCCACGGTAACCAAAAGGGCCTTGCCGTTCCTGCCGGCTTCTACGCCAGTGCTAACGCGCAACTCCCCGCCGTCCGGCATGGCATCAAGACTGTTGTTGATAAGATTCAGAAACAGCTGTTGCAGCCGATCCGCAGAGCCTGCGATAAGCGGAAGATTGTCCGCGAGGTTGTCGACAAGGCTGATACGGCGTTTATCAAGAGCGGGTGACATCGCATCACACAGGCGGCGCAGCAGACCGGTCAAATCCAGCGGCGAAAGCTCTGTTTCAAATCTGGTTTTGTCGAGCATCCTGCGAACGATTCGTTCGATGCGCTCGATTTGAGCGCTTATTGTCTTGATCCGAGTTTCCGCGTCGCGCGGATCTCGCTCCAGATCCGATTTGAGCAATTGAACGTGGCCGCTGATCAGATTGAGTGGGGTTCCTACTTCATGCGCAAAATGCGCCGCCGTCTGCCCGGCGGCAGCAAGCCGTCCAAGTTCGTTCATCCGCCGGGTCGTACGCCATAGCTCGAGGTTAGTTTCCTGTAATTGCTGATTGCGCAGCTCGAGTTCGAGCGTTGCATCTCGAACTCTCTCCCGGAGTATGCTCTGCTGCGCCTCGCGCTCTTTGGTCATGTCTCTGACCTGGCTGATCATGCTGTTGAACTCCTGCGTCAACAGTCCCAGCTCATCAGTTGCATGAGCGGCCACTTGCGCCTCGAGGTCGCCTGACTTCGCTCGAGACATCGCGCCCAGAAGCCTGTCAATGGGCTGATACACCAGTTGCCGAAACAGAAGATACGTCCCGAGCATGATCAGGAGGATCGCAATCAAGGACATCCAGACGACACTTCTAACGTAGCGGAAGGCCACCGACCAGATGCTATTGAAGCGCTCGACGATCTCGACGGCGCCGCTGGGATGTTCCCCTTCGAATGTGGGTGCGAATACTCGATAAAGCGAGTTGTCCTGTTCCCCTGACCTTGAGGTTATGACTCGAAGGTTACGGCCACTAGTTAAGGCTCTTTTAGCGTCATCCGGTATTGGCGTCGCCGGCGAGCTTCCCTGCGCCGATACTTTCTCTACAAAATCATCTCCCGCGCGTTCCCAGATGCGTAAGCTCACGATACTCGGCCGCGATCCTTTGATGAGATCTGCGGCGCGCGTTAGTGTGTCCGTCTCGCGCGGAGCGTCCATATCGCTGATATGCTGGGCCAGATCTGCGGCTTGGGTGTCGGCAAGAGCTTTGTCATCATCGCGTTCGAGGTTGGCGATACCGGCGCTGGTCATGACCAGGGATGCTACCAGCATGCCTACAATGATCACTGAGGCCAACAGGGTGGTTTTGATGTGCAGCTTAAGTGTTTGCATGCATCGAGGCCAATTATCTACCTTCTGTTCCCCGCTCGCCAGTTGGGATGTCGCCAAAGAGTCGTCGCACCCCCAAGCTGGCTAAACAAAGAAGCAGACCAGTGAGCGCCAACGCAAGCAGGAATAGCTCTACATGCTTAACCCGTCCGACCACCAGAGAGGCGCTGCCACTGAAGCCATAACCCAGCACGAAAAGAAGAGCAGTCAAGACTACACAGCCAAACCCATCAAACAGCGCAAACTTAACTTTTGAAATTCGCTGTACTCCCCAAAAAATCATCGTCGAGACTCGCGTTCCGTATATGAGATGCGAAGCCGGAATTTGCCAGGGACCCAGCCGGCGGATTAGTGCCTCGGGCACGCGTCCCACCTTCCGGTAGAGTCTGCTGCTCTGGATCGTTTGAGAGTAATAAAGCCCGGCGCAGTACCACAGGTAATCACCGGTAAAGGCGCCCGCAGTCGCCGCGAATAACGCAGTACCAAATTTGACATACCCAAGGTGGGCCACGACGCCCGTTAAGACAGGAACGACGTCTGCCTCGATCATTGCCGCCAGGAACACGGCTATCACGCCGTACTTCATTAAGAACAGTTGCACGCTGGTTAGCCCGACTTTCCCAAAGACCACAAAATTCCCGCCAGTAGTGGGCAACCCATATGCCAGTAACGTTATGGGATCCAGCCAATCTCTTTGCCGCTAATAGAACCTCGTTGTCCGGCCTGTCATAGATAAAACGAGAAATCAGTTGTGGCGTTTATGCGCTCTCAGCAAAGCAGTCACAGTCAAAAGGACCGTAGATACCCCTTTTGTTGATGAGTTCGTCAAAGTGTTTATCGCGAATCGGTTGGCATACTCGTTGCAAAAAACCGCAGAAACCAATTGGTGCGAGCACTACTGCTGTATCGCTCCACCGGCCCAGAGCATTTGATCGAGCGGCCCGGCGTGAGCGTTTGCCGGCAGATCACAATGGATTGCCAGCACACAGAGCGGCGATTGCCTGGGGTCAAGTGCGGAGTGCGATTCGTCGAGTTGCTTGCAGGTTAGAACTCTGCCGACCGAGGCTTAATATGCAGACTATTGTTCTTGCGGACTTAAAGGCGAAGAGAGGATTCGTCAACAAAGACACTGTGGCCGGCGGCTACGGTTCGCGCTTTCGAGCAGATTCAGTTATGACTCGAGTGGCAATGAACATCCGCCGCATCTTCCAGAATTTGCCGAGCATCCAGGTTGGTTACCTGGCGGCCATCTTTTCTCAGGCGGGCCATAAGGTTGTTTACACTCGAGGTGAGCAAGTCGAAGGAGATCTGGCCCTTGTTCTCACTTCGGTGGTGGATTACAAGCATGAGTGTTCGTGGGCGCAGCTGGCCCGGCAAAATGGATTGCGCGTGGGTTTCTTTGGTACAGCCGCCACACATTTACCGGAGCTGTTCCATGACGCGGGAGATTTTGTTATTTGCGGCGAACCCGAAGCTACTTGCATGGACCTCGCAGGTGGCGCGCTTTTGAGCGGACAGGTTTTGAGTCCAACAGTTAACGATCTGGATTCGTTGCCGTTCCCACGCTGGAACCTGATTAAAAGCAGACGATTCGGATATACAAACCGCGGTCGGCTTGGGCTAACTCGAGCTGTGCCGATGCTGACCAGCCGCAGCTGCCCCGAGCATTGCACTTACTGTCCGCATCGAATCACGGCAACTTTTCGCGCGCGGTCTGACCATAACGTGCTGGATGAGTTGACTGAATTGTGCAAGCTCTACAAGCAACCACATATCGTCATCCGCGACCCGCTTTTCACCCTCGACCGAGAACGCTGTTTTCGCATTGCAGAAGGAATACGCAGTCGCGGCCTTCGCCTGTCGTTTGAATGCGAAACGCGCATGGACGATCTGGACGAAGAGTTAATCCGTTCGATGCACGGCGCAGGGCTGAGAGAGATCGGCTTCGGCGTGGAATCAGTAGAGCCCGCGACGTTAAAAAGCGTCGCCCGGCGCTTCATCCCTCACGAGCATATGCGTCGCATGGTCGCCCTTTGCTGGGAACTGGGAATTACCACGACGGCTTTTTATGTTTTCGGATTCCTGCAGGATACGGAAGAAAGCATTGAAGCAACGATACGGTTTGCCTGTGAACTTGATACGACGCGTGCAAATTTCAAACTGCTGACACCTTATCCGGGCACGCCGCTGTACAAGCAGATGAAGCAGCTTGTCGTTGAAAGAGACTGGGAGCAGTTTGACGGATACACGCTCAACTTCAATCATCCGGTATTGACACCGCGCCGGGCGCGTCTAATGCTGGGTATGGGCTATTCGCGATTTTTCTTCCGTCCATCACAGCTCATGAACATGCTTGGCTTGCACAAGTATTCACGGACTGCGCTTTTTCAAAGAGCTGACGCCTGGTCCTGGCGCCGCCAGGATTACTTCGATCGACCCTGGGTGTCTGAAAGAAAGAGTTTGGCATGATTCCGCGTACCATAGCTCGCTACGGTGTTCGCTCGGTTCCTGGTGACGAGAAAGTGATCGTGGCTGCCTTTCGGCGCGGCGAGGCTGTCAGTGGTCCGGCCATTGCAGAATTTGAAGGACGCTTCGCAGACTATCATCGGCTGGGATATGCGACTGCCACCTCTTTCGGTCGCATGGCGTTCCACTATATTTTGCGCGCGCTGGATTTTCCTGAGGGGAGCGAAATCATTTTTCCTGCGCTCACGTTCTGGGTCGTCCCGGAGATTGCGCGTCGCGCTGGTTTAAGACCCGTTTTCGTGGATGTTGATCCAGCAAGCTTCAATATGGATCCAGCTAAACTCGACGCTGTTGTAACTGAACAAACCCGCGCAATCGTCCCTACACATCTTTATGGCCAGCCATGCGCGATGACAGAGATCATGAGACTTGCGGAAAAGCATAACCTCGTAGTTATTGAGGACTGCGCGCAGGCTGTCGGCGCCCGCTATCGTGGTCGACGCGTCGGCACGTTCGGAACTGCTTCCTTCTTTAGTTTTCAGATGCTTAAGGGTATTAACACCTACGGCGGCGGGATGGCCTTGACGGGCGATGCAACCCTTGGGCGTCAAATCCGCGAATTGGCCATGGAAGAACCCGCGCCAAGGACTAAAGATCTTTTCAAACGCTTTGTTACGGCTTACGCAGCGCGCGTTGGCGTCAGTCCAAAAGGTTTTACGTTCTGGGGCTTTCCGCTCCAATCTGCGGCCTCTTTCTTTGGTAACCATGATCTCTCAAGCTATGTCTGGGAGAAGATACGCCCTCTCGATAGTTTTCCCAGGACGTACCATCAAAGGTATTCGAATGTGCAGGCCTTGATTGGCTTGCGAGGGCTGGCAAAGCTCGATGAGTTTAACGCGCGCGCCCGAGAACATGCCGCGCAATACACACGCGCGCTTGCCAACTGTCGTCACATTAAGACGCCTTTCGTCATTCCCGCAGCGGAGCACGTGTACTATCAATACTGCATTTACACTACCAACTCGGCGTTAACCAGCAGGCGGGTCATTCGACGCGGTGTTGATATTGAGACGACGCACGTCGACGTGTGTTCAAAGCTCAAACTCTTTGCAGAGTTCGCGGTCACCTGCCCCGGAGCAGAAGCGACGGAGAAAGCGTTGCAACTGCCGGTCTATTCGCGCCTGCGCTCTTCTGACGTCGATCGTGTGTTGCACGCTGTGCTCGCCGCCAGTGGTCCAGTGAGTAATGAACCAGCAACCTCTGAGCCTGACAAAACAGCGTTACGGTGGAGCGCGACAGGGCGAGAATGAGGTAAACGGCTAATGTCGTTCTTGCTTGGAGTTCTGCAAAAATTTCAATTAGTCGGCGTGTTATTACTGGCCTCTAACGCCGAGAGCCTGGGCATGCGCTTATTGCCGAAGTACGGATACTTCGCGATTCTGATCGCTGCGTTCTGGGAAGGGGAAGCGGTATTGATTGCCGCAGGTACCTTATGCGGGGCTGGTTATCTTGATTGGCGGCTGACCATTTTGGCCGCTGCATTCGGCGGTGCTGCCGGTGATCAAATCTATTTTTACGCTGCTCATGAGCGCGCGGCCCGGCTTGTTCAAAAATCGAAAAGACTGCGCCACTGGTATCCGCGAGTGAGCAGGTTCGTGCTGCGACACGGCACCGTCGCCGTACTGCTTTCGCGTTTTGCTGCGGGTCTGCGCATCACCATCCCGCTAGTCTGCGCCACCGCGGCCATGTCTCCCAAAAAGTACTCGACTCTTAATCTGTTGAGTGCCTTCGCCTGGGCCTCTGTTTGGGTCGCTATCAGCTACCAGTTTGGCACCCACCTCTGAACGCCAAGCCGGCTGCCAGCGCGGTGGGTGTGGCATTTATGCAAGCCCGCGCAAACAAGTCACAGTGTCCGAGTCCATTAGTTATCGATGTCCCATTAAGTAGCGCGTTCTTTTCCGGCACATCTCTTTGCCTCCTTGCAGGTCCAGACAGCAAAGCGGGCTGGCATGCCCGTTGCCCTTAGCGAAGATGAATTCCAGGCATCTTTACAGGAGACGCAAAAGATTATGAAGAGAATAATTTCGGTTTCGCTGGGGGCTCTATTAGTACTAGGAGCTCTCATGTTTGGCGGAGCAGGCTCAGCGATTGCGCATGACCGTCACGACAAGAACCATTGGCGGCAAGCCAGATACATGAGGTATCACCACCGGCACCACAGAAGAGATTGGAGACGCGTACCGGAAGCAAGATCGCTGCGCAGGCGCAGTTGGTAGTAATGAAACCGCAATTAGCCACGCGTTTACGAGCGGGCGACGGTGATTTCATGGCCCTCCTCGAGGAAGCGTTTGCCTCCTCCAATAGTGTCATGCTGCAGTCGCGGTCCCGCGCCGGCTTACCATCGACGGCTCAAGCCATCATCAAGTGAGGCGTATGCAATCTGCGAGGACGTTTTCTAAGCTTTACGTTGTGCGTCCGGTTGCCAGGCCGTTGTTGTTGCCCACGCCGGCGCGCGCCAGACTGGAATCTTGGGTCCATCAATACGGGACGAATTCAACCTCGTACGTTTTGCTTGAAGGCCGCAAGCAGTACTTCACTTCGCCACGCGTCGACGGCTTTCTCGCCTATCAAATCAGTGCCGGGGTGGCCGTGATCGGTGGCGACCCCATTTGCTCACGCAGGCAGGCGCCCGAGTTAATCAGGGACTTCGTAAAACAAATGACCGGGTGTCCAGTAAGCGCCTATCAGGTTTCACCGGAAATGCTCGGTGCGTTTCGAGAGGCCGGATTCGCTGATATTCAGATTGGCAAAGAGGCAATCTTCGATTTAAGCCGGTTTTCACTTTCAGGGGGTCTGATGGAACTTGTTCGCGCGGCCACTAACAAAGCCAGCCGCGAGGGAGTTGTAATCAGCGAGCATAGACCTTTTGCTCTCGGCGCGAGGCGGGTGAATGATGAGTTGCGGGCGATCTCAGCCGAGTGGTTGAGGAACAAGGGTGAACAGGAGCTGGGCTTTCTGCTCGGCTCTTTGGCGCTGCAGCAGCGTTCTGCGAAAAGATACTTCATCGCTCGTTCTGGCCATGGTATGGGCCGGATCGAAGGGTTCATCGTTTGTGAACCGATCTACGGCCGAAAAGGTTATTACCTGGATGTTACGCGACGCCGGGTTGATGCAGTGCGCGGAACAATGGAGTTGTTGACTACGGAGATCTTTGGCCTGTTGCATGCTGAAGGCTACGAGATGGCCTCGATGGGATTGGCGCCCCTCGCCTTGTTGGACGATCCGGATCTCCACAGACACCCTCGCCTGACCAACCTCATGCGATTTGTTTACCAGCGAGTGAATAATAACTACGACTTCAAGCTCTTGTATCGATATAAAGCCAAATATCACCCGCATACCTGGGAGCCGCGCTACTTTTGTTTTAATCGCAGCAGACTGAGCTTGCGAATGCTCTACGCGGTTATACAGGTGCGCAATGCTGATACGCTAGGCAGTCTTCTAAAAAAGAGGCCTAAAAACCTAAAAGGATTTCAGGAGAAGTTGGAATCATGGAAACACGCCGCGTCGTTCATTGTCGGGCTCTGTTCAGTGCTCGTGTCATCTTCGTCTTAGCAACTATGGCTAGTCTTATGTTGGTGAGTGCCGCGAGACTCGACGCGCAAAAGCCCAACCACGACGCCGCAGTTGCTGCACCTGACAAGTCTATCCCGGCTGAACATTACGATCCGGACGATGTCAAGACTTACGCAGATGTCGTCGTCGACGATCGTGATGTTGCCGTGCGAGGCAGACAGTTCACGGTGCATTTCTATCGGCCTCGTGCCGGAGGCCCTGCCATTCCGGCAATCTACGCCTGCGGTGATGGTGGTTGGCGCGGCCTCGCGCCTCGCACGGCAGAGCAGCTTGCACACATGGGTTTTGCCGTAGCGGGAATTGATTCCAAAATTTACCTGCGCGAGTTCTCGTCTTTAAAGAATCCGCTGACTATCAAAAAACTGGCGAGCGACTATGCGGATATCGCCAGCGCCCTGCGCCCTTACGCTACCGTCGATCCGGGGACGCCGGTGTATGTTTATGGCTGGTCGCTTGGAGCAGGATTTGCCGTCGCCGTCGGCTCTGACCCGACAACGCGGGCAAACTGGGCCGGGATCATTTCAATCGGATTACCAAAGCAGAATCAACTTGTCAGTGGTGTCGGTGGCAACTATACGGATCTGAAGACTGAAACGAATTCCCAATTCGGTTTTCGCAGCGCAGATGTGATGGCGGCGATTTCGCCTTTGCCGCTGGTGATGATTCAAAGTACCTCGGACACTGCCAGTCCGCGGAAAGTGGGAACGGCCCTCTTTGTCACTGCCAAAGACCCGAAACATTATGTGCTTATTCAGGCCAGTAATCACCGGTTCAGTGGCGCGCGGGAGGAATTCTACTCGGCGTTGGTTAATGCTGTGCCCTGGATGCGCGAAGCCACTGCAAGTAGCAAGTCAACGCAAACGGCGGTTATGACGTCCAAAAATTGATCTCACTGGGACGGCGGGCGTTTCGCCCGATTATGAGTTTGATTGAATCGCAAATGATTTCCGGCGTGGTCCATACTACAAGCGCAAGAAAGAGATTTCGCTGGCGTTGGGTGCTGCTCTTGTTTCTCCTCGCTCTGAGTGCGGCGTCAGCTTATGCAGCCTTGTGGTACCACCGGTTTTATCATCACGTCACTCCGGAAGAAGTCTCACATGCAGTCAGGCACTCCACCTTTCAAACCAGTATTCGCGGGGGGTCACCGGTTACGCTTCAACTCTATCAACAAGCGAATGCCAAAGATCAACCATTGGTGTTTTTCACGAGTGGAGATGGCGGCTGGAGTCCCTTCTGTGCCGACATCGCCGCACACATCGCGGCAACTGGAAAGACGGTGGTGGGCTTCAACGCCAAAGATTACCTGGTGAGCTTTGCGAATTCCCAGCGGCCAATTTCGGCAGATGAGCTCGCGCGCGACTACGACGAAATGATCAATTCTGCCGCCTCCCAGCCGGGCATCGATACGAGTACCGGCCTGGTACTCGCCGGGTGGTCCCTGGGCGCTGGTTACAGCGTACTGGTAGCCAATGATCCTATTGTTAAGAAGCGAGTGGAGCGGGTGGCGGCGATCAGTCTTCCCATTTACAACGAACTTGCCTGGAAACCAACGGACGCACTCATCTACATTACTCATGGCACCCCACGCGAGAAGGTATTTGACGCGCGCCAATTCGTCACCAAACTCGATCCCGTCCCGATCGTCATTTTCAACGCAACTGACGATGACACATCTCCCGCACGCGAGTCTCAATCGGTATTTGACCTGGCGTCTGGTCCAAAACATCTCTATATGGTCAAAGCGAGCGGCCATCATTTCGAGGGAGGCGAGACGGAATTCTATAGAGATCTCGACGAGGGACTTTCTTTCAACCGCCCCTGACACTTGGAAGAGAACGAGATGACTTAAGGATGGAATCCCACCCACGGCATGGACTGTGTAAAAACTCTGAGGAATCTGCAGTCGCGACTGGACAACTCAAGCCGAGTGAATTCGCAGGTCGGGAAGGGGGCAGTCGTTAGGTTGAAGGTTCGGTAAGTTCAAGGCGCCCCCGCTCAAGCTTGAATGCCAC
>Ga0137403_10001632_pt1 | contig 28086 bp, 27 predicted proteins | sample CZOMad2_1_16fung_FD_122057 | JGI IMG/M metagenome (GOLD analysis project Ga0137403, IMG submission 122057) | Vadose zone soil fungal communities from Angelo Coast Range Reserve, California, USA - CZOMad2_1_16fungal (Hybrid Assembly) | ecosystem: Environmental > Terrestrial > Soil > Vadose zone... | reverse complement strand
CAACGCAGCGCCGGCGCGCTGACGTTCCGGCGCGCGGTCTATCGGTTCGTGCGCCGGGTGCCGCGCGGCTTCGTGGTCACGTACGGACAGGTCGCGGCGATGGTCGGGGCGCCGCGCTCGGCGCGCGCGGTCGGGGGCGCGATGCGACACTGCCCCGACGACGTGCCGTGGCATCGCGTGGTCAACGCGCAGGGCCGGATCAGCCGCCGCCGGCCGGAGGCGGGGATGCTCACGCAGCGCATCCGGCTCGAGCAGGAGGGCGTCGCGCTGCGGCGCGGGCGCGTGCGGCTCGACCGGTACCGCTGGGAAGGATAGGAGCGAGGCGATGCGACTGGCCCTGAGCCTGAACTACTCGGGCGCGAACCTCGCCCTCGACGTCGACCGTGTCCTCGAGGCCGAGCGGCTGGGGTACGACTCCATCTGGACGGCCGAGGCCTACGGCTCGGACGCCGTGTCGCCGGCGGCGTGGGTGGCCGCGCGCACGACGCGCGTCCACGTGGGCACCGGCATCATGCAGATCCCCGCGCGGACGCCGGCGATGACGGCCATGACCGCGATGACGCTCGACGCGCTCTCCGGTGGCCGCTTCCGGCTCGGCCTCGGGGTCTCGGGGCCGCAGGTGGTCGAGGGCTGGCATGGCCAGCCGTTCGGCAAGCCACTCGTCAAGACGCGCGAGTACGTCGAGATCGTGCGCGCGATCCTCCGGCGGGAGAAGCCGCTCGAGTTCCGCGGCGAGTACTACCAGATCCCGTACGCGGGACCGAACGCCACCGGCCTCGGCAAGCCGCTGAAGTCCATCCTGCACGGCCGCGCCTCGCTGCCGATCTACCTGGCCGCGGTCGGGCCCAAGAACGTCGCGCTCGCCGCCGAGATCGCCGACGGCTGGATCCCCGTGTTCTTCTCGGCGCGCCGCAGCCGGATGTTCCGCGAGTGGCTCGACGAGGGCTTCAAGGCCGGCGGCCGCGCGCCGCAGGCGTTCGACGTCATGCCGATGGTGGCGGTCGTCGTCGGCCCCGACCTCGCCGCGTGCCGCGCCATCGTCAAGCCGCGCCTGGCGCTCTACGTCGGCGGCATGGGCGCGCGCGGCCGGAACTTCTACAACGACATCGCGCGTCGCTACGGCTACGAGGACGCGGCGAAGACCATCCAGGAGCATTACCTGTCGGGCCGGAAGGCGGAGGCCGAAGCGGCGGTGCCGGACGCGCTGGTGGACGAGGTGGCGCTCTGCGGCCCGAAGGAGCGCATCCGCGAGCAGCTCGCCGAGTGGAAGGGATCCGGCGTGACGACGCTGCTGGTCGCCGGCGACGCGGTCGCCGTCCGGACGCTGGCCGAGCTGGCGCTCTAGACGCGGGAGGACGCGATGAGGCTCATCGACAAGGTCGCGATCGTGACGGGCGCGGGGTCGGGGATCGGCGCGGCGGCGGCGGTGGCGATGGCCGCCGAGGGCGCGCGCGTGCTGGTGGCGGACATCAACGAGGCCGGCGCGAAAGCGACCGTGCAGACGATCGAGGGCGCGCGCGGCCAGGCCATCGCGCTGACCGCCGACGTCACGCGCGCCGCCGACAACCAGGCGCTGGTCGAGCGCGCGACCGCGGCGTGGGGTCGGCTCGACGTCTTCTTCGCCAACGCCGGCGTCCCGCAGTGGAAGACCGACGTCGAGGAGGTCGACGAGAAGACCTTCGACACGATCTTCGACGTCAACGTGAAGGGCGTGTACCTCGGCGCGAAGTACGCGCTGCCCGTCATGAAGCGCGCCCGGCGCGGCGTGTTCTTGATCACCGCGTCGACGGCGGCCATCCGCCCGCGCGCGGGCGGGCAGATCTACGCCGCGTCGAAGGGCGCCGTGGTCACGCTGGCCAAGGCGCTGGCCCTCGAGGTGGCGCCGCACGGCGTGCGGGTGGTGGCCATCGCACCCGTGGCCACGCACACGCCGATGCTGCCGACCTTCATGGGCAAGCAGCAGGTGGACGCCGAGGGGCTGGCGCGGTACGAGAAAACGGTGCCCCTCGGCCGGCTCAACCAGCCGGAGGACATCGCGAACGCCGCGGTGTTCCTTGCCTCCGACGAGGCCGCGATGATCACGGGCAGCGTGCTGGAAGTCGACGGGGGAAGATGCATATGAGCACAGCGATTCGCCGACCGTCGGGCCGTGGTGCGAGCCGCAGCCGAAGGCGAGGCGAGCCTGCGTGGGTCGCCCTGCGAAGGTGCCCCGACGGGACATATGAAGGTTGGTGGACGACGCGTCAGCCGTGAGAGTCGTTCCACTGGCCGCCGAGTCGCTCGGCGTCCGCTCGATGGCCACCTACGTCGAGGTGGGCGATCTCGGGATCCTGATCGATCCCGGCGCGACGCTCGCGCCGACGCGCTGGGGGCTGCCCCCGGCCGAGGCGGAGTGGCAGGCGCTGCGGCGCGCCAACGACCGCATCTCCGCGTACGCCACGCGCGCCCGCCTGATCTTCGTCAGCCACTACCACGAGGATCACTTCCGCAGCGACCCGGTCACCTACGCCGGCCACACCGTGCTCGCGAAAGACCCGCGGCGGATGATCGCCGGCGCCCAGGCCCGCCGGGGCCTCGCGCTGTGGAAGGCGCTCGAGGGCCAGGCGACCGTGGAGTCGGCCGACGGCTGGCGCCGGCGCGACGGCGCCGTCGAATTGTCCGTGTCGCCGCCGCTGCCCCACGGCGTCGACGGCACGCCGCTCGGCCACGTGGTGGGACTGGCCGTGTGCGATCTCGTGCAGCGCGAGCGCTTCGTGTTCGCCTCCGACGTGCAGGGACCGCTCTCGGCGGTGGCGGCGGCGTGGGTGATCCAGCAGCGGCCGACGCTGCTCTATCTCTCCGGCCCGCCGTCCTACGTCGAGCGCGACCTGCCGGCGGGCGCGGTGCAGCGCGGCGTCGACAATCTCCGGCGCGTGCTCGACGCGACGGGCTGCCGGGCGATCATGGACCACCACGCACTGCGCGACGCGGGCTTCGCCGCGCGCTTCGAGCCGCTCTGGAGCACCGGGCGCGTGGTGACGGCGGCCGCCCACCTCGGGCTGCCGGCGACGCCGCTCGAGGCGCAGCGTCGCGCGCTGTGGAGCGACGCGCGCAAGCCGCCGGCGCCCGTGCGGCGGCCGGTCGAGACGGGCGATGCTATCATGACTCGCGCGAAACGTACTTTCGCCAGAAGGGGGAACGGCCAGTGACGGATCAAAAGACGCTCAACGTGGGCGACCAGGCGCCGGCCTTCACGCTGAAGACCATCGGCATGAAGGAGGTCAGCCTCGGCGACTACAAAGGCAAGAACGTCGTCCTGCTCTTCTATCCGCTGGACTGGACGCCGGGCTGAAGCAAGTGCATGCCGGCCTTCGACAAGCGCATCGGCGACTTCGACAAGGCCAATACCCAGGTGCTGGGTATCTCCACCGACAGCCCCTTCAGCCACGAGAACTGGGCAAAGTCCGTGGGCATCAGCCACTATCCGCTGCTGTCCGACATGCAGCGCAGCGTCGCCAAGGACTACGGCATCCACATGGCCGAGATGAACATCAACAGCCGCGCGACGTTCATCGTCGACAAGACCGGCAAGGTGCGCTATGCCGAGAAGCACGGCAAGGGCGAGCTGCCGGATCCGGACAAAATACTTTCGGAGGTCAAGAAGATCTGACCGCCTATGAAGAACGGGGGGGACGCCTCGTCCCCCCCGTTTCCCCCCGTCGTGTCGTCAGCGCCACCCCGCCCAACACCAGCGCGACGCCGGCGATCTGCCAGGGACCGATCGGCTCGCCGAGCAGCAGCGCCGCCAGCGCCATCCCCACCAGCGGGGTGACGTTCAGGAAGATCGCCGCACGGCTCGGTCCCACGCGCTCGACCGCCGCGTACCACCAGAGGTGCGCGATGGCGCCGAGGATCGCGTGGTAGACGAGCACGAGCCACGCGACCGGTGAGGCCAGCCGCGGCCGCGGCATGAACGGCAGCGTGACGATCGCGAGCGGGACGAGCACGAGCGTGCCGCACACGTAGGCGCCCGTCGTCGCCAGCGCCGGCGGCACCGTCGCGATCAGGCGCTTGCCGTAGACCGTGTACACCGTCCACGCGGTGAGCCCCAGCAACGTGAGGAAATCGCCCAGGCGCCACTCGGACGGCGCCAGCTCGGCCAGCTGCCCCTCCGTGACGACGAGCAGCACGCCGAGCATCGAGAGCGCGACACCGGCCTGTTGCAGGCGCCGCAGCCGCTCGCCGAGGTAGAGGCGCGCGCCCAGCGCGATCATCACCGGCGACGCCGCCTGGAGGATGGCCGCGTTCGCCGCCGTCGTCGTGTAGATGCCCCAGTAGGCGATGTGCATCGACAGCACGACGCCGGCCACCCCCAGCACGACGAATGCGCGCACCGTCTCGGGCGCGGGCGCCCGCACGGCGTCGGCGCCCGAGCGCGCGAGCAGCGCGATCAGGAACGTGGAGGCGACGATCGCGCGGGCGGCGGTGAGGAGCGTCGGCGGCAGGTCGTCGAGGGCGAGCTTGGAGGTGGCGGGAAACGTGCCCCAGAGCGCCGCGATCAACAGCAGCGCGACGTACGCGCGCGTTTGACTGAGGCGGGGCACCCGCCTATGATAGCCCGCGCGTCATGGCCGACCACGTCATGGAGTCGCGCTTGTGGCTCGCGCGACCGCGCCCCGACGTCTTCGCGTTCCTCGCCGATCCCGCCAACCTCCCGCGCGTGATGCCGCCGGCGCTCCGCGTTCGTCTCCTGACGTCCGGCGTGAAGCTGGACGCGGGTGCCGTCCTCGACTTCAGGCTTGCCTGGCTGGGCCTGCCGCTGCGCTGGCGACTGTTCGTGCGTGAGTGGGATCCGCCCTATCGCTTCGTGGACGTGCAGGTCAACGGGCCGTATGCCCGGTGGGAGCACCGCCATCGGCTGCTGGAAGAGGGCGGTGGAACCTGGATCGAGGACCGCGTGACCTACCGGCTGCCCGCCGGCCCGCTGGGCCGGGCCGCTCACGCGCTGCTGGTGGGCCGACAGCTCCGCGCGGCGTGGACCTACCGGCGTGAGCGGCTGATCGCGCTGCTGGCGCCGATCAGCGCGCCGGCAGGCTGATGCCGAGCTGCTCGAGCCGCGGCCGCACGCGGTCGCTGAGCAGGCCGATGCGGGCCAGGTTCTGCACCATCGAGGAATGCAGGTCCTTGCGGAAATACTTTCGGAACGGCGCGAAGTCGTTGGAGGCGGCCGTCTCGCGGCGGTAGCGGCGAATCTCATCCATCTCCGCCGGGCTGAACCCCATGTCCTGATACGCCTCGGCCGGGAAGAAGCCCGTGAGCGTCTTCTCGAGCGCGAAGCACGTGTAGTCCTCGAGCTCGCGCCGCTCGCTCTCCGACGCCTCGGCCACGACGCGCGGCAGGGACAGCATGCCGAAGCCCATGTGCCGCGACTCGTCCTGGAGCACGCGCTTGCACACCTCGCCGAGCACCGGGTCCTTGGCGCTCTCGCCCATCATCTTGAACAGCGCCACCGCGAACGTCTCGGCCACGAGCTGCAGCGCGATGGTCTTGAGATACCAGCGGCTCTCCGTGAGGATCGAGTCGAAGAGGTCGCGCTCGTTCTTCGGCACCCCGTAGCGGATCCCCAGGCGCTCGGTGAGGTAGCGGTCGAGCACCTCGTTGTGGCGGGCCTCGTCCATGACCTGGGTGGCCTGGAAGAACTTGTGGTCGGCGCCCTCGACGACGTCCACGAGCTGGCTGCACGCGAGCATCGCGCCCTGCTCGCCGTACATGAGGGCCGACAGCCGCCAGGCGGCGATCCGCCGGTTGAGCTCCACGCGCTGCGCCTCGGACAGCCGCTCCCAGAGGGGCGAGCCGTAGATGTCGATCAGCTCGTCCGCGATGACGCGACCGTCGGAGGTGGCGGGCTCCTTCCAGGGGATGTCCTTCGAGGCGTTCCACTGGTCGCGCTTGGCGTTCTCGTAGAGCCGGCGGAGGTCCATCTCGGCCGTGCTGTAGTCGTACTCGAACATCGTGGTCATCGTGGTCGGAATCGGCCGCGGCTGCATACGCGCCTCCAGGGGAAACCGATGAGTTTCTGAAGGGAACTGGTCGGTTCCCATTATGCCGCGCCGGGTCCTGCCGGCGCAAGGTGATAGGCTGGGACCGGATGCGCCTGACGGTGTGCGAGCTTGCTGATGAAACCAAGCGCAGAGGTCACGCCTGGGCGGAACTGACTCGCCATCTCGACGCCTCCCCGACCGATATCCTGGTCCTCCCCGAAATGCCCTTCGTGGAGTGGACCGCCTTCACGAGCCGAACGTTCGATCCGAAGGTGTGGCAGCAAGCCCTCATCGACCACGACGCGATGGTCTCGCGCTTCAGCGAGCTCCGGGCAGAGGTCGTGCTCGCGTCCAGGCCCGTCGAGGATGCGGGTCGGCGGCTCAATCAAGGCTTCGCGTGGACGCGGGCGAACGGCTATCAGAGCAGTCGGAGCAAGGTGTACCTCCCCGATGGGCCCGACGGCTGGGAGGCGACGTGGTTCGATCGGGGAAGCCTCGAGACCTCTCCGCTGACCTGGAACGACGTACGGGTGGGTTTCCAGCTGTGCACCGAGATGCTGTTCACCGACCTCTCGTGGAGGATCGGGCGTGCCGACGCGCACATCATCGCCGCCCCGCGAGCCACCGGTGGACACCGCCGCTGGCGGCTCGCGGCGTCACTCATGGCCATCGTGTCGGGTTGCTTCGTCGCCTCGGCCAATCGCCGTTCCTACGCGCGAGATGACTTCGTGGGACAGAGCTGGATCGTCTCCCCCGAAGGCGACATCCTCGCCGAGACGACCGCGGAGGCGCCGATCGTCACCGTTGACATCGATGTCCGAGAGGCCACCTCCGCCAAACGGACGTACCCGCGGAATCTCGCTCTGGGGGGTGACGGGTCGAAGCTCGGGGATGGCTTCACGCCGAGACACGACTGGCGCGGCCGGTGACCCGGGCTGCCGACGAGCTGGGCGCGCACGTGTCGGTCGCGGGCGGACTGGCCCTGGCGCCGGCGCGGGGCCGCGAGCTCGGCTGCGGCGCCATCCAGATCTTCCTCAAGAACCAGCGCCAGTGGGCGGCGCCGCCGCTCGACCCCGCCGTGGCCCGCGCGTTCCGTGCCGCCCGGCGGCGCGCCGGTATCCGCCACGCGTTCGCCCACGGCAGCTACCTCGTCAACCTCGCCACGCCCGTGCCCGCGGCCTGGCGGCAGGCCGTCGACACGTTCACGGACGAGCTGCGGCGCGCGGAGGCGCTCGGCCTCGGCTGCCTCGTCGTGCACCCGGGCTCGCACATGGGCGCCGGGCGGGAGGCCGGTCTCGACGCGGTGGCGCGGGCGGTGGACGAGGCGCTCGCGCTCACGCCTCGCGCGCGGGTGCGGGTGGCGCTCGAGAACACGGCCGGCGGAGGCCACGCGCTCGGCGGGACCTTCGAGGATCTGGCGGGGATCATCGGGCGCGTGCGCCGCTCCGAACGGGTCGGCGTGTGCCTGGACACCTGCCATCTCTTCGTGGCCGGCTACGACATCCGCACGCCCGCGGGCTACACGGCGGCCATCGAGCGCTGCGCGCACACGGTCGGACTCGGCCGCGTGCTCGCGTTCCATCTGAACGACGCCAGCGCCCCGCTCGGCTCCGGCCTCGACCGCCACGAGCACATCGGGCGCGGCCGGCTCGGCCTGCGTCCGTTCCGCCTGCTGCTCAACGATCCACGCTTTGCGCGCGTGCCGAAGGTGCTCGAGACGCCGAAGGAGCCCGAGCCGACCGCCGATCTAAAGAACCTCGCGACACTGCGCCGGCTGCGCCGCTAGATGTGCGCGCGATCGAGGGGTGGCCTGGGGTTTGGGGGGCCATCTCGGGGCCCCCCATCAACGAGAAGTCGTCACGCCGACGCGGCGGCAGAGGGCGCTGACGGGGCACGTCGAGCAGCGCGGCGAGAGCGGCGTGCAGACGTTCTGGCCGAAGGCCACGAGCAGGTCGTTGTAGCCGATCCAGAACCGCCGCGGCAGCCGCCCGCGCAGCGCCATCTCGGTCTCCTCCGGGTGGCGCGTGCGGACGTAGCCGAGCCGGTTGCTGATCCGGTGCACGTGCGTGTCCACACAGATGCCGGGCTTGTTGAAGCCCATCGTCACCACGAGGTTGGCCGTCTTGCGGCCGACACCCTTGAGCGTGAGCAGGGCGTCGATGTCGTCCGGGACGCGCCCGCCGAAGCGGTCCAGCAGATCGCGGCACAGCCCGAGGATCACGCGTGCTTTCGTGCGATAGAAGCCGACGGGATAGATCAGGCTCTCGATCCGCCGCGCGGGCAGCGGTAGCATGGTGGCGGGTGTGTCGGCGACCGCGAAGAGCCGCGCGGCGGCGGGGCCGGTCGTCGTGTCCTGCGTGCGCAGCGACAGGATGCAGGCCACGAGCACGCGGAAGGGATCGCGCTCCTGCTCGGCGATCAGCGCGAGCGCGGTGCGGTTCCAGCGCGGCTTCGTCCGCCGCAGCCGCCGGATGACGCCCGCGATGTCTACCGCTTGTCCTTGATGGACTCGAGCAGCGTGCGGGCGCGTGGGGCGTCCTTGACGGTCCAATCCGCCACGATCCTGGGCGCGCGCTCCTCGAGCACGCGCGTCAATTCCTGCCGCGCCTCCGGGTAGCGCCCGGTGGCGATGTAGAGCCGGGCCAGGTCCACGCGCAGCACCGTGAAGCGCGGGTCGATGGCCAGGCCCTTCTTGAAGTGTTCCTCCGCGCGCGCGCGGTCGCCGCCGGCGATCCGCGGCACCTCCATGTAGACGTTGCCGGCCAGCGAGTGGGCGCGGACGTTCTTCGGATCGAGCGACAGGATCGTGTCGATCTCGCGCTGGACGGTGGGCAGCAGGAAGAGCGAGCGCATGATGCCCTTGGTCTGGCCGTAGCGACCCGTGTTGATCGCGTACCATACGTGGGCCTCGGCGTTCTTCGGGGCCAGCTCCACCGCGCGCTCGCCGAGCTGGCGGCCCTGGTCATACGCCCCGAGCTTGTCGTCCTCGGTCTTCGCGCGGGTGTCGCCCCAGAGGAAGTGCACGTACGACAGCATGATCATCGTGTCGACCTGGCGGTCCTTCGCGAGCGCCGCCTCCAGCAGAGCGCGCGCGCGGTCGATGGCCGTCGGCTCTTCGTGGTAGCGGGCGACGAGCGCGAGCGCCGCCTCCGCGGGCGTCTGTGCGACGGCGGCGGTGGCGGCGGCGAGCGAGAGGAGGGCGGCGGCCATGAGACGCGCGAGCATCGGCCGAACTCTAGCCATGCCCCGGCGGCCTGTCAAACGCGGCGCGTTGACAGGCCGCGTGGCGTCGTCGATTCTCGCCGCGTGATCGCGATCGGCGTGCAGACGTGGGGCATCGACGTGGCGGCGCTGCGGAGATACTGGGCCGCCGCCGACGCGCTCGGCTACGCGCGCGTGACCTACGGCGACGGGCTCTGGGGCTGGACGCACGACGGCTGGACGCTGCTGGCCGCCCTCGCGCTCGAGACGCGCCGCTGTCGCATCGGCCCCGCCGTGACCTATGCCTTCGACGCCGCGGCGCACCATCCGTCGTGGCTCGCCAAGCGCGCGGTGACGATCGATCACCTCTCGCAGGGCCGTCTCGACCTGCGCTTCGCCGTGGGCGCCGAGGGGCCCGGCGTCGCCGCCTCGTGGGAGCGACACGGGATCGCGTATCCGCCGGCGCGCGCGCGGCTCGCGAGGCTCGAGGCCACGATCGATGCGATCCGCCGTCTGTGGGCGGGCGAGCCGGTGACCTCGCCGGCGCTCGGGCTTCGCGCCGCGCGCGTCGAGCCGCCGCCGGTGCAGCGGCCGGGGCCACCCGTGTGGGTGGCGGCGATGGGACCTCGCGCGATCGCGCTCGCCGCGCGCGGCGCCGACGGCTGGGAGGCGTCCTTCCTCGCGCCCGCCGCCTTCGCCGCGGCGTCCTCACGGCTCGACGCGGGGCTCGCGGCCGCAGGCCGGCCACGCGGCGCCGTGTGGCGCTCCGTGGAGGTGGACGCTGTCCTCGGCGACTCTGGGCTGGAGGCCGCGGCCGCCGTCGAGCGGTTCTGCGAGCGGCGTGGCGTCGCCCGCGAGCATTCGCTGCTGGACGGGGCGCTCGTCGGCGACGCCGATGCCGTGCTCGCCCGGGCGCGGGCTTACGGCGAGGCGGGCGCGACGGATCTCATGGTGGCCTTCGCCGACTTCCCGGACACGACGATGCTCGAGCGGTTCGCCAGGCGCGTGCTCCCCGCGCTCACGGCGCAACCTCGCGTCCGGTGAGCACGGTCAGCGCCTTCAGGCGATCGGGCACCGCGGAGGGTGGCTCCTGCGCGAGCGCCTCGGCGGCGGCGAGGAGGAGCCACGCGAGCGTGGCCGGCGGCGTCGCCACGCCGCCGCGCGCCGAGGGCGGCGTGGCCTCGACGAGCTCTTGCAGCGCCAGCCGCACCTGCTCGCGCGCCCACGCCAGCGCGAGCGCTCCGGTCTTGTCGCCGCGCGTCGCCAGGAACGCGAGCGCGACGGCGCGCGAGAGCGGCGCGTCGGGAGCGTAGGCGGTGGCCAGTGCGCGCAGCGCGCGCGGCAGCGCGTCGCGGCCGAGCCCGCCGAGCTCGCGTGCCAGCGACAGGAGCCGCCGCTCCGCCTCGCTTGTCGTCGTCGGCGAGGGCCGGTGCGTGCGGCGAGCAGGGCGCGGCGCGACGGTGCGTCGACGCGACATCGCGCTCCACCATAACAGACCCCGCCGCGATGGACGGAGCCACCTCGAGAATCACTTGAAGTATCGCCGCCCGAAGGCCATCGGCCCCGGAGCAGGCGCCGCCCGTTCGTGGGTGAGCGCATCCGGCCCGCGATGAGCAGTCGAGCGCCGCGCGCGGGCGCGTGATGGTCACCGCATGGAATGCGCGCGCCGTGAAACTGCCGGCCGAAACGCCAGGCTCGGCTGCGAGGCGCGGGGCCGGATGCGCGAACCGGCCAGGCCCCCGGACCCCGCCGCCACGACGAGCACGACGGCGCGACGGCGGCTACTCGTACCGGAGCGCTTCGATCGGATCCAGCCGCGAGGCTTTGCGCGCCGGGTAGAAGCCGAAGAAGATCCCGATGGCGGCGGCGAAGCCGAAGGCGAGAACGATCGCGGACGGTGCCAGCACGGTGCGCCACTCCGCCAGCGCGCTGATGGCGTTGCTGCCGCCGATGCCGAGGGCGATGCCGATGACGCCGCCGATCAGCGACAGCGTGACGGCCTCGACGAGGAACTGGGTGAGGATGTCGCGGGAGCGGGCGCCCACGGCCATGCGCAGGCCGATCTCGCGCGTCCGCTCGGTCACCGACACCAGCATGATGTTCATGATGCCGATGCCGCCGACGAGCAGCGACACGGACGCGATCGCCGCCAAGAGGTACGTCATCACCTTCGACGACTCCTCCTGGGTCTGGAGCACCTCGGACAGGTTGCGCAGCCAGAAGTCGTCGTCCTGGTAGGGCTGCAGCCGGTGCCGCTGGCGCAGGAGCGCGCGGATCTGCGTCTCGGCCTCGGCCATGTCCTCGTCGGGACGGATCTTGACCGAGATCGAGCCGACCGAGCGCGCGTTGGCCTGGCTGACGCCGAGCACCTTCTTCTTGGCCGTCGAGAGCGGGATGAGGATCACGTCGTCCTGGTCCTGACCCCACGAGCTCTGGCCCTTGCGGCTGAGCAGGCCGACCACGGTGAAGGGGACCTTCTTGATGCGGATGATCTGGCCGATGGGATCAGCCTCGCCGAAGAGATTCAGCGCCGTCGTCTGGCCGAGCAGCGCGACCTTGGTCGCGCCCTCGACGTCCTCCTGGAGCACGGGGCGGCCGACGTCGACGGGCCAGTCGCGCGCCTCGAAGTAATCCGCGGTCACGCCCTGGATGCCGGTCGACCAGTTGAGGTTGCCGTAGACGACCTGCGCGTTGCCGCGCGATGAGGGCGCGGCCACCTGGACGAGCGGGACCTCGCGCGCGATCGCGGACGCGTCGTCCTCGGTGATCGTCGTCTGGCTTCCCTGGCCCAGGCGGACGCCGGCCTGGTTGCTGCTGCCCGAGAGCACGATGATCAGGTTGGATCCGAGGCTCTGGATCTGCTCGGCCACGCGCGCCTGGGCGCCGGCGCCCACCGAGACCATCGCGATGACGGCGGCGACACCGATCATGATGCCGAGCATCGTCAGCGCCGTGCGCAGCTTGTTCACCTTGAGCGAGCGGAGCGCGATGCGCAGCGCCTGGAGCAGCATCAGGCCAGCGCCTCTTCTTCTTCGGGCAGGCTCTTGAGCGCCTCGGCGGCGTCGAGCGGCGCCACGCGCTCGTCGCTGCGTAGCCGCCCGTCGCGGAATACGAGACGCCGGCCGGCGTAGGTGGCGATGTCCGGCTCGTGGGTGACGAGCACGATCGTGAGGCCCTGACGGTTGAGCCGCTGGAGCAGCGCCAGGATCTCCACGCTCGTGCGCGTGTCGAGGTTGCCGGTGGGCTCGTCGGCGAGGATCATGGCGGGATCGTTGACGAGCGCGCGCGCGATGGCCACGCGCTGCTGCTGCCCGCCCGAGAGCTGGCTCGGATGGTGATGCTCACGGTCGGCGAGGCCCACCGCCTCCAGCCGGGCCCGCGCGCGCTGCCGCCGCTCGCGCGACGAGATCCCGCCGTAGAGCAGCGGCAGCTCGACGTTCTCGAGCGCGCTCGTGCGCGCGAGCAGATTGAACATCTGGAAGACGAAGCCGATCTTCGCGTTGCGCACGGTGGCCAGCTGGTCGCGCGACAGGCGCGCCACGTCCTGGGCGTCGAGCCAGTAGCGCCCCGCCGACGGGCGGTCGAGGCAGCCGAGCAGGTTCATGAAGGTGGACTTGCCGGAGCCCGACGGGCCCATGACAGCGACGAACTCGCCGGGCTCGATCGACACCGACACACCGCGCAGCGCGTGCACGGTGTGCGGGCCGAGGTGGTAGTCCTTGGTGAGCTCCTCGGTCGCGACGATCGCCACGGCGCTCAGAGCCTCAGGCGCGGCCCGCCGGTCGTGCCGCCGCCGGGCGCGCCCGGGCGATTCTGCTGGGCCCCGCCGCCGACCCCGGTGATGATCTCCTGGCCGTCGGTGAGGTCGCCGCGGAGGACCTCGGTGGCCGTGCCGTCGCTGAGGCCGAGGGTGAGGGGCACCGCCTTGGGCTTGCCCTCCGCGTCGAGGATCCACACGCGTCCGGGATTGCCGCCGCCGCCGAACCCTGGCCCGGCGCCCGTGCTGCGGCCCTCGCGCCCCGCGAGCTCCTCGTACTTCACGCGCTGCTCGGGCGTGAGGATCTCGCGGATCTTCGCGCGCGTGGCCTCGCGGATCGTCGTGGCGCGCGCCTGGCGCTCGCCCTCCGGGAGATCGCGCACCGCCATCATCTGCCGGCGCGTGTCGGCCAGGATCGGGTCGAGCTTCTTCTGCTGCTCGCCGTTGAGCCCGAGGCCCGTCACCAGCCGCTCGCGCATCTCGCCCGGCGAGCTGCCCCTGCCGGCGACGTCCCCGCGCGGCGCCTCACCGGCGGGCGGCCCGGCGCTCGGCGCGCCGCCCTGGCCGCGCGTGGGCCCGGCCGGTCCGGCGTCCGTGCCGGCGGGGCGGAAGCGGAGCGCCGCGTTCGGCACCTTGAGCACGCTCGGCTTCTCTGCGTAGACGAGCTTCACGTTGGCGGTCATGCCCGGCAGGAGGCGGCCTCCAGGGTTGTCCACCGAGATCACGACGGTGTAGGTCACGACGTTCTGCACGATTTGCGCGGCCTTGCGGATCTGCGTGACGACGCCCGAGAACGGCTGGCCGGGGAACGCGTCGACCGTGAAGGTGGCGCGGTCCTCGAGCTTGACGCGCCCGATGTCGGCCTCGTCCACGCTCGTTTCGACCTGCATCTTGGTCAGGTCCTGCGCGATCGTGAAGAGGGTCGGCGCCTGGAGGCTGGCCGCCACCGTCTGCCCCATGTCCACGGCGCGCGAGACGACGACGCCGTCAACGGGCGCGCGGATCGTCGTGTAGTTGAGGTTCACCTGGGCCTGCGCGAGCGCCGCCGTCTTCTGGTCGACCTGGGCGCGCGCCGACTTCAGCGCGGCCTCCTGTACGCGGAGCTGGGCGAGGCTGGAGTCGATGTTGGCCGCGAGCGCCTTTTCGCTGGCGCGCGCCGACTCCGACTGGGCGACCGCCTGCTCGTAGTTGGCCTGCGCGGTGTCGCGGTCCGCCTGGGCGACCAGCTGGCGCCGGAACAGCTCGCTGTTGCGATCGAAGATGCGCTTGCTGTCGGCCTGGGCGGCGTCGGCCTTGGCCGTCTGCGCCTTGCCCTGCGCCAGCGCCGCGCGGGCGTTCTCCACGTCGGCCCGGGCCTTCTCCACGGTCGCGCCCTGGTTGAGGACGGCGGCCTTGGCAGTCTCGACGTCGGCCTTGGCCTGGTTGACCTGGGCCTCGAAGATCTGCGGATCGATCCGCGCGATGACCTGGCCCTTCTTGACGACCGAGTTGAAGTCGACCAGGAGCTCCTTGATCTGTCCGGAGACCTGGCTCCCGACCTGGACGGTGATGACGGCGTTGAGATTGCCCGTCGCGGAGACGGCGGCGGTGAGGGGACCGCGTTCGACCTGGCCGAGTCGGTATTTCGGCGAGCTGTTGCGGCTCTGGGCGTACAGGTAACCCCAGACCCCGGCCCCCAGGAGCAGGGCCACCACGACCACGAAGATGAAGCGCTTCATCGCCTGTTGGACGACGAGGAACCTCCGGATATTCCGAGGTTACCGGCGGCCGACGGCGCGGTCTAGCCGGGCGAGCGCGATGCGGTAGTCGGCCAGTGCCTGGGCCTCGGTGTTCTGGGCCTGGGTCAGCGCCAGCTGGGCGTCGGTGAGCTCGAGAATCGTGCCGACGCCCGCGTCGAACCGGCCCTGCGCGAGACGGAAGTTCTCCTGAGCGGAGGCGACGGCGACCTGCGCGGCCTGGATCCGCTCGTCGGCCTCGATGACGTTGTTGATCGACTGCTCGACCTCGCGGGAGATGTCGAGCTCACTGGCCTTCACGCGGGCCACGGCGGCGTCGAGGTTCGCGCGCGCCTCGCGGTACCGCGCGATGCGGTTGCCGCCGTCGTACAGCGTCCAGTTCAGCGAGAGGTTCAGCTCCCAGATCTCGTTCATGTCCAGCCGGCTGGCGCCGTAAAAGCCGCCGCCGGTGATGTCGGGAAAGAAGTCGCGGAAGGACCGGCGCAGCCGCGCGTCGTTGGCCTCGGCGTTGAGCCGCGCCTGGCGGTACTCGGGGCGCTGGCGGAGCGCGTCCTCGGCGAGCCGAGCGCGGTCGAGGGTGACGGGCTGATAGAGGAGGTTGTCCTGGATCAGCAGCGGCGTGGTGGCCGGCAGCCCCATGGCCGTCGCCAACGCGACGCGGGCGAGCCGCTCCGCGTTACGCGCGCGGATCAGGTCGACCTTGGCGTTGGCGACGTCGACCTCGGCACGGGCGACGTCCGACTTCGGCCGCGTGCCCACCTCGAAAAAGCCGCGCGCCGACCGGAGGTTCAGCTCGGCGCGTTCGACGGCCTGCTGGTTCACCTGGATGAGGCGCACGGCGAAGTTGATGTTGGTGTACGACTCCTTCACCGTCTGCGTCACGAGCTGGCGCTGCAGCTCGGTGTCCTCGAGGGCGACGTCGGCGAGCTTGCGCGCGGCCTCGGTGGACGCGAAGTTCTTGCCGAAGTCGAACAGGATCTGCGAGAGGGACACGCGAGCGATGGAGGCCGTGCTCCACGTAGTGACCGTTCGCTGCAGCTGGGTTCCCGTGCTCAGCACGCCGCCCGCCACCTGCTGGTCGCGCGCGACCGTCCAGCTGCCGGTGATCTGCGGGAACAGCGGCGCCAGCGCCTGATCCACGCGGAAAGCGGACGCGATGTAGTCGCTGATGCGCGCCTTGATGTTGGGCTGGGTCTCGAGCGCGATCGTCACCGCGTCCTCGACCGAGAGCACCTTGCCGAAGACCTGTGACTGCGGGCTCGTCACCGGCGGGGACGTCACGGGCGGAACGACGGGCGGCGCGGTCTGCGTGGCCGGCGGCGTCTGCGTGGGTGGCGGCGCGGTGGGAGCCTGCGCCGCAGCGTTCGTCGTCGCGACAACCAGGAGTGCGCCTGCCAGCAGCAACCTCCGAACGCCCATCCTCATCGCACTCGCTCTCCCCGGGCCAGAACGTCGCCCATCCAACGACCTGTCAGGACCGCGAACCAGGCCGAGGATATCACGCACCCCGCGAGTGTCATGCAGGTCGGCGTCACGCGATGCCAAACGGCGCGCTCGGGTGCGGTGACTGCGCGGTGGATAAGAGGGGGACACGCGGGGGACGGGCGGTGGACCCGTTTTTCCTTGACGAGCGCGACATACGGCGTGGTAGATTGCCCCTCACCACTAGATATAGGAGGTGCCCCGCATGCTGCCGGAGACCCGCCCCGCCAAAGTCGGCCAGTGGACCGAGCCTGCCCTGCGTGTTCTCCGCGAGCGTTACCTCCTCCGTAAGGACGGGGAGGTGATCGAGACGCCGGAGGAAATGTGCTGGCGAGTCGCGGTCTCGATTGCCGCGGGCGAGGGCCGGTACGGCCGCAGCCAGGCGGCGGTGCGCGAGGTCGCCGAGGCCTTCTACGACATGATGGTGGACGGCTACTTCATCCCGAACTCGCCGACCCTGATGAACGCGGGCAAGGGCAACGGGCTGCAGTACTCGGCCTGCTACGTTCTGCCCGTCGGCGACTCGATGGAGGAGATCTTCGACTCCGTCAAGGCGGCCGCCATCATCCACAAGTCGGGCGGCGGCACGGGCTTCGCGTTCTCGCGGCTGCGCCCCAAGGACGACATCGTGTCGTCGACGGGCGGCCGCGCCTCCGGCCCGGTGTCCTTCCTGCGCGTCTTCAACGGCGCGACGGAAGCCGTCAAGCAGGGCGGCACGCGCCGCGGGGCGAACATGGGGATCCTGAAGGTCGATCATCCCGACGTCCTCGAGTTCATCGACTGCAAGCTCGACGGCGGGATCACGAACTTCAACATCTCGGTGGCCGCCACCGACACGTTCATGGAGGCGCTCTCGCGCGGCGAGGAGTACGACCTCGTCAACCCGCACACCAGGAAGGTGGTGGGCCGGCTGTCCGCCAAGGAAGTCTTCGACCGCATGGTGAGCGCGGCCTGGCGGACCGGCGATCCGGGCATGGTGTTCATCGACCGGATCAACGCGAGCCCCGCGAACCCCACGCCGGATCTCGGCCAGGTCGAGGCGACGAACCCGTGTGGTGAACAACCGCTGTTGCCCAACGAAGCCTGCAACCTCGGCTCGCTGAACGTCTCGAAGTTCGCGCGGCGGGGAGACGATGGCGAGCTGTCGCTGGACTGGGACGAGATGGAGCGGGTGGTGCGGCTGGCCGTGCGGTTCCTCGACGACGTCATCGAGATGAACCCGTACCCGCTGCCCGAGATCGACGAGACGGTGAAGTCCAACCGGCGCATCGGCCTCGGCATCATGGGCTGGGCGGATCTCCTGTTCATCATGGGTATCCCGTACGACAGCCAGGAGGCGATCGACCTCGCCGAGCGGCTCATGTCGTTCGTGAAGGAGAAGTCGCACGACCAGTGCGCCAAGCTGGCCGAGGAGCGCGGCCCCTTCCCGAACTGGTCGAAGTCGATCTACAAGGACGTCCGGCCCATGCGCAACTCGACGGTCACCACGATCGCGCCGACCGGCACGATCTCGATGATCGCCGGCTGCTCGTCGGGCATCGAGCCGATCTTCGCGCTGGCCTTCCAGCACCGCGTGAAGCAGCCCGACGGCGAGCGCGTGCTGACCTTCGTCAACGAGACGTTCGAGGCCATCGCCAAAGACCGTGGCTTCTACTCCGACGCGCTGAAGGAGGAGATCGCCCGGCGCGGCTCGCTGCACGGAATCCCGGGCCTGCCCGAGAACGCTGCCAACGTCTTCAAGACCTCGCACGACATCCCGTTCGAGTGGCACGTCCGCCACCAGGCGGCCTTCCAGCGCTACACCGACAATGGCGTGTCGAAGACGATCAACCTGCGCAACGACGCCAGCGAGGAGGACGTCGCCTCCGCGTACCGGCTCGCGTGGGAGCTCGGCTGCCTCGGCATCACCGTGTTCCGCGACGGCTGCAAGGGCGAGCAGGTGCTCAACGTCGGCATCGGCAAGAAGGACAAGGTGCCGGCCTCGCTGCCGACCGCCGGACAGGTCGTCATCAAGCCGCGCCCGGGCAGCCTGTCGGGCAAGACCTATCGCAAGGAGACGCCGATCGGCACCGCCTTCATCACGGTCAACCAGACCGACGACGGTGAGCCCTTCGAGGTCTTCGTCCAGGTCGGCAAGGGTGGCTCCGACACGATGGCCGTGGCCGAGGCGCTCGGACGGCTCATTTCACTCGCGTTGAGGCTACCTTCACCCTTGTCGCCTCAGCGCCGGCTCGAAGAGGTCATCAGCCAGCTCTCGAGGATCGGCGGCGCCCAGGCGATGGGCTTCGGCGCGGGCAAGATCCTGTCGCTCCCCGACGCGCTCGCCCGCACGCTGGCCGAGCACACCGGGCAGGTGAAGGAGACGGGCGCGGCGCCTGCGCCGAAGGCGGAGGAGCGCCGGAAGATCGGCGACCTCTGCAAGGAATGTGGCCAGGCGACGTTCGTGTACGAGGAAGGCTGCAAGAAGTGCCTGTCCTGCGGGTTCAACGAATGCTGATCCGGCTGCTGCTCCGGCGCGTTCGCACCGCCCGCAGGCAGCGGAGCCGTCGCCGGATCCGTCCGCGGCGATAGTCCACGGAGGGTTCCAGGTTGGGGGCGTTCGACGCTCCCCCCAACGTTCAACAGAACGGTAGAATGCCCCCAATGTTCTCCGGCGGTTCCTACTCCGACGTCAAGCGTTGGCTTCGTATGTTCCTCAACTCGCACGCCAAGCGCGAGGACCCGCGGATCGAGGCCGCGCTCGACGAGGACGACAAGCGCGAGGGCCGCTCGTACGGCGCCTGGCTGCGACTGGGCGAGCACTCGACCGGCCTGATGGAGTTCGACTACCAGGAGGTCGCGCAGCATCGCGGCGAGCTGGCGTGGTGCGCCGCGCTCGCCGAGCGCGTCCGCCGAGAGGCGAGGAAGCTCCTCGCCGGCAGCACCACGGCCAACGTCCACGCCCGCTGAGTCTCGCGCGCCGCGCTGGGTGGCCGCCGGCGACGTCAACGGCTTCCTGGGCCTCGCCCTCGACAACGTCACCAATCTCGTCATCCTGTCCTCGCTCCTCATCGGGGTCTTCGGTTTTCCCGCCGACCTCGTGCTCGGGCGCATGGTGCCGGGCACCGCGCTCGGCGTCCTCGTCGGCGACCTCGCCTACACGTGGCTCGCGCTGCGGCTCATGCGGCGCACCGGCCGCACCGACGTGACCGCGATGCCGTTCGGCATCGACACGCCGACGCTCTTCGCGATGGTCTTCGGCGTGCTGGGGCCGGTGAAAGTCGCCACGGGCGACGCGATGCTCGCGTGGAAGGTCGGGATGGTCGCGACGCTGGCCATCGGCCTCGTCAAGACGGCGCTCGCCTTCGCGGGCGACTGGACGCGGCGCGTGGTGCCGCGCGCCGCGCTGCTCGGCTCCATCGCGGGCGTCGCCATCCTCCTGATCGCGTTCCTGCCCACCCTCAAGCTGCTGCGCGAGCCGCTGGTGGGGCTGATCGCCCTCGGCGTGCTGTTGCTGGCGCTCGTCGGCGGCGTTCGCATGCCGCTCGGGCTGCCCGGCGCCTTCGCGGCGGTGCTCGCCGGCACCATGGTGCACTGGGGCGGCGCCTGGCTCACGGGCCGCGTCGATCACGCGTTCACCGTGGGCACGCCGGTGATGGCGCTGCCATGGCCGACGCTCGCCTGGCTCGACGCGCTGGACGCCGCGCTGCCGTACCTCTCGGTCGCGCTGCCGTTCGCGCTGGTCACGATCATCGGCGGCATCGACAACACCGAGTCGGCGGCCGCCGCCGGCGACGAGTACCGCGCGCGCGACATCCTGCTGACCGAAGCCGTCGCCACCCTCGTGGCGGGGCTGTGTGGCGGTGTCGTGCAGAACACGCCCTACATCGGCCACCCCGCGTACAAGGCGATGGGAGCGCGCGCCGGTTACACGCTGGCCACCGGGCTCGTCATCGGCGTCGGCGCGATGGTCGGCGTGCTCTCGATCCTCGTCACGCTGCTGCCGGAGGCCGCGGTGGCGCCGATCCTCGTCTTCATCGGCCTGGCGATCACCGCCCAGGCGTTCCTCGCCTCCCCGCCGCGCCACGGCCCGGCCGTGGCCATCACCTTCGTGCCGGTGGCGGCGGCGGTCGTGCTGATCCAGCTCGGCAGCGTGCTCGGTGCCCTCGGCAAGTCGCCGGCCGACCTCCGGGGCGACGCCGCGCTGACCTACCGCGCGCTGCTCGTGCTCGGCAACGGCTTCATCCTCACCGCCGTGCTCTGGGGCTGGGCGGTGGTGACGATGATCGACCGGCGCTTCCTCGTCACCGCCGCCGTGCTCGCCGTCGCCAGCCTTGCCACGCTCGTCGGCCTCGTGCACTCGCCGCTGCCGGGCGGCGCGCTCTTCTGGCCGTGGGCCGAGGGCGCGCCGCGCGCGCAGGCGCTGCCGCTGGCCGGCGCCTACGGCGTGCTGGCCGCGCTCTGCGCGGCGGCGAGCCTGCGCCGGCTGTAAGATCGGAGCCGCCGACGCGCGCCCGGGGGCGCAGGCGGAAGGAGAGTCCCATGACCATCGCGAGCCTCCTCGCCAAGAAGGGGCCCAAGGTCGTCACCGTGCAGCCGGAGCAGACGATCCGCCAGGCGCTCGCCCTGCTCGCCGAGCACAACATCGGCGCCCTCGTCGTCGTGGACCCGGAGAGCCGGCCGATCGGCATCCTCTCCGAGCGCGACGTCGTGCGCGCTGCCGTGCGCGACGAGGCGGTGTTCACCAAGACGGTGAGCGCGCTGATGACGAAGGATCTGATCCTCGGCGTGCCGCAGGACGACCTCGAGTCCGTGGGCCGCACCATGACCGACAAGCGCATCCGCCACCTGCCGGTGGTCGACCAGCGGCGCCTGGTGGGCATCATCTCGATCGGCGACGTCGTCAAGGCCCAGCGCGATCTCTACCGCGGCGAGGTCGAGAACCTCCAGATGGAGCTGACCGAAGAGCACGGCCGGCCCACGGGCAGATGACGCGACCCGGCACCGAGGCGCAGCCGCTGCGCGTCGCGATCGTCGGGGCCGGTCCCACCGGGTTCTACGCCACCGACCAGCTGTTCCGCACGCCGGGTCTCGTGGTCGACGTGGACATGTACGACCGGGTGCCGACGCCCTACGGGCTCGTGCGTGCCGGCGTCGCGCCGGACCACCAGAAGATCAAGGCGGTGACGGCGGCGTTCGACAAGGTCGCGGCCCATCCGCGCTTTCGATTTTTCGGCGGCGTGGAGCTCGGACGCCACCTGAGCGTGGACGACCTCCGCGCCCACTACCACATGGTCCTCTACACGACGGGGGCGCAGACCGACCGGCGCATGGGGATCCCCGGCGAGGATCTCGAGCGCAGCCATGCCGCCACCGAGTTCGTCGCCTGGTACAACGGCCATCCGGACTACCGCGACCTCACGTTCGACCTCTCCCAGGAGCGCGCGGCCGTCGTCGGTGTCGGCAACGTGGCGGCCGACGTCGCGCGGATCCTGTCGCGCACGCCCGAGGAGCTGGCGGCGACCGACATCGCCGATTACGCGCTCGAGGCGCTGAGCGCGAGCCGCATCCGCGAGGTGTACGTGCTCGGCCGCCGCGGGCCCGCGCAAGCGGCGTTCACCAACCCCGAGGTGAGGGAGCTGGGCGAGCTGGCCGGCGCCGACGTCACCGCCCTGCCCGAGGAGGTCGAGCCGGACGAGCTGACCCGGCAGGCGCTCGAGCGCGCGCCCGACCGCGCGACGCAGAAGAAGATCGAGATCATCAAGGAGTACGCACACCGCGCGCCGACGGGCAAGCCCAAGCGGCTCGTCATGCGCTTCCTCGTCTCGCCGGTGGCGCTGCGCGACGACGGCACGGGCGCGGTGGGCGGCATGCGCCTGGTGAAGAATCGCCTCTACGCGACCGCCACCGGCACGCTGCAGCCGAAGGCGACGGACCAGTTCGAGGACCTGCCGGTGGGCCTGGTGTTCCGGTCCGTCGGCTATCGCGGCGTGCCGCTGCCCGGCGTGCCCTTCAACGACGACTGGGGCGTCATCCTCAACGCGAAGGGGCGGGTGCTCGACCCGCAGACGAAGCACCCGCTCGTCGGCCAGTACACGGCCGGCTGGATCAAGCGCGGACCGACCGGCGTCATCGGCACCAACAAGCCCGACGCGGCAGAGACGGTGGCCGGCATGATCGAAGATCTGGCGCGCGACATCCACCTGAGGCCGGCCGATCCGTCGCCGGCGGCCGTCGAGCAGCTGATCCGCGAGCGGCAGCCCCAGTATTTTTCCTACCAGGACTGGTGGCGGCTGGATGAGATCGAAACTCGCCGCGGCAAGGAAACCGGGAAGCCCCGTATCAAGTTCACTCGAGTGAAGGACATGCTGGCGGCCCTCGGCCGCGCGTGATATCGTGACGCCGTTCACGATCTTTTCCTTCGCGAGAGGAGATCCCATGAGGGCGTTCCGCAAGTTGTCGATCGTCGCCACCGCTGCCGCCGCGCTCGCGATCGGAATCGTCTCCGGCGTCTGGGCGCAGGGGGAGTGGAAAGCGCCGGCCGACGCGAAGAACACCAAGAACCCGCTGGCGGCCAAGAGGGGCGACGCGAAACTGCTCGCCGACGCCAAGAAGCTCGCCGAACAGAACTGCGCGACGTGCCACGGCCCGAACGGCAAGGGCGATGGTCCGGCCGCGGCGGCGCTGCCGCCGCCGAAGCCGGCCGACTGGACGTCGGCGAAGGTCGCGTCCGAAACGGACGGCGAGATCTTCTGGAAGATCAGCAACGGCCGTGGCGCGATGCCCCCGTGGAAGCATCTGCCGGAGGATCAGCGCTGGGCGCTCGTCAACTACATCCGCTCGCTGCAGAAGAAGTAGGCGCAACCGCGCGCGACGTGAATCCGCGACGCCCCGCCGTCGTCCTGGCGGGGCGTTCGTACGTTCGGCTGCCGTGAGTCGCCGCCTCGCCACCATCGATCTCGGCACCAACACCGTCCGCCTGCTCGTCGCCGACGTGACACCCGGTGCGGGGGCCTGGCAGACCGTGCGCGCCGAGCAGCGCGTGACGCGACTGGGCGAGGGGTTTCGCGCGACGGGCGCGCTCGGCGACGCGGCCGCGGCGCGCACGGCGGCGGCGGTCGTGGACTACGTCGCGCAGGCGCGCGCCGCCGGCGCCGTGCGCGTCGCCATCGTCGCCACCAGCGCGGTGCGCGACGCCGCCAACGGTGGCGCCTTCGTCGCCGACCTCGAGCGGACGACCGGCGTCGCGGTCCGCATCATCAGCGGCGACGAGGAGGCGCGGCTGACGCTCGCCGGCATCGTGGCGGGGCTCGGCCGGCTGCCCGGCACGCTCGTCGCCTTCGACATCGGCGGCGGCTCGACCGAATACATCCTGGCCCGTGAGGGCGCGCTGGTGGCGTCGACGAGCCTGCGTCTCGGCGTGGTGTCGCTCGCCGAGCGGTTCGCGTTTCACGCTCCCGTGGACCCGGCGCGCTATGCGGTGCTGCGCGCCGAGGTCGAGTCGCAGCTCGAGCGCGAGCTGCCGGCGGCGATCGCGACGGCGCGTATCGACGCGCTCGTCGGCACCGCGGGCACCGTCACCACGCTGGCCGCGCTCGATCTCGGCCTCGCCGCCTACGATCCCGCCCGCGTGCAGGGCCACACGCTCACGCGCGCGGCGATCGAGCGCCAGCGGCGCCGGCTGGCGGCGCTGAACCTCGCCGGACGGGCCGCGCTGCCGTGTCTGGAGCCCGGGCGGGCCGACCTCATCGTCCCCGGCGTCGCCATCGTCGAGGCGACGCTGGCGCGCCTGGACTGCGAGCGGCTGGTGGTGAGCGACTTTAGCCTGAGAGAGGGCGTCCTGGCCGAGCTCGCCGCGCGCGAGGTTTGACAGGCTCGGAGCCGCCGTCTATCCTGTTGTGGACATGGATGAAGTAGCGGTCCTCGTGTTGAACCATACGTTCGAGCCGCTACATTTCACCAACGCCCGGCGCGCCATCACGCTCCTGCTCGCCGGCAAGGCTGAATCCGTCGAGGGTTCGCCGCGCGTGATCCGCTCGCCGTCGCGCGCCTTCCCGCTGCCGGCGGTGATCCGCCTCGCGGTCTACATCCGCAAGCCGTTCCTCGACCGCGTCGCGTTCAACAAGAAGAACATCCTCCGGCGTGACGGCTATACGTGCCAGTACTGCAACCGCCGCGGCGAGCGCCTCACCGTGGACCACGTCCTGCCACGCTCGCGCGGCGGCGACACCACGTGGACGAACGTCGTCGCCGCCTGCCTGCGCTGCAACCTCAAGAAGGGCAACCGGCTGCCGGAAGAGACCGGGATGCGTCTCGTCCGCGAGCCGATCCACCCCAAATTCGTCTTCTCGACGCACATGCTGAGGCACCCGCACGCGCACTCGCTGCTGGATTCGTGGCGCAAGTACCTCGTCGCGGTACCCACGCCGTCCTGACCGAGCGGCGCGCCGCGTTCAGGCTGTCCTCCGAGTACGAGCCCCGCGGGGACCAGCCGCGGGCCATCGAGGACCTCACGCGCTTCGTCACGAGCGGGCGCCGCCACACCGTCCTGCGTGGCGTCACCGGCTCGGGCAAGACGTACACGATGGCCAACCTGATCGCCAACACGGGCCGGCCGACCCTGGTGCTCTCGCCCAACAAGACGCTGGCCGCGCAGCTCTTCAGCGAGTTCAAGGCGTTCTTCCCCGACAACGCCGTCGAATATTTCGTGTCGTACTACGACTACTACCAGCCCGAGGCGTACATCCCACAGTCGGACACCTACATCGAGAAGGACGCGCTCATCAACGACGAGATCGACCGCATGCGCCACTCGGCGACGCGGTCGCTGCTCGAGCGGCGCGACGTGGTGGTCGTGGCCTCCGTCTCGTGCATCTACGGCATCGGCGCGCCCGAGACCTACAAGGAGATGCACCTGTCGGTGCGGGAGGGCGAGTCGCTCGACCGTGACGAGATCGTGCGGCGGCTGGTGGCCGTCCAGTACGAGCGCAACGACTACGATTTCCACCGCGGCACCTTCCGCGTGCGCGGCGACGTGATCGAGATCTTCCCCGCCAACGAGGAGTCGCAGGCGCTGCGCGTCGAGCTGTGGGGCGACGTGGTGGAGGCGATCCACCGGATCGACCCGCTCAAGGGCGCGGTGCTCGAGCGCCTGCCCGAGGTGCACGTCTACCCGGCCAGCCACTACGTGACGCCGGCCGAGCAGCTCGACCGCGCGATGGTGACCGTCCAGGAGGAGCTGGGCGAGCGCCTGGCCTTCCTCAAGACGCGCAACCGGCTGCTGGAAGCCCAGCGGCTCGAGCAGCGCACGCTGTTCGACCTCGAGATGCTGCGCGAGCTCGGGTACTGCCACGGCATCGAGAACTATTCGCGCCACCTCACCGGGCGGCGGCCCGGCGAGCCGCCGCCGGTCCTCATCGAGTACCTGCCGTCGGACGCCCTGGTGATCATCGACGAGAGCCACGTGGCCGTCCCGCAGGTCCGCGGCATGTACTACGGCGATCGCTCGCGCAAGGAGGCGCTCGTCGAGTACGGCTTTCGGCTGCCGTCGGCCTTCGACAACCGTCCGCTGACCTTCGAGGAGTTCACGCGGATCGTCAAGCAGACCGTGTACGTGTCCGCCACGCCCAGCGACTACGAGCTGCGGCTGGCCGACGACGCGGTGGCCGAGCAGGTCATCCGGCCCACCGGCCTCACGGACCCGAAGATCACGGTGCGCCCCGCCGGCGACCAGGTGGACGACCTGCTGCACGAGGTGCGCGCCCGCGCCGACCGCGAGGAGCGCGTGCTGGTGACCACGCTCACCAAGCGGATGGCCGAGGATCTCACCGAGTACTACCAGCAGCTCGGCCTCCGCGTGCGCTACCTGCACTCCGACATCGACACCCTCGACCGCGTCGCGCTCATCCGCGACCTGCGCCTCGGCAAGTTCGACTGCCTCATCGGGATCAATCTCCTGCGAGAGGGCCTCGACATCCCCGAGGTCTCGCTGGTGGCGATCCTCGACGCGGACAAGGAAGGCTACCTGCGCTCGGGCACCTCGCTGATCCAGACGGCGGGGCGGGCCGCGCGCAACCTCAACGGCGAGGTCATCATGTACGCCGACCACGTCACCGACTCCATGGCGCAGACCCTCAAGGAGACGGACCGGCGCCGCGCCCTGCAGGCGAAGTACAACGAGGAGCACGGCATCACGCCGGAGACCATCCGGTCGTCCATCCGCGAGCTGCTCCAGACGGTCTACGAGCGCGACTACTACACCGTGGAGGTCGAGGCGCCGGCGAAAGAGACGTTCGACTCGCCCGCCGATCTCGAGCGCCGGATCGCCGAGCTGGATGGGCAGATGAAGGACGCCGCGCGGCGGCTCGACTTCGAGCAAGCGGCCGAGCTGCGCGACCGGATCCGCGCCCTCCGCCGCCAGCAAGTCAGCTGACGCATACGGTCGACCGGACGATGCGGAGCCACGACCGTCCTGGTCAGGCCACCCACGTTTCGAACCGGGCACGCGTCGTCGCTACAATGACCACGTGAGTCGCACGACACTCGACGACAAGCTCACCCGCCTTCCCGACCGACCCGGGGTCTACCTGTATCGCGACGCCAAGGCCCAGGTCATCTACGTCGGCAAGGCGGCCTCGCTGCGGGGCCGCGTCCGCTCCTACTTCCAGGAGTCGCGGCCGCGCGACGCGAAGACCGACGCGCTGGTCCGCCAGATCGTCGACCTCGAGTACATCGTGACCGACAACGAGCTCGAGGCGTTGATGCTGGAGGCGAACCTGGTGCGCAAGCATCGGCCCCGCTACAACATCATCCTGAGAGACGACAAGCATTACCCGTTCCTGAAGCTGACGACGAACGAACCGTTCCCGCGCCTGCTGGTCGCCCGCCGGGTGCAGAGCGACGGCGCCACCTACTTCGGTCCCTTCTACCCGGCCACGGCGATGCGCGAGACGCTGCGGCTCACGCGTCAGCTCTTTCCGCTGCGCACGTGCTCGATCGAGATCGACGGGACGCTGCCGCGGCCGTGCATCCAGTACGCGATCCATCGCTGCAACGCGCCGTGCACGGGTTGGGAGACGCGCGAGGGCTACGCGCAGACGACGCGCGACGTCCAGCGCTTCCTCGAGGGCAAGAACGACGACCTGGCGCTCACCCTCACGCGGCAGATGGAGGCGGCGGCCACCGAGCAGAAGTTCGAGCGCGCCGCCCTGCTACGCGACCAGATCCAGTCGCTCAACAAGGTGCGCGAGCGCCAGAAGATCATCTCGACCGAGGAGGTCGATCAGGACGTCCTCGGCGTCGTCCGCCAGGGCAACGACGCGTGCGTCGAGCTGTTCTTCGTGCGCAAGGGGCGGCTGGTCGGCCAGGAGGCGTTCTTCTTCGACAAGGTGGCGGGATGGAGCGACGGCGAGATCCTGTCGGCGTTCGTGCGCCAGTTCTACGCCAAGCCGGTGACGCCGGCGCCCGAGGTGCTGGTCTCCGACGAGATCCCCGAGCGTGAGCTGATCGAGGAGTGGCTGAGCGGGATCGCCAAGCGCCGCGTGCAGATCCTCGCCCCACAGCGCGGCGGCAAGCGGGAGTTCGTGGCCATGGCCGAGGCCAACGCGGCCATCGCGCTCCAGAACCACCTGCTGTCGCGCGGCAACCGCCAGCAGCTCGTGCAGGAAGAGCTGACGCGCGCCCTGAGCCTGCCCGGCCAGCCCAACCGCATCGAGGGCTACGACATCTCCAACATCCAGGGCACCGAGCAGGTCGGGTCCATGGTGGTGTGGGAGAACGGCGCGATGAAGAAGGACGACTACAAGCGGTTCAAGATCCGCACCGTCAGCGGCGCCGACGATTTCGGGTCGCTGCGCGAGGTGCTGGGCCGGCGCTTCGGCCGAGCGCTCGAGCAGGGGAGCGTGCTCCCCGA
>Ga0137403_10001631_pt1 | contig 28098 bp, 26 predicted proteins | sample CZOMad2_1_16fung_FD_122057 | JGI IMG/M metagenome (GOLD analysis project Ga0137403, IMG submission 122057) | Vadose zone soil fungal communities from Angelo Coast Range Reserve, California, USA - CZOMad2_1_16fungal (Hybrid Assembly) | ecosystem: Environmental > Terrestrial > Soil > Vadose zone... | reverse complement strand
AAAATGGGTGCGATTGGTTTATTTGAAGATACCTATCAGGATATCTCCAAAATTTATTTCATTGGTGGCGATTCAAAAGATCCAAAGAAGGCATATTCAATCGAATTTTGTGGTGGACCGCATGTCGATTTTACAGAGAAGCTTAAATCGTTTAAGATAATAAAGCAGGAGAACTTAGGAAATGGCTACAGAAGAATTTATGCTGTTGTTGGATAACTTATGAAACTGCCTATTCCATTTTTTAACAAAAATAAACAGAACGAATCTGCGTATTACCTTGCTCTTCTTCTCACTGATGAAAAAGCGAGCGCTGTCATCTTGCAAGAAACGTTTGGCAAGCTTGAAATTATCGGGAAACATGAAGAATTTTTCCCGGCTTCTATCGAAACCCTTCGCCAAGAAGAGCTTATCACGCTTGTTGATAAAACAATAAGTCGTGCGGAAGAAGTCTTACCTCCTGATCTTGAAACACATAAGACCGTTTTTGGCGTCAAAGAGGATTGGGTTGAGACTGAGACCAAAAAAATCAAAAAAGATTACCTTGCAAAACTGAAAAAAGTCTGTGACAACTTGGATCTTACACCGATTGGATTTATGGTGGTGACTGAAGCTATTTCCAATCTTTTGCAAGAGGAAGAAGGAGCACCGCTCTCAGCAATTCTTGCTGAAGTTGGAAAAGAAACAGCAAGTTTGGCTCTATATCGTGGAGGCAAAGTCGTTGAACGAATTCATGGCCCGCTGACAGAATCAGCACCAAAAACAGTTGATACCCTTCTCAAACATTTTACCACAGCAGTTCTACCTGCACGAATTATTTTATTTGATGCCAAGGAAGCAGAAAAACTGTCTCAACAGTTTATTGGGCATCAATGGAGTAAGAGTCTGCCATTTTTGCACGTTCCACAAATTACTGTTTTACCAGCTGGATTTGATGCGAAAGCTGTGACGTTTGGTGCGGCAACGCAGATGGGATTTGAGTTGTCGGGCATGAATAATAAAACAGCACTTGAACCTTTACCTGATACGCCATTGTCCCTGACAGAAGAAAATGATACAAAAGAACCTGAAGAAGAAAAAATGCTTGAGGAAAAAGATGAAGGCTTGCATGAAGAAGCACCTGAATCTCACGAAGCAAGTCCTTCACTGATTAGTAGTGATAATTTTGGTTTTGTAATGGGTGAAGATATTGCAAGTCTTTTACCACAAAAAAATGAACAAAAACATCCAGATGACGCAGAACCGTTTCATTCCAATTTACATCATGCCACAAAAGAACAAGAGGATATTGAAGATGAACGCCAAACTAAATCAAAACTGCCAGGACTTGGTAGTTTGCTTGGCAGAATACAATTACCAAAGATGAAATTACCACTTCTCTCACTTGGTCAAGGCAAAGGATTTTTGATGCCGGTGATACTTTTGGTTGGACTTCTTGTCGTTGGTGGATTTCTTACCTATTTCTACTTTTACCATATGCAAGCACACATTGTGTTGTCAGTAAAACCAAAAATGGTTGATCAGACAGCAAATGTTGTTTTCTCAGCAACATCTCCAAGTGATTTTTCAAAAAATATTATTGCAGCAAAAACAATCGCAATCAGCGTTGATGGTTCAATTTCAACTGATGCAACAGGAAAAAAAGATATTGGTAATAAAGCAAAAGGAACAGTTACTCTTTATAACAATGATTCGACTGATACATCGCTTGATAATGGGACTGCTATTAAATCAAGCACTGGACTGGTGTTTCTCCTTGATAAGTCGGTTACTGTATCAGGAGCATCAGGTGATGTTTTCTCAGGCACCAAACCCGGTACAGCAGATGTGACTGTCACAGCAAAAGATATTGGTCCTGACTCCAATCTCCCTTCTGGAACTAAATTTAGTATTGGCACTAATTCCTCACTCGCAGCTAAAAATGATAGCGCCTTTTCAGGTGGATCAAAAAAACAAGCAACTGTTGTTTCGCGAAATGATATCACGAAATTAAAAACTGATCTACCGACAAGCTTGCAAAGCAAAGCAAAGGATATGATCAACCAAAAAGTATCAGGTGATGAAACACTCCTTCCACTTCTGAATACCGTCAGTCTTGATAAGACAAAGTTTGATAAAAACGTTGATGATGAAGCAAAAACTGTGAATCTTACTGCAAGTGTTTCTTTTGAAGGATTAGCATACCAAAATGACGAACTCAACAACTATGCCAAAACACTTCTGAAAGATCGCTATACCCAAACAATTAGCTTTGCTGATAACAGCATCAAAAACACCCTCAAAGATACCAAACAAACAAAGAATGGAGCAGTTAATGCAACAGTCGATATTCAGGCAGGTCTCCTACCAAATATAAATACTGATGATGTTGCTCACCAAGTCCAAGGAAAATCACTGAGTCAGACCAAAAAATTTTTAACGGGACTGCCACAAGTCGCAGACAGCCAGATTACTTTTTCTCCTGCGATTCCACTCCTTCCCAATCTTTTCCCTCGACTGCCAAAAAATGTAACAGTTGAAATCAAACCAGAATAGTCTTGTGAATACATACGTTTATAAAAAACATGATCGGAAAAAAACAAAAAGAATAATCCGTTTCACCGGTTTGTTGCTTTTGATCGCTGGTATTGTCCTTGGGATGTATACACTTTTGCCACTTGTCTCTTGGGAACTATATCTCAAACCAGCTTTTGCAAGTAATACATTTGCCTCACCTATTCCACAAACAACCATCATGACCAAAGACACAATAAAAAGTCTTTTATCAGCAACTGCTCATTCACTTGAGGGATCTGATTGGTTGCCGGCAGTCTACAATACATCACAAGTCAAAGAAAATCTCTCTGCCTACTCTCTGTCTCTTCCACGTTTGCATATTCAGAATGCAACTGTTTCAACGGTTGATACAGACCTAAATCATCATCTCGTCAACTTTCCCGGCACTGCTCTTCCACCAAATAAAGGCAACGCAGTAATCTTTGGTCACTCAACCCTACCGCAACTCTATGATCCGCAAAATTATAAAACTATTTTTGCCAATATTCTTAATGTGCGGGTTGGTGATGATTTGCAAGTAACAGTACATAACACACTTTATACATACAAAATTTTTTCGATTATCATAGTTGATGCAGAGGATATGTCGTACCTCACGCAAGATCAAGATGATAGCTATATTTCAATTGTAACCTGTACACCACCAGGAACGACGTGGAAACGATTGATTATTAAAGCAAGAATTGAGAAGATATAACAACTATGGAAATTGAACAAACAACACATGAGCCATCCCGTTTTATGATCATCATGAAACAAATCTGGCCCACAGTAAATCGGACGATTAATACTGTTTTGTATTTTATATTCAATCTTGTTAAAAGTTCTGTAATATATATTATCGAACAGCTCAAAAATTTCTAATCTATGGACAATTCCTCACTCGCACTTGGTGCTGTACAAAAAAAATTGATTGGCAAGAAGCTAAACTATCAAGAAATCTATGCCATCATGGATGAAATTGCTCACCAAAGATTTGGTGATATTTTGACAACCTATTTTGCCGCATCAGGCTATTCCAAAGGATTTACCAACGAAGAGATATATTTCCTCACAAAAGCAATGATTGAGACAGGAGATAAGCTACATTTTAAAGGCATTGTCGCAGACAAACATTCAATTGGCGGCGTACCAGGAACGAGAACAACCTTGGTTGTTGTCCCGATTGTCGCAGCAGCTGGATTTACGATTCCAAAAAGCTCATCTCGTGCGATCACAACGCCTGGTGGGACAGCTGATGACATGGAAGTGTTGGCGCCGGTGACATTCTCAAAAGAACAAATTTACCGGATTGTTGAAAAAACAAATGCCTGTATTGTTTGGGGTGGTAGCGTCGATATTGCACCAGCTGATGATGAGCTTATTAAAGTCGAAGAGCCGCTCCTTTTGGAAAGTTATGATAAATTTCTCGTGTCGATTATGGCAAAAAAGATTGCCTTTGGCTCAAATCATATTGTTATTGATTTGCCCTATGGAGAACATGTAAAAGTCCATCTATTAAAAGATGCAGAAACAGTTAAAAGAAAATTTGATTTTTTGGCAGAAAAATTTGGTGTTAAAATGCATGTCAATCTCCACGAAGTAAATGAACCAGCAGGTCGAGGTATCGGACCACTGCTTGAAGTCAGAGAATCATTAAAAGTATTGGAACAAAAAGCAGACCGACCACTTGATCTTGAAAAACGTATTGTTTCCCTTGCTGGAATTCTTCTTGATCTTTGTTTGAAAGATGCCTCTTCATCTGTCAGAGAACATATCCGCAAAGAATTTGGAAGCGGGCTTAACTGGGCCAAACATCTCCTAACAAACGGCCAAGCGCTGAAAAAAATGCGTGAAATTATCCAAGCACAAGGCGGAAAATCTGATATAATGTCTGAGCATTTACAACCAGGTAAACACAGCTATGCAGTTTTAGCTAAACACAAACAGGTTGTTAAAAAAATAAACAGTAAAAACGCGACTGTTCTTGCAAAAATTCTTGGCGCTCCTGCTCAGAAAAAAAGCGGAATCTATTTGCATAAAAAAATTCATGAGCAAACAGCTATTAACGAACCAATGTATACTTTATATAGTGAATCTGCATATTTTTTGAAAGAGGCCAAAGATTCACTGAAAAATTTTCCAATTTTGGAATACGAATAAATGTTACTATGAAAAAACTTTCTTTTCTTATCGTTATGTTACTTCTTATTCTTGGAGGAACTGCCGCCTGGTGGGTTACTGCGATATCTCCTGTCGATGTTTCAAATCAACATACCAAACAATTTGTCGTCAAACAAGGCGAAGGCGTTCGAGAAATTGCCAATAATCTTAAAACCGCAGGTCTAATCCGAAATACTGTCGCATTTTTCTTACTCGTGAAGCAGCTTGGTCTTGATGGCAAAATTCAAGCAGGAGAATTTTACCTCTCTCCTTCAATGACAACTTCGCAAATTGCCAAAGATTTACAAGTTGGGACATTTGATACGCGTATCACCATTCCTGAGGGTAATCGCGCCGAAGAAATTGCCGATAACCTCCAAGAACATTTCTCCTCCTACCAACCAAATTGGAGAGGCAAGCTCATTCTTAGCGAAGGATATCTCTTCCCTGATACATATTCCTTTGCCAAAGATGCAAATATTGAGAGCATTATCAAAACAATGACAGACAATTTTGATAAAAAGTATGCTAGTATCCCATCTGGAACAAGAAGCAATTTGCCAAAAACAGAAATTGTCACAATAGCATCAATGGTTGAAAGAGAAGCAAGATTTGCGCAAGATCGTCCTCTTGTTGCTTCCGTTATTTTTAATCGACTTCAACTTGGCATGGCATTACAGCTTGATGCAACAGTTCAATATGCCCTGGGGTTTCAACCAGCAGAGCACACTTGGTGGAAAAAAGATCTCACAGCAAATGATCTGAAAATTAATTCTCCCTATAATACCTATGCCAACCCAGGTCTCCCACCAGGACCGATTTCAAATCCCGGCCTTGACGTTTTGACTGCTGTAATTAATGCACCGGCAACGGACTATATCTATTACGTCTCTGACAAATCAGGTCATAATCATTACGCAAAAACGCTCCAAGAACACAATGCCAATATTACTAAATATGGATTACAATAAAGTAATGAATAACGCTGCATTAGTAGGTATTTTTTTAGCACTTTTATATCTAGTCTCAAAAAAAACTTCCCATAAATAATATGCAGTCTCCTGGCATTAATGTTGATATTTTAGTTATAAAAAAGAGTAAGATTCTTCTTGGATTATTAACGAAAAAATGGCTGCATGAAGGTAAGCAAGTTTACGGCGTCCCTGGACGTGATATCAAATTTGGAGAAAAAATGGGCGAGGCTGTTCGTAGAAATTATTAAAGAAGAATTTGGTTGTCCCGTCACAACATATAAAATAATTTGTGTCAACGCAAATTATGCATGTCTGCCAGAAAATATATTTCCTGCAACAAAAAATCTCATTGATTGTTACTTTCAGAATAAAATAAATGTTGCGGAATAATCTTTAGGCTTTTTTCCCTCTAAAAAATCTGCGGATATGAGAAGGACGAGGAGGATGCGATTTGACAACAGGTTTTTCGGCTCGTTCTTCCTCTTGTGCTACTTCTCTTACAGAATCCTCTTCTTCCGGATGCGCCTCTGTTTTAAGCGTACGAGGGGCAGGCGCAATATAATCATCTTCATCATCAAATTCTTCAAACGCACCTGTTTCTTGAAGACGTTGTTCAAGATCTGAGAATTTATCAAGTCCTTTTGTGGTTAATTCTCTAAAAATCTCCCGTCCTTTTTTGGTTGTGACAAGAAGTGTTCCAACGATACCAACAAGTAGTCCTAGCATAAAGCCTTGTCCAAATCCTCCATTATGATTCTTATTGTTTTCCATGTAGTTTACTCCCTGCGGTGTCTTTTTTCTCCATCTTTGTCATGACCCAGGAAGTTTTTAACAAAACGGGCAACAGTCAATAATGATGAGGCTTTGACCCCAAGTACCAATGACGACACTGCACTCAGTGGCCCTTGAATACCTTCAGTAATAGCATCTGTCGTATCAAGAATTTTGTTGGCTTTGCCGATTGTTTGACGAAGATCTTTGAGGATTAAAAAGACTTGCACACCTAATACAACAAGTAGCAAGGTTAAAATAATAATAACCAGTAATAGAATCAATTGGACAGAATCGATCATATATCTACGTTAGCGTAACTCGGCTTTGATGTCAAGCAAGAAATCAGTAAGCTGTTATTATTTTATAGTTACAGCTCGCTGTACCATTGTCTCTTTCCCAAATCTGTTTGTTGCTTTAATTACAAGCTCTCCCTGTCCTGAGAAAAAAGTCATCTTCTTTACAAATGTCCCATCGCTATTGACTGACACAGATGCATTATTAATTGTCACCGTTGCGTCGCTATCAGTTTTTCCTGAGACGACAACATTTTGTGAAAGGACTGCGTCTTGTTTGGGAGATGAAACTTGAAGAGAAGGCGACAGAAAAACAGCACGATATTGAAACAACACATACCCAATAAAAAGAAGTAATAATATGCCGATAAAAAAAAGAGATTCTTGTATTTTTATTCTGTGGAGAGGAAACTCTTTGGTTTTGGTAAGTGAATCCGGTAAAACCTTATATGCTCTTTTTTCATCAAATTCTCTACGGAATAACGCAACTATTTCAGTTTTTTGGAAACCTAAATAGGTTGCGTAATTAGTGACGAAGCCTTTGGCATAGGCAGGAGAAGGAAGCTTGTTGTATTCCCCTTTTTCAATAGCTGCAAGAAATGTTGCCTTAATCTTTGTTGCCTGAGAGACTTCTTCAAGAGTTAACTTCTTCTGAAGTCGTTTTTGATGTAAGAGTTGCCCCAGTTTTACCATCTTCTTATTGTCCTTGTTGTTGACTCGTTAAAAATTCTTCTGCATTCCGAACCAAAACATCACGTGGCTTTGCTCCTTCTGCAGGGCTCACAATTCCCATTTCTTCAAGTTGGTCAAGAATACGGGCAGCTCGCGCATAACCAACTGACATCTTCCGTTGCAAGAATGATGCGGATGCTGTGTTAAATTGACAGACGAGTCTGATTGCTTCCTCAATTTGACCATCCTTGCCATCTGCGCCAGTTGATGACATTCCGCCACCTGCACCTTTTTTCAAAGGAAGTGGTTGTGTCGTGACCTCTTCTGTATATTCTACCGGATAGTTACGAGATCGTAAAAACTCAACCAATTTATGTACTTCCCTTTCTGAAACAAACGCACCTTGAATACGCGTCGGCTTGGCTTGTTCTGGCGGAATATACAGCATATCCCCTCTCCCAAGAAGCTTCTCAGCACCTGGCGAATCAAGAATAACACGAGAGTCAATCATCGATGAAACACTAAAGGCGATACGAGCTGGAATATTTGCCTTGATCAGACCTGTTATAACATTGACTGATGGACGCTGCGTCGCGATAACCAAATGAATCCCTGTTGCCCGTGCCATCTGAGCAAGACGAGCAATCGCGTCTTCAACTTCAACCGGAGCAAACATCATCAAATCCGCCAACTCATCAATAAAAATAACAATATAGGGAAGCGCTTGAAAACCTGAAAGCTCATTGTATGAATCAATATTACGCACTCCTCGCTCGGCAAACAACTTGTAGCGCTTGTCCATCTCGCTCATTGACCATTTGAGCGCAGAAAGAATTTTTTCAGGCTCGACAATCACCGGCGTCAGGAGATGAGGAATACCATTGTAGGCAGTAAACTCAACTCGCTTCGGGTCGATTAAAATCAACCGAACTTCTTGGGGAGATGCGCGGAAAAGAAGGGATGAAATAAATGAATTAATGAGAACAGATTTACCAGATCCAGTCGTACCAGCAACCAAGACGTGTGGCATTTTGGCAATATCTGCCTGCAATGGCATTCCAGAAACATCAAGTCCCAAAGAAACAGCCAATTTAGATTTAGCTTTTTGCATCGTGTTTGATGCAAGCATAGTACGAAGCGTCACCACTTCAAGTGAGCGATTTGGGATCTCAATACCAACTAAATTTCGGCCAGGAATTGGCGCCTCAATACGAATCTGCCCTGTTGGTGCTTCTGTCGCTAGAGCTAAATCATTGGCAAGTGACGTGATCTTTGAGACTTTGGTTCCAAGCGCAATTTCAAGGGCATATTGTGTTACTGCTGGACCGAGATTGACTTCAGCAACCCGTGCCTCAATCCCAAAACTTTGCAGCGTCTTTTCAATCGTTCCGGCAATCTTTTTGATGTCTCCTCGCTCTGCTTTTTTACCTGGATCTTCAGAAAGCAGTGAAAGAGATGGATATTCCCACACACCACTTGCAGTCTGCCCAAGCATATTACTGACCAGTTTTTCAGGCAGTACTTCCGGCTCTTTCTTATGGATGACTGGTGATTGGTGATTGACAGCTTTGGTAGGAGCAACTTCATCTTTACGTGTACCACCTTTGATGGTTATTGGCTTATTTCGGTCAAAAGCAGGTTTTGATTCGCTACGGGAAAATAACTTACGTGGGATAAGCCGATTCATTGTGCTACCGATTGCGCCAAATGCTTGAAAGACTTCATCAATTGAGGTATCAAAAAACACAATACTTCCAACCAAGAGTCCTCCCAGAAAAACAATATCCGCTCCAGGCTTAGTCAAAATTTCCTCCAGAATTGAGAAAATCTGGCTACCAACTGAACCACTTCTGGTAATTGCTAAAAGTGACACAAAAAGCAACAAATAGCCAATTGTCACATTGAGCTGAGATAAATAAAATTTGAGGTGTAAAAAGAGAAAACCAAGAAACAAAAAAGCAAAAGGGACAAAGATCGCAACTGATCCAAATTTGTCTTTAAGAATATCATTAATTATAATTGTCGCGTCTCCACTTCGGAGAAATGTAAAAAGTAAAAACACGCCTGTCAGAAAAAATCCAATCCCAAAAATTGTATAGATTGTTTTTTTCTTAAGTTTTAATTTGAAGGGTTTACGACGACCACCTCTTCCACGCTTGGGCATAGAGCTATTATATACCACACGGCTTCAAATTTGCAAAAGCAAACACTAAAATTTATCTGGCAACATATGGCAATATCTGGTAAGATATATCAATATTTGGCAATATGCTTATACCTCCAAGATATACCATTACGCATCAAATCGTCTCGCTTTTGACTAAAATTGAAGCGAATAGAACTGCATTTCAGTCGACAGCTGTGCCTGAAAAAATCATCTCCAACCTTACCCATGTAAGTCTTCTCAAGAGCTCTGTCTATTCTGCAAAAATTGAAGGCAACTCCCTCACGCCAGATGATATTGAAAATCAAGCTGCAACTGATGAAAAACAATATGAAAGACAAGAAGTAGAAAATATTATCAGCGCGCTTTCCTATATGCGAGATAAAAATATCCCAAAGATGATTGATATACCATATCTTACGCAACTGCATAATCTTGTCATGCATAAACTTGTCCACCCGTCTCTAGCAGGCAAAATTAGAAAAGAGCCAAGCGCAATTTTTGATGGAACTGGCAATGTCGTCTATATGACACCTCCCCCTTCAGAAATTAATGATTTACTGCTCGCGCTTTTGCAGATGATCAATAATCAAACTGATATGTTTCCTCTTATTAAAGCACCACTTGCTCATCTGGTGTTTGAAAAAATTCATCCATTCCTTGATGGCAATGGCAGAGTGGGAAGACTGCTCTTTCAGGCAATTCTTGCCAAAAATGCATACCATTTTAATTGGCTTCTTTCCATTGAAGAACTGCTTGCTGATAAAAAACAAACATACTATACGCTTTTGGATCAAGAGGATGCGACAGAATTTATTGTTTTTATACTTGAGTTATTATATGCAGAATCAGAACGACTGAAAGGACAACTGACTGTTCTTGCCAATCCACAAAAAGAAGATTTTTTGTTACCAAGACGCAGAGAAATATTTGAAATTATCAAAGATCATACGATGGTTTCTTTTGAGCAGATTCAACGACGTTTTCTGAAAATTCCGGCGCGGACACTACGCTATGATATTAAACAACTTGAAAAGGAAGGGTTTATTCGTAAGATTGGTAGTACAAGAGGCGCTTTGTATCAGGTAAAAAAATAACTTCTATTTCTTTTCTTATGGAAGCTATTTTTCGTGTGGACGTTTAATTGCAGCATAATGGTCTGTTATATCTGCAATGACGATTTCCGCCATGGCTGGTGTGATAACAGTAAAAGCTCGCCAAGGATTCTCATTGGAAGTCACGTTTGCTTTTGGTAAGTTGAGTACTTGAAAACCCATATTGCCATTGAGTGCATGGAGCCAAGCAAACGGGGTTTTGCCATAACGACCTTCTTCACTCCCTGACCCATCCATGCGCCACCTTGCATATGCATAGGTAGTCTTAATGTCTTCCACATCTTCAGGTTCGAGGGGTACCCGTGCAGCTTGAATTTTTTTCAACATTTCACGGCCATTTTGGGGGCTATCAATACCTGGGGCTATAATTGATGAAGGGAATTTCACGTCTTTTCGCTCCTCTGCTACGGCTGCAAGACTTTTTATCACCTCATAATCTTGATCGGGGGTAATTTCTGTTGGCAGATGAGCGCTAAAACCTGGATGAACTGTTGGATAGAGAGAATCTCCACCAGTATCAACAGCAATAACGACCTTCGCACCGGTTGCCTCTATCAATGCTTTTATATCATTTTGTATGATTGTAGTATCTGCTGAATTAATGATATACATGGGAGGACGATCTTTATCTTCAAGTGGAATTTTTTCCAAAAAGCGCCAGTCGCCAACTGCCTCAGTCTCTGGTATTAATTCTTTAGTCGCAAGACCTATTTGTTGACCAGTATTTGTAAGAACACGATCTTGATTTCTTACTGATCCAACAGCTACCACTTCACAGCCATATTTTCGGGAGAAGAGATCTCCTTCTTTCGCTGCCTGAAGACCATCGGAGCCTCCACCAATACCAATTAAGAGCACGCGTTTACCACGCAAGGATTCTCCCTCTCTAAATTCTGGCAGATCTGAGATGTCGACAATACGCGGATCTACAGGGATAGCAACAAGCGCATTACCTCGCTGCTCAAATTTCATTGCTGTTTGTCGAGGATCAATGCGGTTACTCTTCACTGCTTGAATAAATTCTCCTAACTGAACCGTAACAACACCACTGAGCCCTTCAGCACGAGCTCTTTTATCAGCAATGTGAGCCTCCTGCAATACATGTGCCATATATGTAAGCGCAAATTCTTTATCTGTTTTTGTTGCAAGCGTTCTCATGAGTTCAGGGCTATACTCGGCAATAGTAGCACGATGACTTTCTTGCCTATTAAATTCTGTGGATAAGATGGCTTTTACTACTTCAGGTTGAGCATCAAAACTGGCTTGTAACTGTTGAAATCCTTCCGGATTTTCTACCCTGAAGTGACATTCCAAACGCGCAAGCGTATGAAAGTAAGCAACCTCCTCAGGATTTTTTGGCTGAATCGGACCAGCAAGATCACGCAGTTCTGCCTCGTGAAACGCATCATTTCGCTCTTTAGCAGTTTTCAAATTCGGATCACGAATTGCTCCATCAATATTTTTCATTCTTCTAAAAGTTGAGGGAGTCGCAGTTAATGAAATTGTTTGATCTTCATGACCACGAGCACCAAAAATGTCATATTTGGCTTTCAAGATAGTAAAATCGCGTACCAACGGATCATGTGTGTTGTGGATGCCTTCCAGGGCAGAGGCTGGAGCTTCTCCCTGTACGACTTTCCCATAATCCAAATGCGTTCTGGCAGAATCCTGGATAATGCTTTGTCCTTTTTCGGAAAGTAAATCAAATCCTGGCATAAGATCTCGCCGTACTGCTTCATGCTGTGGATCGCAAACGGCCATTGCATACGCTTCATCATGATCCACTTCTGATCCTATGCCTAATCGCGCTCGTGCTTTTTTATTTTTAAAGAGATCATGGGTCAAAAGATCGTAGTTGAAGGCGTCAAATATTTCTGGATCTTTAAGAACCCTTTGGGTCTCCTTCTTCAAATCTTTTTTCTGATCTTTAGCAAGGAAAAGAAATTTTCTGGTATCACCGTTTCTTACCTCACCAGCACCATCAATACTCAACCTCGTACGCTTTTCCTCCACAGCCAGATCAATCTTCCCCTCATTTGCCGCTGCTGGCGTTGCCTCCACATGTTTTCCTCTGAGCAAACTCCATTCGCGCTGAAACGTTTCTATAGGAGGAAATCTACGCTCGAAAACTCCTACCTCAACTGTTTCTTTATATTCCAACCTTTTACCACCAGTTCCTGTTAGCCCAGTTTTTTCTGTAGAATTCCCCTTTTCAATAGTCATAATGATTGGAGTAAGGCTCTTGATTATTTGAGGGATGCCGATATTTAACTGATACTAAAAATTTTCTTAAGAACACAATTTAAATCGTTCCCATCCAACGATCCATCTGAAAGAGCACCTTCAAGCAACATTTTAATTTTTTTGGATTTAACCGTTTGTATATTCTCGGTTTTGCTGTAGATGTGTTTTGCTAAGGCAATTAATTTATCAGCAGAATTGAGTGGGATATTCTTATGAGCATTATTTGCCGCTTGCACTGGCGTATTTCCTTCTTCTTTAGCATCAATTACCTCAAATCCTAACTGAGAAAGTTCAGACTGCTCAAGTTCAATATATTGCAATTTACTGATACCATATCGTTTTGATGCAAAACCTAATAAAATATCGTCAAGGTTATTTTTATCTTTATCACATGCAAAAACAGAAAGGTTATCACTATCAGTTCTTAAATCTGCAAGAGGATTAGCCTTGAATGGATGTTCTGGCTCTCTATATTCAAAATTCCATCTCTCTGCATCTAATACACGGATTAAATAATTCATATTTCATATTACTCATTTGCAGTTTCTCTCAGCTGCTTTATGATAGATTTCATTGTACCTTTAAGTACGGGTATTGATTCTTTATCCAGAGCCCTTAGAAGAGCAGGAAGAACTTTAGGATCATCAAGGTTTGAAATGCCAATAACCGCACCATACCTTATTTTTGATGAACTACTTTCAAGATATTCTTCTAGTATATGTAATCTTTCCCTATAGGTTTTATAATTATTTGCATTCCCCAATGCCATCAAAATATGACTCATCGTTTTTTCATTAATTTCATTAGCACCATAACATTCAGAGAGAGTATCAAGCGCTTCAAAGCCATATCGTTCAATCCAACGAGTGATATGTTTGGCAAAGATATCTTCTTCTTCAAATTCATCCACTCCAACCGTTGACCTCTCTAGAATCTTTCGAAACTCCTGAAATCCAGAGAGATAAGGAATATTTGCGGTACTGGATTCTATAAAAATATAAGCACTCCAACCTTTACTTGTACTTGCTTTTGATATATTTTGAGAACCTGCTATAAATTCTTGAATTTTTTTATAGCTGAATCCTTTTTTGTCAGGATTATGAATGATTTCTCTATTGTCTGTTGTACTAACTGGTTCCATATTAGAGAATTCCTCTATTACTTACATCAGTGCCAATTTTTGTTAATAATGTATAGATATCAAAACTCTCTTTTTTAGTAAAAACGCCTTGGTCTGGTGCCGTATTAATATCAAGTATTATATGATTATAATACGTTTCAGGATATTTAAATGATGTCGGGAATTCACCTGCTGTTCCTATGCCGATATTTCTTCTCAATATATCCCATGTTGTTAATCGGTTTATTTTTATAACCTTTTTATCATTGATTTCCTGCTGTATTGGTTTATTAATTCTTAATTGAAAATCAGTTGTATCTTTTCCATCGACTGATAAATGCAAAAGGTTTGATAGCTCTTTATAGCCCTCATCTCTATTTGATACATTTCTGAGCAATTCTGTGCCAAAGGCAATTCGTTTATAGCTCTCTATTTCCATTTGCGTAACCCATAATTTTGCCAAATTTTTAAATCTATTAAGCGCATCAGTATAGTTACTTAAACTTGGCACTGTTGGCAGGGAAGTAGCATCAAGTTGTAATTGTTCAGGCGGTTTAATAATAAAATCTAATTTTATTGGCAACACAGCCATCACAACCATGAGATTCTCAAATGAACCCTCAAAGACACTTTCAAAAGTTTTCGGTTTGGTTTTGCTTTCTTCAAGCGTTAATCCATCTATTTTGGGCCAGAGTTTTTCTGGATTATCTCTAAATTCAATCGATGGGAAAAGAGTGATTCTTAAATGTGTTGCTTCCCATGGTTTCTTGATTATTTGTTTGGTCATAGGCTAGTGAGTATGGATTGTAACACAAAAGTATTGTTTCTCATAGAGAAGTAGAAAAAACAACGCAACTTTATCTCTTATTGTTTATCATTCTTTGCAAAAAATCAAGAGTTATACCTCAATCACCACCGGAAGGATCAGAGGACGAGTGCGAAACTTCTTAAATAAAAGCTTCCCCGCAGTCTCAGTAATAAGCCTTCTTACATATACCCAATTGGTAATCTTTTCTTTTCTCAAAGAAAGCGTCTTTTCAATCTCCTGCATCAACATAGCTGAGACACCATCCCTATCAGAAAGAGCCGACCCACGTAAAATAATCTCAGGCTTTGCAGCGAGCTGACCATCCGATGCTTTCACTTCAGCAAGGACGACAATCACGCCTTCTTTGGCAAGACGCTCCCTGTCTCTGATAACAAAATTCTCAAGCTCCTCACCTGAAACTTCATCAACGTAGACATTTTTAATCTCGAGCTTTTTGCCAAATCGAGCAGAGTTAGCAGTAAAAATAACCTCATGACCATTCTCAAGAAGAAAAATATCATTGCGTTTGTACCCCATTTGCTCTGATAAATCTTTATAGGCAACCATGTCTCGATACGTTCCACTAATCGGCACAAGAAAACGGGGTTTAGTCAGAGCAATAAGAAGCATATGCTCCCCACTTGATCCGTGCCCTGAGACATGAAATGTCCCCGTCACATCTGAATGAGCAACACGCGCACCTTTTTTGGCAATTGTATCAAGGAGTTCATTGACTGCGATTTCATTGCCAGGAATAGTATCCGATGAAAAGACTACCACATCTTCTGCATCAAGCCGGATATCTTTGTGCTCGCCATTGGCGATTCTCGTGAGGGCGGAATTTTGTTGTCCTTGACTGCCAGCAACTAAAAGAACGAGTTGATTATTTTTCATATTTTTTACCTGTTCAATTGATACTTCCATGCCGCCTTTGATTTGTAAATAGCCTAACCGTTGTCCTATTTCTTTAACTTTGATAATTGATCGTCCGACAAAACAAACTTTGCGACCAACTTTTTCGGCGGCGGTAACTGCTTGCTGAAGTCGTGAGATGTTGGAGGAATAAGTCGTGATGATAAATTTGCCACGACAATCTCGCATCTCATCTTCAAAATTTTTGCCAAGCATTTGTTCTGAAGGAGTATGGCCACTTTTGTGTGAACCAAGAGAATCAGACATGAGAGCAAGAACTCCCTCAGTTGAGACGTTGAGAATCTTATCAAATTCTGTCCGTTTGCCATCTGCTGGAGTCATATCAAATTTAAAATCACTTCCATGATAAAAATTGCCAACAGATGTCTTGATAATAATATTGGTACTATCAGGAATTGAATGTGTCACCCGAAGAAAAGAAACAGTAAAATCTCCTAGCTTTATTTCTTTATCACCAAAGTTGTATTGTGTGACGCTGCGTGGAAGATTGAACTCTGCAAGTTTTTCATTGGAGAGAGCTGTTGTTAAGGGTGAAGCATAAATTGGAAATTTGGGAAGTTGCGGTAAAATAAATGGCAGACCACCAATATGATCTTCATGACCATGAGAAAGAAGCATACCAACGATTTTTTTCTTGCCGGATTTGAGTGCGTCAAGAAGGTAGGAAATATCAGGCAAGAGAAGATCAACACCAAGCATCGTCTCATCAGGGAAACCAAGTCCACAATCAACAATCAATATCTGATCTTTGTATTCATAAAGATACATGTTGCGCGTAACATCTTCTTCTCCACCAAGAGCAAGAAAAGAAACTGATTCTAAGGAAGCGTTCTGGGGCTTTAGTTGTGATTCATCATTCATGTGTAATTGAGTATAGTATAGCGGATAAAAGATGAACTGCAAACTGGCAATAACTATTATGTTTCTTTTAATAATGGAGATTTATATGACATTTTTTCTTTATCTAACTACAAGGCTACGCCTGGCGCAGCAAATGCTAACCCCATTAAAGTAGTAGAAATAGAAGAGAATCAAGCTGTCTTTAATACTGTGGCAGGAATTGTTTGACATTGTCATTGGTGATGCGAACATTTTGTGCTTGTCCTTCAACAATCATCTGGGCTGCTTTTCGACACATACCACTAATCGTTCGGTCAAGACTACGAATACCAGAGTCATACCCTAAGGGACGAATGATATCTGGCCAGACATCATCATCAATTGCGAGCTGGTCTGGCTTGAGTCCGATCAGTTGTCTCGTCTTTGGGAAAACATATGTTTTGCCAATCATCATTTTTTCCTCATCCGTGTAAGATGGCATCTGGATAATTTCCAAGCGATCCAAAACAGCAGTTGAGATAGCTGTTGTGTTGTTAGCTGTTGCGATAAAAAGACTATTGGAAAGATTGAACGGATAATCAATATAATGATCCGTGAACGCAGAATTCTGCTCAGGGTCCAAAAGTTCAATCAAGACACCCATGATGTCAGAACGCGCTGTCTCAGTCACACGATCAAGTTCATCCAAAAGAATGACTGGATTTTTAGCATTGGCATGAACAAGCCGCTTAATGATTAAACCCGGCTCAGCATCAGGGAAATAGCGAGATTGTCCACGAAGCACACGAGAATCAGCCATTCCTCCAAAGGGAATACGTTCAAATTGTCGACCAAGTGCCTCTGCAACTGATTTGGCAAAGGTCGTTTTACCAGTACCAGCAAGACCGACAAAACAAAGAATGGGTGAATGTGACACAAATTCTGGACCGTTATTTTTGATGTTTAACATAATTGAGGCGATGTATTCAAGAACGCGTTGTTTGAGCATATCCAAACCATAATGATTTTTGTCAAGAATTTCTCTTGCCTTTGCCAGATTCAATAAATCTTGGCTTTTTTTATCCCACGGCAATCCAACAACCCAATTAATATATCGGGATGTTGATTCGTATTCGAGGATATAGGTCGAACTCATAAATCCTGCACCAGACCTGATAAGTGCCAAACGAGCAATGCGCTCGTTGAGAATAGTTCTGAGCTCTTCGGGGAGGACGGCGTGTTCGACTTTTTCACCAAGTTTTCTGACTTGATCATACGACTCGCCTTTGGGGCTTGAAGATGCAATAGGCGTTGTTGTGTTAATAATCTGTGCTGAATTAACTGAAGTTACCTTAGTAGCATCAAGTGATTCTTTCTCGTTAAGAATTTGAGCACTTGTTGGATGATCAAATGGCTTGTCACCAGTGACATTTGAATTATCACCATTGTTGATAGGTGCGGCATGTTGTTGTTGGGCAGAATCCATAGTATCTATCATACATAATTTTGTAAAAGAGTGCAAAACAATAAAAATACCCTATAATTGTGCACACCCTCTCTTTCTGGTAAAATTATTGAAACATGATAGAAAAAAGAGATACATTTTCATCAGGAGAATACCATCAAAAAATGGAAATGCTTTTAAAAAACCCTTATCGTCGTTTGGAGCATATAAGCGGCTTGCGTGAATTCTATACTATTGCATCTGATTTGATTAACGAGCAAAGATGGCCTGAACCTCTTGCTACACCAACTCCTCAAGTCCTTCAAATAGGAACCGCCGGCTATCTGACGTCTGAGACGTTTGTTACTTTTGTGCATGAGAAGAACCGTCAAGCACGTGTCTATATCTCAGATTTATCAGAGAAACCTCTTGCAGATTGTAGAACGCATGGATTAGAACAATCAAATGTTATGATAATGCAAGCAGATACAACTCACTTTCAGTTTCCGCCTAATTTCTTTGATTTAATAGAAACAGATGCCTTGCTCCAATTTTTACCTCCAGCAGAAAAACAGCAAGCAATCAAAGAATGGTTTCGCGTTCTTAAACCAGGAGGAGTGGCAACAACAAGAGATTGGTTTATACCTAATCGTTCAACGCCTGGTGAATTGGAAGCATATGAAAAACGCCGTCATATCGTTAAAGAACAATTCGGAGTACTTCCTGAAAAAACAACCACAGAGGAAATATTTCACTTATTGAAGACTGCTGGATTTTCTCTAACAGTCAAACAAGATTCATCTCTTGAGCCTGGAAAATTTTTCTTGCATATTGCTGCTCGCAAACCGGAAAAATAAAAGTTATCTACTGAAGCGTTTTTTGGGGCCGCCAAATCTGCTTTTTCTTGTTTGGCTGTTTTCTCGTCTAAATTGTTGTGCCAAAGGATGTTCGCTTCGGGGACGTGGACTTCGGTCAAAATTTCTTGGTCCACGATTTTCATAACTACCTTGCTCGCGTGGTCTATCAAAACCACCTTCCCGTGGTTCTCTTGGTTCTCGAGGTTGTTCGTCATCGCCGCCGCCATTGTCATCCAAAAGCATCGTCAAATTAATTCTTCCTTGTGAATCTTTTTCTTCAACTTTAACTGTTACGGTATCGCCAATTGCCACAACTTCATTTGGATCTTTGACAAAACCTCGCTTCATCTTTGAAACATGGACCATACCTTCTTTGCCTGGAAGATATTCAACAAAAGCACCAAAAGGAAGAATTCTCTTAACCGTTCCTTCAAAGGTTTCACCTGGTGTCACGTCTCGCGTCATACCACTGACCCAATCAACTGCACTCTTTACTGATTCTTCAGCAACACCTGAGATAGTAACAGTTCCATCGTCATCAATATCAACTTGCGCTCCTGTTTGGGCAATAATTGCTTTAATATTTTTACCACCAGGACCAATGACTTCGCCGATTTTGTCAACTGGGATTTGGACAATTTCAATCTTTGGTGCGTATTCTGAAATTGTGCCTCGTGATTGTGGAAGCACTGCAAGCATTTTCTTTAGAATTTCCAAACGCGCAGTGCGTGCTCTTGCAAAAATTTCTTTGATCTGGGCATCAGTTAATCCTGGAATTTTCACATCAAGCTGAATTGCTGTAATGCCTTTTTCAGTTCCAGCAACTTTGAAATCCATATCTCCTGAGAAATCTTCAAGCCCAATAATATCAGTAATCAATACATAATCTTTCTCATCCGACATCATGCCAATTGAAATACCTGCAACTGGCGCAATAATTGGCACACCAGCATCCATCAACGCAAGCGTTGATCCACATGTTGATGCCATTGAACTTGAACCATTTTGTGAAAGTACTTCAGAAACAACCCGAATTGTGTAAGGGAAGGCTTCTTGTGAAGGAATAACTGCCTTGAGTGCTCGCTCTGCGAGTGCACCATGACCAATTTCTCGTCGGGAAACAAATCCCATTCGACCAGCCTGACCAAATGAATATGGCAAACCAGAATAATGATGAATGTAGCGTTTGGTTTCTTCGCCTTCTGCTGATTCAATGAGTTGCTCCATGCGAGGTGAACCAAGCGTCACAATACTCATTGCCTGCGTAATTCCTCGTTGAAAAAGTGCTGATCCATGTGTGCGAGGAAGAATACTGACTTGGCCAGTAATCTCACGAATTTCATCAACTTTTCGGCCATCAGGACGTTTTTTCTTGCCAATAATATCTATCTTAATCATCTTAAACATTACATATTCAATTGCTTTGAGCAAAATCTTTTTGTCAATTTCTGCTTGAGGATCTTTCATCTTCATCTCTTCATAGATTTTCTCAAGAAGCTCTGGTCCTTCTTTGGCGCCACTTTCTTTGGAAGCACGAGAGGTAATAAGATTTGCGATCTCGTCTTTGTAGGATTTTTCAATAACATTGATCGCATCAGTCAATGATGGATCTTGTGGAACAGGAAGTTTGGTCTGTCCTGCTTTTTTAACAAACTCTTCAATACCTGCGAGGACTTTTCTGGTCTCGATGTGTGCTTGTTCGATTGCACTCATGACCACATCTTCTGGAACTTGCAAAGCACCTGATTCGATCATAACTGTCTTATCTGTACTCTGTGAAACAACAATATCAAGTGTTGAAATGAGGGATTCACTCGCTGTTGGATTAACAATATAGCCAACTTCACGACCTTCGCCAGCTTCTGCATAGCCCATACGAATTGCGCCAATTGGGCCATTCCAAGGAATCCGTGAAATTGCTAAAGCTGCTGAGACTGCATTGAGTGCAAGAATATCTGGTTCATTTTCTCCATCAACTGAGAGAACCGTGACAATAACTTGGACTTCGTGTTTGAAAGCTTTGGGGAAGAGTGGACGGATTGATCTATCAATCAGACGAGCTGATAAAATTGCATCATCAGATGGACGACCTTCTCGTTTGACCCAGCGACTTCCTTTGATTTTACCACCTGCATACAGCCGTTCGATATATTCAACGCTGAGTGGAAAGTAATCAAGTTCTGTCTTACCGCCTTCGACAACCGTTACCAAGACAACGGTATCACCAAGACGAGCCAATACTGATGCTGTGGCTTGTGGCGCAAGAACCCCTGTTTCAAAGGTTAATGTTTTTCCTGCAAACTCTATATCTACTGAAGTTTTTTTATCATTCATTTATTTATTTCTATCACGTTCTTTCTGCAAAGCGCGGATATTGTTATCAAGATCTCTGAAGAACAATTTCTGTCTTTCTTATTTTAAGATAGCAAAAAACTATTAATCTTTCAACCCAATCTTTTTCAAAATCTCAGATACACGTTTATCATCAACTTTTTTTAGGAAGTTAATAAGTCTTCGTCTCTTTGCGATCATTGAAAGTAATCCTCGTCGACTGTGTACATCATGTGCGTGAGCTTTCAGATGCTCTGCAAGACGGCTGATTCTTGAACTCAAAAGTGCAATTTGCACTTCTGGACTTCCGGTATCACCTTTTGCGGTTTGAAACTCATTAATAATGTCTTGTTTTTGTATCGTTGATAACGGCATAGATGCTATTATAGCATTTTGGTGAATCTATCACAAGTGGTAGGGAGTGGGACAATACAATGGTCTTACAGTAATCTTCTCTCAAACATTTTTTGCAAATTTTGATACTGTTGACGTGTCTGATGAACTCTGTTAGTATAAAAAGATAAGGTGGCGAACCTGATCAACCTTTTAGGTAGAAATTATGAGAGGAATTATTGCTGTTATCATAGGTTATCTTATTTTTGCTGTTTCTGCTGTGCTACTTTTTCAATTTTCGGGTAGAAATATTCACAGTAGCGTAGAAGGAAGCTTTATGCTAATAACTATCATTTATGGGATTATATTTGCAACAGTTGGTGGCTATACTACTGCGTTTATTGCTAAACATTCACCATTGAAATACGCTAAAGCTTTGGCAATCTTAATGGGAAGTCTTGCCCTCATTTCTTTACTTAGCCAACTAGGAAAGGTTGATCCATGGTCACAACTAGCTGCTCTTTTCTTTATGACACCTGCGGCTTTTTTAGGCGGATTGATTCGAGCAAAACAAATGAGGAATGGAAAGCTCCATAAATAAGTTTGATAAATCTTCTAAACTACTCTTTCTTAAAACGCATAGCAGACCATGTATCATTGAAAGAAACGAGAGAAACCCCCGTCAGTTGATATTGTTCCAGTAATTTGTGTAAAATGTCTCTATTCAAGTCTGTTTGTAATGCTTTCCCCTTAGGATAGGCAATCCATAAGAGGCCATTGTCTCTTAGCGCTTCTTTTAACCTTTTTACTTCTTTCTCTAATTCTCCTTTTTTGGTATAAAATGCCAAAATGAAATGATACGTTCCTTTCAATGCATCATCAGCTTGAGTTTCTGTATTTAATTCAGATTGTAAATCTTGTGGACTATGAACTATCGCAAGGGAATAATCTGATTTGTAGAACATTTTTTCTAAAAGTGTTTTTGCCATATCGCTAAAATTTAGTATAGCAGACGTGCTAAAATAAATACAGCTATCGTTTATTTTAAAATACTTACTTTTTGGGAGAAACAACGAGCACAGCCGTTTTCCCTTCATGAGCTCCGGGAACAAAAGGGATTCCTCCGTCACTCTTCATTACTAATCTTCCATCCACCTTATCAATATGTGCGATATGGGGGGTTCCATCAATACGACATACAGCAGCAACTTTTTGACCGCTGTTGATCATTTCCTCTATCTCATTTACTGTTTTAAAAGCATTTCGTATATCTGCTTTTCGTAATGCACTACCAAGCGGTGTATCATGTGCTGCAACTTGTCTTCGAAAATCCGTCAGGAACAAATTATTATCGACATACGTCTTGGCAGCAGCATATCTTTGCTGATCAGAAGCTTCAGAAGGTAAATGGTCTACTAAATCTTGTAAAGATCTCCCGCTTTCACTTCTTCTTATTTCACTAAGCCGCAAGTCCCATTCTTGATCGGTTGCTCTGACGCCAAGGAGTGATTCCAATGTTCGTACACCACAACCGCTCTCTTCCATTTCTCGTCTTCGCTGAGCGCCTTCTACATCTACTCCCCGAGCCCGCATAATATCTTGAAAAGATTGTGGCCCCTGAGGTTTAGTTTCTATTCCCATAGATACCTTCTATTTTATCAGACATTTGAAGATCCTTTGTAGACTTTTGGCGTGAGCCAATCAAGTGGGGCTTTATCCTCATCTATTTTTGGCTGTGGTTTTTCTTCTTCCTCAAAACGAGGTGTTCTTTGTGGCAAGCGCTCTTCAACGCCTTGGCTATCTTGCACGTGTTTTGATTCAAGCGGTTTTGGCGTAAATTGAGATGCTTCTTGTCTTGTTTCTCGTGGACGAGTTGCGCCTTTTCTCATAAGAAAACCTGCAACTTCAAAAGCAAGCGATGATGTCTGAGGACTTTGGAAATTCTGTGTTGCGCTAACAATACCACTGAATAAATTCTGAGCACTATCTTGATCAACAGGAAGCCCCAGCGCTAATAACAAATCTCCTATTTGTTCACTCAATGATGAAGCCTGTGGGGTAACAAGCACAATATCACCAAAATTTTGATTTTCTGATTTGTTATCGATATTGATAATCATTGCTTCTTTTAACTTATCACCACTTAAGAGTTCTCCCAATTCAGAAAGTCGTGGTGTACCAATAACAAAAAGCAGATCAACTGTACCGCTGCCACGAATGTAACGAACATCTCGCTCATCAAAAGAAAGACCGTTTGCGCCTGCTTTGACAATAATATTGAGAAATTCATTCTCAAGGGTGTAGGAAACCTTTTCAATTTCTCCCTCAACATACGGGAAAGAAACAACAAGATCACCCGCGTCGCCACCAAGATTAGTTTGTACTTTATCAATTCCAACAAGCGATGAAACTTCAACAAGAGGATTTTCAGGTGTTGCGACAGTTGTTTTTTTATTAACTTGATTAAGTGAAAGATATAAAGAAAGCGCGGCAGCCATTTGATCAAGTGTTGGATTTTGGCCAACAACGATACCGATATTGTTACTTTTTGCCAATGCGTCTTTTATTTTTGGAAGTATTGAATTGTCCATGAAATAGCCTTAATTCTGCTTTGCAGAACTAACTATGGGATAGTATCATATCTCCCACCTGGATGTCAAGATCTGGAGTAATGATAATACCTGCCTCATGTCCTTTCTCAACTTTTGAAGTAGGATTTTTGGCGATACGAAGTGAGTTAATACTGCCTTCACCGACTACTTCCTCACCTCGCATGATACGAAGCCTGTCGCCTCTGGCTATTCGTCCTTCTACAACGGTAACACCAAATGCAAATGTTTTTTCAAAAGGAAACTTGGCAAGCACGCGGGCACGACCAAAAATTTGCTCCATTTGTGCCTGGAGCTTCCCCTCAAGCGCATCTTTCACCTCATCCAAAAGCTCATATATAATAGTATAGTTGCGAAGCAACACCTTCTCAGTAAACGCAAGTCGTGAGACATCAGGCTTGAGTTTGGTATTAAAACTGAGAACAATACTTCCTGTTGATTTGGCAAGAAGGATATCAGCCTCAGTAACCTCACCTGTTTTTTTGGTAAGGAGCTTAATTTTTTCAGGCAATGCATTGATAATTGCTTCAAGTGAGCCTTGGGTATCTGCGATCAACAAAGCAGAAATTCCGTCATGCTTGACTTCTTTCTTATAGATCAACTCTCGTTTTAAAACTTGTGCTGGTACTGTTACAACATCTTTGGAAAATGTCTCTTTTGCAGTAATGAGTCCACCCACACTTGGAACTTGATTAAAACCCAAAAGCTCAACTGCCTGACCAACTGAAGCTTCTTGAATTGGTTTACCAAGAATATCCAGAATTGTCCGAACTTTAAATACCTGTCCGTCAGCCAGAACTTCCTCACGCACTTTGATACTGCCGTTTTTGATAATAGCCGTTGCTTTTGCACCTGCTCGGTTATCAAGTTTTGCCTCAATAATAATTGCTTGAAGCGATGCACTCGCTGAAACTTTTTCTGCATAGTCAGCTGGCTTGTGCATATCAAACATCAACAAAATCAGATCAAGCAGTTCTTTAATATTGCTATTTGTCTTGGCTGACACCTCAATAACCGGCACATCTCCTCCATACCCTTCAAGAAGAATTTTTTCTTTCAAGAGTTCTTGTTTTACTTTTTCTGGGTTTTTTGTTGGGAGGTCTGATTTGGTCAACACAACAATAAATGGCGTCTGTGTTGCCTGCAACACTACAATACTTTCTCTCGTTTGAGGCTTTACACCATCACCTGCAGAAACAATAAGAAGCGCTATATCAGCCGCCTGCGCACCTCGTCCTCGCATCTTAGCAAACGCTTCATGACCTGGAGTATCGATAAAAGTTATCCATCTTTTTTTGTCATCGTGAACGATCTCAACTGCTGATGCACCGATTTTTTGCGTAATACCACCATGTTCGCGGTCAGCAATGGAAGTTTTCCGGATTGCATCAAGAAGTGTTGTCTTACCGTGGTCAACATGACCCAAAACGGCTACGACTGGAGGAAACTGTTGTGTTTCATTAATTGTTGTCTTATTATCTTTTGCCATATTGTGTTACCCATACTCATAGTGAAAAAATTTCGGTTTCTCATATGCACTATGCTGCTTTCTCTTCTGTCGAAGAATCTTTTTCTTCTTTTTTTGTCTTCTTTGCTTTCTCAACTTTTGCTTCACTGACAACTGCTTCTTTCGGCTCTTCTGATTCTGAAGCTTCCTTTTCTTCCTGCGCTTTTTTCACATCTTCATTTCCTTGTATTTCAATTCTGTATTTTGTCAATTTGTAGGCAAGGCGGACATTTTGACCATCTTTTCCAATCGCCAAAGATAATTCTTCCTGTGGAACAAAGACATGAGCAACTTTGTCTTCTTCATTAAGTTCAACTCGCAGATCTTTTGCTGGAGAAAGTGATTGAGCGATATATTGCTTAGTATCTTCTGACCATTGGACAATGTCGATTTTTTCCAAACCACCAAGTTCTTGAATAATTGCTTGGACTCTAACACCTTTTTGTCCGACACAAGAACCAACTGGATCAATACCTGGTTGACTTGAAAAAACAGCAACTTTTGATCTATTTCCTGGTTCACGGACGACATCTTTAATTTGGACGCTGCCTTGTGCAACCTCAGGAACTTCTCTTTGGAAAAGACCAATAATCAATCCATTTGCCGCTCGAGAAACAACTATTTCTTCTCCCTTTGCACCTTGACGGATTTCAAGAAGGTAAAAAACAAGTCGTTGATTCAAGTGATATTTTTCATTAAGAACTTGTTCTGAAACAGGAAGAATTGCCTCAGCTTTTCCAATATCAACAATAATATTTGGCCCGGCAAAACGAAGCACCATGCCATTGACAATACCGCCAATTTTAACGCGATAGTCTGAAAGCACTGCTTCTTTTTCTTTCTCTCGAATTTTCTGAAGGATAACTTGTTTTGCTGTTTGGGCCGCAATTCTGCCAAAACCAGGAGGTGTAATATCTTCCTCATTGTGGAAAATTTTTGCTTCTCCGGTTGTTGGGTTAAGCTCTGCTGTATATTCTTCAACTTCAATTCCAGGATGATCTTTGCGGTAAGCTGCAACAATTGCATTCTTGACTGTATCCAAAACAACACTCACGTCAACTCCTCGCTCGGAGGCAACTTGATTGAGTGCTAATGCAAATTCAGACCGTTGTATAGCTGGCATAGGCCCTAAGTATACCAGAACAGAGGCCATCCTTCAACCTGTAATTAATATTTTACTCAACAGTTAACTGGAGATTATCTTTCTCATCCACAGAGAATACAACCTTTTGCCCTCTTGTTAATTCATTCGTTAGTTTCTTCTGTGCAATTAAATCTTCCATGTGATCCTGAATGTATCTTCGAAGTGGCCTCGCACCAAAATCTTTATCAAAACCTTCCTTTGCAATCTTGGCAATCATCGTATCATCAGTCACCAGCGTAATATCTTGATCCGAAAGCGTCTTTGCTAGCTGCTTGAGTAATAATTTGATCACCAAGCTAACAGCCTCAATACCAAGCGGCTTAAACGTAATCACATCGTCAAAACGATTGAGCAGTTCTGGCTTAAAGAGAGCCTGAGTCTCTAAATAATCAAGCAGATTGTGCTGAAACGTTTTATCAATCACTGTTCCCTTCTCGATTTGCTCACGGATAAACTCAGACCCCGCATTACTTGTTGCAATGATAATACTATTGCGAAACGATACAGTCACACCTTTATTATCAGTCAGTCTCCCATCATCCAATACCTGCAAAAATAAGTTATGAATTTGCGGATGCGCCTTTTCAAATTCATCCAAAAGAATAATTGCTGCAGGATGATCATGCACTTTGTCAGTCAACTCGCCTCGCTCATCGCCTGCTCCAGGAGGCGCACCAAGCAGTCGTCTGAGACCAGATTCATCAGTATATTCACTCATATCAAGTCTGATCATATTTTGCTCACCACCATAGTAGAGCGCTGCCAATGCCTTTGCCGTTTCTGTTTTTCCAACACCAGTTGGCCCAAGAAAGAGGAATGATACAGGCCGCTCACCTGTTTGCATGCCTGATCGAACCCGTCTCATTGCCTCGGCAATTGCCGTGATTGCATCATTTTGATCAATAACTCGCTCATGCAATTTATCTTCCAAGTGCAACAGCAGCTCTTTTTCAGTACCTTGTGGCATGGCAATTGTGACATGAGCTGTGTCTTCAACCTTTCGAATGACGTGTGTATCCAGCACAATTTTTCTCTTTGTCCGCTCAAAATAAGGAATATCTGAAGCCAACGCAACAGAATTGGCAACTGCCTCCAGAAGCGATATCGCATTGCCAGGAAGCGCTGCATCTTGTAAAAATCGATCAGCCAATTCGACTGCACTGACAATGCTTCGATAACTCAAAATGACTGGATATTTCGATTCAACTGCCTTTGCCTCGCCCATTACCATTTGGATTGCCAGTTGTTTCTCTGGTGGTTTT
>Ga0137403_10001629_pt1 | contig 28104 bp, 24 predicted proteins | sample CZOMad2_1_16fung_FD_122057 | JGI IMG/M metagenome (GOLD analysis project Ga0137403, IMG submission 122057) | Vadose zone soil fungal communities from Angelo Coast Range Reserve, California, USA - CZOMad2_1_16fungal (Hybrid Assembly) | ecosystem: Environmental > Terrestrial > Soil > Vadose zone... | reverse complement strand
CGCCTCGAACGGGCCTGTCGGAGCCACATCGCTCCTGAACGCTGACGGCGAGATCAGGCGTGTCGGAGCCAGGTCGCTCCCGAACGCAAACGGCGAGATCGGGCGTGTCGGAGCCACCCGCATCTCTCTCAGGCCACCTTCGGCTGAAGCCGGCCTCGCGCTCCGTTTAATGGCCACGTACCAGATCATCGCCTGGAAGGACGTGCCGGCGATGGTCGAGGCGCGGGACGCGGCCCAGACCGTCACGCGCCCGTTGAGCGACCGATTCCAGCAGCTCATCGACTCGGCCGCGATGCAGCTCGGGCTTCAAGATCAGGACGCGTATCTCGACTTGTGGGCCCGCGGCGACGTCCAGGAGCGGTCCGGGAGCGCGGCGGAGGTCGCCGACGCCATCGTGGCCGAGCTGGAAGCGCGGTTCCCGGAGTTCATTTCCCGCGCGTTCCGCCGCCCGTGAAACGCGACGGCTGGCTGCTCGCCGTCTGCGCCGCGCGGACCTGCATGACGTCGGTGTTCATGACCTACGCGGCGGTCCTGCCGGTGCTCCGGACCGAGTGGGGGATGTCGGCAACCGCCGCCGGCTCGATCTCGACGGGCTTCCAGCTGGGCTACGCCGTCGCGCTCGTGGCGTTCTCGTCGATGGCCGATCGCGTCGGCGCGCGCCGCGTCTTCCTCGGCTCGGCGTGGCTCAGCGCCGTCACCGCGATCGCGTTCGGCCTCTGGGCTCGCTCCTACACGACCGGCCTCCTCCTCTGCACGCTGATGGCCCTCTCGCAGGGCGGGACCTACACGACGGCGATCATGCTGATCGCCGATCGCTACCCGCCCGAGCGGCGCGGGGCCGCGGTCGGGTGGCTGATCGCCAGCTCGTCGGCGGGGTACGCGCTGTCGCTGCTGCTCTCGGGTCCGTCGCTCGCGTGGGGCGGTTACGAGACCGCGTTCCTCGTGAGCGCCTGCGGTCCGATCGTCGGCGTCGTCGTCCTGTGGTTCGCGCTCCGCACCACCCCGAACGTCGTTCACCCACCGCGCGCCGGCGTCCGCTTCGGCACGGCTGTCTTGCGAAACCGTCCCGCGATGCGGCTGATTTTCGGCTACACGTTCCACTCCTGGGAGCTCCTGGGCATGTGGGCGTGGACGCCGGCGTTCGTCGCCGCCGTCTTCGCCGTCTCGGGCGCCGGAACGATCCGCGCCGTGGAGCTGGCAGCCTACCTCTCGGCCTCCTTCCACCTCATGGGGCTCGTGGCCTCGTCCTCGATGGGCCGGCTCTCCGACCGACTCGGTCGCCGCGTCGTGCTCCTCGGTCTGGCCGCCACGAGCGCCGTGTGCTCGCTCGCCTTCGGCTGGCTGGTCGCCGCGCCGATCGCCGTCGTCTTCGTGGTCGGGGCACTCTACGGCTTCACCGCGCTCGGCGATTCGCCCGTGCTCTCGACCGCGCTCACCGAGGCCGTGGGCGCCCCCTACCTGGGTGCCGCGCTCGCGCTTCGATCGTTCCTCGGTTTCGGCGCCGGCGCGGTCGCGCCCATCGTGTTCGGTCGGGTCCTCGACCTGACCAACATCCCCGGCCCGTCGCCGACGACGTGGGGCTGGGCGTTCGTGACGCTGGGGGCCGGCGGCCTCGCCGCCGCGTACTGCGCCCGGGGACTGGCACCCGACCGCCTCAAGGTCCTGCGCGCGCCGACCACGCGCACCGACGAGGTCGTTTAGCCCTCGCGGCCGCGCTTGCTCGGCCTCGATAGTCGCCGCGAGCACCACCCAAAGGATTTGACACGGTTGTGACGAGTCTCGCGCTCGTTCGAGCCACACTCCGACAGCCGAGCAGGATTCCATCGCTCCGAGGCGGGACAGGGCGGGGCGGGCGCGCGGTCGTGATCGCGGTTGTCGGATTCTGCTTCGGGCTGGGCGGAGTCGTCGGCGAATCCAGCCCCCAGAGCCAGGGCATGAGGAAGGACGGCCGGATGATGATGAAAGTCGACAGGAAGACCGACGGCGTGAAGACGGAGGACACGAAGAAGGACGGAAAGGCCATGAAGAAGGACGATAAGATGACGAAGTAACCATGCATCGCGTCCGGTCGCTCTCACTCGTCGTGCTCCTGGTGGCCGGCCTCGCGGCCGCTCCTGCCGCCGGCCAGGCGCTACGCCTCGGCGCGCCGGCGCCGGAGGTGGCGGGGGAACGCTGGATCAACAGCGCGCCCCTGACCACGCCGAGCCTGCGCGGCCGGGTCGTGCTGGTGGACTTCTGGACCTTCGGCTGAATCAACTGCCGCAACGTGATCCCGCAGTTGCGGGGCTGGTACGAGCGCTACGAAAAGGATGGCTTCACGATCGTCGGCGTGCACAGCCCGGAGTTCTTCTGGGAGAAGCCGTACGAGAAGGTCGTGGACGCCACCAAGAAGCTCGGGGTCCGGTACCCGGTCGTGCAGGACAACGACTTCGCGATCTGGACGCGATGGGGCGTCCGGGCCTGGCCGACGGCGCTCCTGATCGATCGCAAGGGGATCGTCCGCTACCGGCACATCGGCGAGGGCGACTACGAGGAGACCGAGGCGATGATCCGGCGCCTCCTCGCGGAGCGGGAGTAACCGCCGGGGTGTGGTCGCCGTCCGCGCGGTTCTCGCCCATCGTGGCGAAGTGATCACGCGCGAGCGACTGCAGGACGAGGTGTGGGGCGACGATCGATTCCCCACCACCCGGACGGTCGACACCCACATCCTCCGGCTCCGGCGGAAGTTCGAAGCCGACGCCGATCGGCCCGTCTGGATCCTCACGATCCACGGCCACGGTTACAAGTTTGCGGCGGTGTGAGATTCTCGTGGTAGTGCGCGCCGCAGCACGGCCCCGGGGCTGGGGTCCCGGCGTGCGAGGCGCGCTTGAAGAAACAGTGCGCGCCGCAGCACGGCCCCGGGGCTGGGGTCCCGGCGTGCGAGGCGCGCTTACTATGAAGAAGGAGACGGCATGCTGATTCGACGCGCGCCGCGATTCACCGCGAGCGAGATCACCGATCCGGCGCTCTACCTGAGCCGACGCGAGCTCATCGCCGGCGCCGCGGCCGCGCTCGCCCTGGCGCCGGCCCGGGGCGCGGCCGCGACGCCGCCCCTCCAGCCCCTCGCCGCGACCCGCAACGCCACGTTCAGTCTGGGCGAGCCGCCCACGAAGTTCGAGGCGGCCACGACCTACAACAACTTCTACGAGTTCGGCGTGAACAAGGACGATCCCTCCCGTCTCGGTCACACGCTGCGCGCGCGCCCGTGGACGGTCCAGGTCGACGGGCTGGTCCACAAGGCGAAGACCTTCGACATCGACGAGCTGATCCGGCTGTTTCCGCTGGAGGAGCGAGTGTACTCGCTGCGCTGTGTGGAGGCGTGGTCGATGGTGATCCCGTGGATCGGGTTTCCGCTGGCGTCGCTCCTCAAGCGCGTCGAGCCGACGGGGCAGGGGAAGTTCGTCGAGTTCACGACGTTGCTCGACGCGGGCCAGTTCCCGGCTCAGAAGCCGGGATTCTTCGGCTACTCGTCGCTCGACTGGCCGTACGTCGAAGGGCTCCGGCTGGACGAGGCGATGAATCCGCTCACGCTGCTCACCGTCGGCATGTACGGCAAGGTGCTGCCGAACCAGAACGGCGCGCCCGTGCGCGTCGTGGTGCCGTGGAAGTACGGCTTCAAGAGCGCCAAGTCCATCGTCCGCATCCGCCTGGTGAGCGAGCAGCCCAAGACCGCGTGGGAGAAGGCCGCGCCCCAGGAGTACGGCTTCTACTCGAACGTCAATCCCGCCGTCAGCCATCCGCGCTGGAGCCAGGCGGACGAACGGCGCATCGGCGAGTTTCGCCGGCGGCCCACGCTGCCGTTCAATGGGTATGCCGACCAGGTCGCATCGCTCTACGCCGGGATGGACCTGAAGAAGAACTACTAGGCCCCCGGTGTCGCGCCCGACGCGCATCGCGGTCAAGATAGCGGTGTGGGGCGTGTGCTTGGCGCCGCTGGCGCTCCTCGGCTACCGGGCGTGGAGCGATGATCTCGGCGCCAACCCCATCAGCTTCATCACCAACACGCTCGGCGACTGGACCCTCCGGATCCTCCTCGCGTCGCTCGCGATGACGCCGCTCCGCATCGTGTTCGGCCTCTCGTGGCCGATCACCCTGCGGCGTTTGCTCGGCCTCTTCGCCTTCGCCTTCGTGTGCCTGCACTTCGCCGTGTGGATCGTGCTGGACTTCTTCTTCGACTGGCCGCGGATGTGGGCCGACATCGTCAAGCGCCCGTACATCACGATGGGCATGCTCGCGCTGCTCTCGCTGATCCCGCTCGCCGCCACCTCGACGACGGGCATGATCCGGCGGCTCGGCGCCCGCGCCTGGACGCGGTTGCACCGCCTCGCCTACGTCGCCGCGGTGTGCGCGGCCCTGCACTATCTCTGGCTCGCCAAAGTGGGAGTGACGGACCCCTACTGGTACGCGGGCGCGCTCGCCGTCCTGCTGGGCGTCCGCGGGTGGGACTGGGGGCGACGCGTCGCTCGCCGCCGCCGGGCCGTCGCCGCGCCGTCGCTTGGCGCCTAGGCCGCATTATTCACGAACCGCACTGCGCCGTCGGACGGGTGGCACCAGGGTGTCCCCGGCCCGCCGGGCGGAAGTGGGACCCCCGAGTCCCGCCCGCAGCTCGAAGAGCTGCGTTCGGGCGAGTGGGTGACGGAGCCCGGCGGGCCGGGGACACCCTGGTGCCACCCGTCCGGCTCGCGGCGCCGTCTTCGTGAATAATGCGGGCTAGGCCGACAACACCCTTTCGTGAGCGGACGCCGCGCCGTAGTATCGGTGGGATCCATGAGCTCCGCCGCCGTCGTCGCCATCAACGGCCGCCAGTACCGCGTCCCCCGCCGCCCGGTGGTCGTCGTCTGCATCGACGGGTCCGAGCCCGAATACTTCGAGCGGGCGCTCGCGGAGCGCGTGACGCCCGCCCTCGCGCGCTTCCGGCGCGACGGGGTGTACCGGGTCGCGCGGTCCGTCGTGCCGAGCTTCACGAACCCGAACAATCTCTCGATCGTCACCGGCGCGTCGCCGGCCGTCCACGGCATCTCGGGCAACTACTTCTACGACCCCGCCAGCGGCCAGGAAGTGATGATGAACGACCCCAAGTTCCTGCGCTGCGAGACACTCCTGGCGGTGCTGTCGCGGGCCGGGGCCCGCCTGGCGGTGATCACCGCCAAGGACAAGCTCCGGCGACTGCTCGGCCACGGAATGGACGGGATCTGCTTCTCCTCCGAGAAGGCCGACCAGACGACGAAGGACGAGCACGGCATCGAGCGCGCCACCGACCTCGTCGCCATGCCGGTGCCCTCGGTCTACAGCGCGGAGCTGTCCGAGTACGTGCTGGCCGCCGGGCTCGAGCTGCTCGAGCGGCAGCGGCCCGACGTCATGTACCTGTCGCTGACCGACTACGTGCAGCACAAGCACGCCCCCGGGACTCCGGCGGCGACCGCGTTCTACGCGATGCTGGACCGGTACTTCGACGCGTTCGACCGTGCCGGCGTGGTGCTCGGGATCACGGCCGACCACGGCATGAACGCCAAGTCGCATCCCGACGGCACGCCGAACGTCGTCTATCTCCGCCCCCTGCTCGACGCCCTCCTCGGGCCCGCCCGCGCGCGTGTGATCCTGCCGATCACCGACCCGTACGTCGTGCACCACGGCGCGCTCGGCTCGTTCGCCACGATCTACCTGGACGACGCGGCCCAGGCGCCGGGGGTGGCGTCCCGACTGGCCGCGACGCCCGGGATCTCCGAGGTCTACGACAACGCGACGGGCTGCGCCCGGTTCGAGCTGCCGCGCGACCGCGTCGGCGACCTGATCGTCATCGGCGCCGTCCACACCGTCCTCGGGAAATCACCCGAGGAACACGACCTCTCGCTGCTCGAGGAGCCGCTCCGCTCGCACGGCGGTGTGGCGGAGCAGACGGTGCCCTTCGTCATCAACCGACCGCTCGCCGAGGACCATGGGCGGCGGCTCGCGGGTGCCGAAGACTTGAGGAACTTCGATCTGTTCGACTACGTCCTCAACGGGGTGAACTAGCTAGTGCCCGGCCGCTCGACTCCAGCTGCGGTCGGTGCCGCGCTCGTCCTGCTCCTGCTCGCCGGGTGCGCCGCCGTCGGGCCGGCCCGCCCCGGGGCGACCGCGAAGCCGGCGCGGGAAGTGCTCCCGAACGGCGTCGTCCTGATCGTGCAGGAGCACCGCGCGAGCGACGTGGTGGCGCTCCAGCTCTGGATGCGGATGGGCGGCCGGGACGAGGCGGCCGACGAGCTCGGCCTGGCCCACTACATCGAGCACATGCTGTTCAAGGGGACGCCGACCCGGCCCCCGGGCTCGATCGACCGGATGGTCGAAGGTTTCGGGGGGATGAGCAACGCGTTCACCTCGTACGACACGACCCACTACGACTTCGTCGTGCCCGTCGAGCACGTGCGCGAGGGCATCGAGCTGCTCGCCGACCTCGCGGCGAATGCGAGCTTCCCGCCCGACGAGATCGAGAACGAGAAGAAGGTGGTCTTCGAAGAGATGAACCTCATCGAGGACGACCCCGAGAAGTTCCTGCTCCGGCGTCTCTACGAGCTCAGCTACTCGCCGCACCCGTACGGCCGCCCGCTCCTGGGCCAGCGCGAGTTCATCCAGAAGCTTCCGCGCGCCGAGCTCCTCCAGTTCTACCGCAAGCACTTCGTCCCGAAGAACATGGTGCTGGTCGTCGTGGGCACCGTGGACCCGGCCCGGGTCCGGCCGCTCGTCGACGCGACCTTCGGTCGCATCGCGACGGTGCCGCCGGCGCGGCGCGAGTCGCCGCCCGTGCCCGCGCTCGACCGGACGCGGCGAGCCGAGATCGCGCGGGCCGAGAAGCAGGCGTACCTCGGCCTGGCGTGGCGGACCGCGCCCACGGGCAGCGAGGACATCTACGCCGTGGACTTGCTGACCTACATCCTCGGCGACTCGCCGAGCTCGCGGCTGAACCAGACCGTCCGCGAGCAGCTTCGGCTCGTCGCGAGCATCGAGGCGGGCTACGGCGCCTTCGAGCAGGGCGGGCTCGTCACCGTGATGGCGCGCCTCGAGCCGGCCAACCTCGATCGGGCCGAGGCGGCGATCCTCGCGGTGATCCGGAAGGTGCGCGCGGAGGGAGTGACGGAGGCCGAGCGGCAGCGCGCCGTGATCACCGCGGAGTCGAGCTACGCCTTCGACATCGAGACCGCCGAGGGGCTGGCGAAGTCCTACGGGCAGGCGGAGACGACCTGGACCCTCGACAACGAGCTCGCGTACCTCGGGCGGCTCCGCGGGATCACCGCCGCGCAGATCCAGGCCGTCGCACGGAAGTACTTCGGCGACGACAACTACGCGCGCGTCCGGTTCGTCCCCGAGAGTACCTCGCGGTGATCCGACTCGCCCTCGCGCTGCTGGCCGTCGTAATCCTGGCGGTGCCCGCCGGCGCGCCGGCGCAGACGACCCGCGAGCGCCTCGACAACGGGCTCACCGTCATCGTGCGGGAGAACCCGGTGGCACCGGTCGTCGCCGTGTCCCTCCTCGTCGCGGTGGGCACACGGTGGGAGGAGCCCGCGAATGCCGGGATCTCGAACTTCGTCCACGCGGTGATGGTCAGAGGCACCACGAAGCGCAGCGGCGCCCAGCTCGCCGAGGCGATCGCCGCCCTCGGGGGCAAGCTCAGCGCGGCCGGCGACATGGACTACTCCGAGATCCGCGCCTCGGCGCTGTCGCGCTTCTGGCGCGAGCTGCTCGGGTTCACCGCCGAGCTCGCGCTGGCGCCGAGGCTCTCTGCGGGCGAGGTTGACGGCGAGCGTGACTGGATCGTGGGACGGATCCAGAAGCGGCACGACAACGCGTCGGCGCGCGCGTTCGACGAGCTCTTCGGCGCCCTCTATGGCGCGCATCCCTACGCGCTTCCGGTGCTCGGCACGCCGGAATCGCTGGGGCGCGTCGATCACGCTGCGCTCGTCGCGTGGTACGGTCGCTTCTACCGGCCCGAGCGCATGACGCTCGCGGTCAGCGGCCAGGTGTCGGCCGCGGAGGTGCTCGCGGAAGCCCGTCGCCTGTTCGGCGACCTCCCGCGCCGCGGCGCGGTCACCGAGGCGCCGCGACCCTCGCCGGCGAACCCGGGGACCCGCCGCGTCATCGAGCAGCCCGCGCAGCAAGCGCAGATCCTGGTCGGCGGGATCGCGCCGTCGCTGGGCCATCCCGATCACGCCGCGGTCAAGGTTCTGTCGACCGTCCTCGGCGGCGGGATGGCCGGGCGCCTGTTTGTCGAGCTGCGCGACAAGCGGGGTCTCGCCTACACGGCCGCGGCCTACTACGATCCCGTCCACGATCCGGGCGCGCTGGTCCTCTACCTGGGCACCGCACCCGAGAACGCGACGAAGGCGGAGGAGGCGCTCCTCCAGGAGGTCGATCGCGTCCGCACGGACCCGGTCGGCGCCGACGAGCTCCAACGGGCGAAGGGCTACCTCCTGGGTCGCTACGCCATGGACCGTCGGACGAACGAACGCCAGGCGTGGTATGTCGCGTTCTACGAGGTCGAGGGGGTCGGCCAGGACTATCCCGAGCGCTACCGGCGGGCCGTGGAAGCGGTGGCGCCCGCGGACGTGCTCCGGGTCGCGCGGCAATACCTCGGGACGCTCACGACGGTGGTGCTGCGGCCGCGCTGAACCCTACTCGCTTCGCTGCGCGCGCGCTTCCTCGGCGGCCTTGATCTCGTCCGCGAACATGGTGATGGTCAGCGGGCAGGGCGGCTTATTCTCGTCGACGTACTGACAGTCGGTCTGGTTGCACTGGACGAAGTAGCCCTGGGGCCGTCCGAACCCGCCCGGCCGACGCAGCCGGATCTGAACGCTCTCGGATACGACACCACACCAGAATTCGCGAGCTCGGCTTCGACTCACACCATCTCCTCAGCAGGACCCATCGTCGCGCTCGATCACCACGCTCGACCAAGATACGCCAGGAGCGCCGTCGATACAATACGTCCCAGCGGAATTTCCCTTCTCGCCGATCCGGAAATTCTATCGAACGAGCGTCGAGATTCGGCTATATAGTACGTGACTCACCAGCGTACCCGCGCCACCACGAGCAACAGGTTTCGAGAGGGAGGGGTTCGTCGTCTTGCATCGGCTCCTGACCGGCGGTCCACGCGGCGCCGTAGCCGCGCTGACGGTCGCGATTGCGATGGTGGCGCTCGGCGGGTGCGGTGGCCTATCGACCGCGGTCAAGGCCGACTCGGCGTTGCCGGTCCCGCTCCAGCCCCCGGTGTCGGGCGGTGTGCCGGCGAATCCCGATCCCGCGTCCATCGACACGGCCGCCGAGGCTCCTGCCGTCGCGTCGCTCGGCACCGGTGACGGGGGTGATGGCGGCGCGAACGCGCCGGTGATCGCCCAGACCCAGCGCGCACCCCAGGAAAAGGTCGAGACCGCGAGCGCGCCGGGCGACGACGAGGACTACGACCCGTGGGAGGGATTCAACGAGAAGATGTTCGAGTTCAACCGGCGGGCCGACCGGTACGTCCTGAAGCCGGTCGCGAAGGTCTACAGCTTGATCGTGCCCGAGCCCTTCCAGGTCGTGATCGCGAACGGTTTCGAAAACATCAACTTCGTGCCGCGTATGATCAACAGCCTGCTGCAGGGCAAGTGGGGCGGAGCGGGCCGCGAGCTCTCGCGTTTCCTGATCAACAGCACGGCCGGCATCGGCGGCCTCTTCGACGCGGCCAAATACTGGGGACTCGAGAAGAGTCGAGAAGACTTCGGGCAGACGCTGGGGGTCTGGGGCGTGAGCCCCGGCCCGTACCTCATCGTGCCCTTCCTGGAGCCGATGACGGTCCGCGACGGGATCGGCCGGGGTGTCGATAGCGTCATGAATCCGCTTTCCTACGTCCTGCCGTTCATCTGGACCGGAATCAGCATGAAAGTGGGCGATGTGGTCAACGATCGCGCCTTGAACCTCGAGCTGTTCCAGGGCTTCGAGGAAAGCGTCGTCGACCTGTACAGCGCCGTCCGACACGGCTATCTCCGCCGCCGGGAGCAGCTGATCAAGGAATAGCGTGGGGGGGCGCGGCATCCTCCTCGAGTTCGCCGCCGTGGTAGCCGCCGCCGGCTGTCTCGTCTGGATCGTCTTGACCATCGGCGCCCAACCCGCTCCGGCGAACGCCGACCGTCGCGACGTCAAGGCCGGCCAGGCGCTCTTCCTCCGATACTGCGCGACCTGCCACGGCGATGCCGGGCGGGGCGACGGGCTGTCGGCCGCCGGATTCGCCACCAAGCCCGCCGATCTGACCGACGGTCGTCTCATGAACGCGCTCCCCGACGAGTTCCTGCTCAACGTCATTCTGCGTGGGGGACCGGCCGAAGGGCTCTCGCCTGGAATGCCGCCGTTGTCCGGCTATCTCGGCGACGCCGAAACACGCCAGATGATCCAGTATCTCCGCGCGATCGCTTCTCCGCCCTTCCGCCCCGAGATGGCGAAGCCGCTCGTGACGGTCTCCAGCGCTCCCCGCCAGCCGATTCTCTTCAGTCACGTGATCCACGCCGGGTCGTTCCAGATCGCGTGTCAGTACTGCCACGCCGACGCGCGACGCTCCGAGTACGCAGGGCTTCCGTCGGTCGAGCGGTGCCTGGGCTGCCACAAGATCATCGGCGCCCAGGACAACCCCGAGATCGCGAAGATCCACGCCTACGCGCGGCGCGGTCAGCCGATTCCGTGGGTGAGAATCTTCAAGGTTCCCGAGTTCACCTCCTTCCCCCACAAGCCCCACCTGCGCTTCGGGCTCGACTGCCAGACCTGCCACGGTCCGATCGAGAGAATGCGGGTCGTCGGCGCCGACACGGGCCCGAGGCTGGCCGACGACCTCTTGCGCCTCGTCGGCTTTCGCCCGCCTCCGCGCGCCCTGACGATGGGGTGGTGCGTCGAATGCCACCGCGAGCAAAACGCGATTCGGGGCGCCCACGCGCCGCTCGACTGCGTCACCTGCCACCACTGACACGACCGCGTCCGCCGAAGCCGGCGAGTCGTCGAGCGCGTCAGGAGTATCCGGAAGTGGCGACGGTAAAACGACCTCGCGAAAGGTCCCCTTCTGTAGGGGTCGTGAGATGGCACAAATACTGCCGATGGGAGCGTCCCCGGTGGTAAGAAATTGGGCGAAGCGGCGTCTGGATCAGCTATTTTAACGAATATGGACAATATCCTCGTCGTCGACGACGAACGGAACATCCGCACGCTCTGTTCGCGGGTGTTGGCCGGGGACCAGATCGAAGTCCACGGGGTCGGTACCGGTAAGGAGGGGCTCCAGACGGCCGACGACGTGAGCCCCGACCTTGTCCTCCTCGACCTCCGCCTTCCGGATATGGACGGCATCGACGTGCTGCGGGCCCTCAAGGGTCGGCACCCCGAGACCGCTGTCATCATCATCACCGGCTTCGGCCAGATCCAGAGCGCGGTCGAGGCGATGAAGGCGGGCGCCACCGACTATCTCGAGAAACCCTTTGAGCACCTCGACAAGCTCAAGCTGGCGGTCGCGCGCTCGCTCGAAGAGGTCCGGGCCCGCCGGGAGATCCAGCGTCTCCACCGCCTTCAGGAGAAGGAATATCGCGTCGACCAGCTGATCGGAGAGTCCGAGGGCACGCGCCGCCTGCGCGAGCTCATCGGCAAACTGGCGCGGAGCGAGGCGGCGACGCTCCTGATCCACGGCGAGAGCGGCACCGGCAAGGAGCTGGTCGCGCGGGGGCTGCACTACGAGAGCTCGCGGCGGGACTTTCCTTTCATGGAGGTCAACTGCGCGGCGATCACGGAGACCCTGTTCGAGAGCGAGCTGTTCGGCCACGAGAAGGGGGCGTTCACCGACGCCAAGGCCGCAAAGAAAGGGCTGATGGAGCTCGCCGACCGCGGCACGTTGTTCCTCGACGAGGTCAGCGAGATGTCGCTCAACAGCCAGGCGAAGTTCCTCCGGGTTCTGCAAGAGCGCGTGCTCAGACGGGTGGGTGGGACGCGTGACATCAAGGTGGATCTGAGGATCATCGCCGCGACCAATCGCGCCCTCGAGATGCGCGTGAAGGACGGGCAGTTCCGCGAGGATCTCTTCTATCGGCTCAACGTGATTCCGATCCACATCCCGCCCCTGCGCGAGCGGCGCGACGACATCATGCCGCTCGCCCGGCACTTCATCGTCGACGCGAACACGCGCTTCCACAAATCCATCAAAGGGTTCACGCCGGAGGCCGAGCGGCTCATGGCGGGCTACCAGTGGCCCGGCAACGTGCGGGAGCTCCGGAATTTGATCGAGCGTCTCGTCATCCTCGGCAGCGCGGAGCTCATCGAGCCCGAGCATCTGCCGGTGCAATTCGCCACCCAGGTTCGCCAGCATGTCGTCGCGGAGTCACCGACCGACGCGCCGCGCACGCTCGCCGAGGTCGAGCGCGCCTACATCGCGCAGATCATGCAGCGCGTGGAGTCCAACAAGAGCAAGGCGGCGAAAATTCTCGGCATTTCTCGCCAGACGCTCCGCAAGAAGCTGATGGAAGAGTGACGATTCGATCAGTCCATCGCCAGTGGTGAGTTCGTCGCCACCCCGGACCAGGGGTTCCGGAATACCCCCAAATAGCTGAAATCAAATTCTTTCCGGAATGGCTCTCGCCGGCTTTTGTGAAATCTTGGCAATTAATCAGCCATTGGAGCTCGAAGCCGGAAACCCAAATTGACTTATTTCATGATTGCTTACGGCCCGAAGCACCCTTGGTCTCCCGTTTGCTTATTCTCGGTGCGAGGTTCGCACCCAAACGGCCGGGGGAGAGAATGATGAGACCGACGTTCAGGAAGCTGGAAGTCAAGGACATCGGCACCTTGGAGCGACTGGTCGCCGAGAACGTAGAGGGAATCGAGCCAGGTCTGAAGATCGTAGATTCGCGTTTGCTGCTCGGCCAGGCCGCGATCGACCTCGTCGGTCTCGACGCCAGGGGTTCGCTGGTGCTGATCGCGCTCGACTTCAGCGCCCACGAGGGCCTCCTCCTCAGGGTGATGGATGCCTACTCGTGGTGTCTCGAGTACCCCGACACCCTTCGCCGTCTCTATCCGATGGCGCAGGCCTCGACCTCCCGGCCGCCGCGGATCCTCTTCATCGTCGAGAGACTGACGGATCCGTTCCTGCGAAGGCTCAAGCAGCTCAGCTTCCTCGCGATCGACTGCCTCGAGTTTCGCCATCTCGAAGTGAACGGCGCCTCGGTCGTCTATTTCGACCTCGTCGAACGGCTCCGGAAGTCGGTGGTCGAGTCGACCGTCGATCCGGGAGCCCAGGCCCCCGTGTCGGTCGCTCCGCCTGTCGTACCCGCGATCGAGCGGCATGTGGAGCCGGCCGAGATCGCGATGGAGCAGCCAGCGCCGGTCGAGCCGCCCAGGGCGGTGGTGATCGAGCCAAGGCGAGTCGACCCGCCCAAGGCCGTGATGCCTGAGCCGGTGCGGGTCGCGCCGGAGAAGCTCGCCGTCGTCGAGCCGGAGCCTGTCGCGGAGCCGATCGTGGCAATCCCGAGCGCGCCTGTTCCAGTCGCTCAGCCGGCCGCAGTCGTCGCAGTCGCACCGCCGCCCGCGTTCGAGTATCAGAGCGTGAAGCTCGTCGCCGAGCCTGCCGCCGCGGTGCCGCGGGCACTCGAGCCGGACGTCGCCGAGCCGGGTCCCACGCAGCCTGCGCTTGCCCTCCAGGGGATCGAAGTGACGGCGTCCTTGGCGGCCCATGACGCCGGGACGAACGGAAGCGGGATCGAGCGACGGTCCACCTTCGAGCGGCCCGTCATCGAGACGCCGGTCAAGGAGCCCGTCGTCGGGACGACCTCCGCGACGACAGCGCCGATCAGCGCCCCGGTCGCCGAGGCGGTCCCGGTCGAGTCTCCGGCCGTGGTCATCGAGCCGGAACCGCCGGCCCCGATGATGCCTGCAGAGCCCGTCCCGACCTCCGTACAACCCCCGCCGGTCTGGGCGAAGCCCGGCGCGCAGCCGAACGGGACCCGACCGCACTTCTTCGCGCAGGCGTCGAAGGGCACGTCACCAGTCGAGGCTCCGGCCCTGGTCGCCGCGGTGGCGGCGCCGGCCGAGCAGCCCACGCAGCCAGCCGCGAGCAAGGTTGGCCTCGAGGTCGACGACCGCCCGGAGCTCGAGTCTCTGAGCTTCCCGAAGGACGGTCTGTCCCGCCAGTGGCTGGAGTTCCTCAGCCAGCTCGGCGCGACCAAGTAGAGGTCCCCGTGACGGCCAAGATGGACGGCGAGACGCAGGCGACGGGCGGAGCTCAAGACGAGCGTCTGCGCGTTCTTCTGGTGGACGACAACGCCTCCGTCCTGCGGTTTCTGGCCTCTGCGTTCTCCTCGAACGGATGCCAGGTGACGACCGCCTCGACCGCCGAGCAGGCCCTCGAGCAGCTGAGCGACGATCCTTTCCACCTCGTGGTGTCCGACATCAAGATGCCGGGCCTGAGCGGGCTCGACCTGCTCCGCGCAGTCAAGGGCAAGCAGCCGGGGACGCCGGTCGTGCTGATCACCGGAGTGCCCTCCGTCAACTCGGCCGTCTTCGGCCTGCGCCACGGCGCGTACGACTATCTGCCCAAGCCCTTCTCGGTCACCGAGGTGAAAGAGCTCATCCGCCGTCTGCGACGCGACCGGGCCGATGGCAACGGCAACGTCAGCTATCCCGCGGGACTGACGGAAGAGCTGGCGAGACGCCAGGGCGGCGTCGAGGCGATCTCGCGGATCGGCGAAGCGGCCCTGCAGGGCCTCGAGCCGAATGTCTTCGCCGAGAAGGTGCTCGAGTACACGATGCAGAGTCTCCGGAGCGACGGCGCGCTCATGCTCCTCCGCGACCAGGGGGGGCAGTTCAACGCGAGCCGCAAGGGCGAGCCGTCGATGGTCGGCCAGATCCTGACGCTTCTGCACGCGTCGTTCGGCGACGTCGTCAAGACCGGCGGCCGCGAGACGTTCATGCTCACGAAGCGAGAGCACGGCGTCGAGGCCCTTGCCGCGCTGGTTCCGGGTGTGGGCGACGCGATGGGCATCCTCTGCATCGGACGCAGCGCCGACAACGGCGCCTTCCTGCCGGACGAGAAGGCGCTCCTGCTCGGCTATGCCCAGACCACGGCGGTCGCCCTGCAGAAGATTCTCCTGCGCGAGAACCTCGAAAAGAACCTGATCGACACGATCTCCTCGTTCGTCATCGCGCTCGAGTCGAAGGATCCGTACCTCAAGGGCCACTCCGCGCGGGTGTCCCTCTACTCGGGCGAGCTCGCGACGGTCATGGGCGTCCCGTCGGCCGAGGTGGTCCTGATGAGCCGGGCGGGCATGCTGCACGACCTCGGCAAGCTGGTGATCATGGACAACATCCTCCGCAAGCCGCGGCAGCTGACCGAGGAGGAGTTCGAGCTCATCCGCACCCATCCGGTGGTCGGCGACAAGATTCTCAAGCCGCTGCGCTTCCTCGCGTGCGAGGCGAAGGCGGTGCGTCACCACCACGAGCGGTACGACGGAAAGGGCTACCCGGACGGTCTCAAGGGCGACGACATTCCGCTCATCGCCCGGGTCGTGACGGTCGCGGACGCGTTCGACGCGATGACCTCCGACCGCCCATACCGGAGCAAACGGCCGGTGGCGGCGGCGATGGAGGAAATCGCGCGCGGCGCCGGCACCCAGTTCGATCCGCTCGCCGCCGACGCGTTCTCGACGATCCCGCCGGCGCGGCTGGAGCAGATCAGCCGGCATCTGGATCTCCAGTCCACGGCGGTGGAGCCGCCGGCTCCGCCGCTGGTGGAAGTCCATTGACCGAGTCGGCCCGGCCGAAGATCCTCGTCGTTGACGACGCGGGCCCGGTCGTCATCCTCTGCGTCAACGTCCTGCAGGCCCTGGGATACGCGATCAGGGCCAGCAACCGGGGCGAGACGGCCCTCGATCTCTGCCGCAAGGAGCCGTTCGATCTCCTCGTGGTCGACTACAAGATGCCGGGCATGAACGGCTTTGAGGTACTCGAGCAGGCGCGCCAGATCCGTCCCCGCATGGCGTGTATGCTCATGACCGCTCACGGGACGCCTGACATCATCAACGAGGCGACGCGCCTCGGATTCGACTACATCCTGCTGAAGCCGTTCACGCCGTCGGAACTCCGAGGGGCAGTCGACAAGGTCCTCGCGAGTAAGGCCTAGGAGAGCGCGGGGTGCAGCCCAGTGCGCCCGCGACCCTGACGTCGGGAGCGGCGAGAACCATCATGAAGGCGGCAGCCGATGGGATCCGTTGGTGGCTGGATCGGGCGCTCTCGGTTGGCTACGGCGTGGTCTACGACTACGTCTACCCGCGCTTCAGCCACTACCAACGGCTCCAGACGGAGGTGCGCGACTTGGTCGAAGCCGCGGTCCCCGCGCGCGTCGAGCGCCGTGACGTTCGGGTGCTCGAGGTGGCGTGCGGACCCGGGAACTTCACGTGCGCGCTGGCCGAGGCTGGGTTCTCCGTCACCGGGCTCGATTCCTACGCCGCGCTGGTCGAGGTGGCGAAGGAGAAGCGACGGGCCCGGCACCTGGCCAACCTGGCTTTTCGGCACGGCGAGCTCACCCGGGGCAACACGTTCCGGGACGGCGCCTTCGATCAAGTCGTGAGCATCCATTCCCTCTACGTTCATCCGGCGCCGGACCGGCTGCTTCGAGAGGCGTGCCGCGTGCTCAAGCCCGGTGGCCACGCGGTGTTCGTGAATCACACACGACAAATCGGGCGGTGGTCGACGTTGCGGGAGATCGCCCGGCGCGACGGACTGAGCGCGGCGCTCCACGCTCTGCTGTGGGTGCTGCCCAACTCGATCTTCGAGGCGGCGCGCCAGCGGGTCGGGCCCCACTACTGGGACGAAGACACGTTTTCGGCCCAGGTGCGACGTTCCGGATTCTCGGTTCTGGAGATGCGGCGGACGTTCCTCGGCGACGCCAGCCTCTTGGTCTGGGCGCGGAAGAACGCCGAGAACTGAGTTGAGCCGCGAGGACATCGTGCCGCACCCATCGCAGCCTCTCGCCGGCGTTTCGCCGGTCGTGTCCGCGGAGAGGGCGGGAGATCGTATGCCTTTTCGGGAAGCGCTCGAGCACATGATCGCCGTCACGTATGGCGTCACCTACGACGCCGTGGTGACGCGCTTCCCTCCCTACGAGGCCATGCTCGAGGAGATCGTCGCGTTCGTCGCCCGCTCGGGCCCCGGCGCGTCTGCGCCGCGGGCCACCCGCGTACTCGACGTGGCGTGCGGGATCGGGAACGTCAGTCTGCGGCTCGCGAGAGAGGGCTACTCGGTCGTCGGGATCGACGGCGTGAAGCACCTGGTCGAGATCGCGCGCGAGAAGAACTCGCGCCGCGGGACGAACCTGACGTTCCAGCACCTCGACATCGCCCGCGACACCGTGCCGGGAGCCGGGAACTTCGACGTCCTGGTGAGCATGCACACGCTGTACTGGCATCCCGATCCGGTAGCGCTGCTCGGCGCCTGCCGGCGTGCGCTGAAGCCGGGCGGGCACGCGATCTTCCTGACCTACGGTCGTCCGGCCCGCATCGGCCGGACGTTCCACGAGGTGCGAGCCGCCGAAGGACTGGGCGCGGCCGTCCGGGCGCTGCGCTGGCTCTTGCCGACGATGGCCTTCGAGTTCCTCCGGGAGAGCGAGCATCGCTATCTGGGCACGGCCGAGTTCCACGGCGCGCTCGGCCGCGCCGGATTCGAAGTCCTCGAGGCCCGCCGGACGTTTCTGTCGGGGCTGAGCCATCTCGCGTGGTGCCGCGCGACATGAGCCCGGTCGAGGCGAGCGGGCCACACGAGCCCCGCCGTCCGAGGCGCGGGCGAGGGATGACGGATGAAGCACCGGGGATCACCCCGGATCAAGTGGCGAAGGAGTGCCGATGAAGACGCGGGTGAGTGCGCTCGTGCCGTTCGTGGTGTTCGCGGTGCTCGGGCCGACGCTCGGGACGAGCGAGGCCGACGACCACGGCTTCCCGGACAAGGCCGTGGTGCTCTATGAGCTGAACGAGCAAGCGCAGATCACCGCGACCAAGCACCGCATCGCCTCGTCCGGGCTCGAGGGGAAGGCCAGTCGCGGGACGCCGTTGTGCTCCGAGAAGTTGATGGCCTACGCGGAAACCTTCTACCTCGTCAACTTCGGAATCACCGTGAAGGATGCCAGCCGGTGCAGCGTCGTGGCTTTCGGGCAGAGCGACCTCGACCTGGGCGCGTTCCCCTTCGAGGGCACGATCGGCGGCACGTTCTACGTCGTCGTCAACAGCGACCTGACCAACCTCACCGACGCCCCCGAGCTCTTCGTCATGGCCGGCATCTTCGAGGGCACCATCCAGGTGTCCGACCCCGACCGCGTGATCATCGACATTCGCCGGGGCTCGACCTTCACCCCGATGGAGGTCCTTCCCGGCTTCCCGGGCGGGGTGCCGCCACCAGCGACGTTCACCGGAAAGTTCCGGCTGCCGTTCAAGCTCCATCACATCGCGGTGTACAAGAAGGACAACGGCCGGCCCGTTGCCGTGCGCCCCGACGAGCGGGCGCTCGGAGACCCGACCGTGCGGGTCGAGGTCAACTTCGATTAGCGCAGGGGAGCCTGGAGGGGAATGATCGAGGTGGAAGAGATGCCGTCGGTGTCGTCGAGACCCGAGGCGGCGAGGGCGCGCCGTACCGGCGTCGTCTCGTGGGGGACGCGCGTCTATCTCCGGACGCTCCGGCCCGAGGATCTCGAGTATCTTTCGGTGTGGGCCGAGGACCCGTTCATCGAGCGCATGGTCGGGAGCGAGTTCCTCAACACCTACAAGCACGTCTACGACAAGGACCCTTCGTTCTACGAGGCGAGCCTGATGGATTCGACACAGGTCGTTCTCGTGATCGAGGCCTATCCGGAGTGGGCCAGGCCCCTCGGACTGGCGCGGCTGTTCAATATCCACCTCCTGGAAGGATACGCGTTTCTGGAGGTCATGCTGACCGACGCGAAGGCGATCCGCCGTGGATTTGGTGTGGAGGCGGGCAAGCTCATCTCGTACTATGGGGTCGACGTGCTGGGGCTCCGGCGCATCGAGGCGAAAGTGTACGAGTACAACCGTCTGAGCGCCAACTCGCTGCGGCGCAACGGCTTTCGGCAGGAGGGGATCCTACGCAAGGCCGGATATCAGGACGGTCAGTGCTGGGACATGCTCGTCTTCGGTATCCTGGAGCACGAGATCGAGCAGCAGCGCAAGAAGGGCGAGGTCCATCTCCCTCTCGAGGGTGCCGAGGGGGATACGCGTGACGCTTCATAACTTCCTCCCGCTCCTCGCGCTGATCCTGAACGTCTCCCTCGCCGGGATCACGCTCTTGCGCAATCCCGGGAGCCGGCTGAACCGCCTGTTCACCTACTTCGTGGGCGGCATGGCCGTCTGGAACCTGGGCGTCTTCATGCTGCGCCGGTCGCCGGACGAGGCGACCGCGATCTTCTGGGAGATCGTGATCCACACCGGGGTCATCGCGCTCCCGGCCTTCTACTACCACTTCGTCCTGATCTTCCTCGAGAGCACGACGCGCCACCGGACCTCGCTGGTCGTCGCGTACACGCTCGCGATCGTCTTCAGCGTCATCAACCTGAGCGGCTCGCCGCTCTTCATGAGCGGCGTGAAGTCGACATACTGGGGATGGGCGCCCGCGACCGGTCTCCTGTACACGCCGTTCTTCATCTATTTCAATTTCTTCCTGATCTACGGACTCGCGCACCTGATCCGGGTCTACAGGAACGTCGAATCCAGCTTCCGGCGGAATCGCGCGACCCTCATCCTGCTGGGCACCGGAGTGAGCCTGATCGGCGGCGTGATCGACTTTGCCCGGTTCATCCTCGCCCGGTTCGTGCCGGCGGCGGACCTCGTGTACCCCATGGGCATCCCCGCGAACATGATCTTCGCGCTGATGCTCGGAACCTCGATCGTCCGCTATCGGCTCTTCGACGTGAACGTGGTCGTGAAGAAGGGCGCGATCTATCTCCTGCTGTGGGGCGTGCTCACTTCCACGCTGGTGATGGCCGAGACGTACGCCGACTGGGACCAGCTGAATCCGCTCTGGGTCATCCTCCCCCTCGGCTTCGTGATGACCATGCTCGTGAGCCCGCTCGGCCAGCGGCTGGAGGAGCGGATCGAGCGCCTGATGTTCAGCCGGCGGCGAGGCTGCTACGAGACGCTCCTGGACCTCAGCAAGCGGATGGGCTCGATCCTCGACTTCGGGCGCCTCATCGAGACGCTCGTCCACGGACTCGTGCGCGGGGTGCCGCTCACGCACTGCGTGCTGATGATCTACGACGCTCAGCGCAGCGCGTTCGTCGTCTACCGCGAGGACACGACCGTCGGCGACGGCGCCGGGATCGCCTCGATCCGGGGCGACAGCCCGATCGTGCAGTGGCTGAACCAGAAGGGCCGCGTGCTGGTGAAGGAAGAGGCCAAGCTCAATCCCGAGATCTCGGCGTATTTCGAGACGACCGAGAGCGAGCTCGATGCGATCAAGGCCTCGCTGATCGTCCCGCTCAAGATCGAGGGCAAGCTGACCGGGATCCTCCTGGTCGGCGAGAAGCTCTCCGGCGACATCTTCGACGATCAAGAGCTCGAGGTGCTCGCCGTCCTCGCCAACCAGGTCGCGATCTCGCTGGAGAACGCCCGGCTCTACGAGGAGCTCTCCAACTCCAACGCGCAGCTCATGCAGGCGAGCCGGCTCAAGTCCCAGTTCCTGGCCAGCATGTCCCACGAGCTCCGGACCCCGCTCAACTCGATCATCGGCTTCTCGAAGGTGCTGCTCAATCGCCTCGACGGCGAGCTGACCGAGCGGCAGGAGACCTACATCCGCTCGGTCCACAACAGCGGCTCCCACCTCCTGCAGCTCATCAACGGCATCCTCGATTTCTCGCGCATCGAGGCCGGCAAGCTCGAGATGCTCTCCGAGGAGATCGACCTGCACGAGCTGATCGACGAGTGCATCGAGTCGTCGATGCCGCTCGCCCGCGGCAAGCAGCTGAAGATCGAGAAGAACGTGCCGCTCGAGCTCCCGCCGCTGTCGGCCGATCGCACCAAGGTCAAGCAGATTCTCCTCAATCTGCTGTCCAACGCGATCAAGTTCACCGCGCAGGGGCGCGTGCTCGTCAGCGTCGTGGCCGAGCCGGACGCGGCCCGGGTGAGCGTGGCCGACACCGGCATCGGCATCCGCGAGGACGACCTGGCGCGCCTGTTCGAGCCGTTCCAGCAACTCGACAACCCGATCGCCCGCAACGCCGGGGGCACCGGACTCGGGCTGGCGATCAGCAAGAAGTTCGTCGAGCTCCACGGCGGCCGCATTTGGGCGGAGAGCCGTGAGAACCAAGGGTCAACGTTCCATTTCACGCTGCCCTTGATCTGAGGAGAAGCCGCGTGCCGGCACGTCCACCCGACCAGAAGGTGAAGATCCTCTACATCGAGGACAACCGCGAGAACCGGATGCTCGTCCGCGCGGTCCTCGAGGCGGCCGGGTACGCGATCGTCGAGGCCGAGGACGGCCTGGCCGGGATCGAGGCGGCGATCCGCGAGGAGCCGGCGCTCATCCTGCTCGACATCAATCTCCCGGGAGTCGACGGGTATGAGATCGTCGCCATCTTGAAGTCGTTTCCGAATCTGGCCTCGACGCCGGTGATCGCCGTGACGGCCTACGCGATGCAGGGCGACCGGCAGCGCACGCTGGTGGCCGGCTGTGACGGTTATATCCAGAAGCCGATCGACGTCGACGCCTTCCCCAACCAGGTCGCCGAGTTCCTCGGCGGCAAGCGCGAGCGGGTGGAGAGCCACGACGAAGGCGTCTACCTGCGCGAGCTGAACCAGCGGCTCGTCTACCGGCTGCTCAATCAGGTCGAGGAGCTCAAGCGGCTGAACCAGCATTTCGTGCGCCGGGCCTCGCAGCTCGAGGACCTGCACCATTCCATGGAGGACATCACCGCCGAGCTGGGCGTCGCCGGGATGCTCGAGAAGCTCCTGGGCGGGCTCTCCCGGGCGATCGGGAGCACCAGCCTGAGCGTCGAGCTCAGCGAGCCACCCGGCGTGAAGGTCGACGTGCGCCGCGACATCGGCGCGCAGCCGCGGAGCGTCCTGGCCGGCACCGGCGTCCAGCCGGCCGACGACTGGATCGAAGTCGAGTGGAGGCTGCCCCTCAGCGTGCGCGGGCGTCCGCTCGGCGTGATGATCGCGCGACACGTGCTGCCGCCCGGAGCGAAGGCCGACGAGGAACAACTGCTCAAGATCGTCGCCGACCAGGTGGCGATCGCCGTGGAGAACGCGCGCCTCTACGAAGGGGTCATGCGTCGCGCGTCCGAGCAGGAAAGCCTCGTAGAATCGGGCCGGCTGCTCACCGGCACGCTCCAGGTCTCCGAGGTGCTGCACCGGCTCAGCGAGCTCGTGCGGAGCCGGTTCGGCGCCGACGTGGTGCGGATCCTCATCCGCGACGAGGCGCCCGGCGTCTTCCACCTCCACGCCCAGGCTGGAACGACCCGGACGCCCAAGGAGCCGGCGGAGCACGGCGAGGACGACGACGCGGGGCTCCTGGGGTGGATCGTCAAGCACCGGAAGCCTCTGGCGTACAGCGACGTCCAGGCCCAGCCCCGCGTCAAGTACACGGCCTGGCTCGAAGGCGAGGGGTTCGTGTCGTTCCTCGGCCTCCCGCTCTTCTTCGAGAGCGAGCTCGTCGGAATCCTCACGATCCTCTACCGACAGCGTCACGTGTTCACCCCCGAGGAGCAGGCCCTGGGCGAGGCGCTCGCGACGTCGGCGTCAGTGGCCATCCGCAACGCGCGCCTGTACGAGCAGACGCAGGAGCGCCTGCGCCACACGGAGACCCTGCTCGCGGTGAGCCAGGACGCCAGCGCGACGCTCGAGCTGAACGAAATCTTGAGGAGAACGACGCGAGCGATGGTGCGCGCGCTCGGCGCCGACACCGGCGGGGCGTGGCTCCAGAGCGAGGACGGGAGCCGCTTCGTGCCGATCGTCGGTTACCACGTGCCCAAGGAGCTGCTCGGGGCGCTCGAGAGCGCGAGTCTGAAAACGCTGGATCCCCGCGTGAGCGACTGGCGACGCGTCGAGGGCCCAATCTACGCCAGCCGCAGCCAGGAGGACCCGCGCTTCAATCATCCGATCGCCCGACTGCTCCCGCACAAGTCGGTCCTCATCCAGCCGATGCGCTGGAAGGGCGAGAGCATCGGGGGCTTTGCGATCGCCTGGCTCAAGGACCACCACCGGTTCACCTCGGAGGAGCTGCAGCTCGCGGAGGGCATCGCGCTGCAGGCCGCCGTCGCGAGCGAGAACTCGCGGCTGTACGAGGGTGAGAAGCAGCAGGTAGCCGAGCTCAAGCGGACGCAGGCGCAGCTGATCCAGTCCACGAAGCTCGCGGCGATCGGCGAGCTGGCGGCCAACATCGCCCACGAGATCAACAATCCGCTGACGAGCGTGCTCGGATTCGCCTCGTACCTCGCCGAGCAGGTCCCGCCCGGTCAGCCGTGGCGAGAGGAGCTCGACCTGATCCAGGAAGAGGCCGGACGAGCCCGCGACATCGTGCGGGACCTGCTGCACTTCAGTCGCCAGCGCGAGTTCATCCCTCAGATCACCGATCTCAACGTGGTCCTCGAGCAGACGCTGTCCATGGTGCGCCGCCAGGGCGCGCTGGACTCGATCACGCTCCGCGAAGAGTACGCCCCGGGGCTGGCACCCGTGGAAGTCGACGTGCCGCGCATCAAGCAGGTGTTCCTGAACCTGATCAACAACGCGGTCTACGTCATGAGGGACAGGGGCGGCTCCCTCACGATCCGCTCGTCGGCCAACGGGGCCATGGTGCAGGTCGAAGTGACGGACACGGGCACGGGGATCGCTCCGGAGCACCTCGACCGCATCTTCGAGCCGTTCTTCACGACCAAGCCCGAAGTCAGCGGCACGGGCCTCGGCTTGTCGGTGAGCCTGGGGATCGTGGAGAGCCACGGCGGGGCGATCGAGGTCCAGAGCGAGCTCGGTAAGGGGTCGACCTTCACCGTCAAGCTTCCGGCCAAGCCGGGGGCGACGGTGGAGGACCCCGATCCCGACGACTAGCGCGGCATTTCCAGTCGCCCGCCCGGTCTCGACACCCCTCGATCCTCGCGATAACTTTCTTGCCAGCGCGCCATATTCGCGGACGTCCCACCTAAGTAGCCAGACTCGATGACGATTCCCGATGGCAGATGCATTTCCGGACTAAAAACGACAATAAATCAATCACTTACGCTGTTTCTAATCCGGAAACCGCCCCCAGGAAGTCAACATAATCAGAGGTTTATGTGGCAGATGGCTTGGTCTCTCGCTTGCACTTCCTCCTCTGCGGACGCAGCTATAAGCCGACATAACGCACGAGGAGAGAACGCGATGACGAGCATACGTTGTAAAAGCGCGGTGGCGTGGAGCCTCTTGGGGCTGATGCTCTTTGGGCTGATGCTCCTGCTGTTCGGGCCGACGCCAGCCGTGGCGTTGGATCTGGGGCAGATTTGGCTCGATTTGGGTACGCTCTCGGCAGATGTGGTCCTTTACGAAGTCACCGAGGACATGTACCTCAAGGACGCTGCGGGCAACGTCGTGACGCAGCCCGTTGCGGATGGCCGGCGGACTGCGGTCGCTCAGCTTTCCGGCTGGGCGAAGCTGGGAAGCCCGCTCTGCCCCACGTGGGTGGTGATGGTCGCCCCGACGACCAAGAAGTGCGCGGTGAACGCCAAGGGCGCGGACGACCTGAGCCTCGCCACGGGCAAGGGTACGGTCAGCGGGGAGTTCTCGGTGGTGGTCCAGGGTGACAACCCGGTGGACGCGGAGGAGTTCGTCATCATGACCGGGACCTTCTCGGGCGACGCCGACCTCTCGCCGGCCTTCGCGGGCCGGGCGCCGCTGGGGTACATCACCAACGGTGTCGCGACGATCGACGGTAGCGGCCGCACGTCCAACTTCACCGGCACATTCCGGCTTCCTGTCAAGCTCAAGACAGGGAGCACGCGGCCCGACCTCCTGCAACTGGACGCCTACTACGTGAACGACCTGGGCGTGCCGGTCTGGGTGAAGGCTAATGAGCGGGCGCTCGGCGTCCCGACGGTACGGCTCGAGATCAAGTTCTAGTTCCCGACGCCTCCTCGTGCCTCTCTACCGGGCCCGAGCCGGAACACCGGCTCGGGCCCGTCGCGTCTCACGACCCCGCCCGTCAGTCGGCCTTGAAGTACTTCGCCCCAGTGTGATGGAGCACGAGCGCGGACACCGAGGCCTCCGGATCCATCATGAAGCCCTCGGTCAGGTGGAGCCCGAAGGTCTCGGGCTCCAGCAGCCTGAACAGGGTGGCTTGATCGGCGAGGTTCGGACAGGCCGGATACCCGAACGACACTCGGATCCCCCGGTAGTGCGCCTTCAGCTTCTCGCTGATCGGCAGCTCGGGTGGATCCGGAAATCCCCATAGCGTCCGCAGCCGGGAATGGAGCATCTCGGCGAACGCCTCCGCGCACTCGATCGCCAGTGCCTGGAGCGCGTGGGAGCGCACGTACTCGCCCCGCGCTTTCCACTCCGAGGCGAGCTCCCGGACGCCCGCGCCACAGGTCACCGCGAACAGCGCCAGGTAGTCGTCCGCGTCGTCTCGCACGTAGTCGGCGAGGCAGAGACGCTCGCCGTCCCGCTGGCGCGGAAAGTCGAACCTTCCCGTCTCACGGCCGGCCGCGTCGAAGAGGATCACCGCGTCACCGGCGGCCCGGGCGCGGAACCAGCGGTAGACGCCGTGCGCCTTGAGCAGACCGTGGCCGACGGCGTCGCGCTTCAGGCCCTCGACGATCTCGTGGACCTCGAGCGCCTTGGGGTCTCCGGCCTCGAGCAGACGCTCGACGAGCCCCCGCAGGCCGAGATGCTTGCCGTAGAGCATCTGGAGGTTCAGGTACGGATAGATGTGGGTGAGCGCCACCTCTCGCAGGACGTGCCGCTCGAGGTCCGGTGGGGCGGGGACGGCGGCGCGCTCGAGGCGCCGCGTCGGCGCCGACACCGGCGCCGCCGGCGCCGTCTCCGGAGTGCCGGTGGCACTCGCCGCGAGCGCCGCCTGCTCGCGCCGGATGCGCGCCACCAGCGCGTCGCGGGTCGGGGCCGAGAAGAGCTGGTTGGCGAGGTCGAGCCCTTCCATCGCGTCCTTGGCGTAGAGCGTCAGCCCGCCGTACTCGGCCGCGATCCGGGTGGCGGTGAACTTCTTGGTGAGCGCCGCGCCGCCGACGAAGAGCGGGATCTCGATGGCCGCGACGCGCAGGTCTTGCGCCGTCACCACCATCTGCTGCGCGGACTTCACGAGCAGGCCGGAGAGACCGAATGCGTCGGGCTTGTGGGCGTGGTACGCCGCGATCAAATCCTCGGGCGGCACCTTGATGCCCAGGTTGATCACGCGGTATCCGTTGTTCGAGAGGATGATCTCGACCAGGTTCTTGCCGATGTCGTGGACATCGCCTTTGACGGTGGCCAGCACGATCGTACCCCGCGTGGCCGACTCGGCCTTTTCCATGAACCGCTCGAGGTGGGCGACGGCGGTCTTCATCGCCTCCGCCGACTGGAGGACTTCGGCGACGATGAGCTGGTTGTCGTTGAACAGCCGCCCGACCTCGTCCATGCCCCGCATCAGCGGGCCATTGACGATCTCGAGCGGGCTCGCCTCGCGGAGCTTCGCGTTCAGGTCGTCGATCAGGCCGTCGCGGCTGCCCTCGACGATGTAGCGCGCGAGTCGCTCGTCGAGTGAGAGCGTCTGCGCGGGCGGCGGCGCCTTCCGCTTCTCCCGGAAGTATGCGGCGAAGGCGGCGACCGGGTCCCCGCCCCGCCAGTAGATGAGGTCCTCGGCGAGCCGCCGCTCCTCCTCGGGGATCGAGGGATAGCGCTCGAGGCGCTCGGTGTTCACGATCGCGTAGTCGAGGCCCGCCTTGGTGCAGTGGTAGAGGAAGACCGAGTTCAGGACCTCGCGCCCGGCCGGCGGCAGCCCGAACGAGACGTTCGAGATCCCGAGGATCGTCTTGCACTCTGGAAACCGCTGCTTGATCGCGCGGATGCCCTCGATCGTCTCGACGGCCGAGCCGATGTAGTTGGCATCGCCGGTTCCCACCGGGAAGACGAGCGCGTCGAAGATCAGGTCGCGCGCCGGCACGCCGTACTTGCGGGTGAGGAGGTCGTAGCTGCGTTCGGCGATGGCGAGCTTGCGCTGGCGCGTGACGGCCATGCCCTGGCGCTTGTCCTCGTCGATACAGCCGACGACGACAGCGCCGCCGTAGGTCCGGAGCAGGGGCACGACCTTCTCGAACCGCTCCTCGCCGTCCTCGAGATTGATCGAGTTGACGATCGACTTGCCCTGGCAATGGCGCAGCGCGGCCTCGATCACGGCGGCGTCCGTGGAGTCGATCATGAGCGGCACCTTCACCTTGCGAGTGACGTGCGTCATGAAGCGGTCCATGTCGGCGGTCTCGTCCCGGTCGGGGTTGGCCAGGCACACGTCCAGGACCTGGGCGCCGTTTTTCACCTGCGCGCGCCCGATCTCGGCGGCCTCCTCGAACTGCTCGGCGACGACCAGCTCCTTGAAACGCCGCGAGCCGATCACGTTCGTGCGTTCGCCCACGAACAACGGACGGTTGTCGTCGGCCGGATAGAACACCTCGATGCCGCTGACCGCCTGGGCCTCGCGCGCCGCTGGAACGCGCGGGGAGCGACCGCTCACCAGCGTCTTCAATGCGCGGATGTGGGCCGGCGTCGTTCCGCAGCAACCGCCGATGAAGTTCACCCAGCCCTCGTCGACGAAACGGGTCATCTTGAAGGCGAGGCTCGCGGGGGTTTCGGCGTACTGGCCGCGCTCGTCGGGGAGCCCGGCGTTGGGGTAGACGCTCACGAAGCGGGTGGACAGGGTCGCCAGCGAGCGCAGGTGGTCGGTCATGAACTCGGGGCCGGTGGCGCAGTTGAGCCCGATCGAGAAGAGCTCGAGGTGCTCGAGCGCCACGTAGAGCGCCTCGACGCCCTGGCCCGCGAGCATCGTCCCCATCGGCTCGATCGTGACGCTGATCATGAGCGGCAGCGCGAC
>Ga0137403_10001628_pt1 | contig 28112 bp, 22 predicted proteins | sample CZOMad2_1_16fung_FD_122057 | JGI IMG/M metagenome (GOLD analysis project Ga0137403, IMG submission 122057) | Vadose zone soil fungal communities from Angelo Coast Range Reserve, California, USA - CZOMad2_1_16fungal (Hybrid Assembly) | ecosystem: Environmental > Terrestrial > Soil > Vadose zone... | reverse complement strand
GATGCCGTAGGGGCTCCGGTTGTCGCTGCACTCGCCCCAGCCGACCAGCCCGGTATCGGTCTCGATGCGCACGAACGTCCACGGCCGCCAGCCGCCGTCGCAATGCAGCGCTTCGACTCGCGCGATCTTCATGGCCGGCTCACGCAGCCTGCAGGCCGAGCGCGCGCCCGGCCTCCGCGGCGAAACGCTCGAGGGCCGCGGCGTCCATCTCGGGCCGCGGTCTCAGGATGAGCCGATCGACGCCGGCCGCCGCATAGGCGTCGAGCGTCGCCTTGTCCGGGATGTCCAGGCTCGGCGGCGTCACGCTGATCTCGAGCCGGCCGAGCTCCGCCGGCCGCGAGTGCTTCTTGCCGGTCTCCCGCAGCGCCGCGACAAACTTCTGCGTCTCGTCGACGTTCAGTCCGAATCCGTACCAGCCGTGGCCCTGGGTCACCGCGCGGCGGAAGGCCGGGGCCGTGCGGCCGCCCACGACGATCGGCGGCGTCGGCGTCTGCACGGGACGCGGCATCGCCTGCACGCCGTCGAACGACACGTACGGACCCTTGTACGACGGCTTGGGCTGCGTCCACACCGCGCGCATGGCCGCCAGGTAGTCGTCGGCGACTTTGCCACGCTCGGCGAAGGGTGCGCCGACCGAGCGCATCTCGGGCTCGCACCAGCCGACGCCGAGCCCGAAGATGAGCCGGCCGTTCGAGAGCACGTCGAGCGACGCGAGCTGCTTGGCGAGCACCAGCGCCTGGCGCTGCGGCAGAATGATCACGCCGGTGGCCAGGCGAATCCGCGTGGTGTGCGCGGCCAGGAACGTGAGCGCGACGATCGGATCGAGCAGCCGCTGATCCGGCGCCATCGGGCGCCCGGCCACCGGCGGGTCGGGCAACACCACGTGATCGGCCACCCAGAGCGATTCGAACCCGGCGGCCTCGGCCGCCCGCCCGATGCGCGCGGCGGCGTCGGGATAGCCACAAGTGTGCAGGTTGACGGAGTGCAGTCCGAATTTCATCGCGTGTCCTTTCCGCTCACGGAGCTTCAGCGCGCCCGGTGCCTCGTGCCCTCGCGGGCGGGTCGTAGTCTATCAGGTGGTATTGCGCGCCGCAGGCCGTCCGCGGGGCTGGGGACCCCGCCGGCCGAGGCGCGCCTACAGACGGTCTTGCGCGTCGCAGGCCGTCCGCGGGGCTGGGGGCGGTAGTGGCCCAGCCGGGCTGAGCCACTATCCGACGGTGGAAGCTGTCCCTACGGCTTGATACCGAGATTCGCCATCGTCTCCGTGGCGGCCTTCTGCGCCTCGGCCATCTTGCCTTCCTTGCACATCTTCGCGATCTCGTCGACCTTCTGCCGCGCGTTGTGGCCGGCCTCGTCCACTCGCACGCCGGCCTCGCCGTTGATCCTGGCGATCCACCTCTCGCAGTCGCTCGTCATCGGCGCCTGCTGAGCGGTCGCGGCAGCCGAGAGCCACAGCAGAGAACCCAGAGTCAGGACGGCAGTCATCGTTCGGGTCATGCCCTCACCTCCCCTCCGTGTGAGATTGATCGGCGCGGAATGCCTTCCGCGGCCGAGCGCGGATCCGCACAGACGTGCCCCTGGACACGACGCACGAGTCCTCGCAGGGGAGGATTCCCGAGGCGCGCCGGCGGCTAGTTAGCTAGGAAGCGCGAGAGGGAGGAGCGCGGTCTTGAGTGGGGCAGAGCGGGCGAAGCTCGACGTCGAAGGATCGGGCGACGACGATGCCCGCGGCGATCGCTTGCGGCGCCGCGAGCGCGGCGGGCCACCAATCGACCGTGGCGACGAGCGGCTGGTCGACCGGTGTGATCGCGTCCGCTTCGCCGACGGACAGAGCCGCGACGTAGCCGCAGCCGAACGAAAGCCCGAAGAGGAGCGGCGCCAGAAGGCTCGCCGCCAGACGACGTCGGTCGGATTGGAGGAGCAACGCGAGAAGCCGCGATGATCGCGACGGCATCGTCCGACTTTTTTATACCACCGACGTCAACGGCTAGCCGCGCACCATCGGCGGGTGGGTGCGCGTCTCCTCGCCGCCCGGCGGCTCGATCTTGATGACGTCGGCGCCGAGATCTGAGAGGATCATCTCGCCGCGCGGCCCCGCCTGGTAGCGGGCCAGCTCGAGCACGCGCACCCCGTCGAGCGGTCTGGCCATCGTCGTCATGGTGGTGCGCGCCGCAGGCCGTCGCGGGGCTGGGGCCCCGCCGACCGAGGCGCGCATATAAAATGGTGGCCCACGTCTAGCGACAGGGTTGCGAGAGGTCAAGACCTTCTACACAGTAGGAGTTACAGAGTCTGCCCGTTCAGCGGGCAATCGTCTCGCGTCGCGACGTCAAACTGCTGAATTCCGCGTCGCGCTCAGTGACCTGACGCGGCACGGGCGTTGCAATTTTTGGATTGGCAAAGCGAGCCTCGGAGTGATCTCCTCGGCTCGCGACCTGTTGACGATCCGACCGGTGAGTGAGAGCGAGGATCTAGATGCTGCGAGGAACGGATTGCGTCGAGGCGACGGGCCTCCGTTGCCGGCGCGGAGCCGACGGCACGAAGGACGACGCGGCGCGAGTGGCGACGGCACCCACCAGACAGCAGAGCGCAGCCGAGAGCAGCAGCGCGCCCGCCGTGCCGGCAAGAACTTGCGCCGCATGGTTGATACCCGGGAGGCCGGTCGGCACGACGCCGCCGAGGAGCCCGAGCGTGATTAAGCCGATGGCAGTTCTCATCAAAACAACCCTCCCTAGCAACTTCCCGCAATTGCAATGCCAGCGTGTCGTGCTGCCCGCTGGCGTGTCGATGTCCACGAAAAGCCAATGGGCGTGACGGTATGCGGCGGCCGTCTGAGGACTCGATCGAGTAGTTCCTACCTGGTAACCCTTACCAGTGTCAGTCCCTAGACACCCCAAGTCAACCGCCAACCGGCGGTCCACAAGATGACGCTGTTCGGGGCGGAGCCTATTCGCGCCGAGCTCCTGAGCGTCGAGCGGCTCGAGGATCTGGCCGAGACGATCGCGCATCATCGCGTCTCGTCGGACCGGCGGCCCGACCCCGGATTGCTGTCGCGCACGCGGGAAAACGGGCGCGTCCTGCTTCGCTGCTACCGAACCTTGGCCGCCGTCATCAACGAAGAGCGTGCGACGACGCCCGCGGCCGAGTGGCTCGTCGACAACTTCCACATCGTCGAGGAAGTGCTCAACGAGATTCGCACCGATTTGCCGCCGGGCTTCTATCGGCAGCTGCCCACGCTCGACGAGGGGCCGCTCGCCGGCGCGCCGCGCGCGCTCGAGCTGGCCTGGACGCTCGTCGCCCACACGGACAGTCGCTTCGACTCGGCCACCCTGCAGCGCTTCGTGCTGTCCTTTCAGCGGACCGAAGTGCTTCGCATCAGCGAGCTCTGGGCCGTCCCGATCGCGCTTCGGTTGACCCTGATCGAGAACCTCCGCCGGCTCGCCGTCGAGATCGTCGAGGCGCGCGCGGCACGGCTCGAAGCCGACCGCCTCGCCAATCTCTTGCTAGGCCAGTCCGATCTCCCGGCCGACCCGCAGGCCTTCCGATCGATCAGCGACGCCGCGCTGACCCCGTCGTTCGCCGTGCGGCTCTCCCACCGGCTCAGAGATCAGGATCCGACCACGACACCGGCGGCGCGCTGGCTCGACGAGCGGCTTGCGGCCCGCGGCACCTCCGCGCACGAGCTCATCCACGCCGAGCACCAGCGCCAGGCCGCCGCCAACGTGACGGTGCGAAACGTGATCACGAGTCTCCGCATCATGGCGACCTTCGACTGGCGCGACTTCTTCGAGAAGACGAGCCTGGTCGATCGCCTCTTCCGGGCCGAGAGCGAGTTCGGCGCGATGGACTTCGCGACGCGCGACCGCTATCGCCACGCCGTCGAAGATCTCGCTCGGGGGTCCGGGCGCTCGGAGATCAACGTGGCCGGCCAGGCGCTGACCCTCGCGGGCAACCGCGAGCGGCGCACCGAGGATCTCGGCTACTACCTGATCTCGAAGGGGCGGCCGAGCCTCGAGCACGCCATGGGCTATCGCGTCTCGCTGCGCCACCGATTGATCCGCGCCTACATGACGTCGGCGACGTGGAGCTATCTGGGCTCGATCGGGATCGTCACGGCCTTTCTCCTCTGCCTGCCCATCATGTTCACGCACGCCCTCGGGGTGAGCCTGTTCGTCCTCATCGCCCTCGCGGCGCTCGCGGCGCTGCCCGCCTCCGACGCGGCCACCGCGCTCGTCAACCGCGCGGTGGTCGAGATGTTCCCCCCGCGCGCGCTGCCGCGGCTCGAGCTGGCCGACGGCGTGCCGCCCGAGCTGAAGACCCTCGTGGTCGTGCCGACGCTCCTGACCGGCCGGGCGCAGATCGCCGAGCAGATCGCGCACCTGGGGGTTCACTACCTCGCCAACGACGACGGCGAGCTTCGCTTCGCGCTGCTTTCGGATTGGACGGACTCGGCGCAGGAGTATGCGCCCGACGACGAGGCGTTGCTGGCCGCGGCGCGGGCGGGCATCGCCGAGCTCAACCGGCGGCACGGCGCCACCAGCGACAGGGAGCCCCGCTTCTATCTCTTCCACCGCCGGCGTCTCTGGAGCGAGAGCGAGAGGCGCTGGATGGGCTGGGAGCGCAAGCGCGGCAAGCTGCACGAGCTCAATCGCCTGCTGCGCGGCGCGACCGACACGTCCTTCATCGTCGGCAAGCTCGACGTACCGTCGGCGGTCCGCTTCGTGATCACGCTCGACGCCGACACCCAGCTTCCGCGCGGCGCCGCGGCCCGTCTGGTCGGCACGCTCGCCCATCCGCTCAATCGGCCTCGCCTCGAGCCGCGCGAGGGTCGCGTCGTGGAAGGGTACGGGATTCTCCAGCCACGGATCGCGCCCACCCTGCCGACCGAGCGCGAGGGCTCGCTCTTTCGACGCGTGTTTTCCGGACCGGCCGGCATCGATCCCTACTCGGCCGCCGTGTCGGACGTATATCAGGACCTCTTCGGCGAAGGCTCGTACACCGGCAAGGGGATCTACGACGTCGACGCGTTCGAGCGGGCGCTCGCGGGGCGGGTGCCGGAGAACACGCTCCTCAGCCACGACCTCTTCGAGGGGCTCTTTGCGCGCGCCGCGCTGGTCACCGACATCGAGCTCTTCGAAGATTTTCCGGCCCGCTACGAGGTCTCGGCGGCGCGCCAGCATCGCTGGGCCCGCGGCGATTGGCAGCTCTTGCCGTGGCTGATCCGAGGCGCAGCGGGCGTCGGCAGCTCGCGGGCCCGGATCCCGACGATCGGCCGCTGGAAGATGCTCGACAACCTGAGGCGAACGCTCTCGGCCCCCGCGGCCTATCTCACCCTGGTGCTCGGCTGGGCCTTGCCGCCCGGCGCGCCGCTCGTGTGGACCAAGCTGGTTCTGCTGTGCCTGGCGGTGCCCGCGCTCGTACCGGTGTCGACGGAGATCCTCCCGCGGCGCCCCGGCGGGTCCAAGCGCGCATACCTGCGCGGGCTCGGCGAGAGCGTCGTGCTCGCCGGCGCGCAGATCGGGCTCGGCCTCACGTTCCTCGCCCACCAGGCCTGGCTGATGGCCGACGCCGTGGCGCGGACGCTGCTGCGTCTGGTGGTGACCCGCCGGCGAATGCTCGAATGGGTCTCGGCCGCGCAGGTGAAGTCGACGTCGAGCCTCGAACTCGGCCGCATCTACTTGGAGATGTGGGGCGCGCTCGTGCTGGCGCTCGTCGCGGCCATCGTCGCGGTCTTCTCCGCCGGAGAGATCCGGCCCGTCGCCGCGACCCTCGCCGTCCTCTGGTGTCTCTCACCCGCGGTGGCCTATTGGATCAGCCGCCCCGCGGCCACGCGGCCGCCCGAGCAGCTGAGCGGTGACGAGCGGCAGCGCCTCCTGGCGACGGCGCGGAAGAGCTGGCGCTTCTTCGAAACCTTCGTGACAGCCGAAGACAACGCGCTTCCGCCCGACAACTTCCAGGACGACCCGCGGCCCGTCGTCGCGCATCGCACGTCGCCGACCAATATGGGCGTCTATCTCCTCTCGACGGTGGCCGCGCGCGATCTCGGCTGGATCGGCACGCTCGACGCGATGGATCGGCTCGAGGCGACCCTGACGACGATCTCGAATCTCGAGCGCTACCGCGGTCACCTCTACAACTGGTACGACACCCGCGCGCTCAAGCCCCTGGAGCCGCGGTACGTCTCCTCTGTCGACAGCGGCAATCTCGCCGGGCACCTGAGCGTCCTCGCCGTCGCGGCGCACGAGCGCGCCGACCGTCCGATCATCGGGCTCGAGGTGCAACGCGGAATCGACGCCGCGCTTCTGCTCCTTCGCGACGAGCTCCCCGCGGAGTCACGCCCACAGGTCGACCAGCTTCGCGAGGCGCTGACCCAGGAGCCTGCCACGACCGCCGCCTGGCCGAATCGACTTCGCGAGCTCACGAGCGCGGTTCGCGGGCTCGGCGACCGGGCGAAGGCGCTCCCCGCCGAGACCGGAGCCGAAGCGGTCGTGTGGGCGGAGGTCGCGCTGGCGACGATCGCGACCCACAGCCGCGACCTCGACGCGCTCGCACCGTGGATCGAGGGGCTCGACGACCTTCGTCGCGCCCGGCCGGCCGACGAGCAGGGTACGAGCGCGGTTGCGCGACTGCTCGACGCTCCGCCCCTGCTCCGCGACTTGCCGGATCTCGCTCGAGCGGCGGCGCGCGAGCTCGCCCAGTGGACGGAGCAACCGCGAGACCCGGCCGGCGGCCTCGTCGACCGAGGCCGCGCATCGACGACCGTCGAGGCGCTCGAGAGCTCGGCGCGAGCCGCCGAGAGCCTGTTGAAAAGCCTCGAGCAGGTCGAGCGCAGCGCCGGCGATCTCTTCGACGGGATGGGCTTCGAGTTCCTGTTCGACCGGCCCCGTCAGCTTTTCGCCATCGGCTTCCGGGTGGCCGACGGATCCCTCGACGAGGGCCGTTACGATCTGCTGGCCTCGGAGGCCAGGCTCACGAGCTTCGTCGCGATCGCTCGCGGTGACGTGCCGGCCGTGCACTGGTTCAAGCTCGCGCGCCCGATGACGCCGGTGGAATCCGACATCGCGCTGGTCTCGTGGTCGGGCTCGATGTTCGAGTATTTGATGCCCGGTCTGGTCATGCGGGAGCCCGACGGCAGCCTGCTCGAGCAGACGTGCCGCCTGGCGGTGAAGCGGCAGATCTCCTATGGGCAGGCCCGCGGCGTGCCCTGGGGTATCTCGGAATCCGCCTACAACGTGCGCGATCTGGATCTCACCTACCAGTACTCGAGCTTCGGCGTGCCCGGGCTCGGCCTCGAGCGCGGTCTCGCCGACGATCTGGTGATCGCGCCCTACGCGACGGCGCTGGCCGCGATGGTCGATCCCCCGGCGGCGGCCCGCAACTTCGGCGAGCTCGCGCGCGCCGGCGGCCTCGGACCCTACGGCTTCTACGAGGCGCTCGACTACACCCGCGCGCGCCTGCCCGAGGGCGCGCAGGTGGCGGTGATCCGCACCTACATGGCGCACCACCAGGGGATGACGGTCGTCGCCCTGGCCAACGTGCTGCTCGACGGTCGGATGCGCGAGCGCTTCCATGCCCAGCCGATGGTGCAGGCCACCGAGCTCTTGTTGCAGGAGCGCGCGCCGCGCGACGTGCCCGTGATGCGCCCCCGAGCGAAGGAAGCGCCGGCGCACGAGGAGACGCGTGCGATGGTGGCGCCGACCTCGCGCCGGTTCACGTCGGCGTCCGATCCCGTGCCGCGCACCCATCTGCTCTCCAACGGCCGCTACGTCGTGATGCTGACGACGGCCGGTTCCGGCTACAGCCATTGCGGCCCGCTCGCGGTGACGCGGTGGCGAGAGGACACGACGCGAGATCCATGGGGCACGTTCGTCTTCCTGCGCGACACGCGGAGCGGCGCCGTGTGGTCCGCCGGCCTTCAGCCCTCGGGCATCGAGCCCGACAGCTATGAGGTGACGTTCCTCGAGGACCGCGCCGAGATCCAGCGCCGCGACGATGATCTCCTGACGCGGCTCGAGGTGCTCGTCTCCCCCGAGGACGACGCCGAGATCCGGCGCGTGACGCTCACGAATCTCGGTAGCGAGGCGCGCGAGATCGAGGTGACGTCGTACGCGGAGATCGTGCTGGCGCCGCCCCGCGACGACGCGGCGCATCCCGCGTTCTCCAGTCTCTTCGTCCAGACGGAGGCGGTGGCCGAGCTCGACACGCTCCTGGCGACGCGCCGAACTCGGACGTCCGAGGAGCCGCGCGTCTGGGCCGCCCACGTCGTCTCCGTCGAGGGCACGAGCACGGGCGGCTCGCAGTACGAGACCGACCGCGGGCGCTTCCTGGGCCGGGGCCGTGGCATCCGTACGCCGATGTCGATGATCGAGGGCCGGCCCCTCTCGAACACGACGGGTGCCGTGCTCGATCCGATCTTCAGCCTGAGACGGCGCCTGCGGCTGGCGCCCGGGCATAGCGGCCGCGTCGTCTTCTCGACCGTGCTCGCCAACACACGGGCCGACGTGCTCGGGATGGCCGACAAGTACCGCGACCCGGCGACATTCGAGCGCATCACCACCTTGGCGTGGACGCAGGCGCAGGTCCAGCTCCATCACCTGGGCATCGCCGCGGAGGAAGCGCATCTCTTTCAGCAGATCGCCAACCGCGTCCTCTATGCCGATCCGCGCCTGCGGGCGCCGGCCACGACGCTCGTTCGCAACGGGCTCGGGCCCGCAGCCCTCTGGGCGCATCGGATCTCGGGAGACCTGCCGATCGTGCTGGTGCGGATCGACGAGATCGAGGATCGCGAGATCGTGCGCCAGCTGTTGCGCGCCCACGAGTACTGGCGGATCAAGGGGCTCGCGGTCGATCTGGTGATCCTGAACGAGAAACCGCCGTCGTATCTTCAAGATCTCCAGTCGGCCCTCGAGGGTCTGGTGCGCGCCGGACGGCCCACGCTGGGCGCGACACGAGAAGGCTCGATCATCGTCCTGCGCGGCGATCTTCTCTCCACGGCCGAGCGCGATTGCCTCGCGGCGGCCGCGCGCGTGATGCTGCCGAGTCGGCTGGGCACCCTGGCGGAGCAGGTCAACCGTGCCGAGCGCGCGACGGCGCCCCGGCGCCGGGAGCGCCGGCCGGCTCCCGACCGGGACGAAGATTCCGGGCCCGCGCCTCCACGGCCGCGCCGGGAATTCGACAACGAGCTGGGCGGCTTCGTCGAAGACGGGCGCGAGTACTCGATCGTGCTCGACGAGGGCCACTGGACGCCGGCGCCGTGGATCAACGTGATCGCCAACGAGCAGCTCGGCTTCCAGGTGTCGGAATCTGGCGCCGGCCACACGTGGGCGCTCAACAGCCACGAGAACCAGCTCACGCCGTGGTCGAACGATCCGGTCAGCGACCCACCGGGCGAGGTGATCTACGTGCGCGACGAAGAGAGCGGCCGTCTCTGGGGCCCGACGCTCCTGCCGATCCGTGAGGACGCGTCGCCGTACCAGTGTCGTCACGGACACGGCTACAGCCGATTCAGCCACGACTCGCACGGCATCGTCCTCGAGCTCTGTCAGTACGTGCCGCTCGACGACCCGGTGAAGATCTCGCGGCTCAAGATCACGAATCGGTCGCGGCGCTCCCGGCGGCTGACCGTCACCGCCTACGTCGAGTGGGTGCTGGGCGCCGCGCGGACGATCACCGCCCCCCACGTCGTGACCGAGCTGGACGAGACGACCGGCGCGCTGTTCGCCAGAAACGCCTGGACGCTCGACTTCGCCGGCCGCGTCGCGTTCCTCGACCTCGCGGGGAAACAGACGTCCTGGACCGGCGATCGAACCGAGGTTCTCGGCCGCAACGGGACGCTCGACCATCCCGAGGCGCTCGAGCGTGGCGATCGACTCTCCGGCCGGGTGGGAGGCGGGCTGGATCCCTGCGGCGCGCTGCAGCTGACGGTCGTGCTCGCGGCCGGCGCCACCACGGAGGTCGTCGTCTTCCTGGGCCAGGCGCCGTCGGTCGCTGAGTCGCGCGCGGTCGTCCAGGGGTATCGCGCCGCCGACCTCGACCGGGTGCTGAGCGCGGTCACGACTCGATGGGACGACCTGCTGGCGACGGTCCAAGTGAAGACCCCCGACCGATCGTTCGACCTCATGCTGAACCGCTGGCTGCTCTATCAGGCCCTTGCCTGCCGGGTGTGGGCACGCGCGGGCTTCTACCAGGCGAGCGGAGCGTACGGCTTTCGCGATCAGCTGCAGGACGTCATGGCGCTGACCGTGGCGGCCCGCGACGTCACGCGCGAGCATCTCTGCCGGGCGGCGGCGCGACAGTTTCCCGAAGGCGACGTGCAGCACTGGTGGCATCCGCCCTCGGGCCGCGGAGTCCGGACGCGCATCTCCGATGACCGGGTGTGGCTCCCCTTCGTGACCGCGCACTACATGGCGGTCACCGGGGATACGACGGTGCTCGACGAGCAGATCCCGTTCATCGACGGCCCGGGACTGCCCGACGACAGCCTCGAAGCGTACTTCGAGCCGACGGTCTCAGCCCAGCGCGCCTCGCTCTTCGAGCACTGCGCCCGCGCCCTCGACCGGAGCCTGGCGCTCGGAGGTCACGGCCTGCCCCTGATCGGAACCGGCGACTGGAACGACGGAATGAATCGAGTCGGCGCCAAAGGCCGGGGCGAGAGCGTCTGGCTCGGCTGGTTCCTGCACGCGACCCTCACCGAATGGGCGCCGATCGCCGAAGCCCGCGGCGAAGCGGAGCGCGCGAGAGTCTGGCGCGAGCACGTGCATGCGCTCGGACAGGCGCTCGAGACCGCCGGCTGGGACGGCGACTGGTATCGGCGGGCGTACTTCGACGACGGCACGCCGCTGGGCTCGGCCGAGAACGCCGAGTGCCGCATCGACTCGATCGCGCAGTCGTGGGCCGTCCTCTCGGGGGCCGCCGACCCGCACCGGGCCGTGCGCGCCATGAACGCGGTCGAAGAATATCTCGTGCACCGGGAGCAGGCGATCGTCCTGCTCTTCACGCCGCCCTTCGTCCGCGCCTCGCGGGATCCGGGCTACGTGAAGGGGTATCCGCCGGGCATCCGCGAGAACGGCGGTCAGTACACGCACGCGGCCATCTGGTCGATCATGGCCTTCGCGGCGCTCGGCGACGGCGATCGAGCCGGCGAGCTGTTCGCGCTCCTGAACCCGATCAATCACACGAGCACGCGCGCCGGGCTCTATCGCTATCGGGTCGAGCCGTACGTGGTCGCCGGCGACGTCTACGCCGAGGCGCCTCATTCCGGCCGCGGCGGCTGGACCTGGTACACGGGCTCGGCCGGCTGGATGTATCGGGCGGGGATCGAGTGGCTCCTGGGCTTCCGGATCCGCGGCGCGGCGCTCTTCCTCGACCCGTGCATCCCACGGACCTGGACCGGCTTCTCGATCACGTTTCGCTATCACGCCTCGCGCTACGAGGTGCACGTGGAGAATCCTCACGGGGTCACCCGGGGCGTCTCGCGCGTGGAGATCGACGGCGTGCCGGCCGAGGCGGGCCGGGCGGCCCTGCCGCTGGTCGACGACGGGGCGACGCACCAAGTCAGGGTCTGGCTCGGCTGAGCCGCCGTCGGCAAGTTCCTTGCACTGAGCACGGTCGCTCGAATTCGCGGCAAGGAGCGACTCATGTCGATACCGACCGGTATTGCCAAACACCCGATCCATCCAATCCTGGTAACGCTTCCAGTAGGCCTCTGGCTCTTTTCCGTGGTCGCCGACCTCGTCTTCTACTTCGGATGGGGCGGGGCGATCTGGAAAGACGTCGCGTTCTATACGCTGGGCGGCGGGATCGTCGGCGCGATCCTCGCCGCGGTGCCCGGCCTCATCGACTTCCTCACGATCACCGACGCGCGAGCGCGGCAAGCCGGGGTCGTCCACCTGGTCAGTAATATCATCGCGCTCGTCATCTTCGGCGTGAGCTTCTGGCTGAGATGGATCGCCATCATCGGCTCTGTTCCGACCACGCTCTCCATCGTCGGCCTGGTAGCCCTCGGGGTGGCGGGCTGGTTCGGGGGCGAGCTTGTCTTCGTGCACAACATGGGCGTGACTCCGCCGAAGGCGGCGCGCGCGAAGGCCTCGACCTCGCATCGTCGGATCGCGTAACTGTCTGGTGGGAGGCGGCGCGTGCTGGCGCGCCGCCGGGTGGCCGAAGTCCTTCAGTGAATCCGCCGGGCGCCTAGGGGCGCCCGGCGGCGATCAGCAGCACGACACCGCACACGAGCGCCGCGCCGCCGAGGATCGGCGGCAGCGGAATCGTCTTCTTCGTCTCCTTGGTCGCCGTGATCGGGCCCACCTCCAGCACCTTCTCCCGCTTGGTGTAGGTGATTCCTTCATAGGCGAGACCGAGGAGGCCGACCACGATCAGCACGATCGCGAGGATCTTGGTCGCTTGCACGTTTCCCGCCCCCTTTTTCGTCCTAGCTGGAACCGTCGCCGTTCGAGAGTCGAGCTGGAGATCTGGGCCGGCCCGAGATCTCCAGCTCTCTTATGCAATGCGCCCGGTGTCGCGACGGGCCGAGCGCTGTGTTTTCCCGCTGGTGGTGGAAGCGTCAGTCAGCGACGGGGCTCAGAGCGCTCGGGGCGATCCACGTCCTGCCGAATCTCGTCCTGACGGCGGCCCTCGTCGCCGCGGCCCTGATCGTCCCGCTGGCCCTTCGGCTCATCGTGCCCCTGTTTCATGAAGCTCTGCTTCGCGGGCCGGACCATGCACACGCGCTTGTGCTGAGGCAAAGGCCGTGCCGACATCGCGACAAGCGCCTCTCGAGCGATCAGAACGCTCGGGGCCACGCGGAGTTGTGACTCGCTTCGAAGGACTTGTGCGCCTGCGGCCTACGAGGCGGCCGGGTAAGTCTTACCGTGAAGGATCTCCGCGGTCCGTGCATTTTCCACTCCGAGGACCGGGCATATCTCTTGCTGACCATTCGCGGAAGAGGAGGAGCAGGTGTATACCCGGTCGAAGCTCTCGACGATCGCGCGCGCCGGACTACACGGAGCTCGGCGCCACTGGATCGCCATCACCATCCCGATCGCGGTCCTGCTCGTCATCGCCTACACCATCGCGTTCTTGATCGACGAGCCGCTACGCCGCTACACCGAGATGAAGATGAACCGCGCGCTCAAGGGCTACACCGCGCGAATCGGGAAGCTCAACTTCCATCCGCTGGGCTTCTCGCTCGATCTCGACGACGTCGTGGTGACGCAGGACGCTCACCCCGAGCCCGCGGTCATACGTCTCGAGCGCCTGAGCGCGAGCGTTCACTGGCGGGCGCTCCTGTCCGGCAAGCTCGTCGGCGACATCGAGCTGGAGAAGCCGGCCGTCTACGTCAACCTGCCGCAAGCGAGGAAGGAGATCACCGACCCGACTCCGGTCAAGGAACGCGGCTGGCAAGAGGCGCTCGAGGCGATCTATCCTCTGAAGATCAACCACTTCGAGATCCGCCAGGGTGGCATGACCTACGTCGACCAGGGCCCGTTCAAGCCGCTGCGCATCCGCGATCTCAACCTCGTCGCGACGAACATTCGTAACCGACCGCGCAAGCGTCCCTACCCCTCCGACGTCCGCTTCTCGGCTCTGGTGTTCGACTCGGGCCGCGTGTCGGCGGATGGTCAGGCCAATTTCCTGGCGGAGCCGAACCCGACGTTCCGGGGTGACGTCGAGCTCGCCAACATCGAGCTCGACTATTTCAAGCCGATCACGAATCGCTTCAACCTCTGGGTCGACAAGGGCGTGCTGTCGGCCCACGGTGCCGTCGAGTACGGCCTGGAAGCGAGGACGGTCTCGCTGACTCGCGCGACGATCGACGGCATCCAGGTGGACTACGTGCACACCGCGCCGACGGCCATCGCGGAACGGGAGCAGCGCGGGAAGGTCGCGAGCGCCGCCAAGGAGGCGAGCAACGCGCCCGACCTCCTCGTGCGGATCAACGAGCTCCAGCTCACGCGGAGCACGATCGGCTTCGTCAACAAGGCGACGACTCCGTCCTATCGTGTCTTCCTCTCGAACACCGACGGGACGCTGACCAACCTCAGCAATCACGAGACGGAGGGCACCGCGGCCGCCAAGCTCAAGGGCGCCTTCATGGGGAGCGGGACGGCCACGGCGGAAGCGACGTTCAAGGCCGAGAAATCCGGTCCCGCCTTCGACATCGGGGTCCGTATCGATGAGGTCGACGTTACGAAGCTGAACGACATCTTCCGCGCCTATGGCCGCTTCGACGCGGCATCCGGCCGCTTCTTTCTCTATTCAGAGCTCAACGCGAACGACGGAGTGATCACCGGCTACGTCAAGCCGTTGTTCAAGGACCTGAAGATCTACAGCAAGGAGCAGGACAAGTCGAAGCCGGTGGTTCGAAAGATGTACGAGCGCGTCGTCAGCGGCGTCGCGAAGATCCTCAAGAATCGGCAGCGCGAGGAAGTCGCCACGAAGGCCGACGTGCTGGGCCGGATCGACAACCCCAGGGTGAGCACGGTGGACGCCGTGGTCAAGCTGGTTCAGAACGCGTTCTTCAAGGCGATCCTGCCGGGGTTCGATCTCGAGGTTTCGCGCGCCGGTCGCCCCGCTGAGAAGTGACCGAGGCGGTAAGACTTACCGAGTAAGAATAGGGCGCGCGTGCACCTTCGCGCGATCCGGGCGGCGCGCGTTTTCGATTTCGCCGGCCGTCGACGTCCGTAGGGCGTGGCACTTCTCTTGCTCGCCGATCATCCGAGGTCTCGATCGAGAGGTCTCAATCGAGAAAGGAGGAAGGCTATGTTTCGATTCGTCATCGGGGCCCTGCTCGGAGGGCTCGCCGTCTACTACTGGGGCGAAGAGATCCGTGAGTACGCCGAGAACCGAACGGTCGGTGTTCGCAAGAGCGCGGCCAAGGTGATTCGCTCGGTCGGAAAGAAGGCCGAGGACGTGCTGGATCGGACCAAGGAACAGGTCAACGCCGTGACGCAGTCAGGGCAGGACGCGATCCGCCCGGCCCAGCAACGCTGAACTCCGGCCCCGCACACGAGGAGCGAGTGATCCAATGCCGAGGGGAAAGAGCCTGAAAGGCGTCGGCGCCAAGGAGCGACGCCAGTACGAGCACATCAAGGCGTCGGCCCGGAAGTCCGGTCGCTACGGCCCGCGCGCCAAGGAGGTGGCCGCGCGCACGGTCATGAAGCAGCACAAGTCGAAGGGCCACGCGAAGGGCCGCTAGCCCGACCACCCGGCGACGACGCGGCGGCGCTCGTTCGGGACGCCGCCGCAGTCGCCCGACGCCAGCCACAGCAAAAGTTACCAGGTAGAGATTGCGCGCCCCGCGGCCCTCGTGCGGAGCGCCGCCCTCTCGCTCCCCGCAGAGGGCCCTTCGCCTCCAGCCTTTCCATCGTTTCCGTCCCCGATCGCGTGTGCGTTTGCCGCACGCCTTGTAGGTTCTCACTGGCACAGGGTTTGCCACCTTCGTCTGTAGCCAGAGTCCCCAAGGAGAACGAATCATGCGCCCATTCAACGCGTTTACGGGTCTCACGATCATCGCGCTCATCGCGACGGCGCTGCTGGCGTGCACGTCGATGACCGGCAAGACCGTGGGCGAGAACGTCGACGACGCCACGATCACCAGCGAGGTCAAGGCCAAGCTCGCCGCCGAGAAGATCTCGACCTTGACCAAGATCGGCGTGGATACCGACCGCCGGACGGTCTATCTCAACGGGACGGTCGACGACCAGGAGATGCGCACCCGGGCCGAAGAAATCGCCCGCGGAGTGAAGCACGTCAGCGGTGTCGTGAACAACCTCACGGTTCGGGCCCAGTAGCCCGCCACCGGCCCTCCACCGCGAGTGAGCCCGATCAAGTCGCTCGACACGTCCGGGACGCCGCGACTCGACGTCCTGGGCGCGTTGATTGTCGCCGTCGCGTGCCTCTACTGGGCGCGCATCGTCTTCATCCCGGTCGCGCTGGCGACCCTGGCGGCGTTTCTTCTGAGCCCGGCGGTCGCGCTGCTGCGTCGAATCGGGCTGCCTCGGGTCGCGTCGGTCGTGGTCGTCATGGCGCTGACGGTCCTGCTCGTCGTGGGGATGGGATGGGCGCTCTTCAGCCAGATCACCACCCTCGCGGACGATCTGCCCCAGTATCGCGCGACCATCTCGCGGAAGATCGCCGACGTGCAGCGCGTCGGCAAGGGCGGCACGTTCCAGAAGGTCGAGGAAACCGCGCAGGATGTCATGGCGCAGCTCGAGCGCGCGAATCCCTCGACCAAGAAACCGATGCCGGTCGTCGTGTCCTCGCCCAACTCGCTCTGGCAGATCGCCAAGATCGTCGAGCCGATCGGCGGAGCGATCTTCGTGCTCGTGCTCGTGGCCTTCATGCTCGTCCAGCAGCGTGAGCTGCGAGCACGGGTCGTCCGGCTCTTCGGTTCCGACCGGCTGGCCGAGACCACGCGCGCCCTCGACGAGGCCGGCGCGCGAATCAGTCGGTACCTGCTCACGCAGACGGCGCTCAACGCGAGCTTCGGCGCCACCGTCGCGATCGGCCTGTTCGTCCTGGAGCTTCCGTTCGCGTTGACGTGGGGAGTCTTCGCCGCGCTGCTGCGCTTCATTCCGTACGCCGGCGCCTGGGCGGCCGTCTCGATTCCGGTCGTCCTGAGCCTGGCCGTCTTCGACGGCTGGATGAAGCCACTGCTCATCGTTGGGCTCTTCGCCGTTTCGGAGGCGATCATCGTCTTCATCCTCGAGCCCTTGTTCTTCGCCAAGAGCGCGGGCGTCTCGTCGATCGCGCTCCTGATCTCGGTCGCGTTCTGGACGTGGCTGTGGGGTCCGATCGGGCTCGCCCTCGCGATCCCGCTCACGGTGTGCCTGGTGGTGTTCTCACATACGATCAAGGGTCTCGAGTTCATCGGGGGCCTGGTCGACGACGATCACGGCCTGGACCCCCACTTCATCTTCTATCAGCGCGTCCTCGCCGGCGACGACCAGGAAGCCGCCGAGCTCATCAGCGAGGCGGTGAAGGCCGAGTCCGACCTCGCCGCCTACGATTCCATCCTGGTACCCGCCCTCGCTCGCGCCCGTCGCGACCACGAGATGGGCCAGCTCCCGCCCGCCGAATACGCCCACGTGATCGAGACGATGTGCGCGGTGCTCGATCGGGCCATCCCGGCGGAGTCGACGCCCGAGCCGGAAACCCCGGACTCCGTCGACGCCGAGCGCGTGATCGTCGCCGGGTGTCCGGTCAGCGACGAAGCCGACCAGGTGGTGCTCACGGTCCTGAACCGTCTCCTCGATCAAGACGGCTACGCGGTGCAGACCGCGCCGGCCGGCGCCCTCGTCTCCGAGACGATTGCGGCGGTCGTGGCGATGGATCCAGCGTCGATCTTCGTCAGCTCCCTGGAGGAGAGCGGGCGGGCGCGTCATCTCGTGAAGCGGCTCCGCACCGTCTGCCCAGATGTCCCGATCGTCGTCGGATGCTGGGAGCAGCAGGGCACGGCCAAACTTCGCACCGACCTCTGCGCGGCGGGCGCCGACGACGTCGTGACCACACTGGCCCAGGCCCGGAGCGAGCTGCTGCGCTTGACGCCGGCGCCGGAGCGGGCGGCCGCGGTCGACGATTTGCCGATTCCTCCCAGAGCGCAGCCGCGGGAGGGCGTGGTCGCCCTCACGACATCACCGAGGGGAGCGTCATGACACCGTCACTCGGCTACAAGCTCTCGAGCGAGGAGCAACCGCCCGCCGATCTGGTCCGTCAGGCGCAGATGGCCGAGGACACCGGCTTCGAGTTCGCGCTGATCTCGGATCACTTCCATCCGTGGACCGATCGGCAAGGCCAGAGCCCGTTCGTCTGGAGCGTGCTCGGCGCCATCGCGCAGGCCACACGGCGCCTGATCGTCGGCACCGCGGTCACCTGCCCCACCGTGAGGATTCACCCGGCCATCGTGGCCCAGGCCGCGGCGACGACGGCCGCGCTGATGCCCGGACGTTTCTTCCTCGGCGTGGGCACCGGCGAAAACCTCAACGAGCACATCCTGGGCGACCGCTGGCCCGAGACCGAGATCCGCCAGGAGCGCCTCACCGAGGCGATCGAGGTCATCCGGCTTCTCTGGCAGGGCGGTAACCGGAGCTATCACGGTCGGTATTTCACGGTAGAAAACGCTCGGCTCTACACCTTGCCCGACGTTCCTCCGCCGCTCTACATCGCGGTCGGCGGCAAGCGCGGAGCGGAGCAGGCCGCCCGACTCGGCGACGGCATGATCGGAACCGAGCCCGAGCGCGCGCTCCTGGCCACGTTCGACAAGGCGGGCGGATCCGGCAAGCCCCGCTACGCCGAGCTCACCGTCTGCTGGGCCAAGGACGAGTCGACCGCGCGCCGGACCGCCCACGAGCACTGGCCTACCTCGGGGATGGAGAGTAGCCTCTCCTGGGAGCTGCCGCTGCCCGCGCACTTCGAGGCCGTGGCGAAGCTGGTCACGGAGGACGAGATCGCGGAGTCGATCACGTGCGGACCGAATCCCGAGAAGCACCTTGCCGCGATCGGCAAGTACGCCGAGGCCGGCTACGACCACATCTGCGTGCACCAGGTCGGCAAGGACCAGAAGGGCTTCTTCGAGTTCTACGAGCAGGAGATTCTGCCGGAGCTGAAGACCATCCACCGCGGGCGGCGTGGGACCGACCGCTCGAGCCGGCGGAGAGCGCGCTGAGCACGATCGATGGCGTTGATCCAGGCGATCGTCAGCCTCATCACGCAAACCGTCGGGAGGGTCCTCTCGGCTCTGCTCGACTGGGCGGTCGTGAGCCTCTTCGGGCGCGTGACCGGCAACCGAAAGCTCTTCCTGTGGGGCATGATGGCGGCCGCGGCGGCGTGGCCCATCCTGCTCCTCGGGATCGTCGCGCCGAAGGCCGCCCTCTTCTTCTTCGCCTTCGTCCCGCTGTCGAGCAGTGTCCCGCCGGCTCTGGTCCGAACGATCTGGCTCGCGGTGGCCGTGCTCGTGCCCATCGCGGTCGGTGTGACGGTGGCCGTGCAATCTCCGTCGGAACGCCACGAGGGGCTCGCCAAGAGCCTCCTGCGGGGCTTCCCGATCACCGCGGGCCTCGCGGCGGCCTTCGTCATCCTGCTCGTCACCGTCCCGGCTCTCCGCGTCGCGTCCATGGTGCGCGGCCGTCGCGACACGTACGTCCCGCTGGTGACCACCGTCGAGTCGTATCCGGTTGCGACCGAGGTGGTGCTCACGACACTCGAGCGCCATGGCATCGAGATGGCACCGGTCGAGCTCCCGTGGTGGGCGGCGCTGCCGGCGCGAATCTTACAAAAGCTCGGGCAGGGCGCCTTCACCGGGTACGTCGCCGAGCGGTCCGCATACTTCAGGAGCGGTGAACTCGAAGCCGTGCTATATCCGAACGCGTTACTGCTCCGGGGACCGAGCGGCGTCACCGCCCGCGCTCACGCGCTCGCGGTCGAGGCCCTGACCGGTCACCCGGACATGTTTCAGACGGTGTCCTCCGAAGCGCAAGAGGTCGAGCGTCAGATCCAGCGGGTCTGGTCGGCCTACCGGCTGAATCCCGAGGCGCACGCAAACGCGGGGCCGCTCCTCTCCCGCTTCGACGAAATCGCCACCGAGGTGGCCGAGCGGCCGCTTCCCTTCGACGACTGGCAGGTGGTCTACCGGGAGGTACTCCAGCTCGGCCGCGCGCTCGACGGCCGACGGCAGATTCTCGAGGTGACGCTACCGAAGGAGAGTTTCATGACATCAGCCACGACGTCCCACGCGCCCATCGATCCGGTGACTCAATCGCTCTCGACTCGCCAGCTGCTCACGCGTCTGCTCGAGACGGTGTCGCTTCTGGTCACCAAGGAGGTCGAGCTCGCGCGCGCCGAGCTCAAGGCCGACCTGAGGACGGAGCTCGACATGGTGAAGCTGCTCGTCGCCGCCGGCATGGTCGCGGTGTTCGGCGTGAACATGCTCCTCGTCTCGGCGGTGTTCGCGCTCACCGTCTGGGTGCCCGGCTGGCTGGCCGCGCTCGGCGTCGCCGTGCTCTTGCTGGCGATCGGCGGCTTGCTCGCGCTCATCGGGTGGAAACGCAGGGTGGGCGCACCACTGGCCGTGACCCGCAGGACCGTGAAGGAGGACGTGCAATGGGCCAAGGAACGTCTCGCGTAGTCGACGACAACGGCACGACCGGCCGCGTGCGCGCGCTCGGCGACGAGATCACCGACGTGCGCCGGCGCCTCGACGCGCTCGTGATGGAGCTGGACCGCCGCCGGCACAACGTGACCGACTGGAGACGCCACCTCCGGCGGCACGCGGGTACCGTCGCCGTCGGCGCGCTCGTCGTCGCGGTGGCGGTGGCCGCGCCGGTCCTGTTTTCCAGGACGCGGACCCGGCGGCGGAGCTCCCTGGTGGCTCGCGGCGCCGGCTTCACCCAGAAGGCGCGGCGATTCGGCCAGGCCCTCGAGCGCATCGCGGACGATCCCGATCGCCTGGCGCCGGCGGCGGCCTCGGCCGTCGGATTGGGATCGCGAACCGCGGTCGCCGTGGCGGCGATGATGGCGCAGGTGCTGGCGACAACGGTGCTCCGCGCCGTGGCCAAGCAGCGCGGGCACTGAGCTTCGCGTGAAGCGCCCACGCACGCTCCTCGGGCTCGCGTTGCTGGTAGCTCCGGTCCTCTGCGTGATCGGGCTGGCCTGGGGATGGTGGGTCCTGTCCTTGCCCAAGGGAGCGCCGCCGCCGATCGTCTATTTCGACATCGACGGGCGAGAGATCACGTCGTTCGAGAGCCAGGCGGGGCGCGTCCAGATCTGGGTGCCCCTCGAACACATCCCGTCGGCGGTCGCCGCCGCCGTCATCGCCGCCGAGGACCGGCGGTTCATGCGTCATCACGGCGTGGATCTGCTCGCGGTCGCGCGGGCGGCCCTCACCAACGCGCGCGAAAACACCGTGGTGCGCGGCGCCAGCACGATCACGCAGCAGCTCGCGCGCGGGCTGTTCCTGACGCGCGAGCGCAGCTGGTGGCGCAAGGCGCGCGAGATCGCCATCGCCTTCGTGCTCGAGGCCCGCTACTCGAAGCCGCAAATCCTGGAAGCCTATCTCAACACGGTCTATCTCGGCCAGGAGCGCGGCGCCGCGGTGCTCGGCGTGGGGGCCGGGGCGCGTCACCTCTTCGGCAAGAGTCTCGAGGCGCTCCGGCTCGACGAGGTCGCGCTGCTCGCCGCGGCGATCCGCGCGCCCAACCGTGTCTTCGTCGAGTCGCCGACGCTGCTTCGGAACCGCCGCGACCGCGTCCTCGAGGCCATGGTGAAGGACGGCGCGGCGAGCGACACCGAGGCGCGCGTGGCGATGACCCGGCCGACGCGACCGACGGAAAGGGCGACGGCGCCCGCTCCCTGGTTCATGGAGCTCGTGCGAGGGGAAGTCGCGCAGCGGGGCGGCGAGGCGCTCGGCGGCGTGCAGCTGGTCACCAGCCTCGACCGGCGGCTGCAGGAGGCGGCGGAGGCTGCCGTGCGCGAACGGCTGGCCCAGGCCGAGCGCTCGCGTCGCCAGCCCCCGAACTCGCTCCAGGCCGCGGTGGTCGCGATCGAGCCCTCGTCGGGACAGATCCGCGCCCTCGTCGGCGGCCGGCGTTTCGCGCAGAGCGAGTTCAACCGCGCGACCCGCGCTCGGCGCCAGCCCGGCTCGCTCTTCAAGCCGCTCGTCTATCTGGCGGCGTTCGAGGCACGCGCGCGCGAGATCACGCCCTCGACCTTGATCGACGACGAGCCCATCGCGATCCCGGCGCGCGGCGGCGACTGGACCCCGCACAACCTCGACGGTCGCTTCCACGGGCCGGTGACGATACGCCGAGCGCTCGAAGAATCTCTGAACATCCCGGCGGCGCTGGTCGCTCAAGGCGTGGGCCTGCCGTACGTGACGAAGGTCGCCCGCGCCGTCGGCGTCACCAGCTCGCTGGCTCCGGTGCCGTCGCTGGCCCTCGGGACCTCGGAGGTCACGCTGCTGGAGATGACCACGGCCTTCGCGACGATCGCCAACGGCGGAGTCCGCGTGTGGCCGACCACGCTCGGCTCCGCCGGGGCGGTTGCGCTCAAACCGCTGCCCGAGCCAACGCGGGTCGTCTCGCCCGAATCGGCCTTCATCATCACTCATCTCATGCGCGGGGTCATGCGCCGCGGCACCGCTGGGTCGAGCGCGCACTGGGGCTTGCAGGAAGTCACCGCCGGAAAGACCGGGACGACCGACGGCCTGCGCGACGCATGGTTCATCGGCTACACGCCCGACCTGGTCGTCGGCGTGTGGGTCGGCGCCGACGACGCGCACTCGATCGGGCTCGCCGGCGCCGACGTCGCGCTGCCGATCTGGGCCGACGTCATGGTGAAGGCGATCCGCAAGACGCCGCCGTCCCCGTTCACCCCGCCGCCGGGCATCGTCATGACGCGCGTGGACTCGGAAACGGGCCGGCCCGCGTGCGGCGGCGAAGACTCGATCAGCGAGGCCTTCCGCCAGGGCAGCGAGCCCGCGGCGTGCGACTCGCTCGCCGAGGCTCCGATCGTGCGCGGCATCGCCGGGTGGTTTCGCGGGCTCTTTCGCTGAGACCGTAGCCGCCGATCGTTGACAGCCGCCGATGGCAGCGGTATGTCTCGGCCGTGCAAGCCGCCACCCGGGCGGGCTCAGGTCGCCCCCCACACGTCCTCTCCGCTCTGGTCGTCGTCTCCGCGATCCTCGCGCCCGCGTTCGGCGCGTTCATCACGGCCACGGTCCTGCCCTCGGCCATCGCCGAGATCGGCGGGCTCGCGATCTACGCGTGGGCCTCGACCGCGTACGCCGTCGGCTCGATCCTCGGCAGCGCGGGCAGCTCGGTCGTGGTGCTCCAGGCGGGCATGCGGCGTGCCGTCGGCCTCGCCGTCGGCGTGTTCGTCGTAGGCGCGGCGATCTGCGCCTCGGCGCCGAGCATGCCGGTGGTCGTCGCCGGCCGCGCGCTGCAGGGTCTCGGCGGCGGCGTGCTGATCGCGGCCGCGCACAGCCTGGTCCGGGAGCTCTTCCCCGAAGCCCTGTGGCAGCGCATGCTCACCGTGATCTCTTGCGCGTGGGCGATCCCGGCGCTCGGCGGGCCCGTCGTGGGCGGGGTCCTCGCGGGGCTCGGACACTGGCGCGCGGCGTTCTGGGGGATGGCGCCGATGGCGCTGGTGGCCGGCGGCCTCACGTGGGGCATCCTGCCCCGGTCCGAGACGCGCGACGCGAGAGCGACGCGCGTGCCCTTCGGGCGGCTCGCGCTCATCTGCGCGAGCGTGCTCTGCATCGGCTCGATCGCGAACACGGAAAGCGCACAGGCGCGCGCCGCGCTCTTCACCGCGGCGGTGGCGGCGGTGGCTCTCATGCTTCGCCTCGACGGCCGCGCGCCGACACGTCTCTTCCCCACGGGCATGCTGTCGCTCCGGAGCCGGATCGGCAAGGCGTTCTGGATGGTCTTCCTGCTCGGCATGTCGACCACGCCCGGCGGCGTCTACGTTCCGCTGCTGGTGCAGGTGCTCCACGACGTGACGCCCGCGGCCGCCGGCTACCTCTACGCGGTTCAGTCGCTCTCGTGGACGACGGGCACGCTCCTGAGCGCTCGCGTGTCTCCCACGCGGTCGCACACCGTGATCATGCTGGGCCCGCTCCTGACGGCATCCGGATTCGCCGGCCTCTTCTTCACGATCGGCACGGGGCCGGTGGCGGCGATCGCGGTGTCGCTCATGCTGGTCGGGATCGGGATCGGGACCTGCTGGGCCCACATCGGCACCGCCATTCTGTCCTCCGCGCGCCCGGACGAGGGCGCCCTGACGGCGTCGATGATCCCGAGCACGCAGCTCTTCGCCGTCGCCCTGGGCGCCGCGCTGTGCGGCATCATCGCCAACACCGCCGGCCTGGCCGCCAGCACGTCGCGTCCGACAGCGGCGCTGGCCGGCGCGTGGCTCTTCGGCAGCTTCGTGGCGGCGCCGCTGGCCGCCTTCGTCATCGCGTCGCGGCTTCGTCCGGCACGATGAGACGAACCCGTCGACGCGTGGCGTTGCTCACCGGCCCGGCGGCGCCGTCCGGCCCAGCACGCGCTCGATCGCAATGCCGATCGCGAGCAGACGCTGATCGCTGCCGCGCGGCCCGTCGAGCGAGATGCCGACCGGCAGCCCCGTGGAGGACCCGAGACCGGCCGGAATCGTCAGCCCGGGAATCCCCGCGTTGCTTCCCGGATCGGTGTTGCGGATGAACAGGAGGAACGTCGGCAGGCTGCTCGCCTCCGGCCCTTGAGTCGCCGCGACGGCCGGCGTGGTCGGGCCGATCAGCGCGTCGATGCCGTGACGCTGGAACGTGTCGGTGAAGACCTTGAGCAGCGCCGGGCGCGCGTCCCGCATGGCCGCGGCGTACGCCGGGGCCGCGTCGACCATGCCATTCGGCGCCAGGAGCTTTCTCGGCAGGACCAGACCGTCGTAGGTCTCCTTCACGTCCTTGCTCGCGATCTGCGCGGCCAGCTGCTCCACGCTCACACCGGTCTGGTACTTGGCGAGATAGGCCTTGAGATCGTCGTACGCCTCGTACAGGGCCACCGGGAAGCTGGCCGCGTCGTTGGCCTTCTGCAGATCCGGCATGTCCACGTCGACGATGGCCACGCCGACCCGGCGGAGCTTTTCGAGCGCGCCCTCCGTGACGGCCCGCGTGTCAGCGTCCAGATCCTTGAAGAAGTATCCGCGATAGACGCCGAGCCTCACGCCGCTCAGCGGCGCCGGCGCGGGCGGCCGGCCGCCGGTGATCACCGCGTCGAGCAGCGCCACGTCGGCGACCGTCTGCGCCATCGGGCCGACCGTGTCCCGCGAGTGCGAGATCGGCGTGACCCCGTCCTGGCTGTAGCGGCCGAGGGTCGGCCGGAGCCCGGCCGCGCCCGACAGCGCCGCGGGAATCCGCACCGAGCCGCCGGTGTCGCTGCCGAGCCCGCCCGGCGCCAGGCGCGCGCCGATCGCCGCACCCGTCCCGCTGGAGCTGCCTCCGGCGAAGCGCGTGCGATCGTACGGGTTGCGGGTCCCGATGGGCTCTGCCGTGAAGAAGCCCTCGTTGTAGCCGGAGATGCCGAAGGCGAGCTCGTGCATGTTCGTCTTGCCGAGAACGACCGCGCCCGCGTCCACGAGCTTCTGGACGGTCGGCGCGTTCTCCTTCGGAATGAAGCCGCGCAGCGCCGGGGTCGCCGCCGTGTTCGGCAGGCCGGCGACGTGGGTGTTGTCCTTCACGACCAGCGGCACACCGTGCAGCGCGCCCACCGACTTGCGGGCCGCCATGTCGGCGTCGGCCCGCCGCGCGGCCGTCATCGCGCCGGCGCGATCCAGGGTGATGTACGCGTTGAGGCCCGGATTCGCGTCGGCGCGCGCGATGTAGGCCTGGGTCAGCTCGGCGCTGGTGACCCTGCCGTCACGGACGAGCTGCGCGGCATCCGAGACGCTGAGCTGGGTGAGGTCGGCCGGACGCGGGACGGTGCTCGCGCAGCCCGAAGCGGCGAGCAAGCTGGTCAGGATCGCGCCGGCGGAGCGTCGAAGCATGGTCGTCTCCTTGGTAGGGGTCATCGCAGATCCCGGATCGGGCGGCTCTGGGCCCCGAGAGTACGGCGTCCGGTCACCGATGTCGAGAACGCCCCTGGGCTATCGCTCTCGCGCGGAGGATCGTATAGTCTTACGCAACACCAGGGAGGCTCCCCATGGCGCGCACGTACAACGTCATCGACGCCGACGGACACATCCTCGAACCGGTCGACATCTGGGACAAGTACATCGACCCCGCCTATCGCGAGCGCGCGCCGAAGATGATCATCGACACCGACGGCAAGGAACGCCTGCTGGTCGAGGGCAAGGTGCTCGGGAGCCCCAAGGGCATGGGCAACATCGGCGGGATCGGCGCCCGTGACGGTAATGTCAACGAGGCGACGATGAAGTATGTCGAGGGCCGCAAGGGCGGCTTCGATCCGCACGCGCGCATCCCGGACATGGATCTCGACGGCATCGACGCCGCGTTCCTCTATCCGAGCATCGGCCTGTTCAGCGGCGCGGTCCAGGACCCCGGGCTCGCCGCCGCGATGTGCCGCGCCTACAACCGCTGGCTCGCCGACTACTGCAAGCCCTATCCCGACCGCCTGTTCGGCATTGCCATGCTGCCGATGCAGTCGATCGACGCGGCGATCGGCGAGATGCGCTACGCCCGCAAGGAGCTCGGCTTCCGCGGCGGCTTCCTGCGGCCCAACCCCTACAACGACCGCAAGCTGCATTCGCCGGACTATGACCCGTTCTGGCGCGAGGCCGAGGAGCTCGACTTCGCGATCGGCCTGCACGAGGGCGGCAACAGCGGCATGCCGACGGTCGGCGTCGACCGCTTCGATGGCCGCGGCGCCCAGCACATCATCTCGCACACCATGGAGATGATGCTGGCGGCCATGAGCATGATCTGGGGCGGCGTGTGCGAGCGCCATCCCCGTCTCAGGGTCGGTTTCCTGGAATCGGGCGGCGGCTGGATCGCGCCCTGGCTCGACCGCATGGACCGCCATTTCGACGATCAAGGCTTCAACGATTCCGGCCTGACGACGCGGCCGAGCGAGCTCTTCCAGCGCAATTGCTGGATCTCGTTCGAGCCGGTCGAGGGCAGCATCAAGGCACTGGCCGACTATATCGGGCCGCACAAGATCCTGTGGGCGACCGACTACCCGCACCCCGACGGTTTCTTCCCGGGCGCGCCGAAAATGATCATGGATCGCATGGAAGGGCTGTCGCCGCAGACCAAGCACCAGGTCATGGCCGGTGGCGCAATGGGGTTGTACGGACTGAATTAGATCAAAGAGGGGGGGCCGGCGGAAACGCCGGCCTGCGCTTTTCGAGGTGCGAGGCGAGGCCTTCCTTGACCTCGGGCCCGGTAAAGCCGAGGAACTCCAGCGCCAGCGACGCATCGAATGTCGGGCCCATGGCGCGCAGCCAATTGTTCAATGCATATTTTGTCCAGCGGATCGCGCTCTGCGCGCCTTCGGCGAGCCTGGTCGCGATCTCGACGGCCTTGGCGTCGAGCTCCGCATCCTCGACCGCCAATGAGATCAGTCCAATGCGCTCGGCCTCCGCGCCGAGCACCTCGTCGCACAGCAGCAGGTAATATTTGGCCTTGGCCAGCCCGCACAGCAGGGGCCAGATGATCGCGGCGTGATCGCCCGCCGCGACCCCCAGACGCGTATGCCCGTCGATGATGCGGCAATCCTTGGTCGCAATCGAGATGTCGGCGAGGAGGCCACACACCAGCCCCGCGCCGACCGCGACCCCGCGCATTGCGCTAACCACCGGCTTATTGCAGTTGATCACATTGTAGACGATGTCGCGCGCCTCCTTCCACTGTTTGGCGCGTGACGCAAAATCGTCGATATTCTGCTGGATCATCGCGAAATCGCCGCCGGCCGAGAACACCTTGCCGGCGCCGGTCAGCACCACGGCATTGATGCTGGCGTCCCTGTCGACATCGCGCCAGATATCGGCGAGCTCCGCATGCAGCGCCTCGTCGGCCGTGTTCATGCGGCCGTTCTCCATCGTGATGCGGAGAACCTTGGCATGCGGTCGATCGAATTTGAGCCGCGTATAGCCGACATAGGGATCGGTCATCGCGGACCTCGAGTTTGCCCGGGAACCGGGTGGTCTGCAGTAGCGCTCCGGTGTCCCGCCGCAGCGACACCGCTCAGGTTTGCTTGAAGAACCGGTTCGCGTTGCCCCACAGCAGCTTTTTCTTGGTGTCCTCCTTGAGGCTCGACCAGGCGAGGATGTTGTCGACCGATTCGGGGAACTGGCATTCCGAGTGCGGATAGTCGGAGGCGTACATCAGAATATCGTCACCGAGGAACCGGGTGACATAATTGAACATGTCCTCCCCCTCGTGGTGCTCGATGCTGCAGAAGAAACGGCCGCTCGCCATGTATTCGCTGGGGGTATGCTTGAGCGGTGCCGTGCCGCCGACATAAACCGCCTGCTCGTCCATGCGCCGGCCCCAGAACGGCAGCCAGCCGAAGCCGCATTCGAGGACACCCATCCGCAGGCTCGGATACTCGTCGAAGAGCCCGCCGCCGATAAACGACCCGACAAACCGCATCGCCCCCCAGGGATGGGCCGCCAGACGGCTGAGGAAG
>Ga0137403_10001627_pt1 | contig 28119 bp, 21 predicted proteins | sample CZOMad2_1_16fung_FD_122057 | JGI IMG/M metagenome (GOLD analysis project Ga0137403, IMG submission 122057) | Vadose zone soil fungal communities from Angelo Coast Range Reserve, California, USA - CZOMad2_1_16fungal (Hybrid Assembly) | ecosystem: Environmental > Terrestrial > Soil > Vadose zone... | reverse complement strand
CGCTCGCTTCGATCGGACATCCAAACCTCCTTTCCACCGAAATTGAGCCATCCTTGCCGTCCGAAGCAAGCTTGTTCTTAAAGTCCGGACTTCGGTTTCAATTACTTCTCCACGGTCTGCTTGGACAGGGCCTCCAAAAAATGTCCTACATCACGCGGCCCATCGTAACGCTCGCCATTGATAAAGAACGTCGGCGTCCCGTTTACGCCGCCTCTTACGCCGCTCTTGAAATCCTCTCGAATCCGGAGTGCGTAAACGCTCGACGTGACTTCCCGAATTAGTCGCGTCTCATCGAGGCTGAGTTCGCCCGCATACGCTACGAGATCCTGGTCTTCAAGCGCGCTCTGATTTTCGAAAAGCAGATCGTGCATGCCCCAAAAGTTTTCCTGGGCGCCGGCTGCCTCTGCTGCCTCGGCCGCATGCTCCGAGTGCGGATGAATATTTATTAGAGGAAAGTGGCGAAAGGCGAAAAGTAAATCATCACCCAATCGTCTCTGGATCTCTTTGACGATCGGTTGGGCGTCAGCGCAGAACGGGCATTCATAATCGCCATACTCCAACAATTTGATCGCTCCCTTAACGGACCCAGAAACATGGTCGCGTTCGGTGTCAGGTAGCGTCAGCGATTTGGTCATTTTGCTGCATCAGTCGTTTCGCTTTTCGTCTGAAGATCTTCCAGTGCCGACAAGATTCCGTTGGCGCCGGGGTTGACGCCGATCGGCGAGACATAGCTCCAGCGAATGACTCCGTCGCGATCAATGACAAATAGGGCGCGTTCGCAGGTGCCCTCTTTTTCGTCGTAAACCCCGTAAGAGCGCGCAACCGCTCCTTTCGGCTCAAAATCAGCTAGAAGCGGGAAGTGCAGTTTGTTCTGCTTGGCGAAGGCCGCGTGGCACCACGCGCCATCAACCGATAAGCCAACGAGTTCCGCTTCAAACTCCTGAAACTCATTCAGCATTTCATTGTAGAGTGCCATCTGATCGCCACACACTGGACTGAAGTCGGCTGGATAAAATGCGAGCACCACTGGTCGCCCGCGGAACTCGTTCAGTGACACGGTTTGGTCTGGCGTGCACTGGAGCGTAAATTCAGGGGCCTGCCTACCTGCGCCAAGGACAGATCGATAAATATTCGTCTGAGGGATCATGGTTGCAGTGTCATCAAGCAGCCGACTTGCGTTCGTGCGATTGAAAAATGTCGAGCAGTTCTGCGAGGCGGGACTCGTACGAATCGCAGGTAGGGCAATCTCCGTTTCGCTCAATCCATTCGGGATGCTGCTGGCGTAGGGCGTCGTGAATCTCGTGCTGAAGCTGAACGTAAGAGTGAACTTCGCCAGCGCCGTTGACAGGCGTGTTCCTTTTCATGTCCGATGATATGAGTGATCGCCAGCTCGCGGCCACGACGCGTCAGGCGGATTCTCTGCTACCACTTGCGGGATAATTCTCACTCCCTCGTTGGAGGTAGAGAATTCATCCTGCGTCTTCGTTTGCGGGAACTTTTGCTGTTGAGACCGCGGTTCGTGGCGGCTGTATTATCAGCGGGTGACGTTTCTACAGTTGACTCGTTTTACTGATGTCGCGCTTCTTCTCTTGCGCGTCATGGTGGGACTCGTGTTCTTGACGAGCGGATGGAATCACCTCAGAGACCCGGCGGGCCGAAGCAAAGACATTGGCCTGAGCAAAAGGTTCACGATTTTTCTGGGCACAGTCGAGCTCGCCGGGAGTCTCGGGATAATCCTTGGCGTTTTTGCCCAGCTCGCTGCCGCCGGTTTAATCTTGATAATGCTCGGGGCGATCCAAAAGAAGATTTTCGTTTGGCGCACTGGCTTCTGGGGGAAATCAGGGACAAATGGGTGGAGCTACGACACCATGCTCCTCGTGATGAATCTGGTGATTCTCACAACCGGAGGTGGAAATCTCTCGCTCGAAAAGTGCCTCGAATAGCTCTGATTCGCCGCGAAACTCGCACGCAGTCTGGCGTCCCTGCGATCCCTACTTAAGTGCCAGCACGACGGCACCCGTCAGAACAAGGCCGCCGCCGAGCCAGTGATGCCACGTCACGTTTTCGCGAAGAACAACCGCAGCCAAAATAATTGCAAAGAGAACACTAAGTTTATCCATCGGAGCGACGCGTGACGCCTCTCCCAGTTGGAGGGCGCGAAAATAGCAGAGCCACGAAAGGCCGGTCGCGAGACCAGACAACACGAGAAAGAGCCATGTTCGTGATGAGATGTTCCCGAAGGACCACTGTGATCTGCTGAATGAAGCAATCGTCCAGGTAAAAAGAAGAATTACGGTGGTGCGAATCGCCGTCGCCAAATTTGAATCAACACTGGTAACACCAATCTTCGCGAGGATTGCGGTCGCCCCGGCGAAGAGCGCAGAGAGCAGTGACCAAGTGAGCCAGTTATTCATTTGCCGTCGAGAGCCAGACGCGGGGTCATCGAAACAAAATCTTCGCCATCATGCCCTTGTCCTCGTGCTTTAACAGATGGCAGTGGAAGAGCGACATGCCGCGAATGATCGGGTCGGTGAAGTCCATTACCAGATCAACGGAACCGCCATAGGGGACGTTCACGGTATCGACCCACACTGGATCTCTTAACTGATTTTCGCCGACGCGATACACCAGAAAGTGGACTTGGTGGATATGAAAGGGATGGACCTCTCGAGTTGAATTCATGATGCGCCAGTGGTGTAGCGCACCGATATCCACTGTCAGCATCGGGCCGGAAGTCATTTCGAATTTCTGGCCGTTTATGTAAAACCCCTGTTTGTCTTCAGTGAAGGTGACAACAAATTCCGGCTCGCTGCTTTCGACGTGTTTTAGATCTGCCTGTGAAAAGGTTTTATAAACTGGAGCGCCGGTGGTCGCAGATTGACTTTGAAGGGTCGGCTGCTGCGCCGGAACAATATCGGCCAAAACCATTGCTGGATTGGAATCTCCATCCGGACCGGTATCAAAACAGCGGGAGCGCAGAGCAGCGTGCGAATCCGCTGATGGTCCCGTCACTATAGCTTCCACTCTCCCAGCCGGTGGAACCAGGATATGGCTCATTGATCGCTTGCGAATGGAAGGGTCGTGGTAGGCCAAAGGCATTCCATCGAGAGCTACTACTTCGAAAAATCCCGAATCTAATTCCAAATCGGCGTAGAGATCTGGGCTGGCGTTCACGATTCGCCAAAACTGCCGCTCTCGGGGCGAAATATCGATCTGGGGACGGACACTTCCGTTGATGGTGAAGGCTCGTTCCGGGCCCTCTTCCGCGCTGCCGCAGTGCGTTGTTTGCATCGCGACAGATGCCATTACCTTTTTGCGCTCAGCGGGGTCGTTAGGCAGGACTAAATCGCGCAGTACCAGGATTCGCTCACGCATTTTCGCCACCTCGGGCACGTAACGCTCGATTCCTTCAACGACGATGGCCCCTGACATTCCATCCAAGTCTTGAACGTAACTCTCGCCGTGCGAGTGAGTATGATACCAGTAGAGTCCCGGCGGTTGTTGCGGGGGGACCCGCACTGAGTAATGCAACGTCTCGCCCGGCGAAGCCATCATGTCGAGGACATCGTCTTGTGGTGCGTTAGGCGAGACGTGCAGTCCGTGAAAGTGAAGATTGGTCATCTGCATACACGGATGACCGAAGCAATCCTCTTTTGATTGAGGGGCGAGCTCATTCTTGTATTCCACATTCAAAACAGTTCCGGGCTCGACACGAATCACCGGCGACGTGTTGTTATCTCCGTAACGAAATTCGGATTTGCCGGTGACTGGATGCGTCGCGGCAATTAGCGTGATGGGAGACCTTGCCTCCGGCAGTTCCGGAAGTAATCGGTCTTGCGCAGCTGCCGCGGCCGCAACTAATCCAATAGCTGCGACCCAGGTACAAATGAATAGCGCGACCTTTTGCGAAGTTTGCACACCTAAACTTGGCGGTTCATGAGCACGATTGCGATGGCGCGTGCGGAGGGCTTTGCTGTCTCACCGCCGAGGTGATGTTAGCTGCCTCTTTCGAGATAGTTTAGGTTCTGCGCCCGATCAAGTTTGTCTAACGCGCTCGCGTTATGCATGGTCAGATTGCGTCGGGAACACCAAGAGCCGCTTTCGGCCGAGCAAAGGTCTGCCGTTTCCGGCTTGCCCACCATTCGCGGAGGCGGTCGAAGTAGAGGTAAACGACCGGCGTAGTGTAGAGGGTAAGCGCCTGACTAAAGATAAGACCGCCGACTATCGTTATGCCGAGCGGTCGCCGGAGCTCGGAACCCATCCCGGTAGATATGATCAATGGCAACGCACCGAACAAGGCCGCCGTTGTCGTCATTAAGATAGGGCGGAGACGCAGCAAGCACGCTTGATAAATAGCTTCGCGCGGCCGCATGCCTTGCGCGCGTTCCGCTTCCAGCGCGAAGTCCACCATCAGGATGGCGTTCTTCTTGACGATACCGATGAGCAGAAGGATACCAATAATGCCGATCACGCTGAGATCGGTGTGAGATATCATTAGGGCCAGGACTGCTCCGACACCGGCGGATGGCAGCGTGGACAAAATCGTGATTGGATGAATGTAGCTCTCGTAGAGAATGCCTAACACGATGTAGACGGCAACGAGCGCGGCGAGAATAAGGAACGGTTCGCCGGCTAACGAAGTTTGGAAAGCCTGAGCTGTTCCGGAAAAGCTTCCATGCACGGTACCGGGCATCGCGATTCGTTGCTGCATCTGCTGAATCGCAGCCACTGCATCACTCAGCGCCATGCCTCCCGCAAGGTTGAACGAAATGGTAACGGACGGGAACTGGCCCTGGTGATTCACGGCGATTGGCGCAGTCGTCGGTTGGTAACTCGCGATAGCGCTCAAAGGCACAACCGGGGTTGGCGAAGGAGTCGGCGTGGAACCACCACCCGAATCCGAGGTTGAAGCAACGGCATTTGAAGCAGGAGTAGCCTGGGGAGCGGGAACAAAGCTCCACGGTGCAGGAGTCGGCGACGTTGTGGGAACCAGTAGAAGATTGGCAGGTGTGGTCGACGGCGTGGCGATGGCTATGGCTGTGGGAGTCGGGGTCCCAACAGTGGTCGATGACGTAGTAGCCGCGCTTGCGCTTGGAGTTGCCTGAGAAGGAGCAAATAGGGTCGACGATGCGCCAACTGCCGTCGAAGGGAGCGTCAACGATGAAGTAGCAGTGCCGCTGACAATTGGAGTTGCCTGAGTAGTAGCAAATATGGTCGACGCTGTAGGTGTGGGCGTCGCCGATGGCGTAGCAACGGCGGCCGGTGTAGGAGTCGGCACAAAACCGGGAAATGGGGCTGGCGGCGTTGGAGCGGCAATCGGCCCAACCGTAGAGAAAGGACTGGCAACGGAGGGTGCAGGAATGGGCGTGGGTGGCGCAGCATACTGAGAAGTGGAAACCGTGATCGCGGAACTAGCACCACCGGTCGGTGTTGGACTTGGACTAGGTGCTACGCTGGCGCCTGTCGTGTTTGGCCGAATGTAGATTGCATCCAATCCGGTCGGACTTTGCCAATACTGCGGGTCAACTTCCATCACGACATGGTATTGGTTGAGCGAAGTAAACATGGTTGAGACCTGCCGCTGTCCAAACGCGTCGTAGAGCGTGTCGTCGATTAGTTGCGCTGAGATACCTAAGCGTGCTGCGGTTTGCCGGTCATAAGTCAGCGACGCTTGTAGGCCGGCATTTTGCTGGTCGCTGTTCACATCGGTGAACCCGGGCAGCTTCCGCATCTCTGCGAGCACGATCGGTCCCCATTTTACGAGGTCTTGCAGGTTTTCGCTTTGAATCGTGTATTGGTATTGGGCGTTGCTCTGTCGCCCGCCGATGCGCACGTCCTGCCCGGCTTGCAGAAATGTCATCGCGCCAGGGATAGCACCGAGCTTCGGTCGAACACGGTTGATCACTTCACTCGAGCTGACTTTCCGTTCATTCAGCGGTTTCAGCGCGACATAAACAAAACCGCTGTTGGTCGCACTATTGCCGCCGACAAAGTTGATCACCGCCGCGACCGCTGGATCAATTTTGATCGCATTATTCACCCGCAGTGCCGCGTCTTGCATCGCTTGAAATGACGCGTCCTGCGAGCCTTGCATACCACCGAACACGGTTCCGTTATCCTGTTCTGGGAAGAACCCCTTCGGCACGACGATGAAGAGGTAGCCAGTCGCCGCGATGGTCGCGATCAACACGCCCAGCGTGATCGCCGGATGCTGCAAAACAACCTGCAGGCTTCCTCGGTAGCGATTGGAAATCCACGCGAAGACATTTTCGGTTAGCCGGGAAATCGGGCCGGGCGCTTTCGCTTGCCGATCCTGGCGAAGTAACCGCGCGCACATCATCGGCGTAGTAGTTAACGAGATGACTAACGAGACGAGAATGGCGGTCGAGAGAGTGACCGCGAACTCACGGAACAATCGTCCGACGATGCCGCCCATGAGGAGGATCGGCGTAAACACTGCAACCAGTGAAAGACTGATCGAAAGAACAGTGAACCCGACCTCGCGTGCGCCTTTAAGTGCAGCTTGCATCGGCCGCACCCCCTGCTCGAGATGGCGCGTAACATTTTCGATCACCACGATTGCGTCATCGACCACAAACCCGGTCGAAATGGTCAGCGCCATCAAAGAAAGGTTGTCCAGGCTGTAGCCACACAAATACATCACGCCGAAGGTGCCGATCAGTGAGGTCGGAACAACAACGGCCGGAATCAGTGTTGCACGCCCGTTTCGCAGAAAGAGAAAGACGACGAGGACCACCAGAAGAATGGCGATGACAAGCGTGCGCTCGACTTCGAACACCGATGCCCGAATAGTTTGCGTTCGATCGAGAACTACTTGCATGTTGATGGCAGCAGGCATGGACGCTTTGAGTGAGGGCAGCGCTGCCTTCACGCGATCGACAGTTTGGATGATGTTTGCGCCAGGTTGGCGAAAGATGACCAGCGGAATGGCAGCTTTGCCGTTGAGGTAACCGGCTGCGCGAATGTTTTCGACCGAATCCCGCACGCTTGCGATATCCGATAAGGTGACGGGCGCGCCGTTTCGATACGCGACGATCAGTGGCTCATAGTCCTTCGCTTTGAGCAACTGGTCGTTAGCTAGAATATCCGCGGTCTTTCGTTCGTCGGCGAGTTGTCCTTTGGGGATGTTCGCGTTTTGCTGGCTCAACATCGCGCGCACATCTTCCAGAGTCAGCCCGGTGTTGTTCAATTGGGTTGGATTGATGTCCACTCGGACGCCCGGCAACGCGCCGCCTCCGACATTGACCTGACCAACACCTTCAATTTGAAGCAGTCGCTGTTGCATGATGGTGGATGCCGCGTCGTAAAGCTGGCCGCGGCTGTAGATGTCCGAGGTAAGCGCTACGATGATAATCGGCGCGTCGGCCGGATTAACTTTCCGATAAGTCGGGTTTTGCGGGAGGTTCGAGGGAAGATTTGCGCGTGCCGCGTTGATCGCCGCCTGCACATCGCGCGCCGCGCCGTCGATGTTGCGATTCAAATCGAACTGGAGCGTAATCGATGTCGAACCTAGATAACTTGCCGATGTCATCTCACTAAGACTGGCGATATGCGCGAACTGACGCTCCAGCGGCGCGGCCACCGCACTTGCCATAATGTCCGGACTGGCGCCCGGCAAGTTTGCCGAGACGTTAATGGTCGGGAAGTCTACCTGCGGTAACGGTGCCGTCGGCAGTTGTAAGAAAGCTACAAATCCCGCGAGGGCGATCGCTGCGGTCAGCAATGCTGTCGCAATCGGTCGGCGAATGAATGGCGCGGAAATGCCTTCCTCGCCGCTGGTCCGTGCCGGACTGGCACCTGGCGAACGCGGATTCATGCCAGCGCCGCCTCAGGAAGGCCGCCCGTGCTTTGTTCCGCCGCGCGCGAGTGGGAGAACTTCGCGGCCAGTCGATCAAAGAAGAGGTAGATAACTGGCGTTGTATAAAGCGTCAGGACCTGACTAACCAGTAGACCGCCTACTATGGTGATGCCAAGTGGGCGACGTAACTCAGCGCCGACGCCATTACCGAGCGCGAGTGGTAGGCCGCCAAAGAGGGCGGCGAAGGTGGTCATCATGATTGGCCGAAAGCGCAGCAAGCACGCCTGATAGATCGCATCGAGTGGTTTTTTGTGTTCGTGCCGCTCAGCATCCAGCGCGAAGTCGATCATCATGATCGCGTTCTTCTTCACGATGCCGATGAGGAGAATGATTCCGATCAAGGCGACTACGCCGAGATCGCTGCGGCAGACCAGAAGCGCTAGAATCGCCCCAACACCGGCCGACGGCAACGTCGACAATATGGTGATCGGATGGATGTAGCTCTCGTAGAGCACGCCTAGAACGATGTAGACGGTGACGACCGCTGCGAGGATCAACCACAGTTCGTTCTTTAGTGATGCTTGAAATGACGCGGCCGTCCCTTGAAAGGACGCCTGCACACTCAGCGGCATTTCAAGTTCCTTCTGCGCGCGTTCAATTGCTGTCGTCGCCTGGCCGAGTGCCGCTCCGGGAGCCAGATTAAAAGAAATCGTCACGGACGGAAACTGGCCTTGCCGATTGATTGCTAATGGTGCTGTGCCGGATTCGAAATGAGTAAATGCGCTTAACGGCACCGCTCCGCCGCTACTCGATTTCACATAGATCTCATTGAGCTTCGCCGGATCTTTCTGAAAATCCGGCAGCGCTTCTAAGACCAAGTGATACTGGTTCAACTGCGTGAAAAGGGTTGTGACTTGGCGCTGACCGAAGGCATCGTAGAGCACGTTATCAATCGCCAGCGGGGTAATGCCCAACCGCGAGGCTGTCACACGATCGATCACCAGCTTTGCCTGCGACCCGAGCGTTTGTTGATCGGTAGCTACATCGCTCAACTGCGGTAGCGTTCGCAACTTATCGACTAGCTTCTTCGTCCAGGTATTTAACTCATCAGCATTGGCATCTTCCAACGTGTACTGGAACTGCGTCCGGCTGACGCGATCCTCGACCGTCAAATCCTGCACTGATTGCATATAAAGGGTGATCCCTTGCACCTCGTCTAACTGCGGTTGTAAGCGGCGGATCACATCAGAGGCGCTGACCTTGCGTTCATTCAACGGCTTGAGATTGATCAGCATCCGTCCGCTGTTCAGGGTTGTGTTCGTTCCATCTATCCCTATGAATGACGACAAACTTTCCACCGCGGGATCTTTGAGAACGACATCGGCCAACGCCTGCTGCTTCTCGGACATCGCGCTGAAGGAAATGGTTTGCGGCGCCTGGGAGATGGCCTGGATGATTCCGGTGTCCTGGACGGGAAACAATCCTTTCGGCACAATCACGTAGAGGAAAATCGTCAATACCAGCGTGGATGCAGCGACGAGAAGCGTTGCTGTTTGCCGCTTCAGCACCCATTGCAACGTGCGCCCGTAAAAGGCCACAACACGATTGAACAGACGCTCCGAGGCGAGGTAAAGGCGGCTTCTATTCTGCTCGGATTGCCGTTTGAGCAACCGCGAGCACATCATCGGCGTAAGGGTGAGCGAGATTACTGCCGAAAGCAGAATGGTCACACTGAGCGTGACCGCGAACTCGCGGAACAACCGGCCAACAACGTCGCCCATGAAGAGCAAAGGAATCAGCACCGCGATCAATGACACGGTTAACGAGATGATGGTGAAGCCGATCTGCTTCGCTCCTTTAAGCGCGGCGTTGAGCGGCGTTTCGCCTTCTTCAAGATAGCGAAAGATGTTCTCGATCATCACAATGGCGTCATCGACCACGAAGCCGGTAGCAATGGTCAGCGCCATCAACGTCAGATTGTTGAGACTAAATCCGAGTAGATACATCACTCCCAGTGTGCCAACGAGTGACAGCGGCACGGCCACGCTTGGAATGATGGTGGCGCGCAGGTTTCGCAGGAATAAAAAGATCGCCATCACCACAAGCGCAATCGTGAGCATGAGCGAGAACTGCACGTCACGAATCGAACCGCGAATTGTCACGGTGCGGTCGGTCAAAACCGAAACGTCAAGCCCGGACGGCAAGTTGGCCTTCAGCTGTGGCAACAGCTGCTTGATGCGGTCAACCACCTGAATGGTGTTCGCACCCGGCTGCCGCTGAATGTTTACAATGATAGCAGGGGTCTTGTTCATCCACGCCGCCAGCTTCGTGTTCTCAACATCGTCGACCACTCGCGCGACATCGGACAAGATCACGGGTGCGCCATTGTTATAGGCAATAACTAACGACTTGTAGTCCTTGCTCGTTAGTAGCTGGTCATTCGCGTTAATCTGATAAGACTGATGTGGTCCATCGAAGCTTCCTTTTGCCTGGTTGATGCTTGCCTGCATCAACGTCGTCCGAAGATCGTCGAGATTTATTCCATACGATAACAACGTGGTAGGGTTCGTTTGCACACGCACGGCTGGTTTATGTCCGCCGCTAATGCTGACCAGCCCAACACCTGAGAGCTGCGAAATCTTCTGCGCCAGCCGCGTATCGGCCAGGTCTTCGACGCGCGCGAGTGGCAAAGTTTTGGAGCTCACGGCTAGTGTCATTACTGGCGCATCAGCCGGGTTCGATTTGCTGTAGATGGGCGGCGCCGGCAGATCGGTCGGTAAAAATGTTTGCGCTGCGTTAATCGCCGCCTGCACTTCCTGTTCCGCCACGTCAATGTTCAAGTTCAGCGCGAACTGGAGGGTGATAATCGAGCTCCCATCCGAGCTAACCGACGTCATCTGGTTCAATCCCGGCATCTGACCAAACTGCCGCTCGAGCGGCGCCGTAATGGCCGAAGCACTTACGTCGGGACTTGCGCCAGGATAAAAGGTGGCGACCTGAATCGTCGGATAATCCACCTCAGGCAGCGCGGAAATGCCGAGCTGCCTGTATGCAATCGCGCCGGATAAAAGCACGGCAGCCATCAGCAGCGAGGTCGCCACTGGCCGCAAAATGAATAGGCGGGAGGGGTTCACAGCAGTTACTTGTTAGCCGCAGGGGACTTCGCGGTCGATGCACTGGGACGGATCGTTACCTTGGTGCCGTCGCTTAGCCGGTTGAAACTATCCGCTGCGACAATTGAACCCGGCTGCAGACCCTGCACTTCGGAGGTATCGCCATCGGTCGTTCCAACAGTGATGGGTTTCAGCGCGGCGGTTTGATTCGGCTGGACCAGGTAAACGAATGCGCCATTGTCGTTTCGCTGGATGGCGTTGTTAGGCAGGAGGGTAACGCCTTTGTGCGTGTCGACCAGGAGCTGGACGTTCACGAACTGGTTCGGGAAGAGCACAGCATCATCGTTCTTGAAGGTAGCTCGCAGTCGGAGTGTGCCGGTGGTGGTATCGATTTGGCTGTTGAAGGATTCGACCTTTCCGGTGGCGAGCTTCTTCTGGCCCGCGCGATCGTAGGCGTCGACGTCCAGCTGTCGCCCGCTATGTATGGCTTCCATGATTTGCGGGACGGAATCCTCAGAGACGTTAAACTCGACACTGATGGGTTGTAGCTGAGTAATGACTACGAGCGGCGTCGTGCCATTCGCCTGGACAATATTACCCGGATCTACCAGGCGTAGGCCTACTCGACCATCGATCGGCGAGGTAATGTGGGTGTAACTCAAATTTGCCTTCGCCTGGTCCAGGTTACCCTGGTCCAACTTTACTGCGCCTTCAGACTGATGATCAGTCGCGGTTTGCGTGTCGAATTCCTGTTTCGAGATTACGCCCTTGTTTAGTAAGTTGGTATCTCGCTGAAGATTCACTTGGGCGAGCTCAAGCTGTGCTTGATCGCGCGCTAATTGTCCCTCGGCTTGAGTGACCGCCGCCTGGTAAGGAACGGGATCGATCTCCACCAGCGGATCGCCCACATGCACGAGCTGCCCTTCCTGGTATTCGACTTTCGAGATTTGTCCGGCAACGCGTGCCGTAACTGAAACGGTATTGAGCGGCGTGACCGTACCGAGCGCACTGACATATACCCCAATGTCACCCGTGGTCGAAGTCACCGTACTGATCGGCAAAGGAGGAATGCCGCCCGCGCGAGCAGACTGCTTTTTCCCTGAGTTGAGGTGGAGATAAATAGTAACCGCGCCGGCGACGAGAATAGCTGCGATCGCAATCAGTCGTCGGCGATGGTTACGATTCGGGCTCGCGGCCTTAGACAAATCCGCGCCTGTGCCGCCGCGTTGAAGGCCAGTAATCGGCTCCATCATGACCTGGTCACTTTGCCCGTTGACCTTGTTCATATCTTTTCCTTTCCCGGCGCTGCCGTCAGATTTGGTAGCGTGGAAGAGCGAATTAATGCGCTTGGCGAATTGGCAAGCATACGCCGTTGCGATGTGAGTGGGCTCGTTTCGGTGGCCTGACTCCTGGGCGTGTCCCGGTTGGATAGAAGAGGGGTTGTCATATGCAAAACATTCGTTATTGACTCCTTAAACGGCCATTGTGCATGCGATAGATTTCGTGACCACGCTTAATACACAACGGTTACTCCCTCTTTCGGGAGAGAAACAATCGCGCTAAGTTTACATCCGGTAAGCAACCCTGCGGCTGTGTCGCTAAAACCTAACGTCGAGAACAATCTGAGATTACGCCGTGTATTTTACGCTTTCCCAGCGTTGGCATTTTAGGTTGCGTCGCTAACGCGGTTCGCTCCGCTTGTGCGGAGGAACACGAGCGCGGCCGCAACTTCGTCCTGCTGCATCCACGGATATGCCCGGCGACACGGCCCCTCTGCAGGCCGCAGATTGGTTGGTTACCCTAACGTGTTACAGCTCGCTCTCCCTTTCGAGTCAGAAGTAAATATAGCGGACGCGCAGTGGCAGCGACGCCGCCGTTACACAAAGTGTTAGGCATACAAAAACTACAACACTAGTTCGAACATCGACATGAAAACAAAACGACTTGGTAATTCTGACTTGTTTATTACACCTATGGGCTTCGGTGCCTGGGCCATCGGCGGCGCAGGCTGGGAGTTTGGCTGGGGGGATCAGGACGACAAGGCTTCCATCGCTGCAATACACCGCGCACTGGAGCTTGGCATTAACTGGATCGATACCGCGGCCGTTTATGGCATGGGTCACTCCGAGGAGGTTGTTGCGGCTGCACTGAAAAGCTGGCGCGGACCTCGCCCCTATGTATTCACCAAATGCGGTCTTCGCTGGGATGAACAGGGCTATGTTCACCGCAGTTTACAAGCGGATTCAATTCGCCGCGAGTGCGAGGCCAGTCTGCGCCGGCTCAAGGTAGAGACAATCGATCTGTACCAGATCCATTGGCCAAACGAAGACCTAGAAGAAGGATGGAGCGAGATGGCTCGACTGCAGAAGGAAGGCAAGGTTCGCTGGATCGGAGTTTCGAACTTTGATGCTAACCAACTCCGCCGAGCTGAGAAGATTGCTCCAGTTACCTCGCTGCAGCCGCCGTACTCTTTGATCCGACGCGAGATCGAACCGGAGATTTTACCTTATTGTCGATCGAATGGAGTTGGCGTGATCGTCTATTCGCCGATGGCATCGGGTCTACTCACGGGTGCGATGACGCGCGAGCGTGCGGCAAAGCTCCCCGACAGCGATTGGCGGAGCCGCGACATCGAGTTTGTTGAACCAAAGCTGTCGAAGAATCTCGCGCTGGTAGAACGCTTGCGAGAGGTGGGTGAGGAATATAGTCGTCCGCCCGGTCAGGTAGCGATTGCGTGGATTCTGCGAAATCCTGCCGTGACCGCTGCAATCGTTGGCGCCCGCAACGCAGAGCAGGTCGAAAAGAATGTCGGCGCAGTCGAGCTTCAACTCACGGACGAAGATGTGGAAGAGATCGAAGGCGTTAACGCGCATGAACCCGCACTAATAACGGCAGCCTGAATACGAAATGAAAATAGGATTTATTGGCTTAGGAATAATGGGCGGCCGGATGGCAGCCAATCTGCAAAAACACGGCTATGACCTGATTGTCTTCAATCGCACACGCGCCAAGGCCAGACCATTGCGCGAGCAAGGTGCAACGGTAGCCGAGTCGGCGGCGCAAGTGGCTTCACAAGTAGATGTGCTATTTACGATGCTGTCTCAGCCTGAGGCAGTCGAGCAAACTGCTTTAGGTGCGGACGGCTTTTTGAATCATCTCCGGCCAAATTCAATATGGATCGATTGCAGCACAGTTAATCCGTCATTCTCAAAAAGAATGGCAGCTGAAGCCACGCGTCGAAAAGTCCGCTTTCTCGACGCACCGGTATCCGGCTCTGCACCCCTGGCGGCCGACGGAAAACTTACTTTCTGGATAGGAGCGGAAGGTGCAGACCTGGAGGAGGTTCGTTCGCTCTTATTATATATGGGTAATCGGATTGCCCATCTCGGCCCGCACGGTTCGGGTTCGGCGATGAAGTTAGTTGTCAATTTGTTGCTCGGGGCGGGTATGGCCGCGTTCGCTGAAGCAACGGTTTTGGCAGAGGGGATGGGGTTGCCAGTAAGGGTTGTCTTTGACTCCCTTGCTGGCATGCCCCAGATCGCGCCATTCGTCTTGTCGAAGCGCAACAAGATCGAGAACGACGATTATCGACCTGAGTTCCAACTCTCGTCGATGCAGAAGGACCTGCATTTAGCCTCCGTCACTGCATATGAGACCGGAGTCGCACTGCCGCTAACAGATTCGGCCAAGGAACTGTATCGCCTTGCCATGCGAAACGGGCACGCCGGGGAGGACTTCTCCGCAATTTATGGGTACCTCGCGAGCAATGGTAACTCTGCGACAAGTCAACGACCTTCAAACATTACGATGTCACCGAAACCGTCTCCGTTACAGGATGAAAACAACAGCCGGGAACCGAAAGTCCCGCAACAGGCGGCTTAACACCAGCGCTTAAATGGCCCCGGCGATATCGTTCGACGAAGACCAGAATACGAAGCCTGATGCCAATGTTTCGCAGGGACACGTGTCTGGCGGCATTCGGAAATCTGCCTTGTATATTGATGGTCATCCAGCTTAAGGATGCTTGCAGAAGTGAAACAGCCTGGTCGCTTCCATTGAGGTGTGGCTAAAAATTTCAAAGACTTATCGGAACCGGAAATCCTTGCCCTCGCTATTTCTAACGAAGAAACAGACGGCCGGATCTATGCTGACTTCGCAGCACGTTTAAAGGATAATTATCCGGCGACCGCCCAGGTCTTCGAAGAGATGGAGGCCGAGGAGGATAATCACCGGCGCCAACTAATCGATGAATTCCGCCGTCGTTTTGGGGAACACATTCCGCTCATTCGCCGCGAAGAGGTGAAGGGGTTCATCACTCGGAAACCAGTCTGGTTGATCCAGACTCTCGGGATCGAGACGGTGCGCCGCTACGCGGAATCGATGGAACTGGAAACGCAGCGTTTTTACGAACGAGCGGCAGCCAGAATTAGCGATACATCAACGCGAAAGCTCCTGGGCGATCTTGCGGAAGCGGAGCGGCACCACGTCGAAATTGCGGACGCGCTGGAAAAACAGCACCTCACGCGCGAAGCCAAGGCCGACGAAGACAGAGCACAGCGACGTTTGTTCGTCCTGCAAATCGTGCAGCCCGGCCTTAGCGGCTTGATGGACGGCTCCGTTTCGACTCTCGCGCCCGTGTTTGCCGCCGCGTTCGCGACACGAAGTAGCCATGATGCGCTCCTTGTCGGGTTGGCCGCGAGTGTTGGTGCCGGAATTTCGATGGGCTTTGCCGAAGCTCTGTCTGACGATGGAAGCCTGACCGGACGCGGTAAACCTCTGCTACGCGGAATTGTTTGCGGATTGATGACAACCGCGGGCGGGATCGGTCACTCACTTCCCTACTTGATTCAAAACTTTCGAACGGCCACGGCGCTCGCGGTGTTTGTCGTGGCGATCGAACTCCTGGTCATTAGCTGGATTCGCAATCATTACATGGACACACCGTTCCTCCGCGCGGCGCTCCAAGTCATTGTCGGTGGCGTTTGCGTCTTTCTTGTAGGGATTCTGATAGGCAGTGCCTAACGAGACGCATTACGTCCGTTATCGACCATATCCCGAAAGAGGGAGTGCGGACCAACTCTGAGGTCGCATCGAGAAATCTGCCAGACGTGTCGTAGCAGGCTTCCGAGGCGCAACCGAAAGTTTCGGCATGCAGGTGGAACTCTCGCAGTCAACGACAACGTGGCCACGGCAAATTCGTTCATATGCCGAGTTACAGGAACAGTTGCACCACGATTTGCGAGCTCAGCATCCCGAATGGATCGACGCCAACGGCAACAGTCCAATGGTGGACTGGTATGATCAACGCCTGGCTGAGCTCATTGCACTTTTCCAATCTGTTAATAAGCAGCCGATGAAGGGGCTAGCAACGCCAGTAATGCATATAGCGCTTGCAGCTTAATTGCCATTACTGATAGGAAGCGTACGAAGCCATAACTATGAAACGCGTGGCCGATTTGCTTGTTGATACTCTTGTAGCGGCGGGAGTAGAGCGGATCTACGGGTTAGCTGGTGACTCACTAAACGGCATCACAGATTCAATCCGCCCCCGGGATAATATTAAGTGGGTTCCGGTGCGGCATGAAGAAACTGCCGCCTTCGCCGCGGGGGCGGAAGCGCATTTGACCGGTCGTCTGGCCGTGTGCGCGGGTAGCTGTGGGCCAGGTAACCTGCATCTCATCAATGGACTTTATGATGCCCATCGCAGCCGTGTTCCGGTTCTGGCCATCGCGGCGCAAATTCCCAGCGGGGAAATCGGCAGCACGTATTTTCAGGAGACTCATCCCGAACATCTCTTTGCGCAGTGCAGTCATTATTGTGAACTAATCTCACAGCCGGAGCAGATGCCGCGCGTTCTGGAGATTGCCATGCAAACGGCGATTGCTCGCCGTGGTGTTTCCGTGATTGCGATACCGGGAGATATCGCGTTGAAGGATGCCGTCACAACCGAACCCCGGTTGCATTTTCCGCCGCCCAAACCAAAAGTTTGTCCGGCTGATGATGAAATCGAAAAGCTGGCGAAGATTTTAAATCAGTCCGATAAGATTACGATCCTCGCCGGGGCCGGTTGTGCCGGAGCGCACGCCGAGTTGGTCTCACTTGCCGGCAAGTTGAACGCGCCAATCGTCCACGCCATGCGTGGGAAGGAATTCGTCGAGTACGATAACCCGTTCGATGTCGGCATGACGGGGTTACTTGGATTTTCCTCCGGTTACTTCGCCATGATGCATTGCGATACTTTGCTGATGATCGGGACGGACTTCCCTTATCAGCAATTCTTTCCTAAGGACGCCACAATTATCCAGATCGATCTTCGCGGAGAACAACTGGGACGGCGCACAAAGCTAGACTACGGCCTGGTCGGGGATACGAGGGCCACGCTGCAAGCGCTCTTACCAAAGCTGAAGCAGAACAGTGAGGACAAGCATCTGCGGAAAAGTGTCGAACATTATGGCAAGGCCCGGAAAGCATTAGATGATCTGGCGACGCAGGGAAAGGCGGAGCGCGGCAGCCATCCGCAATATGTCGCCTGGGAGATCAACGAGCTGGCAAACGAGAACGCCATTTTTACCTGCGACGTCGGAACTCCGACTATCTGGGCGTCGCGCTATTTAAGGATGAATGGCAAGCGCCGTTTGCTTGGATCCTTCGCGCACGGCTCCATGGCGAATGCTTTACCGCAGGCAATCGGCGCTCAGCTTACCGCGCCGGATCGACAAATTGTCGCGATGTCCGGGGACGGAGGCATCTCGATGTTGCTTGGCGATCTGCTGACGCTCCATCAATTGAACCTGCCGGTAAAAATCGTTGTGTTTCGGAACGATTCTCTCGACTTCGTTGAACTGGAAATGAAGGCCGGCGGCTTTCTCGATTTCGCGGTCGAACTAAAAAATCCGGATTTTGCCGCGCTAGCCGAATCGGCCGGGATCTTGGGTTTGAAAGCGGAAGCTGCGCAGGACGTGCGGCCGATGCTACAGAAAGCATTCAAGCACGACGGTCCGGCGTTGGTCGAAGCGCTCGTCCATCGTCAGGAACTTTCGATGCCGCCAACAATTACCATCGAACAAGCCACCGGCTTCGGAATGTTCATGCTTAAAGCGGTGATCAGCGGTCGCGGCGATGAGCTGGTCGACCTCGCCAAGGTAAATCTCTTCCGCTAGCAGCTGTAGGATATCCGCAGCGGCGGACGCCGTCTCGCAACGGCGGCTTTAGACTGCGAGATTCTTTCAACCTGCGGCCGGCTGGTAGGGCGAAATAGCGGTGATCTTTGTTCCGACACCAGGTTCGCTTGAGATTTTAAGTGTGGCCCCAATCTGTTCGGCGCGTTCCTTCATTCCGAGTAACCCAATGCCTCCATCATTTACACGATCGACCACAAATCCTTTACCGTTATCATAAAGCTCAAGGCGCACCGCATTAGAGTCGAAAGCAAGCCGCGCCTGAAACTCGGTCGGGTGCGCGTGTTTCAACGCGTTACTTAAGGCTTCCTGCCCGATCCGGAGGAGACACTCTTCTACGTTCGCGGCCAAATGACGCGGCTCCCCGTCCAGATGGAAATCGGTGCGTAATGAAGTACCTGCGGTCGTATTTTGGATGACGTTTCTGAGTGCGTCTGCGAATCCCGCCTTGTCCAGTGCCTGCGGACGAAGCGCATGCACTGAGCGGCGCGCTTCGCCCAGGCTTTCGCGCGCAATGTCACGGGCGCGGCGAACGTGCCGCACCGCCTGCTCTGGGTCTTCCTCCAGTAAAGCTTCCTCAGCAGCTTCCATCTGAACAATCACGCCGGTGAATCCTTGCGCGAGAGTGTCATGAATATCGCGCGCCATGCGGGTGCGCTCCTTTAGAATCGCGCCCTGCCGCCGCTGTTCGCTGAGGTCTTGCCCATGCGTTGCAAACATGACGTGGTGAGCGAGAGCCTGCGCCAATTCGATTTCTTCCGCGCGATACATTCCGCGCTCAGCGTGCTGAATCGCAATAAAACCGCGCACCTCTCCGAGGACAAACATTGGAATGACGAGGAACCTTTTGCATCCTTGATTCGTTAGGTAATCACGGTGGTCGGGAGCCAGGCGCGCATCGTGTTCGACATCCTCACAAACGACAGGGGCCTTCGTAAACAGCATTTCCTGGATAAGGCGGCTGTTATGCCAGGATTTAGGGTCCCGCACGAAGGGGTGGTTTGCCTCTAGCCCGATCTGTTGCTCCCCTGCGATAGCGATGCGCAAGTGCAGCGAATCGTCCTCCTGAGAGCGCAGCCATAGCCGGACTTGCTGTGCATGGAGGTGATGGCCAATGGTCCGAAGCATCTCCCCAATGAACGTCGCGGGCGCTGCTTCCGTGGCCAGGACATCAACGCTATGGAGCAGCATGTCGACATGACTTTGCGCCATCTGAGCTGCGGTTTGCGCAGCTTGTTCAGCGCGGCGGCGTTCGGCTACTTCTCTTTGCAAGTCGGCGGTCCGCTCGTTCACTTTGATTTCCAATTGATCGCGAGCTTGTCGCACCGATTGCTCGCTTCGCTTGCGCGCTTGGACCAGATAAATTGCGACTGTGGCCATGAAAACGAACTCGGCCAGCCGCGGAAGATCGTGAACGTCAGGTGTGAAGCCGCGCCCCGGCAGACGAAGCAGGAAGTGAATGGCCGCGGTGCTCGCGATGGTTGTGAGAATAGCCGGGCCGATGCCTCCGTACCAGCAACTGATGAAGACAGCTGCAAATAAAAGCGGCGTCGTGTAAAGGTGCGCCCGAAACGGATAACTAATCGCCACCGCGGCCCCAGCCAGTACGACAGCGACGCCGTAGCGAGAGATTACGGCCACCCCGCCGGATGGTGGCGACGAATTCATGGCTTAGTGGTCAGAGTTGAATCAAACCGCGGCGGTTGGCGGTTGCGACAGCTTCCGTGCGGCTAACGACATCCAGCTTGCTGAAGATGCTTTTGACGTGAGTCTTTACGGTGCCTTCGCTGATGAAAAGTTCGGCACCGATCTCTTTATTGCTCTTGCCGGCGGACATCCTTTGCAGGACTTCGATTTCTCGAGCGCTCAATGCTTCGCCGCTGACGCGATCGGCCAGCTTGGCTGCGAGCATAGGCGGTATGCAGGTTTCGCCACTGTGCACCGTCCGAATGCAATCCATTAACGCTTCGCGCGCGGTATCTTTTAGCAGGTAACCTTTAGCACCGGCCCTGATCGCCCGGTAGATGTCTTCATCGCCATCAAAGGTGGTGAGCACCACGATGCGCGCGGTCTCGTCCAATTCGCGGATCTCTTTGATTGCGCCTACGCCATCCAGCTCCGGCATTCGCAAATCGAGCAGTGTGATGTCGGGGCGATGTTCCTTCCAAAGATCGACAGCCTCCCTGCCATTGCTCGCTTCGGCGACGACCTTCATGTCTGGCTTGCGTTTGACTAACGAGACTAACCCTTCGCGCACAACGCTATGGTCGTCGGCAATCAAGATGTGAATGCGTTCTTTCTTCGCGGTCATGGTCGTTTTCTTCCTATCGTTTCCGGATTTCAAGCGGTGGCTATCGAATGCCTGATTTCGCCTCTAATCATATGACCGCTGGCCGGCCTTGTCAGTCCTGTTTTATATCCCTCAAACGAGAGATGTTCAGCCCTCTCGACGGTCGGACGAGCAAATCTCGCTACTGCTCCGTCGAGCGCCGTCGCGGTGCGCGTATGCTGAGTTGATGAAAGATCCAGTGGTTAACCAGAATAAGCAAAGGAGCTCCCGGATGCGACGGTGCTTGTTGCGGCAAGCCACTGCCCATAATCCATGGCTCGTCTTCAATCTGGAGCCGTTCGATTTAGCTGGCAGCTGGAATCAGCTGCCGATGAGGCAGTAAGCGCAACAGTTCAACAGATGATCATAACAGAGCAGAAGCAATCGCAAACCGATGCGGTAGGGCAAGGTCGAATGCCGGTCTTGGTCGACATGAATGCCGACTGCCGATCCATCATCGTGAACGCTCCGGTCGCGGAAGTTTATCGCCGCTGTTTGGAATTTGAAAAGCTTCCGGAGTTCATCCCTTCGATCAGGAAAATCGAGAAAACCAGTCCGACCAGCTTCTCGTGCTTGTGGGCGACAAAGGACGCCGCGCTCACCACTAACGTTAAAATTATCATGCGTGTGCCTGAACGGCGGATCGCCTGGCAGGCCGTCTCCGACGACTTTCGCGTCGGCGTGCTGTTTCTCGATTCGCTCGTTGGCGGAATCACCAAGGTGACAATAAAGGTCCGCTCCATCGTCGAACCGGTAATGCTGACAGCGCTCGGTCTCCATCTTCGCAACTTCAAACGATTCATCGAACGTGGCACGAGATGAACATGCTCGCCGCCGCTCGCGTTACTTCATTCGCCGGTCCGCCACCTTGGCGAGAAACATTCAGATTTTAGATTTGGGATTGATTCCAGCACGTCGGACCGTGCTTTTCCGTTCTGACGCTGGAAGCGAATTCACCAAAGCAGTCGGCCGCCTTCTCGTGCGGCCCTGTTCAGATTGCGCCGAAGGATCGCCTGCCTCGGCGTTTCAACCGGTCGCATCGCCGCCATCATGAAAAGCAGTCGCAAGCTTTTCGGTGCTTCGCCGCTGAAATCCGCCGCATCCGAAATTAGTCACTCCGCTCGAGGGCCAAAGCGACACCTTGGCCAACACCCACGCATAGACTGACCAAGGCACGGGACTGTTGCTGCCTGCGCAAAGCATAGGCGGCAGTCATCACTAAACGCGCACCACTGGCGCCAAGCGGATGCCCGAGCGCGATCGCGCCGCCGTTGCCGTTGACATGCTCAGCATCGTCGGCCAGCCCCAGACTGCGCGTACACGCCAGCACCTGCGCGGCGAAAGCTTCATTGATTTCGATGTGGTCGAAGTCGTTAAGACGCATGCCGATCTTGGCTAACAATTTGTGGATCGCTGGCACCGGCCCAATGCCCATGATCCGCGGAGGAACTCCGGCCGCGGCGATGCTGATGACGCGGGCCAGGGGCTGCAAACCATGTTTGTCCAGCGCGGTCGCCGACGCCAGTAGCAGGGCGCAGGCACCATCGTTTAAACCGGAGGCATTGCCCGCGGTAATGGTGCTGTCCGTCCCCAACAGCGGCTTAAGTTTCGCGAGTTGCTCAAGCGTGACGCTAGGACGCGGATGTTCGTCTTCATTTACGGTGATGTTTTCCTTATTTGCTTGCACTGCAGTTATCTCCTCAGCCAGCCAGCCTTGCGCCTGTGCGTGCGCAGTGCGCTGTTGACTGCGCCAAGCATAGGCGTCTTGACAGGCGCGGGCGATGCCGTGCTCACGGGCAAGATTGTCCGCCGTCTGCATCATTGAATCGACCCCATAGCGCGCTTGCATCACCGGGTTAATGCAACGCCATCCGAGAGTACTGTCCTCCAGTTTTTGCTCGCGACCGAAGGCAGTTTCAGCCTTGGCTATGACGAACGGCGCCCGCGACATGCTTTCGACGCCCCCGGCAATCACCAGCTGCGCATCGCCGCCAGCGATTGCGCGAGCCGCCTGACCAACTGCTTCCAGGCCGGAAGCGCACAGTCGATTCACCGTCACCGCCGGCACTGTTTCCGGCAGACCGGACAGCAGCGCGGCCATGCGGGCAACATTGCGGTTGTCTTCACCAGCTTGATTGGCGCAACCGAGGACAACTTCATCGACAGCACCCCAGTCCATTCCAGGATAACGTGCCATCAATGACGTCAGGGGCGCCGCGGCCAGATCGTCGCAGCGCAACCCTGCCAGCCGCCCGCCATAGCGACCGAACGGTGTTCGAGTTGCTGCCGCAATAAAAACATCAGCCATATGCGCTCCGGGAAACCATCAGCGGCCGCCAACCATCGCGTGCCACCGTCCGTTCAATCGCCTGACGCGCGCGATGCAAAGCGGGCAACATTTTTTTCAGCGCCATCGCTTTCACGTCGTCGCTGTAACGCATGCTGACGTTCAGACCGCACACGACCATGCCCATACCGGAACGGACTGGCACAGCGATGGAGCAAAGTCCCAGCTCCAGTTCTTGCGAGACGAAGGCGTAGCCTTGGCGCCGCACCTTCAAGATTTCCGCTTGCAGGGCGCGGGCCTTGTAGATGGTGTGCGCGGTAATCGGGCGAAACGTATTTTCGCGCAACCAGGCGGAGAGTTCGCTGTCCGATTTGTCCGCCAAGAGGACACGACCCATTGAGGCGGCGAATGCTGGCAACCGCGCGCCGACCCCGAGCGCGACACTCATGAGGCGACGAACCGCAACGCGAGCTACATAAACGATCTCGCTCCCATCCAGCACCGCCATCGAGCACGACTCGCCCACTCGCTGCGACAACTGTTCCAACGCCTCATGCGCCAACTCAGTCAGGTCCAGCGAAGAAAGATAGCTGTAGCCCAGTTCGAGTATCCGCGGTGTCAGAAAAAAGTGCCGGCCTTGCGCGGCTACATAGCCGAGGTGTTGGAGGGTTAACAAGCTGCGCCGGGCCACCGCGCGCGACAAGCCGATGTGCGCGGCAATTTCGGACAGGGTGCAACGGGGTCGGTCGCGGTTGAACGCTCGCAAAACCTGCAAGCCGCGGTCGAGCGATTGAATGTAATCAGGGCTATCGGTGAAGAACGAGCGAGGCGCCATGGAAGAAGGCTTCAATGATGGTTGACAGCGGGAGTTTAATGGGATTTTATGTCGTGCGCAATGCGAATTAATGTTCGATTATCGAACGCGATGGCAACCGTTACGAGAAGGCCTCTCCCGTGATCAGCGAGCGCGATAGCGTCTTGCACGGCTGGTGTGTGCCGGCGCAATGGCAGGCCCCGACCATTGTCGGCGGACGGGGCGCCCATTTCTGGGACGCCGACGGCCATGATTATCTCGATATGAGCAGTCTATCCGAATGCAGCAACCTGGGGCATCAGCATCCCAAGGTGGTTAAAGCGATTCGTGAGCAGGCTGAGCGTTTATGTTTTGTTACCTCCGCTTGGGGGACGCAACCCCGTGCCGAACTCGCCGAAGCCTTGCTCGAGAAGGCTCGTTTCAAGAATGGTTGTGTATTTTTTACCGTGGCCGGCGCCGACGCGAACGAGCACGCGGTCAAGTTCGCGCGGCAAGCGCGTGGACTCCCGCATGGCTGGGTCATCACGCGCGATCGTTCCTATCACGGCGCCAGCTATGCCTGCATGGCATTCTCCGGAGATACGCGGACGCGTCATCAGGTTGATCCGGAGCGTTACGGCGTTACGCAAGTGGCGTCGCCCTATGCGTACCGGTGTCCGTTTGGCAGCAATAGTGAAATCGAGTGTGGCCAGCGCGCCGTCGCGTCCATTGCTGATGAAATCGACCGCAAAGGTGCGGAGTCGGTGGCCGCGGTCCTGATGGAGCCCAATGCGGGCACCAATGGGATCGTAGCTCCGGAAAATTACTGGCCGGGTTTACGTGAGCTTACTCGTTCTCGCGACGTATTCCTGATTGCCGATGAAGTTATGAGCGGCTTTGGTCGCTGTGGCGAATGGTTTGCGTGGCAACGATACGGTGACGCCGGCAAACCCGATCTGATGACACTCGCAAAAGGGCTGACCGGCGCACATTTGCCGCTCGGCGCCGTGGTGGTGAACGAAAATGTCGCCCGGCATTTAGAAACACAGATGCTGTTCACCGGCCTGACTTACTTTGGTCATCCTCTCGGTTGCGCGGCGGGACTGGCGGCAATTCGCGCTTATGAAGATGAAAAATTGATCCAGCGCTCGCGGCGTTTGGGTAGTGAGATGTTGCGCGAATTAAAGCGCCTCCAGCAAAAACATCGTGTGATCGGCGACGTGCGCGGTGGCCACGGTTTGTTCGCTATCGTTGAACTGGTCAGTGACCCAATCAGCCGCACACCGTTGGCACCCTGGCCGGAAACGCCTCCGCAACTGACAGCCCTTGTCCAGAAAGCGCGCGCTCTCGGTGTATCTTTTGCTGTACGCGGAAACCTGATAATCCTGGCACCGCCTCTGGTGATTGAAGAACGTGAACTGAGCGACGCCTTGGCCTTGCTCGATCGCCTGTTGAGTGAAATGGAGTCTGCATGAATTTCAAACTGACCTACGCAACCATGTTCAATCCGCCGGCGGAGATGCACACGCGTTTTGACGCTGCGCTCGCTGAACTCAATCGCTCGTTAGGCGCGACCCATCCTCTCTATATTAATGGTGAGGACCGTGTCACCGCGAAGCACGATACTCGACGCAGCCCGATCGATCAGCGGCGCATCCTCGGTCATTTCTCGCTCGCCACTGTCGATGATGTGAACGACGCCATGGCCGCGGCCCAAGCCGCCTTTCCAGGATGGCGCGCAACGCCCATGGAAGAGCGTGTGCGTCTGCTGAAGCGCGTCGCCGCGCTGATCGAAGAACGCGTTTACGATATCGCCGCAGCGGTGTCGTTGGAAGTTGGAAAGAATCGGATGGAAGGGCTGGGAGAAGTGCAGGAGACAGCGGACTTTTTCAATCTTTACGCGGATGATTATGCCGGACAAAACGGATTCGATCATCCTTTGCCCGATGATCCGCTTCCGGATTTCCGTTCGCACAATCGCAGCGTGATGAAGCCTTACGGTGTCTGGGTGGTCATCGCACCGTATAACTTTCCGTTCGCACTTGCCGGCGGGCCGGTGGCTGCCGCTTTAATTACAGGAAACACAGTCGTGTTGAAAACTGCGACCGATACGCCGTGGTCGGGACGTTTGCTCGCAGATTGTATACGTGATGCCGGCCTTCCGCGGGGAGTCTTCAATTATCTCAACGGTGGCGGCAGCGTAGTTGGTGAGGCTTTGCTAAACCATCCCAATACCGCCGGAATCACCTTCACCGGATCGGTTGACGTTGGAATGCATATCTATCGCACCATGGCCAGTGGCGGGTATCCGCGGCCGTGCATCGCCGAAATGGGCGGCAAGAACGCTTGCATTGTGACGGCGAATGCAGATCTCGATCGCGCGGCCGACGGGATTGTGCGTTCCGCGTTTGGATTGAGCGGACAAAAGTGCTCGGCGGTGTCGCGAATCTACGTTGATGACAAAGTCGCGGATCCGTTGATCAAAAGGCTCCAGGAAAAAATCGCTGCGATTACGATTGGCGATCCCTCGCTGCAGAAAAACTGGCTCGGGCCGGTGACCACGTCGAGCGCGCTGAAAAACTACGAGCGTTACAGTAAAGAACTTACCGAAAACGGCGCGCGCATTTTGTCCGGTGGCAAACGTTTGGCCGAAGGCGAACTGACGCACGGCTATTTTGTCGCGCCGACGCTGGCTGAAGCGCCGGCCACGCATCCGCTGTTCAAAGAGGAAATGTTCGTCCCGATCACGATGGTTTGTCGCGTACGCGACCGCGCTGAAGCGATCCGGCTGGCCAACGATTCACGTTTCGGACTAACCGCCGGTCTCTACGGCAACGATGACGATGCAGCCTACTTTTTCGACAACATTGAGGCCGGAGTCACCTACGTGAATCGTCCCCAAGGTGCCACCACTGGTGCGTGGCCGGGCTATCAACCGTTCGGTGGCTGGAAAGGGTCGGGTTCGTCGGGCAAAGGGATCGCCTCGTTTTATTATCTGGCGCAATACCTGCGCGAACAATCGCAGACGAAAGTGGAATAGGCGATGCAGCTCGGCAGCTTACAAGAAATCATCGATCAATATATCCATGATGGTCAGAGCGTGGCGCTAGAGGGTTTTACCCATCTGATTCCGTTCGCAGCCGGGCACGAAATTCTGCGCCAGAAAAAACGCGATCTGCATCTGATCCGGATGACGCCGGACTTGATTTACGATCAATTGATTGGTGTTGGTTGTGCCCGTGCACTGACGTTTTCCTGGGGTGGCAATCCCGGCGTCGGCTCGCTGCATCGGCTGCGCGATGCGGTCGAAAATGATTGGCCGCGACCGCTGGAGATTCACGAACATTCGCACGCGGGAATGGCGGCGGCTTACATCGCAGGCGCGGCTCGGATGCCATTTGGAATGTTACGCGGCTACGTCGGAACCGATCTTCCCGGCGTTAACTCGGAAGTGCGCGAAGTACGCTGCCCTTACACAAACGAGAAGATCGCGACCGTGCCCGCGATTAATCCTGACGTCACCGTCTTACATGCGCAAGCCGCCGATCGACAGGGCAACGTTTTTATTCGCGGCATCGTTGGCGCACAGAAAGAATCGGCGTTGGCCGCGACGACGCTGATCGTCACAGTTGAAGAAGTCGTCGAGTCGTTGGACGCGCCGATGAATGCAATTGTTTTGCCTCACTGGGTGGTGACAGCGATTGCCGAAGTGCCAACCGGTGCTTATCCGTCCTACGCGCTCGGCTACTACGCGCGAGACAACGCGTTTTATCTGGCTTGGGATGAAATCGCTCGCGACCGCGAACGGTTTTCTGAGTGGATCGATCGTCACGTGATCAGTAGCCGAGACCACGCAGAATTTCTCGACAGCTTGGCGGAGGCCGCATGAACGTCGATTCCTCTTCTCTAAATAAATATACGCCCGACGAAATGATGACGATCGCGGCCGCGCGTTTGATTTGGCCTGGCTGCGTTTGTTTCGTTGGCATCGGTGTTCCTTCCGCGGCAGCGAATCTCGCACGTCTAACTCACGCGCCGGACATCGTACTCATCTACGAATCTGGCGCCATCGGCACGCAGCCGAGGGTATTGCCGTTATCGATTGGCGATGGCGAGTTGGCCGAAACGGCAGACGCCGTGGTGTCCTTGCCGGAAATTTTTTCCTACTGGCTGCAGGCTGGTCGCATCGATGTCGGGTTTCTTGGCGCGGCGCAGATCGATCGCTTTGGGAATCTCAATACCACTGTCATTGGCGGCTACGGAAAGCCAAAGACGAGGATGCCGGGTGCTGGTGGTGCGCCGGAAATTGCCCACCACGCCAAACAAATTTTTGTCGTGCTGAAACAATCACCGCGCAGCTTTGTCGCGCAGTTGGATTTTTGCACGAGCGCAGGCTTTTTAAATGGAAATGGCGAGCGAGCGCGGCGTGGTATCCCCGGTGCGGGACCGCAAGGAGTGATCACTGATTTGGGTGTGCTCAAGCCAGCGGCCGGGTCGCAGGAGCTCACGCTAGTGGCCCGCTATGAGAACGTCAGTCTGGACAAGGTCCGTGCGGCAACAGGCTGGCCACTGGCGGTTGCCGATACGATCGACGTTGTTG
>Ga0137403_10001626_pt1 | contig 28128 bp, 30 predicted proteins | sample CZOMad2_1_16fung_FD_122057 | JGI IMG/M metagenome (GOLD analysis project Ga0137403, IMG submission 122057) | Vadose zone soil fungal communities from Angelo Coast Range Reserve, California, USA - CZOMad2_1_16fungal (Hybrid Assembly) | ecosystem: Environmental > Terrestrial > Soil > Vadose zone... | reverse complement strand
CTGATCTCCAGGAGCGAGTGACTGTGGTCGAGGTCGATGCCAGGCCGCGTTCCCGTGCCTGGCATGGTGATCATGCGTACGCGTCCGCGATGCTCCACGTGCTCGCGGCGCATGAGGGATGCTCGCAGGGCGTCCTCGATGAGTGGGGCCAAGGTCACCCCCAAGGTGGTCGCCTGTGCCTTCGCCTGTACGAGAAGCTGCTCGTCGACGTGAATGGTCGTGCGCATTGTCTATTTCCTTAGTGACCGGTTCACACTCCCAATAAGCGAGAGCATACGATGCATCAAGATGTCTAGCTTATTAGGGGTCTGACCCGAATGGCATTAAGTTAGTGCGTCTCTACGTTATTAACCAATGACTTGCGAAGCTCTATCCGGGTGTTTTGCATCAGCGGATATTGCTTAGGCCGCCGTTTGCGCACCCGCGGTTCATCGCGATAGGGACGAGGGAGATTGACCACCAGGGTGATCAGGAGCTCGTTGTCTCGTGCGGCGGCGAGCCAGCGTAGTGCATCGATGAAGCTGATCCGGTCGATGGCGACGTGTTGACGCTGGGCAGCTTGTCCCATGACCAGGCGCACCAGATTGTAAATCAGAGCGAAAACCATCAGTTCTTTGAGCACACCGTCGACCGTCTTGCATTTGAGCACGTCGAGGCCCATGGTGGTTTTCAAATGGGCATCATTCGTTTCAATGCTCCACCTGGCACAGTAGAGCTGTGACAAGGCTTCAACACTGTAGAGTGCCGCGTCAACCAGCGTGGTGACCAGGGTGATGGCCTGGACCCGAAAGCCTTGGCGTTGGACCCGGTAGCGTACCTCTCGGACCTTCAGGCCATCAGGAAGCTGAGCAAACGGCGCATCGTCCATCCAGTCGGGACAGGCCATGGGTTTGAGCCACTCGACGAGTTGATCGCACACCCCAAGTCTTGCTAACCAACGCGAGCGTGGTTTCCCTTGTTGCCCCTTGCGCCCGCCTTGAGCGGGGCTGACATGGGGACGAGCCGGTGTGAAGTCGACAAGGTGTTTTTGATGCACCCGAAAGACGGCATGCACGCCACCCTGCGCAAGTAGGGCGATATGGACATAGGAACAGAACCCGCGGTCGCATACCAGCACGTCGGAGGCATGCCATGCCGGATGCAGTGCAACGACTTGGGACATATCGTGGGTGCGCAGGGGAGCGGCCAACACGCGGAGCACCATGCCGGTGCCGGCAGGAAACAACGTCATCAGGGGGGCAACGGGAAAGCCGCATCCGGGCTTCTGGCCCCCCGGTTGGCCAAAATAGTTTTGTAACTCGGGGGTATCTGGCATCGAAAAACTCGAGCCATCGGCCCAAAAAGCGCGATGACCCAACCAGCGGCCCTCGTCGAGCGGCTTGTATGGTAAGCGATCGCTGACCCCCCGCAGCACCCGCTGAAACACGCGCAGAGGCAGCTTCATGCGGGCTTGGCAATACGCCGAGGCGGTGACGGTCAACTTCGCCAGATGTCGCAGATGCGTACAGGCGGTATGGCCATGAAGCATCTGGACGAAAAAGAGCTGAATTGTAACAACCGGATCGAGCAGACGCTGTCGCCACTGATAGCCGATGTCGTGGCAGGCGCTGCGGATGGCGTCGAGCTCAAGCTGGCGGGTCCAATCTTGCTGAAACTGCTTGACCACATGGCTGACGGTTGCCGGCATCGATGATCTCCTATGTGAGCGCGAAGGGGTACCCCACTCATAGAGGAAATCAGGGCATAATAGAAGCCTGATCGTGATGACAACAGATCACCTAACGCCAATAGACAAAACCCTCTATGACTAACTTAATGCGATTCGCAACATGTTCCATTATTTCTCCGACTCACCGGGGAAGCCTATTCTGCCCCTCACCATAGCCAAGCTTGCGTGGGCCTCGCAGGAAGGCCGCTCCATAGTGGCCCGGTTTTCAGCTTGCCAAGCTTTCTCCTGGATGTGACGGAGGACTTGAGACCATCGCCGTACGTATCTCTTTGCTAATCCAGTACTTCATAGAACACTATGCCCCTCGATGTAACTTTATTCCCACTTCTACTGTTTTACCTAACATGAACACTTGCAGTTCTCGTCCTCCTTTGTTCTAGTCTGGTGGCCGCAGAGATCCGGACCATGGCTTCCCCCGGGACGGAGATCCTGGTGGAGGATCGCAGGCTCAATCAGGCCGGGAACGGCAGTCGGAGCAAATCTGAGGCCCACCACTGAGCCAAGAAAATCCGCCGGAAGCGGCATACGCCTGCCGCGCTATACCATCAGTCCGGGCATGGCAAGGCGCCTCAGACGTCAGAAGATAAGAGACATCCACCATGGCAGGAGGACTCCCATGCTCACAGCGGCAGAACGACACGATCTAATGGCCAAATTGCGATGCCTGCCGGCAGCCGTCGAGACGGCGGTGAAAGACCTCACCGATGCACAATTGAATACGCCCTATCGCGAGGGGGGATGGACGGTGGGGCAAGAGGTCCATCATCTGGCCGATTCACATCTGAACGGCTTTGTGCGCATGAAATTGATGCTCACTGAAGTCGGGCCAGTGCTGAAGCCGTATGATCAAGATGCGTGGGCCAAACTCCCCGACACCGCCGCTATGCCCGTCGAGAGTTCTATGTTGATCCTCAAAGGGCTACACGAACGCTGCTTTGCCTTAGGGTATACGTGGAAGGTCATCCGCGACGGCCAGCCGAGATACTGCGCGGATGTGGATCAGGACTCGTATATCCATCCTGCTGCTAGAAGCTTTGGCGTCAAAAGCTATTTATCAATGCCCATTACCGCCGAAGGGAAGACAGCGGGGGCGATCAATATCAATTCGCTTCAGAAACACGCCTTTGATGACGAAGAGTTACGGCTCCTGGCGATGGTCTCCGAGCATCTAGAGATGGCCATTGACAACGCCCAGCAGGCAGACGCGCTGCGCCAGGCGCTCGCCGAGGTGGAACGGCTGAAAAATCGGCTACAGGCCGAGAACGTGTACCTGCAAGAAGAGATCACCACGGCGCACCACGGTGGCGGGATGATTGGTCAGAGCAGAGTCCTCCAGGAGATCCTGTGTCAGGTGGAACAGGTGGCGCCGACCGATGCCACTGTGCTGATCCAGGGCGAGACTGGGACCGGCAAGGAGCTCATCGCCAGCGCTATCCACCACCGCAGCCCGCATCAGGATCGGCCGCTCGTAAAGGTGAACTGCGCCACTCTCCCTGCGGGGCTCGTCGAAAGCGGGCTGTTTGGGCATGAAAAGGGCGCCTTTACGGACGCATTCGCCCGCAAGATCGGGCGCTTCGAACTCGCTGATGGCGGGACCATTTTCCTCGATGAGATCGGCGAGCTCCCGCTCGAGTTGCAAGCCAGGCTCCTCCGCGTGCTCCAGGAGGGGGAGTTCGAGCGGGTAGGCGGCTCACACACCATCACGGTCAATATTCGCGTCATTGCCGCCACGAATCGCGATCTCGCCACGGCGGTACACGCCGGCAGCTTTCGCGCCGACCTGTTCTACCGCCTGAACGTCTTTCCGCTAATGCTCCCCCCTCTGAGAGAGCGCAAGGATGACATCCCGCTGTTGGTGGAGTGCTTCCTTGCCAGGATGGCCAAGAAACTGGGTAAGGCGCTCAAAGGCCTCTCCGACGAATCGATGGCTCGCGTCATGCGCTACTCCTGGTCTGGCAATGCGCGAGAATTGCAAAATGTGATCGAGCGCGCCGCGATTCTCGCCCGTGGCCCCATCGTGGAGATTGATGATGCCCTCGAGCAACGGCTGCCCCCCAGCGACCACCCTCTCCCACCCACGAACCTTCAAGAAGTGGAGCGGGCCCACATCGTCCGTGTCCTTGCAGAAACGAACGGCATCATCGAAGGGCCCCGGGGGGCTGCTCGGATTTTGGGCCTGCATCCCAATACGCTGCGTTTCCGCCTGCAGAAGCTCGGGATCAAGAATCCACGGCGCCGGCTCTAGGCCCTTGGGTGGTATCCTGGAAGGTTTATACGCCCAGCGTCAATGACAGACGTGTAGGATGGGGCCTGCGCGGATCATGGTGTCGCGATGCTCCTCTTCTTGAGGCCATCAAGACATTGGAGGGAAGGTGATGACCCGCATTCTGGTGCCTACGGATTTCTCCGAACCGTCGCTGGCAACGGTCCGGTATGGCATTGAACTGGCCACCGCGGTGGGAGGTGATGAAATCGTCAGGGTCGCTAATGAACAGCATGCTGATCTCATTCTGCTGCGGGCTCGCGGACTGCGAGGGTGGCGGCACGTGTTCCGCAGAACGATCGCCGACCGGGTCAGACGGCAGGCCCTGATCCCCGTCGTCACGCTCGACGCCAATGATCTCCACATGGGACAAGACCTGGGACGCCTGGGTGTTCCAGACCAACATCTCGGGAGCGGTCGAGCGCTCTCCCAGAGTGCTGAGCTGGTAGGCGTTGTGAAGGATCTGGATACCTCACACCGGCTTCCAAGCGTGGAGACCACATCGCAGCCGCGCGAAGCAGCGTACGACGATCCTGAACCTTACGCGCTGCCATACTCCACGAGGCCGGACGAGCGAGGCGGATGCCAGCGAGGAGCCGAGGAGGCGTGCAGATGCCTTCATGCAGCAGCAGCGCTCAGGCTGAAACCTTCTCCGTTATGCAACCGTGCGCACGTCTATGGCTAGGGCGTGAAGGCCGCACACGTTCAATGCGTCAGGTCCGTTCACTGCCGCACAGTGTGCTCAAGTGGGCTGCACATGACGCGCGGCCCGCTTCGTCTAGGCGGTCGGCGGCGGTCGGGCACAGGCTCGCCAGTCGCCCGACGCCATTCAGGGAGGCCAGCGTTTGATGAATCAGGTCATGCTGATGATCGGCACTCGCAAGGGTGGCTTCCTGGCGTTGTCCGACGTGAGTCGAAAGCGCTGGGAGCTGCAGGGTCCAGTCTTCAAGGATGTAGAGGTCAACTTCATTCACCTCATTCCCGGGTCACCACCTGTGATCTATATAGCAGGCAAGAGTGCCCGGTGGGGCCCGGCTCTCAGCCTTTCACGAGATTTCGGCAACACCTGGGTTGAGCCTGCAACGCCCGTTCGCTTCCCGGACGGCAGAGGGCTCACCCTGGAGCGCATCTGGGCGATCGAGGCCGATCCGAGCTCCGCGCAAGACGCCGTGTACGTCGGCGTCGATCCGGCTGCCCTCCTCTGTAGCACAGATGGAGGCCGCACGTAGGAGGACATACGTTCACTCACCGATCATCCCACCAGGCATCAGTGGTTTCCCGGTGCAGGCGGCATGATGGTGCATTCCATTTGTCGCGATCCACGAGACCCACGGCGGATGTTCGTCGCGATCTCTGCCGCGGGCGTGTTCCGGACCGACGACGGGGGTCAGACCTGGAACCCGAAGAATAAGGGCGTGCGCGCCGACTTTCTGCCTGAGAAATTCCCCGCCGTTGGCTAGTGCCCACACCATCTGGCGATCCATCCGTCCCATCCCAACATCCTCTACCAACAGAACCACTGCGGCGTGTACCGAAGCGAGAATGCGCGCGATGATTGGATCGATAGTTCGGAAGGTCTGCCGTCCCGTTTTGGTTTTCCGCTTGCGGTGCATCCGCATGACGGCGATACTATATACGTCATTCCCGAGGAATCAGACGAGCGCCGCCTGGTGCCTGACGGTGCCCTCTGCATATATCGCAGCAAGAATCGCGGGGATACCTGGGAGGTGCTCACCGACAGTCTGCCGCAAGTCCACGCGTTTCAAAATGTCCTGCGCGCCGCGATGACGACCGACGCATGCGATCCACCAGGCGTCTATGTCGGCACTCAGGGCGGTCACATTCTGGCGAGTCGGGATGCCGGAGACCACTGGACTCTTCTCTTTAACTGGTTGCCGCCCGTCTATTCGCTGCAGGCGGCAGTCATCGACCGCTAGCTGTAGCGGCGAGGCAAGCGGGCACGTGGTGGAGTTCCGCGGTCCAGTGCATAGATGAAATTGACTACCCCAGAGGCACGGACCAAGGGCCAGGAGCGAGTGTTTGCTCGAATATTTATGATCAGTTTCCGGCCCAGCCACAGGAAGCACGAGGCCAAGATCAGCGTGACCAGCAGCGGGTGAGGCGCCGGCGCCCGCGTAGCATCCCGCCCTCCTTCGGGCAGAACTCGCAACCGGCAGGCCTCGGGCCGCTGTTCGAACCTCGCGGCGAGATTCGTCCGGCCAACTGATGTGGCCGCACCTCGGCACTCCAAAGCTGATCGATGGAACGCCAGATGTCGCAAGCACGAATAACGGAGCGGCCCAGGGGCCCCGATCTCTCGGGTCTCAAGATCGACGAGCGCCAGCGGCGTGATTCGAGGCGCCGCCGGTGGCCGCGGGCGTTCGCCGTCGGCCTTGGCGCGGTCCTCATGGTTTCCGCCGCAGTGGTGTTCATCCTCGGAGACAAAACGCCCGTGGTGGAGGTGGCTACAGTGCGCGAGGACCGGGGCGGGCGATCAGCGCTGCTGAACGCGAGTGGGTATATCACACCCCGTCAGCGAGCCACGATCGCGGCCAAGATCACGGGCCGAGTCAACGCAATCTTCGCGGAAGAGGGCGTGCACGTCCAGCCGGGCCAGGTCCTTGCGACGCTCGACGATGTAGACGCGCGGGCGCGTCTCGCGTCCGTCGGGGCCGACCGCGACGCGACGGCGGCGGCGTTGGGCGATCTGCGGGTCAACCTCGCCAACGCCGAACGCGAGCTGTGGCGCATAGAAGCATTGCGAGCACGTGAATTGGTGAGTCAGCAGGACCGCGATCAGGCGCGCATGGCCGTGGACAGCCTGCGCGCACGGATCAAGCTGGCCAGCGCGCAGGTGAGCGCCGCTGAGGCGCGCATCCGCGTCGCACAGCAGGACCTGGACAACTGCACGGTGCGAGCGCCCTTTGCCGGCGTGGTGGTTTCGAAGGACGCTCAAGTCGGAGAGATGGTGTCGCCGGTCTCGGCTGGCGGCAGCTTCACGCGCACGGGCATCGCGACCATCGTCGATATGGATTCGCTGGAGATCGAAGTGGACGTGAACGAATCATATATCGCCCGGGTCAAACCAGGACAGCCGGTGACGGCCGTGCTGGACGCGTATGCCGATTGGCAAATCCCCGCCAAGGTGCGGACGGTGATTCCGACCGCTGACCGGCAAAAGGCGACGGTGAAGGTGCGGGTGGCGTTCGATCGGTTGGACCCGCGTATCCTGCCCGACATGGGCGTGAAGGTGACGTTCTTCGGAGACGAAACGAGCCATCCCGCGGATGGCGGCGCTCGGGTTCGAGTCCCGCGGGCGGCCCTGCACGTGCAGGGCGACAGTCCAGCGGTGTTCGTGTACCACGACGGGCGAGTGGATCGGCGCGCGGTCCGCTTGGGTCAGGTGCGCGGCGACGAGCAAGAGGTGATCGCGGGCTTGTCCGATGGGGAGCAGGTGGTGACGATGGGGCTCGGGGAGCTGCGCGACGGTCAGCGCGCACAGCTGAAACGGTAAGGAGACGTCATGGTCAGAATCGATGGCCAGGGTGACGGTAGCAGCCTCATCCAGGTGCGTGGGATCGACAAGACGTATCAGCGAGGCAGCGAGGAGATCCACGTGCTCCAGGGCCTGAACCTGGACGTGGATGCGGGCGACTTCGTCGCCTTCATGGGCCCAAGCGGATCCGGCAAGACCACGCTGCTAAACCTACTGGGCGGGCTGGACCTGCCCTCGGCGGGAAGCATCACCGTCGCCGGCGACGAGATCACCCGCCTGTCGGCTCGCCAGCTGACAGCGTGGCGCTCCCGCCACGTGGGGTTCGTGTTCCAGGTGTACAACCTCATCCCTGTGCTCACCGCCTTCCAGAACGTCGAGTTGCCGCTGCTGCTGACCCGCCTGTCGAAGGTGGAGCGCCGCCAGCACGTGGAAACGGGGCTGGAAGTCGTGGGCCTCGTCGACCGCATGCATCACTATCCGCGGCAGCTGTCCGGAGGGCAGGAGCAGCGGGTGGGAATCGCACGGGCGATCGTAGCTGACCCCACGTTCCTGCTCTGCGACGAGCCCACGGGCGACCTCGACCGCAAGAGCGCGGACGAGATCCTTGACCTGCTCGGCCGGCTCGTTCAGGAGTATGGCAAGACGGTTCTGATGGTGACCCACGACCCACTGGCCGCGGAACGCGCACACGTCGTGGTCCACCTGGAAAAGGGCGTGCTCGTGGACGCCGCGAAGACGAGACGGGCGAGATGAAGTACCGCCATCTTGTCCTGCCCAATCTGCTCAGGAGGAAAGTCCGGACGGGCCTGACCATAGGCTCCTTCGCAGTCGCCCTCTTCCTGTTCGGCATCCTCGCCGTGGTCCGCGGAGCGTTCCAGCAAGGCATGGACGTGGCCGGCGCCGACCGGCTGGTGGTGGTGAACAAGGTCTCGATCATCCAGCCGCTGCCGCTATCATACCGCGACCGGCTGGCGCGCATCCCCGGGGTAACGCAGGTGACCTTCGCTACCTGGTTCGGGGGTGTCTACCAGGACGAGCGCAACTTCTTTCCCCAGTTTGCCATCGATCGCGAGACCTACCGGCAGATGTTCCCGGAATTTGTCATCCCCGACGACCAGTGGCAGGCGTTCCTCGTCGACCGGGAAGGGTGCATCGTGGGCGAGGCTCTGGCGGAACGGTTCCACTGGAAGGTGGGCGACCGGGTACCCCTCAAAGGGACGTTCTTTTCGGGGATGTGGGAGTTCAACATCCGCGGAACGTATCGCGGCAGCCGGCCGCAGGACGACACCACGCAGTTCTGGTTCCGCTGGGACTACCTGGACGAGCGAAGGCCTTTTGGGAAGGGCTTCGTGGGCTGGTACACGGTCCGCATCGCCGACCCGGACGACGCCGTGCGCGTGATCAAAGCGATCGACGAGGGCTTCGCGAACTCTCCGTGGGAGACCAAGACCGACACCGAAAAGGCGTTCGCGGCTTCCTTGGTTAAGCAAATGGGCAATATCGAGCTCTTGCTGCTGAGCATCGGCGGTGTGGTGTTCTTCACCCTCTTGCTGGTAACCGGGAACACGATGGCCATCGCCGTGCGTGAGCGTCTCCGGGAGCTGGCAGTGCTGAAAGCGGTTGGGTTCTCGAACGGCTTTGTGCTGGTCTTGATTCTCGCCGAGACTATGGTGGTGGCCGCTGTTGGGGGAGGTGCCGGGCTGGCCCTGGCGAAACTGTTCACGCTCCGGGGGGATCCCACCGGCGGCCTGCTGCCGTTCTTCTACCTGCCTCTGAACGTGATCGGCCTGGGGTTCGCGCTGGCCATGGTGGTAGGCCTGATGGCCGGTATCCTGCCAGCGCTTTCCGCCATGCGGCTCCGGGTCGTCGACGCCTTACGGAAGGTCTGAGATGGCTATTCCCCTGATCTACAACCTGCGCAGCTTGAGGGCGCGCTGGACCTCGACCATCGTCGCCGTGCTGGGGATCGCCGGCACCGTGGGAGTGTTCATCGCTATGCTCTCGCTGGCGCGGGGGTTCGAGGCGACGCTGGTGGCGTCAGGTTCCTCCGGCAACGCGATTGTGCGGCGAGCCGGCGCGACCAGCGAGATGGACAGCATGATCGGGCTCGACCAAGTCCGCGTCATCGAAGATGCGCCGGGCGTCGCGCGGGGAGGCGTGGGTGCTCTCGTCAGCTCCGAAGTCGTCGTGGTGGCGGCCTTCCCGATGCAAAGCACGGGAACCGACGCGAATGTGCAAGTGCGTGGAGTCTCGCCGAAGGCGCTCGCGGTGCGGGATTCGATGAAAGTCGTCGCCGGCCGGTTCTTTGAACCGGGGCTGACCGAGCTTGTGGTGGGGAGGAACGCGGCGAGCAGCTATGTTGGATTCGAATTGGGCAAGACGGTTCGATTCGGCGGCGGCACCTGGACCGTGGTGGGTATCTTCGACGCCGGCGCGAGCGCGTTCGACTCCGAGCTGTGGTGCGACGCCAATGTGCTCAATCAGGTCTACCAGCGGCCCCAGAACCTCTTCCAGTCGGTCACCGTGCGGCTCGCCTCGCCGGACGCGCTAGGCCGGTTCAAGGACGCGCTCACCGCCGATCCACGCGTGACCGTGCAGGTGGAGCGGGAAATCGACTACTACGCGAAGCAGTCGCAGCAGCTGACGACACTGATCACGGTCCTGGGCACGATCGTGGCGCTGGTCATGGGCATCGGCGCCGTGTTCTCGGCGCTGAATACGATGTACTCCGCCGTCGCAGAGCGCTCGCGGGAGATCGCGACCATGCGTGCGCTGGGGTTCAGTAGTCGCAGCGTTGTGATGTCCTTCGTCGTCGAGGCCCTGTGCATCGCGGCTGTCGGCGGTGTGCTGGGCTGTGCGGTGGTACTGCCCCTGAACGGCCTCACAACGGGAACCATCAACTGGCAGACCTTCTCCCACCTGGCGTTTGCCTTCCGCGTGACCCCCCTCTTGCTGGCGGCGGGGCTGGTATTCGCGCTGCTGATGGGGCTTGTGGGCGGCGTTCCGCCCGCGATCCGGGCGGCGCGCCAGCGAATCGCTGTCGCCCTGCGGGAGCTGTGATCCAAAGCGCGCGGCGAGGCTGGTCCCCTCATGGCTTCGGGCCACGGCGATGGGTTGTCCGGGCGATGTCTCTATGTGGGCTACGACGTCGCGGGGCTAGTGCAACGCGCGGCGGAGATCCAGCGAACGGTCACGCATCCTGAAACGCGTCGACGCGGCGCCGATCTGGTCTGTTTCTTGTGAGCAAGGGGTTTCGTGGAAAGGGGATTAGGACGACCTTGCTGCGAGCAGGAGTCGACGATGCTAGGCAACAAGGCGCCAGGGTCATCGAGGGGCATCCGATTGAGCCGAAGAGGCCGCGCATGCCCGCGGTCTTCGCCTGGACCGGCCTGGCCTCGACCTTTCGGCAAGCTGGCTTCGTGGAGGTGCTGCGGCGGTCGGAGGCGCGCCCGATCATGCGACACGCGATGACACAGGAACAGCTGCCTCCTGGTCGCTGAAGCCTCCGTGATAGCCTCCGGCACGCCGGCGTTGCGGGTATTGCAGAGCACAAGTTCTTAGCAATTCGTGGTATCAGTCCTGTACTCGGCTTCAGCAAATACAGGGGGCGTCCCTGGGCAAGGCGATGATCTCTTGATAGAAGGAGGGGTTATGAGCGAGATTCAGCGTATCGAAGATCAACTGAGACGAGCGTTCGAGGGCCACGCCTGGCATGGTCCTGCCGTGCGCGAACTGCTGGCCGATGTTACTGCCGCCAAGGCTGTGGCCAGGCCGCTTTCTGATGCCCATAATATCCGGGAAATCGTGCTCCATATCGCCACCTGGGAAGAGGTCGTGCGCCGGCGATTGCAGGGTGAGGTAGTCGCCGACCTCCCTCCCGAGCAGGACTGGCCACCCGTCCAGGATATCAGCGAAGCCGCCTGGCGCAAGGTGATTGATGACCTGGAGCGGGGGCATCGCTCCCTGCGCGAGGCGATCGCGAGGTCGGGCGAGATACAGCTTGCTCAGATGGTGCCCGGCAAAGAGCACTCGGTGTACCACATGCTGCATGGGGTTATTCAGCATGACCTGTACCATGCCGGCCAAATCGCCGTTCTGAAGAAGGCGCGCAATTAACACGCGAGGGGGCAGATGATGGCGATCGACGCGCACGTCAACATGATCCACCGTACGCCGCTAGTGGCCACCGAGCATTGCTGGCTCGACGCCAGCGGATCGCGGTCATGCCCCCGCGTGCAGATGCGGCGGCCCCAGCGCCGATCCAAGGTCTCGTTGATAACGAACGTGAGGGCGCCACCTACCGCCCCAAATGTCCGTACGAACAGCGCCAGCAGGCGCCGACTCAATGCCAATGCCGACTATCGAGCACGATTGAGCACGTGATGGTAGAGGGTAAAGTTGGGGGGCTTCGCTCAAGCCCATCTGATACAGTGCAGCCGCCATGGTCCGCCGACCCCGGGCTAAGAGGGTCCCGCCGATCAGTATCTGCATTTTGCGCCGCGCAGGCCGCGAAAAGGCTGATTCACACTCTTGCAAAACGGTGACTATGGGTCGGGAAAGGGACATGACCAGTTACCTCATTGTTTGATACTGGGTTTGATACTGGGCTCGCAACCTCTATCATACAACGAGCGCTGTCTGTGTCCCATTCGGATCGCAAAATTGTACAAAGTCGAGCTGAGAGGTCTCACTTAGCAGGTGCTTGCAGGAGAGACGGGACCCACGGCACACACTGCTGCGCCTGAGCGGACGCGAGCCGCGTACATCCCGCCCTCTGTTCCGGCTTCTCGTGACGAGTCTTCGTAAGTGGAGGCCTTCCCATGAACGCCGTGATTCGACTGGCAACCCCGGATGATGCCTCCGGCGTGCAGGCCATCTATGCCCCCATCGTGCGGGAGACGGCCATCTCCTTTGAACTGGAGCCGCCAACGGTTGCGGAGATGCAGCAGCGCATCGTCAACACGCTAGAGCACTGGCCGTGGCTGGTCTGCGAACGCCGCGGGGACATCCTCGGGTATGTCTATGCCAGCCAGCATCGCACGCGACCGGCCTACCAGTGGTCCGTCGACGTGTCGGTCTACGTGCATCCCAACGCCCGGCGCTCGGGTGTGGGCCACGCCCTCTATCGCTCGCTTTTTGCGCTCCTGGCCTTACAAGGCTTCTATCAGGCCTATGCTGGCATTACGTTGCCGAACCCCGCGAGCGTCGGGCTCCACGAATCCCTGGAGTTTCAATCCGTTGGGGTCTATCGTGCCGTAGGCTATAAATTGGGAGCCTGGCACGATGTCGGGTGGTGGCAGCTCGCCCTGCGCGAGCGAGCGATGCCTCCTGAACCTCCTACTGACCTCGGCACAGTCCGCGCATCTCCGGCGTGGAGCGCCACCCTGGCAACCGGAATGCCGTTCCTGCAGCGATGAGCGACACCACCGTGAGGGGTATCGAAGCCCGCTGACGCCCTCATCCCAGCAATCAAAGGCCCGCTCGAGCACGCAACGGTCCCAAGGTTTCTGATCAAGGGGCGCCGGGGGGGATGTCCTCGCCCAGAACCACGTCATCAACCAGCTGTTCGGGTTGGCCGCATAACGAGAGCTCACCACCCTCTTCTCACTATTGCGGTAGGGATGCCGGTCACCCGGCATCCCTACCGCAATAGGCTCACACTCCCATGAGTCTTTGCAACACAACCTCATATTTTGACTGGCGAAACCGAAAGTGAAGGCAAGACCAACGCGATCAAGTTCGGCGTCCTGATGGTCTGGCAAAGGCAAGACGGCCGTTGGAAGCTGCTGGCCAGGCAGGCCTATAGGCTCTAATCGCTCAGTCTTGGCCCGTCGTGGGATCGGAGGCAGCTGCGATGCAGGGTGCGTCCCCGATCCCGACCGAGGACCTGTTGTCAAATGGTGAGCCCAATCATGGCACATGCAATGAACGCCATGGCGCGATAGGGGTCTGAGTCGCAGGCGACTCAATGGTTACACGGCGCGAACAGTCCGTCATCCTTGAACGTCCCTGCTACCTGCTCCCACCAAGGCTGTTGTGGCAGTTGCCTGCGTGTTTTCCACAGCATTTTGACCTCATACACCTCCTGTTCTTAAGCGACAACATGTTCTTCCAGACTCGCTCTTTTCCGGACCATTCGTCATTCCTCTTCGTTTATCCAATATATCCAGCCACGCTCATGTCTTCTGGGGATATGTTCCAATCATGACGTTTGACAGAGCACCAAGGTAGGTGGCCTCACCAGATACTAGGCATCGCTCTTATTGTATCATCTGCAGAATCGAGAGCCAATTCAGGTTGTGAACCAGGAGCACTCTCCCCGCGATCACGCCATCGGTTCCAGCCTCTGCTGCGTTTCCGCCTCAGCGCTGATCTGCGTCCAGTCGTAGAGCATCGGATAAAGCTGCACGGCTGCCCAGGTGGCGATTTGATCGGCATAATGCGGGCTGCCGGGATGGCCGGAAGCCCCGAGCGGCACTACCCAAGCGCTGCGCTGCCAGTCGCTCAGGTCGAATACAAAACGCGTCACCGCGGTGCCGCCCACGGTGTACCCGCCTCCAGCGCTGATCGACGCCGCCTGCACGGTGTCTCCATCACCTCCGGTCGCGACTGCGGGCGGATTCAGCCGCTCGGCCAGAGCTGGGAACTCGGCGACAAGTGGGTGCCGGGGCGTGGTATAATGCAGGCGTGCCCACTGCCAACCCTGCGGATCGTCTCCTAACTCCTGTCGTAGCCATGCCATCGTCCGCTGCAGGGCACTCGCCAACAATGACGCCCAAGTCTCGCCTGCCGGCAACAGGGTGCGATCGTCCGACTGCATCATGGTCAACAGCCGCTCCCGCAACTGACCCAGCGGCATGAGTGTGCCATAGAGGCCGCCGCCGAGCGCCTCTCGCGCCAACGGCCCTAACACCGGCTCCATGATGAGCCGCATCAATTCATCCCGGCACACGGCGTAGATCGTCGCGGCCCCACTGTCTGGCGCCATGGTGCCGTCCCACTGTTGCAGGGATGACCTGGCCTGTGCAGAGAGCGTATCGACCGGTTCCACACGCGCGAGCATAGCGACAAAGGCTTGGGCGGGAAGCGATACGCGATCGGCATGGATCATCGCCATATCCGCCCCGCTGGCGTGCACGAGGGGGCGGAGGCGGTCGCGCATGCGTCGGGCGCGGAAGCCTGGCTCATAATGCGATGCAAGGTAATGCGGATACGTCTGGTCGACGATGCGGTTATTCGCCGTGACCATAAAGCCGGCTTCCGGATTGCGGAGGCGTGGCATTTCCTCGAAGGGAATCATCCCTTGCCATTCGTGTTCGCCTGTCCAGCCGGGCACCGGCAACCAGGCGTTGGCCCTGGAGCGGATCGGTACCTGGCCCCGCGTTCTGTAGCCGATCTGACCGTGCACGTCAGCGAACAGGATATTGTTGCAGGGATCAACCCAGGGGCGCAGTGCCTCCTCGAATTCGTCCAGACCAGCGGCGCGGAGCATCGGGAGTAGAGCATTGAAGCTGGCATTGGGCTCGGCCAGAGCCGTATAGCGCAAGGCGAGGGCATAACCCTGGGCGGGATCGCCAACGATGATCGGGCCGTGATGGGTGACACTGACATCGATCTCCGCCGGCTGGCCGTGGCGCACGCGAATCACCTCGTGCTGGTGCTGTACCTGACACCATTGGCCCTCGACCTCATAGAGCTGCGGATTGCCAGGCTGGAAGCGTTCGATGTAGAGGTCCTGATAGTCTGCCATAGCGGTGGTGACACACCAGGCGACGGCACGATTATGACCGAAGTGGGGCAGCCCCGGAACGCCTGGGAACGACAGCCCCACTGCATCGAAAGCCGGGCAAGCGAGATGATTTTGATAGAACACATTGGGGGTGTCGAGCGCCCGATGTGGGTCGCCCGCGAGAAGTGGAGCACCGCTGGCGGTCCGCTGGCTAGCGAGGACCCAGCTATTGCTGCCGCCCTCGAGCTCTTGCAGCACACTCACCACGGCTTCGCCGGCGCGGAGCGCCTCCAGACCGTTCAGAGTGGGGCCACGGTAATCCACGCCAGGGGGAATGATCAGCGGTTGGCCGGAAGTCTCATCGGCATACAGTTTGGCGGTCAGTTCTGGGCCAAGCTGACAGAGCAGCCGGGCACGCCAGAGTTTTCCCTGCCACACCCCCCCAGTGAACACATGCCGGACTTTGAATACGACACAGGCATCCCAGGGCTGCCAGGGCTCTGGTGTGGTAGCGAGGAGTTGATACTCGATCGGCAGCCGGTTTGTCGCCTGTACAAAGGCATTCACCCCCGCCGCATAGGCTTCCAGCATGGTGCGTGTCTCGACGTTGACCACGTCATAGTCGGCGCGGGCACTGGCCTCCAGACGTAGGCGGCGCAGCAACACGTCTTGTGGAATTGCCCTGGCGCCGAGAAATTCAGCAGCTCGGCCATACGCGCGGTGACGGTCGAAATCCATCTGCCAGAGGCGGTCCTGAGCATGCACAAAGCCCTGGGCGAAGAAGGCATCAGGCACTGAGTGCGCCCGCAGGTGTGGAATACCCAGCCGGTCGCGATAAATCTGCACCGAATGCGCCAACCCCGGCAGCTGAAATGTGCCCGTATACTCGGGCACGGCGGCCTTCAGGTCCTCCATCAGGCTATGATTCATCGCGTTCTCCTCGCAGACAAGCGTTTAACCCTCGGTGCGACGCGAAGACGGTAGCACCAGCAACGCCGGGAGCATCGTGCTAAAGATCAATAGTGCCATCAGGATAAAATAATGGTGGTAGCCGGCTAACGACGAGGTCGTCGCAAAGCCTCACGCCGGGAACAAGATGCTAATACTTTCCCGGTTGTGGATGCGACGAATCGCCTCCCCGAAGAGTGGTGCCACTGAGACAACCTCGACCTTCTGAGAAAGCGCCACCGGTTGGGTTTCGACTGAATCCGTGACCAGAAGCGCTTGGATCGGACTCTGGTCGAGCCTCTCCATCGAGCCCTCGCTGAAGACTCCGTGCGATACCGCGGCGTACACCGCCTTTGCCCCCCGCTCGACGAGTTTATGCGCCGCCTCGACCAGGGTGCCGGCTGAGATTGTGAAGTCGTCGACGATCAGGGCGGTCTTGCCCTGCACCTCCCCGATGATCTCCAGAACCTCCGCCCGCTCGTCGTGTGCCTGGCGTTGTTTATCCGCGATGGCGATGGAGGTGCCCAGAAACGAGGCATACTTGCGCGCTTGTTTCGCGAAACCCGTGTCCGGGGAGACCACAACGAGGTCCAGCAGCTGTTTGCGGATGATCGCTTCGCACAGGACCGGCAGGGCGTACAGGGCATCAACCGGAATGTGGAAGAAGCCCTGGATCTGGGGGGCATGCAAGTCGAGCGTGACTACACGATCAGCCCCGGCCACCTCGATCGCATCCGCACAGACCCGGGCACGGATGGATACTCTGGGCTCGTCTTTCTTGTCGCCCTTCGCATAGCTAAAATACGGCATGACAACCGTCACCGACTCGGCGCTGGCGCGCTTTAACGCATCAATCCAGAAGAGGAGCTCCATGAAATTGTCGTTGGCTGGAAAGACCGTCGACTGCACGACATACACGCGGCGCCCACGGACGTTTTCTTTGACTCGAACGAACAGGTTCCCTTCCGAGAAGCGCAGCACTTCCCCAGCGCCGGGCTGCACGTGCAAGTACTCGCAGATCTTGAGCGTCAGTTTGGGGCTTCCACTGCCACCAATGATGAGGATATCATCAGCGACCATCGTCACCTCCCGAGCCTAATTGCCCTGATGCCGATCGTCAGCGCACACTCATCAGACAGACTGCCAGGTCCAAGACGTTCATTTCCGCCAGGATCGCCCGCATGCGGGCGTGCGTCACCCACTCAGCGGTTACTCAAAGGGCTGATAAATCTGCAGCGCTGGTAACCCTAAACCTTCTTGGCGAATCAAGCAATGCGCGGTGTGCAAACGTTTCAATATTTCTTGTCCTGTCTCACCAAGGAGGCGCACCACCAGTCCTCCGTGGGCGAGCGCGGTGACCCCGACACACTCGCCGTACTGCTCGGTCAGGTGGCGGTTCCACCCGCGGATCCATGGGTCGAGGTCCTGGGAGGTCAGAACATACAGGGTGGCTACGTAGGATTGTCCGTCCAGCATACCCACCCCTGCATACGAGTCCTGCTCCGGTTGCAGCCTCAGCTGCTCGAACAGGGCGAGTCGATCATCCATCCAACCCTCCACGCGGCTACGAACCATCTGGTAGGCGAAACGCTCACCACGAGCGATCCGGCCGGGTGCTAGGACCTCAGCGACCAGGCAGATGCCGCCAGACTTGACCTGGATTTCTATCTCCTGCGCGTACAGCGCGCGAGCAAATGGAATCAGCGGCAGGGGGAAATATTCGAGGATGGCGCCGGAAGCCACGCGCAATCGGATGTGCTGTCGGGTGACTTGCCCATGTTCGGAGGGATAGACCTTCGTCGCGGCCTGTGTGGTGAGGTACAGGTGCGCTCCCCGTTGCAAGCTGACCTCGACGGCGGTGCTATCACCTTCGAATAGCCCCCCGCACGGATTGACGATTTGCAAGTAGGCACTGCCATGGCAGTCGGCATCCTGCAGGCCGAAGGTCTGTAACGGCGGACGGGAGCGCTGACGGGCGATCGCCGTGTGGCCGTCGCCGTACACGAGGTCAAGCGAGAGGTAACCGTGATGTCGCGCGGCCCAAGACATCTTGCTCAGGAGATATACAGGCGTGTGGTGAGCACGTCCCGATGGATGATCCCCGCCAGCTCTTGCCCCGGGGCGAAGCTCGTCATGTCGTCGATATCCTGCCCAAGGGTCCGCTCGACGGCCGTGACAATCGTCGCCCCGAGTCGCGCCAGCAGCATCTGCCCGGCTGTTTGTCCGAGCGGAATCAGTCTGACCCCCACCGAGACCATGCAGGCGCAGTAATGGCGAAACCACGCCGACATGGCAGGCGGCAAGGGTAAGGCCAAATCATGGCAGATGAGCCCATAGGCCAGACTCATGTGCCCATGCAGATCCTTGGCATCGATGGCCGCCAGATAGCGGGTGGCGCATGGCAGAGCGAAGAGCTGGGTCGACGTCCGTAAGAAGCGCGTCCCTAGTGATTGGCTAGCCTGGCGAAATTCGGTGACGGTCTTCATGGCGGTGAGACGATGATCCAAGTGCTGCACGATGCCTTCCCAGTCAGGTCCAGCTTGTGCGGCGGCGATGCAAGCCAAGCCATCGCTGGGTGCCACTGCGTGCAGTAACGTGTTGGCAATAAAGGCTTCAAGCGTAGCGGCAGTGTCCACAGCTCCCCGAGCCACGTATGTTTCGAGCCCGAAGGAGTGCGCGAAGGCGCCGGTTGGGAAGGCCGTGTCGGTGATTTGCAGTAGGTGAAGGAGCGCTTGATCAGTGAGAATCACGTATGCAATGGCCTTCTATGTGGGTGCACGCGCGAGATGCGCAATTCACGCTTTTCTTGGTGCCCCCTCCCCCTGGCCCTCCCCCAGAGGGGCAGGGCAATTCTGCGACAGCGCTGGGAGTATTGGCTCCCTCTCCGGCTGGGAGAGGGTTGGGCTAAGAGAGCTCCTTACAGAAAATACAGCTGATTCATCGGCACCTGATCGACCGGATCACACCAGGCCCGCTGGCCATCTACGGTCACTTCATAGGTCTCGGGGTTGACCTTCACCATCGGGAGCGCGGCGTTGCGCACCATATGTTGCTTACGCAGTACACGTGTGCCCCGCACCGGCACGACCCGACGCGTGGTCGGCACCCGCTGCGCCAGGTTTTGCTCGTACGCCAGCTGCGACGTAAACAAGAGCGACAGTCGCGGCGGAGCGGTTCCGACAGCCCCCCACAGCGGGCGCAGATAGACCGGTTCTGAGTAGCGAATGGAAGCGTCCGCCGATCCTGTCGCGCCCATCACCGGCACGCCCCCCTTGATGACAAGCTCCGGCTTCACGCCGAAAAACTTGGGCCGCCACAGGACGATGTCAGCGAGTTTGCCCGGCTCCAGGCTGCCGATGTGGGCGCCGATCCCCGTTGCGATCGCTGGGTTAATGGTATACTTGGCCAAATAGCGCAGCACGCGTGCGTTGTCATGCTCGCCCTCGCCCCCACGTTGGGCTTTCATTTTATGCGCCAACTGCCAGGTGCGCAGGATCGTCTCCCCGACGCGCCCCATGCCCATGGAATCAGAGCTCATCATACTGACCGCCCCCAAGTCGTGCAGGACATCCTCCGCCGCCACGGTTTCCGCGCGAATGCGCGACTCCGCCATGGCCACATCCTCGGGGATGCTGGGATTGAGCCAGTGCACGGTCATGATCATCTCCAGATGCTCGGCCAGGGTATGCACGGTGAAGGGATTGGTAGGATTGGTGGACGACGGCAGGACGTGTTCATAGCTGACGATCTGCAAGATATCGGGGGCATGGCCGCCGCCGGCGCCTTCGCAATGGTAGGCGTGCACAGTGCGGCCAGCGATCGCCGCCATGGTCTCCTCGAAGTGGCCTGACTCGTTTAACGAATCGGTGTGGATAAAAGCCTGCACGTCGTATTGGTCGGCCACATGCAGACAGCAGTCGATCACCGCCGGGGAGATGCCCATGTCTTCGTGCATCTTCAAGCCACAGGCGCCGCAAGCAATGGTGTATTCGATGTGCGCTGGCGTGCTGCTCGTGCCACGTCCGAGGAACCCGATGTTCATCGGGAACTGCTCGAAGGCGCGGATCATGGTCTCGATATGATGCTGCGGGTTGACGCCGACATCGAACATCAGCCCGACGCCACCCCCGACCATGGTGGTCAATCCAGAAGCCAAAGCCACTGGCACCAGGCCTGGACTTAAATAGTGGATGTGGACGTCGAGGCCGCCAGGCGTGGCGATGAGCCCTGCCGCGGAGATGATGCTGGTGGTGGTGCCAACGACCATGTCTAAACCGCTCATGGTGTCGGGATTGCCGGCGTTGCCGATGCCCGCGATACGCCCTTCTTTGATGCCGATATCGGCCTTGAGGATACCGAGCACCGGGTCAAGGACAACCACGTTACTGATCACCACATCCAGGCAGCTATCCCGCGGCGCTGTGCTGGACGCCCCCATGCTGTCACGCGCCGTCTTGGCGACGCCGGCGTTGATTTCATCGCCGTAAGGGATGAGATTACGCTCGACCTCGATGAGCAGATCGGTATCCGCCAGGCGGATACGGTCGCCGACAGTGGGGCCATACATCATGCCGTAACGCCGTCGTTCCTGTTCATAAGCCATGCGCCTTCCCTGAATCTATCGCCCTCTTACGCTCCCATCGTTTCCGTATCCAGGAACCCCTGCGCCCGCGCCCGTTGCACAGCAACGGCTTTGGTCTCCTCGTTGGCCTGCCCGTTTGTCAGGCCAGCAAATCCGATCAAGCGCTTGCCACCGCCGAACTCGACTAGTCGCACCTCTCGTCGCTCCCCAGGCTCAAAGCGAATAGTGGTGCCGGGTGGGATATCCAGATGCATGCCAAAGGCTTGCGCACGATCGAACCGGAGACGTTTGTTGACCTCAAAGAAGTGATAGTGCGAGGTCACCTGGATATCACGGTCTGCCAAATTCTCGACGGTGATCGTTACCGTGCGGCGACCGGCATTGCCGATGATCCTGCCCGGCTGATAGCTGACCTCGCCCGGTATCATGGCGCTTTCACGACCCCCTCACCCTACCCCTCTCCCGCCTTTACCCCTTGATGGGGTCATAAACCGTCACCAGCTTCATGCCGTCGGTGAACATCGCTTCGACCTGGAGTTTGTCCAACATTTCCGCGACACCGTCCATGACATCGGTACGTCGCAGGAGGGTGATGGCGACCTCGATAACTTCCTCCATGGACTTGCCGTCCCGCGCCGTCTCGATGAGCTCATCGCAAATCAGCGCTACCGCCTCGGGATAGTTCAGTTTCACCCCACGGGCTCGACGTTTCCGAGCCAATTCGGCAGCACTGAAAAGCTGTAGCCGCTCCAGTTCGCGAGGTGTGAGTCGCATCGGTTGCCTTCGTCCTTTGGCTATGCGTCGCGCAGGGCCGGTAGTACTTCTTTGCCCATGAGCTCGATGCACCGCACGGTATCCTCATGGGTCATGTAGCCGTCGTGTGCCCACAGACACATATGGCCTACCCCAAGCAGGTCACGGACATGGCGCAGTTTCGTGATCACCTGGTCAGGTGTACCGAGGATAAGCTGGTAATTATCCTGCGCCTCCTGATATGCCTGATTGTCGAACGCCTTGGAAATGGCGCGCAGCCGCCGAATCCCCGCGACATCCACCGTGGCATACCCCGGAGGCGCCATCCATTCGCGGATCTGCTTGTTGAGGGCGCCCTTCTGCCAGAAGAAGTTGTGCCCCTCGGCTTGGGCTTTCGCTTCGCTATCGGCGACGAAGACGCGGATGAGATAACCGATATGCTCGGGCTTCATCTCGTAGCCTTCCTCCTTCGCCGTCTCATGATAGATGGCGATCAACTCTTTGGTCTGCTCAAGCGAGGAGCCCAACACCACATAGGGATAGCGATGCTTGGCAGCCCAGACGACAGTCTCTGGGCTCGCCGTGCCAGGGACCATGATGGGGGGGTGCGGCTTCTGCAACGGTAGCGCCCAGGGGTTCACCACTCGATACTGGAAGTGCTTGCCATCCCAACGGAAAGGACCAGGTCGAGTCCAGGCGGCCACGATGAGGTCGTGCGCCTCCTCGAAGCGCTCGCGGTTGTAGACCGGATTGACGTTATTGACCAAGCTCTCCACCCCACCGCCGCGGACGAAGCCTGAGATCAGCCGCCCACGCGAAATGCAGTCGATCATGGCTAACTCTTCGGCGAGCCGCAATGGATTATCGACGACGGGCAACGGATTGCCGAGCATGAGGATTTTGCCACGCCGGGTGATCTTGGCCAGCACGGTGCCGGTGATGTTGATCGACGCCTGCATGCAGAAGGGCGCAGTGTGATGCTCATTGATCATGATGCCATCGAAGCCCACGTCGTCAGCTACTTGATACTCGTCGTGATAGCGGTTGTAAAGGTCGCTGGCGATTTGGGGATCGTAGTTAGTGTTGGGCAGATTCAGGCGCAAGGCAGGATATTGCTCCTGGAGCGCTGGGTCGTATCCGGTATATGGCTGCTCGGTAAAATAGTAGTAATTGGTCTTGGGCATCATGCACCTCCGGCTATGGTTGTGCGGTTGCGAAGCTCACCTGGCGATGAACTCATGGATGATTTCTGCCAACGCCTCGGGTTGTTCGAAATGTGGCCAGTGGCCGCAACGGTCGATCACCCGCAGCGTCGCTCCTGGAATCGCTTGTTGATAGAGGTGGCCACAGTCGATGGGGATGATCTGGTCCTGTGCGCCCCACACGACGAGCGTCGGCAGCCGTATCTTGCCCAGCGTTGGGAGGAGGGCCGGATCATACATGTAGGGGCGGTAGCACATGCGCATCGACATCGATCGTCCGGCTTCGCGCACCCCGCCGAATTCCTGCAGCGGGGTCGCTGTATAAATGCGCAGCGCTTCAGCGCAGTTCTCGGCATCGGACAGCGAGCGTTCGATCACCTCGCGCCATGGAATGATGAAGAGGTCCACGACTTCGCCCTGTCGCGGACGCACACCGGCCGCGTCCACCAGCACGAGGTGCCTGAGATTCGCCTGGCACATCACCGCCATCTGGGCCGCGATCCACCCCCCCACGCCGACCCCGACGAGATCAACCCCCTGCAGGCTGGCCTCCTGCAAAAACCAATGATAGAACACCGCCTGATGCGCGATGGTCTCCATCCAGGTGGGGCGTACCGTCTGGCCGTAGCCGGGATGTGCCGGGGCATACACAGCAGCATGTTCAGCCAGTGCCTCATGGAAAGCGAGCCAGCCCTCGTGCCCCTCGACGCCATGCAGGACGATGAGAGGCCTCCCCGTTCCCCCTTTGAGCATATATAGCTGCGTGGAGGCGACCTCCACCATAGCTTCAGTGAAGTGCCCTACCGATGTGGTCATTCGTGCATCTCTCCCTTCATCACTACAGATCTCAGTCGACGATCACTGGCATCGCAGGCCGCCGCAACCGCTGCAGGATTCACCTCCCGCTCAGGCGAGCGGACGCATCAGTGAAGCCGCAGCATACCCCACTACTGTAGTCAACGCAACCCATGAATGTGTAGGGGCATAGGCGCCGGTATGAGCCTCCAGATGAGGTTCCCTCTCCCTCCGAGGGCTTTGCCTCAAAAGGCTAAGTTGCCCCAAAAGGGAGCGGGTTGCCTCAAAAGTCAGAGTATCTATTCCCTCTCGGGCATGCGAACAGAATCTTCAGTAATATAATCTTCCAAATTCGTTATAAATACAGGTAACCCATGTCCAATTACTGATTGCCCATTCTGTTCTTTTTTGGCGATTTCTTGGTTAAGATGAAAAAGAAATGTGAGTGCGTCAGATGACTTTGGCATGTGATAAGCTCTCTCTACGGCTTCATCCAGTTTGTGCTGAGCATCTTTCAAGGGATGCCTACCGGGAAATTCAAGCCCGCGATAGAGATCACGTAGCGATAAGTTATACTCATTCATAAGTTCTCGTCTCAATAGACGCTATTCGTGAGATGCTTGGGCAACCCTATTAATAGAATTCTTCGAGCTATTTTGAGGCCAAGCGAACGTATCAAACACGGTATTCGAGGTATATCTTGGGTCACGTTTCATGGTTGAACAGCGATGAATAAACCATACCCAGTGTATTTCAGATTGCAAAATTCCAAATGAATAGTCGTCAGCAAGAGGAAATACCATGAGTGCATCATTCGGGTGAATTTTCGGATGAATAAATTCAAATATTGGACGCTTTGTCACTCTTCCACATACAATATATCTTGGTAAACTTTGAATTAAACGAATCATTTCTGGACGACTGCGGAAGAGTTGCCACCAGCCTCTTAAGGCACTGGCATGGTCTTTAGTCACATTCGCTTGAGGATTTTCTTGAATTGCCTCTGCATTACGCTGCTGTTCTTCTTGTGCTGCATTTTGACGATCTCCTAAAACTTTGTCCTCTATACGCCTAAACAGTCGCCTATGGCGTCGAGCTGATAAAATATTTACATCTTCAAAATCTATCACATAGCGACTTGGTAAACTATCTTTACTTCCTATTAAATCGTTTGCTATTAAATATGGATGGATAAACCGACTAGCGTGCGCATCATTTCGTATTTCATCGGTATATTCTTCATAGGTGAGCAAAAACCCCGAATTTCCGTGTGTCTGACCTTGATAGCATGCCTGAGAATTAACATTTACATCTAAAACACTAGCCGTCGTGACATCAATATCGGATGAAAGTGAGGAAGGTATGACGTCTATTTCATGTAATTCCCATGGAGAGTCTCTTGAATCTCCATTTTGTAGAAAAAGCTTTTTCTTGCCGAGCTGTTTACCTTTAGTCCAATTGACGATGGACACATGAACAACTGCCTCACCTGGCCATACCTGCGAAGAGACAGCTTCTGTAATGGTACCACCATTCTTGACAATATAGTCCAGACCTCCGACCCTTGAATAGTTCTGCCGGATGGTATTTGTGCCAACTAATCCCGCTCTTTGTCCAGGCTTTAGATGATTATGAGCTTTTCTGAACCAATAGACACAATAATCTGCCCTTCCAGGAATATCGTGGTAAGCAGCGCGCATTTTATTTCTATAGGCTCTGCCAAATTCTACTTGCATTTTATTCTTGCTCTGGTAAGGTGGATTACCCACGATCGCATCGAACTGTGGCCAATCCTCAAATAGCGCATCACCACATATAAAGTTGTCATCTAAGTTATCGAGAGGAAGTGATTCATCTTCAAATGGTACCTCAATCTGTTGACGTGCAAAGGCTTGACATGCTTCATCAAATGCCAGCTTCTTGGCAAGCATCAGCGTCACTTTCGCAAGTTCGACGCCAAATGAATCTTGGTCGATGCCATAGAATTGGTGCGGGCTTATTTCTGTAATGCGCCTGACCCGTTGGTAAAATCCGGCGCTGAATGCTGCCTCAAGTTTGGCCAGCAACCGAATTTCAAGGCGTACGAGTTCACGGTAGGACACATAGAGGAAATTCCCACTGCCACAGGCAGGATCGAGTACCGTGAAGTGCAGGAGTGCTCCACGCAAGCGAAAGAGGTCTCTCATCGTTGACGCTGCTTCGATGCGTTCCTCCCAAGGCCGAACAATCGTCGGATTGACGATGCCTAGGATGTCCGCTTCAGACGTGTAATGCGCACCATAGGCATGACGAGCTGACGCATCCATACTTTGCTGAAAGAGCGTTCCAAAAATTGCAGGGTGAACTTTTGTCCAGTCCTTTGTAGAAGCGCCGTCTTCGCCTCCAAGTAATAGGAGTTCATTAGTCGTAAGGTCAACAGGCTCAATCGTGTCGAAAAGTCCCCCATTGAAATACGGTACCTGTTGAAACCGTCCACCAGAGGCTTCGTGAGAACTATTCATCTGGCGGAAGAGCGCCCCAAATAAGTCATACGCGCTTTGTCTGTTCTGCAAAGAATCATTCACAATACCGTAGACCATATTAACTGGGAGAAGCCCAATGTCCTCACTAAACATTGCGACTACGAGTTGCAGCACAAATCGCTGCGCTTGTTCGCGAGGGATGCCCCGTGCTACGAGGGCATTAAATAGTTGCGCGACCTTATCAGCGGCCTCGCGCGATACCGCTTCCCGGTCATTACCAAAGATTGGTGAAGGATCATCCAGGAAGAGGAAATTTAGAGCGGTATGCCGTAGCGGGAGATCTGAGAGTGTGACGAAGTCGACTGGCTCATCCAGCTGCTTATCAAAGTCATAAATCCAGAATTCGTCAAAGTTACAGAGCACCACATAGCGGGGGCGATCGGGCACAGCGTTTACCCAATAGTCGAACGCTTGTCGATAATGCAGGTAAAGATTCGCACCGCGCTTTTTCATTTCGATCAACAGACGGGGTTTCCACACGAGATCCGCAAAGCTCGTTCCCCCAGTGGATCTCCTCCTGATACGATATTCGAGAATCGCTCCAGCCTCCCTATAGCCTCGATGCCCAAACGCTCGAAATAGCCGGTCACAAAAAACCTGGGCCTCTCCCTTCTCGTCACCTCTCAACAGACCTACATATTCAACGAAATCCCTGATGAGTTGAACATCGCGAGGCATACGACAGCCCCCAGGCGGTCAATGAGCTTGAGGTACCGGCAGCGGCCCGAGTATAGGGTAACGAGGGGCCTGGGTCAACTAGGTAGACTGAGCGGTAGTATCTTAAAAGTGCGTTGCTTGGGTGAAATTTCTAGGGAAGAAGGTCGTTAAGGATAACACAGAACTAAGCATCTGGTGAGGAGGAGTCTGGGCGAGCGTCATATTTGATCTCACCTATCTGGGACTCATATCGTTCTACTATCCCAGCTAATGCTTTTAGAAGAGACTTTGCTGTTTGAGGGGAAAGATTGACGGCTAATCGGTTCTCTATAACTTGTTTTGTCTCCTCAACTGATACTATCTCACCAAATGTTAATTGGATGTCCCATGGCGTTGCCCGTAGCTGGACACTATTAGCATAAAGTGAAGAAAAATTTGGCGCTTGATGGAACTCAGACTCCAGATGTTTAGGTGTGGCTTCATGATTTGTCTCAACTTTTCTATTAGACGGCCGTCGCGGCATAGGCTCTGAACTCCAAAGGTTCCTCTGTTGTTTTATCTTCCTCGGGACGAAGAATTACGGATGTCTTGACTGTATTATCGACTGCCCTGATATGTCCAGTCCGTGCGGCTCGCCCAATCATATGGCTCCCTGAAAAATCATCACGAATACGATGCTGGGGCTGGGACCCTTCTATAGTCGATATATAGACAACAAACCCCGGATCATCGGCAAAACTTGCCACCTCAAACGATTCAGGAGTCAGGGTCAGAGCTTTATCGAGAATTTCAGAAAATACGGTGAAATCAATATCAAGCCCAACATCAAAGGCTGAAGCTAAGCGCAGGAGGGTCGCAATCGTATACTTTCCATAGCTAGGGTCTTCCAGCTTTGACACCCAAGCCTGCGCCATCCCCACTTTTTCTCCAAGCTCTTTTTGGCTCCATCCTCGCTGTTCCCGAAGCCCACGAATCTTGAGTGGGAGGCGACTATAAATATGCTCCGCAATAAACGCGTCGCGATATTCCTTCGACTCTTTGAATTTCTCATAAATCTCTTGTCTATCGGAATCGGTGCTCATCAGTACGACCTCTATCAGACAGGATAATTTTTCGCCGCTGGACAGCAGCTTCCAAAGCAGCTCTCGGTAGCTTGCCACCCTTCTCAACCGCACCGATCAGTAGCGTAAATTCACGTCTCTCCGGCCCATAGCAGCCGAGAGGGCGATACTGAACTCCATTTGCCACTACGCGAATCTCGTAAATATCATCCCAATCGACCAACGCACTTACATATTGGGGTGGCCAATTTCTGCTTCCCCGTAACACCAGTAGGATGTAATCGATTATCAGAGCACCGCAGCGGAGAGCAAAAGGAGCTGGTTCGCCTGCCGGACTAGTTGTCACTTTTGTTCGGACAGACGTTCGGCTCAATACCACACTTCCCTTTTC
>Ga0137403_10001625_pt1 | contig 28129 bp, 21 predicted proteins | sample CZOMad2_1_16fung_FD_122057 | JGI IMG/M metagenome (GOLD analysis project Ga0137403, IMG submission 122057) | Vadose zone soil fungal communities from Angelo Coast Range Reserve, California, USA - CZOMad2_1_16fungal (Hybrid Assembly) | ecosystem: Environmental > Terrestrial > Soil > Vadose zone... | reverse complement strand
CAGGAAAGGGTGACCGGCGGCAAGCGCGTTCCACGCCCTCGGCTCGACCGCGCGGAGCGAGTCGATGATCTGCAACGAGGGCGCGTCTTCCTTCAATGGGAGCGTTGCGACTTAGGGAGACTCCGCACGAGATTATAGATTCGTTTGGAGCCCGCAGTGTCTCACGGCGAGGTTGCGATTGCCGATGGTAGACTCCTCCGATGGCGAACATCGTCAAGATTGCGATTGCCCAGATCAACTGCGTCGTCGGCGATCTCGCCGGCAACGCCGCCAAGATTCTCCACCACTGCAAGGACGCGCGCACTGCCGGCGCTGATCTGATGCTCACGCCGGAGCTGGCGCTTTGCGGCTATCCCCCGGAGGATCTGCTTCTTCGCGACGGGTTTTACCGCGAGTGTGCGATCGCGCTGGAGCGCCTTGCGCGCCAGGTGAGCGGGATCACGCTGGTCGTGGGGCATCCGCACCAGGACGACGGGAAACGCTACAACGCCGCGTCCGTGATACGCGACGGGAAGATCGCCGGCACCTACTACAAGCACACCTTGCCGAACTACACCGTCTTCGATGAAGAGCGCTATTTCGAGCCGGGCGAGCAGGCGTGCGTCTTTCAGGTCGGGGAGACCCGCTTCGGCGTGAACATCTGCGAGGACACCTGGGGAGCATTGGGGCCGCTCACCGCGCGCCCGGAGAGCGACAATGTCCAGATCGGCATCAATATCTGCGCGGACGCCTGGGAAGCCACGGCGCCGCGCGTCGCACGGGAGGCGGGCGCGCAGGTCCTGCTGGTGCTGAACGCCTCGCCTTATCACATGGGCAAGCAGGCGTCCCGCGACGACGTGATGCGCGAGCGCGTGACCGAGACCGGCATGGCGCTGGTTTACGCAAACCTCGTCGGGGGCCAGGACGAATTGGTTTTCGACGGCGCCTCGTTCGCGCTCGACCGCCGGGGCGAGAAGGTGTGCCAGCTGCCGCTCTTCGAGGAAGCGCTCGGCTTCGTGACCTTCGCCGATGGCGAGCCGCAACGCGGCGCGACACCGGAAGCGGAGCCCGTGGAAGCCGAGGTCTACAAGGCCTTGTGTCTCGGTGTGCGCGACTACGTGGGCAAGAACCGGTTTCCGGGAGCGATCGTCGGCCTGTCCGGCGGAGTGGATTCGGCGCTCACCCTGTGCATCGCCTGCGATGCGCTCGGAGCGGAGCGCGTGCGCGCGGTCATGATGCCGTCGCGCTATACGGCGCAGATGAGCCTCGAGGACTCGCGAGAGCTCGCGAGGAATCTCCGCGTGCGCTACGACGAAATCCCCATTGGTCCGGCGTTCGACGCCTTCCTCGGGCTACTCGCGAAGGAGTTTTCAGGGCGCCCCGTGGACGCTGCGGAAGAAAACCTCCAGGCCCGCATCCGAGGCACGCTGCTGATGGCCTTGTCGAACAAGTTCGGTGCCATCGTGCTCACCACGGGCAACAAGTCCGAAATGGCGGTGGGCTACGCGACCCTCTACGGCGACATGGCGGGCGGCTTCGCCGTGATCAAGGACATTCTCAAGACCCTGGTCTACCGCTTGTGCAAGCACCGCAACGGCATCGCTCGGGTGATCCCCGAGCGCGTTCTGACGCGCGCGCCCTCGGCGGAGCTGAGACCCGATCAGACCGACCAGGACAGCCTGCCTCCTTACGACGTTCTCGACGCCATCATCGCGGCCTACATGGAAAACGACCTCAGTCCCGCCGAGATGGTGGCGCAGGGCCTGGGTGCGGAGGACGTGAGGCGCGTCGTGGAGATGATCCACCGCAGCGAGTACAAGCGCCGCCAGGCGCCGATCGGGATCAGGATCACGCACCGCGGCTTTGGCAAGGATTGGCGCTACCCGATTACCTCCTGGTACCGGGAGCCGTACGAGTAGCCGTGCCTGTATGCCGGTGGAATGATAACGACGGCCGTTTGTTATACTGGCGAGCGCGATTCAACGCAGGAGGGAAGCCATGAAGAAAATTGAAGCGGTCGTGAAGCCTTTCAAGCTCGACGAGGTTCGCGAAGCGCTCGCCGAGGTCGGGGTCACGGGTCTGACCGTCACCGAGGTGAAGGGCTTCGGCCGCCAGAAAGGGCACACCGAGCTCTATCGCGGCGCCGAGTACGTCGTGGACTTTCTTCCCAAGGTCAAGGTCGAGGTCGTCGTCACCGAGAAGATGCTCGAGGGGGCGATCGAGGCGATCGTCAAAGCGGCGCGCACCGGCAAGATCGGCGACGGAAAGATCTTCGTGACGACGGTGGAGCAGGTCGTTCGCATCCGGACCGGCGAGACCAACGAAGCGGCCGTCTAGGTCCGCGGTGGCCCGCTCGCACCTTTGAGCAGGACCAGCAGCGCGCCGCTTCCGCCCTGATTCCTCGGCGCCTCGCAGAAGGCCAGGACTTCGTCGCGTTTCAAGAGCCAAAGCTGCACCTTGCCCTTCAGAACGGGCTCTCGCCCCGGCGAGCGAAGGCCTTTTCCGTGGACCACGCGAACGCAGCGCAGTCCGCGTCTGAGGCACGACCCGAGAAATTCTCCGAGCGACGAGCGGGCCTGCTGCCGGTTGAGGCCGTGCAGATCGACGGCCTCCTGCACGACCCAGTGTCCCCGGCTGAGCTTGCGCAGCACGTCGCGGCCGAGGCCTGCGCGGAGGTAGGACGGTTCCTCCCCGGTTTCGGACCATTGCTCCCAGGAGCGAGCGTCCAGGCTTTCGGCGATCGCGTCGTGCCCGTCGAGCAGGGATTGAACCGGCACCGGCGGCGGGGATTCGCCTTTTCGCGAGACACGCGCGGCCGCGCGTATCGGCGTGGCGTCGCGCACGGCGTCGCGAAACAAGGTGGATTCGGCTTCCGGGATCTCGCGGGACGGGCGCTTGCGCACGGACGCTAGCGCAGCCCGTCCAGCAACTTCTCGGCGTCGAGCGCGGCGATGCAGCCGCTTCCCGCGCTGGTCACGGCCTGCCGATAGACGTGATCCTGGACGTCACCCGCGGCGAACACACCCGGCACGCTGGTCGCGCTTGCGTTGCCCTCGCTTCCGCCGCGCGTGACGATGTATCCGCCTTTCATTTCGAGCTGTCCGTCGAAAATGCCTGTGTTCGGAGTGTGGCCGACGGCGACGAACAATCCATGGACGTCGAGCGTGTCCCGCGCGCCGGTCTGAACGTCCTTGACGCGGATGCCGTGGACGCCCTTGGCGTCACCCAGAACCTCGTCGAGGACGTGATTCCAGCGAACGGAGACATTGCTTTTTTCGAGGAGCTTCTTCTGCAGGATCTTCTCGGCGCGGAATTTGTCCCTGCGGTGAACGACAGTGACCCGGCGCGCGATGTTCGACAGGTACAGCGCTTCTTCCACCGCGGTGTTCCCCCCGCCGACGACCGCGACGTCCTGCCCCTTGTAGAAGAATCCATAGCAGGTGGCGCAGGCCGATACCCCCTTCCCCATGAACTGCTTCTCGGATTCGATCCCGAGGTAGCGGGCCGACGCGCCGGTCGCGATAATGAGCGCGTCGCAGGTGTACCCGCTCGCGTCACCCTCGAGCCGGACAGGGCGCTCGCCCAGATGAGCCGTGTGGACGTGATCGAACACGATCTCGGTCTCGAAGCGCTCGGCGTGCTGCTGAAACCGCTCCATCAGCTCCGGTCCCTGAACGCCCTTGCTGTCTGCGGGCCAGTTGTCCACGTCGGTCGTGGTCATCAGCTGGCCGCCCGGGGCGAGGCCCGCGATGACGACGGGCTTCAGGTTTGCGCGGGCGGCGTAGACCGCCGCAGTGTAGCCGGCCGGGCCGGATCCCAGGATCAGAAGTCGCGAGTGCCTGGTTTTTTTCGACATAGCGGAAGGGTGGGGACGGAAATGCGGGAATTCAATTGCCCGGGGCGCGCGGAATTATAACCCGGGGCCGCTCGCGGCCTTTGCGTCCGCCCCACGAGGAGAGGGCGGGCGCCTCGTCCGGAGTCTGTCTTCCAGTGCGAGGCTGGTCACACCAGTCTGATAAGATATGCAACTGATGAGCCTCGAGGGAGGGCGGAAGAGATGACGGCCCCGGCAAGCGTGTCGATGCTGTTGTTGCGCAACGTGCCGCTGTTTTCGGTCCTGCCCGAGAACCAGCTGGCCTTGTTGACCAGTGCGCTCAGCCGCAAGAGCTTCCCGCGCGGAACCACCATCATCTCGGCGGGCGATGTGACCGAGTCACTCTTTGTGGTGATCTCGGGCCGGCTCAAGGTGATGATCAGCGACGACGAGGGCCGCGAGGTGATTCTCGCCATCCTGGGGCCGAACGAGTTCTTCGGAGAGATGGGCTTGATCGACGACCATCCGCGCTCGGCGAGCGTGGCCGCCCTGGAGGCGTGCGAGCTTCTCAGCCTCTCAAAGCGCGATTTCAAGAGATGCCTCGCCGAAAACTTCGAGATGGCCATGACGGTCATGCGGGGGCTGGTCAAGCGCCTTCGCGAAGCGGACCAGAAGATCGGGAGCCTGGCCCTCATGGACGTCTACGGGAGGGTGGCGCACCTGCTCCTTGATATGGCGGAAACAGTCGACGGCCAGAAGGTGGTGACCAGGAAACTTGCCAAGCAGGACATAGCCAAGATGATCGGCGCCTCGCGCGAGATGGTGAGCCGGGTGATGAAGGATCTCCAGTCTGGGGGGTACATCGAGGTTCGTCCCGGTTCGATTTTCCTGCACGAGACCATCCTGACGATCGACTGAGGGGGCGATCGGGGGATCCGGCAGCGCCGCAATTTGAACCCGACGTCGGTGGCTTGAACCCATCGGAGCTCCCTTGAAGCGGAACCAGGCACCCCTTCCCAGCAAAGTCGCTGCGCTGCTGCGCGAATCGCGGCTGTTCATCCTGGTCGCGGCGGCCGTGTACCTGTCGCTTGTCCTCGGCACCTTCAACCGTGCGGATCCCGGGTGGTCCCACAGCGTCGCTGTCAACGAGATCCGCAACCTCGGGGGAAGGGTGGGCGCGTGGGTCGCCGACGGGCTCCTGTCGCTCTTCGGTCTTTCTGCATGGTGGTGGGTCGTGCTCCTCGCCCTCGCCGCGGTGTGGACGCTGCGGCGCCTCGATAGCGCGTCGCCGGCCGATCGACGATCCTTTTTCATCGCGTTTGCGGGGTTTTGCGTGCTGCTGCTCGCCTCGAGCGGAGTCGAGGCGCTGCGGCTTCATTCCCTCAGAATCACGCTGCCGCTCGCCCCCGGGGGCATGGTAGGCGACGCGGTGGCGGCGAAGCTGCAGTCGGCCTTCGGTTTCACCGGCGCAACTTTGATCCTCGTCGCGATCTTCGCGACCACCCTTTCGCTGTTCAGCGGCGTTTCTTGGCTGACGGTCATGGAAAAAGTCGGGGCAGGACTCGAGCGCGCCTGTGTCTGGACGTTCGAGAAGTGGCAGAGCTGGCAGGATCGCAAGGCCGGCGCGATCGCGGCGGGACGGCGGGAAGCGGTGGTGGAGGAGAAGCGCGAGCTTCTGATCGAAGACCACGAGCCGATCCGAATCGAGCGCCCCGTGGTGGAGATACCCAAGTCTTCCCGGGTGCACAGGGAAAAACAGGAGCCGCTCTTCCGCGACCTGCCCGACACGCCGCTGCCTCCCATCAAGCTCCTCGACGAAGCCACCAGCGATATCGAGGTCCTGTCGCCGGAGACCCTTGAGTACACCTCGCGGCTGATCGAGAAGAAGCTCGGCGACTTCGGCGTGCAGGTCAGGGTGCTGGCGGCGTACCCGGGTCCCGTGATCACGCGCTACGAGGTCGAACCGGCGGTGGGCGTAAAAGGCAGCCAGATCGTCAACCTTGTGAGGGATCTGGCGCGGGCGTTGTCGGTCTACAGCATCCGCGTCGTCGAGACGATTCCGGGCAAGTCCTGCATGGGATTGGAAATTCCAAATCCGCACCGTCAGATCGTGCGGTTGTCGGAGATAGTCAGCTCACGGGCCTACCACGAAATGCACTCGCCGCTGACGCTCGCTCTGGGCAAGGATATCGCCGGCAATCCGGTGGTCGCCGATCTCGCGAAGATGCCGCATCTGCTCGTTGCCGGAACGACGGGGTCGGGCAAGTCGGTAGCGCTCAACGCAATGATCCTGTCGATTCTGTACAAGGCCGAGCCGCGCGAGGTCAGGCTGATACTGGTCGACCCGAAGATGCTCGAGTTGTCCACGTATCAGGGCATCCCCCATCTGCTCGCCCCGGTGGTCACCGACATGCGCCAAGCGTCGAACGCGCTAACCTGGTGCATGGGAGAAGTGGAGCGGCGCTACCGTCTCATGACCTGGATCGCAGTCCGCAATCTCTCCGGCTACAACCACAAGGTGGCCGATGCCGAGAAATCGGGCAATCCGCTCAAGGATCCGGAAACGCTCGAATTGCCCGAGCCGCTGAATCTCGAGAAACTGCCGCACATCGTCGTCGTCATCGATGAGCTTGCCGATCTGATGATGGTGTCGGGCAAGAAGGTGGAGGAGTTGATCGCGCGCCTGGCGCAGAAGGCTCGCGCCGCGGGCGTGCACCTGATTCTTGCCACGCAGCGCCCTTCGGTGGACGTGATCACCGGCCTGATCAAAGCCAACATCCCGACTCGCATCGCATTCCAGGTCTCGAGCAAGGTGGACTCGCGCACCATCCTCGACCAGCAGGGTGCCGAGTCGCTGATCGGGCAGGGGGACATGCTCTACCTGCCTCCGGGCTCCGGCATGCCGAACCGGGTGCACGGCGCCTATGTCGCCGACAACGAGGTGCACAAGGTTGTGGAGTATCTGAAGTCTTTAGGACACCCCGAATACGTCGAGGGCCTGCTGGAGGGCGAGGAAGCCGAGGGTGGGGGCGAGCTCGTCGCCGAACGCGACGGGGAGGCCGATCCGCTCTACGACCAGGCGGTCGAGATGGTCCTGCGTACGCGTCGCGCATCGATCTCCCTAGTGCAGCGCCACTTGCGGATCGGTTACAACCGTGCGGCGCGCCTCATCGAGCAGATGGAACAGGCCGGGCTCGTCTCGGCGATGCAGACCAACGGCAATCGCGAGGTGCTCGTGCCCGCGAAAATCGAATAGCGTTGCGCATGAGCCTGCGTCGGGGCGTCATGTCGGCACTGTTGGGGGTCGGCCTCGCCTTATCCCCCCTGCTTGGCCTGGCATCGAGTCTGGAGCGCTTCTCCGCGTTCATCAACGGAACGGTCCAGGCGCGAGGGGAGTTCGAGCAAAAGATCTTCGACAGCAACCGCAAGCTGGTGCAGGAATCGCGCGGCGTTCTCGCGTTCTCGCGCCCGGGGAAATTCCGCTGGAGTTACGTCAAGCCCTACGCGCAGCTTATCGTCGGCGACGGCAGCAGGGTGTGGATCTACGACGAAGACCTGAAGCAGGTCACTGTGAGAAAACTCGACCAGGCGCTGGGCTCGACGCCGGCGGCGCTGCTCGCGGGAAACAACGAGGCGATGCGGGCGTTCCGGCTCTCGGACAAGGGGGGCAAGGACGGTCTCGAGTGGCTCGAGGCCCTGCCGCGCGACAAGGAAGGCAACTTCGAGAGGATTCGCATGGGCTTCGGCCCCTCCGGGCTCCAGGTCATGGAACTCGTCGACGGTTTTGGCCAGACGACCGTTCTCAGGTTCAAGGCGCTCGAACGCAATCCGGAGCTGGACCCCGCGCTGTTCCGTTTCTCGCCTCCCAAGGGCGCCGATGTCATTGGCGACTTTCCCTAGTTCTGCGCCGACGTGATCGGCGAATGACCGATCTGTTCCCATCGCCGACTCCGGCGCCTCCGCTTGCGGAGGCGCTCCGGCCCAAATCGCTCGACGAAGTGATCGGGCAGGAGCACCTGCTCGGACCCGGCAAGCCACTGCGCGTCGCGTTCGAGTCGGGCAAGCCGCATTCGATGATCCTGTGGGGCCCGCCCGGGACCGGAAAGACGACGGTCGCGCGCCTCATGGCCGATGCTTTCGACGCGCAGTTCATTGCGCTCTCCGCGGTGTTCTCCGGCGTGAAGGACATCAAGGAAGCCGTCCAGCGGGCGCAGGAAGCGCTCGCCGTCTCCGGCCGGCGCACCATCCTGTTCGTCGACGAGGTGCACCGCTTCAACAAGGCCCAGCAGGATGCCTTCCTGCCATTCGTCGAGCAGGGTTTGCTGACTTTCATCGGCGCAACGACAGAGAACCCCTCGTTCGAGGTCATCGGAGCGCTGCTGTCACGTGCGTCCGTGTATGTGCTCCGCAGCCTCTCGGAAGCGGAGCTCGGGCAACTCTTCGAGCGCGCTGCGGCCAAGGCACTGAGAGGCCTCACGTTCGATGCCAAGGCGCGAGAACGGGTCATCGGCTTGGCCGACGGCGACGCGAGGCGCCTGCTGAACTTGCTCGAGATCCTGCAGACTGCAGCGGCGAGCGCCGCGGTGCAGAGCATCGACGGCGAGTTCGTGCAGAATGCCCTCGCGCGCAACCTGCGCCGGTTCGACAAAGGGGGAGACGCTTTTTACGATCAGATCTCGGCGCTGCACAAGTCCGTGCGCGGCTCCAGCCCCGACGCATCGCTGTATTGGCTGATGCGCATGCTCGACGGCGGCGCCGATCCCCTGTACCTCGGACGGCGAATGGTGAGAATGGCGGTGGAGGACATCGGGCTCGCGGACCCGCGCGCCTTGCGCGTTGCGCTCGACGCGTGCGAAACCTACGAGCGCCTCGGCAGCCCGGAAGGCGAGCTCGCGCTCGCCGAGGCGGCGATCTATCTCGCGTGCGCGGCGAAATCGAACGCGGTGTTCGTCGCGTATAATCGGGCGAACGATTTCGTGAAGGAAGACGAGTCGCGGCCCGTGCCGGTGCACCTGCGCAATGCGCCGACGAAGCTCATGAAAGACTTGGGTTTCGGCAAGGACTACCGCTATGCCCAGGACGAGCCGGAAGCCTACGCGGCGGGGGAGAACTACTTCCCAGAGGATATGCCAGCGGTGAAATGGTACGAGCCGACCGACCGCGGGCTCGAGGAGAGAATCAGGGAGAGGCTCGAGCATTTGCGTGGCCTCGACCGAGAAACAAAGAAGAAGAAGTGATACGTCATGCTCGATATCCAGCTGCTTCGATCTGACATCGACCGCGTCAAGAAACGCCTCGAAGAACGCGGCATCGTATTTCCGGCCGTGGAATTTCAAGAGCTTGAAGCGAAGCGAAGGAAGATCCAGACACGCACGCAGGAGCTCCAGGCTCGCCGCAATGCGACTTCTGCCGAAGTAGGTCGCGTCAAGGCTCTTGGTGATCAGTCCAGAGTTGAGGAGCTAAAGCAGAGCGCTGTTTCCGATGCGGGAGAGCTTAAGACTTTGGAGAAGGAGCTTGCCGAAACTCAGGCAATGCTGGAAAAGTTCCTACTTGATGTGCCCAATATCCCTCACGATTCCGTGCCTACGGGCAAATCGTCCGCGGACAATCGTGAGGAACGCCGCATCGGTTCGCCGCGCAAGTTCGATTTCACTCCTAAAGATCATGTCGATATCGGCACCGCCCTGAAGCTGCTCGACCTCGACGCGGCAAGCAAGATCGCCGGCGCCCGCTTCGCGCTGATGAAAGGCCCGCTCGCGCGTCTTCACCGTGCGATCGCCCAATTTATGCTCGATACCCACACCCAGGAGCACGGCTACACGGAGATCTACGCGCCGTATCTCGTCAACGCCAAGAGCATGGAAGGAACCGGACAATTGCCCAAGTTCGAGGCCGATCTGTTCGCCGTCCCGCGGGGCGAGGAGGGTAAGTTCTATCTGATCCCGACCGCCGAAGTGCCGGTCACGAACATCGTGCGCGACGAGATCGTCCCCCTCGAATCGTTGCCGCTCAAGTTCGTCTGTCACTCGCCCTGTTTCAGGAGCGAAGCAGGTTCCTACGGGAAGGACACCCGCGGCATGATCCGCAATCACCAGTTCGACAAGGTGGAGCTGGTGCAGATCGCCCATCCGGAGAAATCCTACGAGCAGCTCGAGCAGCTCACCGGCCACGCTGAAGAAATTCTAAAGCGCCTCGAGTTGCCGTATCGCGTCGTAACCTTGTGCACGGGCGACATGGGGTTCGCGGCGGCGAAAACGTACGACATCGAAGTCTGGCTCCCGGGACAGAACGCATACCGCGAGATTTCCTCCTGCAGCAATTTCGAGGCATTCCAGGCGAGGCGCATGCAGGCGCGGTTCCGCAACCAGAAGGGCAAGCCCGAATTGGCGCACACGCTGAACGGTTCGGGCCTCGCGGTCGGGCGTACGCTCATTGCGGTGATGGAAAATTATCAGCGCAAAGATGGTGGCATTCATATTCCAGCCGCTCTGCGGCCCTACCTGGGAACGATCGAGGCCATCGCACCAAAGCATTGAGCGCGCTGGTAAAATGCGCGCCACCCGGAGAGGTGACGGAGCGGTTGAACGTGCCGGTCTCGAAAACCGGAATACGCGCAAGCGTATCGTGGGTTCGAATCCCACCCTCTCCGCCAAGAACACGGCCAGGTTCCCTGACCCGTGTAAGGACTCTCCTGTCAGCAGTGTTTTTATCGGAGTTGCTTGCCGCTGGTGTCGGCTTTTTGTCTATTTGCCGAACCTCCGTCATTTCGCTCCCAAGCAAGTACTCACCAAGTCGAGGTTTTCCGCCCAGTGCAAGAAGTTGTTCCGGTGGGAGGCCTTGAATTCCTTGGAGAAACGGTTCGATACACGCCTGGCATCGGAAGAGCCTTGCCTAATGTTCGGAGGTGCTTGTAGCCGCCTACACGTGGCACGATCAGTGCATTAGTAACGCGGAGTCTGATTGTTCGTGGCAGGCAATGCGGTGTGTGGCGGAAACGTCGGAGAATTCCGTACAAAAGAAGCGATCGCCGAATTTAGTGAATATTGAACATAGGCAAGAGGAACTATTCCACAGTAGCCGAGGTCATCGGCTATTGCGGAAGTAGGTCATATTGCCTAGCATCAGAGATTAATTTACATAACAAGCCGCCCTGATCGTGCTGGGTTGGGGATGGTAAGCGGGATTGTTCTAAGTTGGACCAGGTTGGGAGGAATCGGTGAGCGTTCGGATTTTCGGCCACTATGTGTCGTTGCCGCTGTTGCTTCTTATGCTGGCGGAAGCGGCTATCCACACGGGCGCCGTATTTCTCGCTGTAGGCCTGCGTTTCCAGGGCTTCAGTTCTCAGGTCCTCATCGAGGGAGCCCCCGCCTCCCTGCTTCCGCGCGCCCTGCTCTACGCCGGCGTCATGCTGGCCATCATGACGGCATTCGGCCTGTTCGGTTCGGCCCTGCACAAGAAAGACCGCGAATACCACGCTCGCTTCCTTGCGAGCTTTCCGGCGGGCGCCGTCGTCATGGCGATCATCTTCTACATCATCCCGATGAGCGTGCTGGGTCGTGGCCTGATGGCCTTGAGCCTGCTCTTCTCTTTCACCTTGACCGCTTTGGCGCGCGAGGTGTTCTTCCACGTCGTGGGCTACGAAGCCCTGAAGCGCAGGGTCCTGGTTCTCGGAAGCGGCTCCCGGGCCGCGGGGGTGGAAGCACTGATCGAGAAGCTGGGTCCGGGCGCCGGTTTTCACCTTGTGGGTTTCGTGCAATGCGGAGACGGGCAGCCTAGCCCCGACAAATCCAGGTTGCTCGGCGACTGCTCCGCGTTGCGCGCACTGGTCGAACAACACCGTGTCGACGAGATCGTCGTTGGTGTACGGGACAGGCGCAACGGATTCTTTCCGACCTCCCGGCTCCTCGAGTGCAAACTGGAGGGGGTCAGCATCGTGGACTTGCCGACCTTTTTCGAGCGTGAAACGGGCTACGTGCAGCTCAACTCCCTGAGCGCGAGCTGGATGATCTTTTCAGAGGGATTCTCCAAGACGGGCTTTCAGAAAGTGCTCAAACGCGTGTTCGACATCTCCGTGAGCGTCGTGATGCTGGTCGCTACGCTGCCGGTCATGGTCGCGGCGGCACTGGGCATTTGGCACGAAACCGGCCGGCCCATCCTCTATCGTCAAAAAAGGGTGGGAGAGTCGGGGAGAATCTTCGAGATTCTGAAGTTTCGCAGCATGCGCGTCGAAGCCGAGCATGACGGTGTCCCGCGATGGGCGAAGAAAGACGACGAACGCGTTACCCGCGTGGGCAGATTCCTGAGAATCACCCGCATCGATGAGCTGCCCCAACTCATCAACGTGTTGCGGGGAGACATGAGCTTTGTGGGTCCGCGTCCGGAACGGCCGCCCTTCGTAAGCGAGCTCAGCCGCAAGGTCCCCTTCTATGCGAGCAGGCACTCGGTAAAGCCGGGTATCACGGGCTGGGCGCAGATTCGCTATCCCTACGGAGCCTCCGTCGACGACGCCGTGCAGAAGCTTCAGTTCGATCTGTACTACGTCAAGAATCACTCGTTGTTTCTCGATATGGTGATCCTCCTGCAAACGACGCAGGTCGTACTGTTCGGTCAGGGTGCCCGCTAGTCCGGGCCGCTGAGCGACGTCGCGCATACACGGCCGCGGTGGAGATTGCCATCGAGCGCGAACCGCAAACGGTTGCTGGGCTCCCCCTAGTGAGGCACGTGCAGAGGTTGGAGCGGCGACGCTTCCCAGCGCACCACTCGATTGTGCTGAAAGTAGACGCGAGACGGTCCGTAGTCCCAGACCGTCTCGGTCTCGGTCACCGGAGTGCCCTGAACCGCGCGTACCTCGTCCTTGGTCGAGCCGATGTCGAATTGGCCGTTGCGCAGCTCGACGGGCAGGTCGCGTGCAATGCGCAAGGGGTTGTCCGGGTGCTGGGTCCAGGAGACCACTTTTCCCCGTGCGAAATGAATCGACGACTTCCCGTAGTGCCAAACGTCCCCCTCCGTCAAAGTCGGAATGCCCTGAATCGAGTACACCTCGAAGAGCGTGGAACCGGCCGAAATACCGCCCGTCTCGCTCGGCGTTTCCCGCGGGGTCTCCGGCACCGCGAATTCCGGAACATGAGGACCAGTGACCGCCGCGTCCGGCTCGCGCATTTGACCGTCGGAATAACGGTAGGTGGCATACACCGCTATCAGGAGCGTGAAAACCACGATGAGCGCACGATGGCGTTCGGGCGCTCTCCTTGCGGGCTGGCCCGCTGCCGGTTCCGGCGTGGTCGGTCTTGCCGCCGTTTGGCCGCTTCCCCTCGCCTCGGCATCCCTGGATACCATTCCTACTTCCTCGGAGATCCTCGCCGGCTCAGTAGGAGGGAGTACCCCGTGGTCGCGGTAGTACCGCTCGAGCGCCTGGTAAGCGATGGTAATTTGCTTGCTGCGCTCCTCGGCCAGTTCCCTTTCCGACGCGTCGGCTGGAAAGCGGTCGGGATGCCATCGTCCGATGAGACGCTTGTAGCGCGCGCGCAATGCCTTCCACTCGGTGTCGCGGGTGACCCCGAGGACGGCGTAGTGTTGCGAGAAGTCATTCATCAAGGGAGCGCACGTGAGCGGAGACGCGGTGATATCGTGCCGCAATTATTGCAAATTTCCCGGAGTTCGGGACCCAGGGTTGTCGGCAATGGAGTCTTTTTACGGTAGAGTTCCATGACTTCCAAGACGAAAATCGTATCGGGAGGCGGATGATGAAACGACTATGTTGGGTCGCTATCTTACTGGCTGCTCTGATCTCGCTCGGCTGCGAGAGCACTGGCGAGATTCCCATGCCGGCGGATCCAGCAAGCGTCGACAAAGAGTACCGTATCGGAGTGGACGACCGGGTCCAGGTGACCGTATGGCGCAACCCCGAGCTATCCGTCGCGGGCCCGGTCCGGCCCGATGGAAAGATCACCGTACCGCTTATCGGCGATGTCGAGGCGGGCGGTCGCACGCCGAGCGAAGTGGCAGAGCAAATCAAGAAGCAACTGTCCACATACGTTCGGGAACCCAATGTAGTGGTGATCATAACGGACTTGCGCTCGCACGAATTCCTCTCGCGCATCCGCATCACCGGGGCTGTGCGCATACCCAAGTCAATCCCCTACCGCCAGGGAATGACCGTGCTCGATGCGGTCCTCGAAGCCGGTGGGGTGAACGACTTTGCGGCACCCAACCGCTCCAAGCTGTACCGCAAGGGGAAGGACAAGATGGATGTGCTCGAGATCGAGCTTGGAAACATACTTACCAAGGGCCAGCTTCAGACCAATGTGCCGCTTCGGGCCGGCGATGTCATAACGGTTCCGGAGCGGCTGTTCTAACCGGACCGTTGCGGCCGGAATTTGCTACACGGGAGTGCATACCATGCAACTGCTACCTGAACAGATCGCGAAAGCCCTCGTCAACGAGATATTCCATTCGCGCAGAATGGTCGTTTTCATATTCGTCACCGTGAACGCGCTGGCGCTGACCGCGGGATTGCTGTGGCCCAAGCTGTATACGGCATCGACCAGCATTCTCGTCGACGAAAGAACGATTATCCAGCCACTGATGCAGGGAGCCGCAGTGGCCACCGATGCCCTGGATCGCAGCAGGAACGCCCGCGAGATCATCTTCGGACGCAAGATCATGGATGCGATCCTAGAGTACGGCGGGTGGCTGGTTTCCAATCCGAACGTGGAGGAGCGGGCCCTCCTTATCGATGACATCAAGAAGCGGACGTTTGTGAACACGGTCGGTAAGAATATTCTTCGGATCGAGTATAAGGACGAGCAACCGGAAAGGGCGTTCCGCGTAACGGAAAAATTCGCCGAGCTGTTCATGCAGGAGAGTATCGCGGCGAAGGGCGCGGAGAGCCGCGCGGCGTTTGCCTTCATCGAGCAGCAGACGCAAGAGTATCAGGAGAAGCTGCTGCGCACCGAAGAGGCGCTGAAAGAGCTGCGCTCGGCGACCTTGGACACGAATTTCGGCAGTGGCGGCGGCGAAGGCGAGGTGACCAACAGGCTGAACGACCTCAATAGGCGCATCGAGGCGACGACACAGGAACTGCGAGAGGCGGAGGTGAAGGAAGCCTCGCTTGAGCGGCAGGTGTCCGGCGAGGCGGACTCGACCGCCGATATTCTGCGTGAAGGCCAGTTCCGCGCGCGCATCGGGGATCTTCAGTCGAAACTCGACACACTGAGACTGAGCTACCACGACACTCACCCGGACATCGTTCAGGTCAAGCTGCAGATCAAGGAGCTGACCGACAGGATAAACGCCGAGCGGACGGCCCTTGAGCAGAAGAAGCGTTCAGGACAGCCGGACGAGTCGGTGGTCAACAACCCCATCTATCAGCAGCTGCGCCGCGAGCAATCGCAAAATCAGGGGGTCATCGACGCCCTGACCGCACGTCTCGCCGAGCTGCAGCGGCAGATGCAGAATGAGCTGAGCCGGGGCAAGCGGATGCACAGCGGAGATGCGCGCCTGGCTGAGCTCACACGCGACTATCAGATAAACCGCGACATTTATCAGGACCTCCTGCGACGCCGGGAAAACGCACGGGTCTCGATGAACATGGATCGCGAGCGCCAGGGCCTGAGTTTCAAGATTCAGGAGCCGGCGAGCATACCGCTCACGCCCATCGGTTTTCGATTCCTGCATTTCGTGCTCGGAGGCCTCGCGCTCGGGACATTTATTCCCCTGGCGCTGCTGTTCGTGAGATTGCAGTTCGATCCGCGTATTCGTATTGGAAGTACGATTGCCCACACGCACAAGCCGCTCATCATGGCCGTCGTGCCTCATCTCTGGAGTCCAGCCGAGCTGAAAAGCCTGCGCTTGGAGCTGGTGCTGCTCAGCCTGGCCGTGTTTGTCACGTTTGGTACGTCGGTGACCCTATCCGCGCTACGTTACTTTAAGGTGATGTGAGATGAGTAAGATCGAGAAGGCGCTCAACAGGGCTCGCGAGGCGGGCCTTCAGGTGGTACCCCTGACGAATGCCGGCACGGGAGCGGCGACGGGGGGCTCCGTGGTGGCTTACCGCGGGACGAACCCCGAGACCATTCCCCGCATGGCAATGAACGAAGTTCGCATGCTGGCGCCGAACGATCTCGAGCAGCGCGGCATGATCAGGCCCCAGCACGCCGAGGATCCGGTGATTCTTGCCTTCCGGGAGCTGCGGACCAAGGTCATCCAGCAAAATCCGGGGCAAAACGCGATCATTCTCGTCACCTCGGTGAGTCAGGGGTGCGGAGGCAGCTTCGTCGCGCGGAACCTTGGTGCGGCATTTGCGTTTGACGTCGAGAAAACGGCTCTCCTCATCGATTGCAATCTGTCGAACCCGAGTGTGCACCAGTTGCTGCGCAACGCGTCCGTGCCTGGTCTGACCGATTACCTCGAAAACCCGGCCCTGGACGTCGAAAAAATCATCCATCCCCTGGGCATCGCACGCTTCCGCCTGATCACTGCGGGCAAGCGGCGCGAGAGTCCCGAGGAACTGTTTACGTCGGGGAAGATGAAGCAGCTGATGGATACGCTGCGACGACGATATCGGGAGCGGTTCATCGTCATCGATGGCCCGCCAATGTCCAAAATCGCCGACATTCGCATTCTCTCCGAGCTTGCCGACTACGTCCTGGTCGTCGCGTGCTATGCGCGTTCCACAAACACACAGATAACCAACTGTCTAAACGCCATCAGCGAAAAGAAGTTGCTTGGTATCGTCTTCAACGAAGAACCGCGGATTCCGCGAATTCGCTGACCGGATGGCGAGAGGTGCTGAGACCCGTATCCCCGGGATCCTGCGGAGCGCACAAAAGTCTGCGAGGCGGTCGACGCGAGGCACCAGATGCGTCGGTTCCTTTCGTTGGGCGAATCGGCATGCGGCGGTTCTGGTCCTATTGGCAGCGTGCGTTTGGTCTGCACCGACTCACGCATCCTTCATCCTCGGGGTGGGTACCTCGCTCGCCTATGACACCAATGTCGGCCGCGTTGAGACAGGCGCGCGACCCGATTTGATACAATCGCTCTTCGGCGGGGTGCTCTACACCGAGAGATTGGGCGCTTTTAGCGCAAGAGCAATCGCTCAGGTCGAGTGGCGACACTTCTACCGCGGCACGTTCAGCGACGACAGGACGGGCTATCTGGACGGCTCGGCACTATGGACGATAGTGCCGCAGCGTCTGACCTGGGTTCTCGACGATACATTCCGCGAAGTTCTGCTCAACGTCACCGCTCCGGACACGCCCGGCAATCGCACCCAATCCAACGCCCTCAACACGGGTCCCGACGTGACCTTTGCTGTGGATTCGGCGAACGCGATCTTGTTCGGCGCCAGATACGGGCGACTGGACATCAAGAACAGCACCGGCGACAACCGTCGCTACTCGGGTCTTCTGCAAGGCTTGCATGCCTTCTCGCCGCAGACGTCCATGTCGTTGAACTATGAAGCGGCGAAGATATTCTTCGAACCCCAAGCTCAGGCCTTCCCCGAGGTTCTGATCCAGAACTTGTACGCGCGCTTCCAGGCGTTGAACGCGGGGAACGCAGCGAACGGGGGGACGGTCGACGTTGGCACAACGAAAGTGATCCGATATACCGCCCCGCCGCTGGACGGACGGCTCGTGCGGGTGGGGTTTAGCAGAGCGCTGTCGAGGCAATTGGAAATCCGGTTCGCCTACGCGGACCAGGTCTCGGACACCTACAGCGACCAGATCAGGGGGATCGCATCGTCGCGGGCGCCATCCGACGCGGGCGTTGTCGGCGCCGGTGCGACCAACTTCGGCACTGGAGACCTGTATCACACCAAGCGAGGTGAACTCGCCCTGGGGAACCACGGCGAAGCTCTGGAATACACGTTCGCGGGGTATGCGCGCAGGGTCGACTACTTCACGCTTGACCAGAACGACTACGATGAGAAGGGCGGAAAACTCGGCGGGAATTGGACTAGCGGCGCCAGACGCCTACTGGCGTACGCAGACTACCTGCAGCGGACTTTCACGAACCTCGACAGGACAGACATCATTGTCAACTATGGATTGGGCGTAGACTACAGACTCAACGGCAACGTGACGGTCACGCTCACAGGCTCTGTAGCCAAACAGGAAAGCACCATTCCGGGAAACAGTTTCATCGATCAGCGCGTGATGGTGGCGGTGGGTTATAGCACCGGACGCGGCTACGATGTCGTATCGAGGCGATAACTAGGATAAGCATGTACTTAGAGCATTTCGGTCTCTCCGCACAACCGTTCCGGCTTACTCCGGACAGCGATTTTCTTTTCATGAGCGAGTCGCACAGCCGTGCCAAGGTCTACATGGACTACACGGTATGGAACCGCGAAGGCTTCGTCGTCATCACCGGCGAAATCGGGTGCGGCAAGACGACACTGATTCAAAAGCTCCTCTCGGAGCTCAACGAAAGCGTCATTGTCGCCAAGGTCTTCCAGACGCAGCTCGACGAGGTCGAGTTCTTGCAGGCTGTGCTGGTCGAATTCGGGTTGAATCCGTTCAACGCGAAAAAGGTCGAGCTTCTCGACATGCTCAACACTTTTCTTATCGAGCAGTTCTTGCAGCACAAGCAGATCGTGCTGATCGTCGATGACGCCCACAACTTGAGCTTCAAGGTGCTCGAGGAAATCCGCATGTTCGCCGGCCTGGAGACGCGCAAGGAGAAGATCCTCCACGTGATCTTGGTCGGTCAGCCCCAGCTCAACGAGATGCTCGATCATCCAGAAATGCAGCAGCTCATGCAGCGCGTGAAGCTTCGCTATCACATTCGCGCGCTCACCGAGCCGGAAGTGGCGGACTACGTTCGCCACCGCCTGAGCATTGCCGGATCGTCGAACCGCCCCCTGTTTGCACCGCAGGCCCTGCCGGTCATCTACAGGTACGCAGGCGGCATTCCGCGCCTGATCAACACGCTGTGCGATACCGCGCTGACTTCTGCGTACGCCGACAACTTGCCAGGCGTGACGGCGGAAATCGTGGAAGCCACCGCCAAGGAGCTGCAGTGGCCGCTGCATTCCGAGCGCGTGGAAAAGAACCGTTCTCAGGTCAAAGCCGCCGCCGGTGAGGTGGGCGTGCATGCGATCCTGCGTGAGCAGTCGCGGGCGCTTACAGCCATCTCTTCCCAGCTCGGCAAGCTGGAGGAACAGGCGCCGGCGCTGGAATCGATCGGAAAGAGCCTCGTCGCGATCGAAAGGCACCTTAGGAACCTTCTTCTGAGCCAGAAGGTCCAACCGGGCTCGGATTCAACCCCCGAACGCCAGCAAAGGTCCGGCTGAACCGATCTTGCGCGAGGGAAAACCCTCGCGCACCGTGGAATTTTCCCGAATCATGGGGGGCTGCCCGTCCTTGCCGCGATTCACGGCGGCATGCGCCTGTTTTCTTTGGGGTTTAACGAAGTTTGCGGAAAACCCGTAAAACCTTGCGGGCGGCTTGCACTCTCGCCACCCGTTGTCCCGTCCCTTGTCCGTACGGAAAATGTGATATCAAGTGTGACATGGGTACGTGAGGTGGTTCAGCCCTGCGAATAGAATCAACCGATTATGACAAGGGCATGGACTTAGAGAGGGCGCACGGAGAGAACGCATGACGCTTGCACAGAGCGCACATCAAGCGGGCTGGAAAGGTCGCTCAGGCCGAGCTCTTTTCAGCGCGGTATTGTTCCTGGCAATCGCCTGCAGTATCGCTGCCTGCGGCGGCAGCGGCGCGACTTGGCCCTCCACCGGCACGGGAGGATCCAGTGCGGGTGGGCCTGGATCGGGAGGGGGAACACCGCCACCTCCCGGCGGCGGAGGAACGCCACCTCCTCCCGGGACAATCCCTCCGCCGAGCGCACCCGGCAATTTGACGGGTGCGACGAACGGCCCGTTCGCGGCCAATCTGTCGTGGCAGCAATCGACGGGCACCGCCGCAGTGACGGGCTACAGGATCGAGCGCTGCTCGGGCGCGAGCTGCAGCGGCTTTACGGTTGTCGGCACCGCGACCGGCACGAGCTTCACCGATATCGGTTTGACCTCGGCAACGGCGTACAGCTACCGCGTACGGGCGTCGGACACTGCCGCGAATCTCAGCAATCCTTCCAACGTCGCGAGCCTCACGACCGCCACCGCGCCGGTTCAGCCTCCCGTGTCCTTGCCGGCCTGGGTTAGCGCCTTGGCGATAAACGAGTGGCACCAGATTCCGAATACCGCGTTGTCGAGCGTTGCTCCGTCGCCCACACCACAGGGAAATAGCGGCCCGGCATCGAAGATCATCGCGTGGACAGGCATGGTCGTCGACACCCGGACGTCGAAGCTGTATTCGGTCGCCGGAGGTGGTCACAACGACTACGCGGGCAACGAGGTGGACGCACTCACCCTCGAGGTGGCTACACCGGCGTGGAGCCAGGTGCTCGCGCCCACGCCCGCAGGGCAGCTCACCAATTGCCAGTCGTACTACTCGGACGGCAGGCCCGCGGCACGTCACTCCTACTACGGTGTTCAGCTCAACGAATTCGAAGATCGCATCATGCTACTGGGGGGCGTCTTTTGGTGCTCGGGCGGCGGCTTCCATAGCGCGATCAGCTCGTACAACATCGGCGCGAACACGTTCAGTCCGTCGGCGACCCACCCGAACATGAGCAGCGGTTTGGCGGGAGGGGTTGCCGGCATCACCCGGGATCCCAACACCGGCGATATCTACATCGCATTCAACTTCGAGCTTGGCCGGTGGACCCGCAGCACAAACACGTTTGCGACCCTGAACCCCAGCGGCGCCCCGGCGGCGGGCAACGGCGCTGCGCCTGCCTTCGACACGATCCGGAACGTTATTTATTTCCTGGGCGGAGCTGGGGCTACACACCTCTATTCACCGGCGAACAACACCTGGACCCGGAAGACGGTTATCGGGGCCAATGCGGCCGACGTGACGGGCGCCAACGCCCACGCCATGTTCTATGTACCGGCACTAGACAGCTACCTGGTGCGCCTGGACAACCCCGGCGGCACCGTGTACGCGATCAATGCGGCGAGTTTTGAAGCCACGACGCTCCCGACAACCAATGGCGCGTCGATACCGTCGACGGTCAACGGACCGTACAGCAAGTTCCTCTACGTGCCGAGATTGCAAGGGGCCGTCTACGTACCCGATTACAACGGGAACGCATGGTTCCTGAGACTTCATTGATGGTCGTAGCGCCCGCTCCCATCGTTCGCTGAGGAAAATCGCATGCGCCGCTTTAGGACACTGCTGTTTGTTCCCGTGCTCGCCGCCGCGCTCGTTGCATGCGGCGGTGGGGGGGTCGGCTGGGGTGATTCTTCGTCTTCGCCCTCAACCCCGTCGAGCGGCGGCGGCGGAGGAGGCGGAGGAGGCGGAGGCGGAGGCGGCGGCGGTCCGGTGGTGCCACCGGCCGGCCCACCGGACACCAGTGCCCCGACCACGCCTACGAGTCTGTCGGCCACATCGGTCGGCGATGCGCGGATCGACCTGAGCTGGACCGCGTCCACCGACAACGTCGGCGTAACCGGCTACCGTGTGGAACGCTGTGAAGACCAAGCGATCGCCTGCACGACTTTCGTCCAGATTGCGATCCCGACCGTATCGCCCTTCAGCGATACGTCCTCGCTCGCCGCAAGCACCACCTATCGTTATAGAGTGAGGGCGACGGACGGAGCGGGGAACGTTTCCGCTTTTTCCACGATCGTGGTTGCGACCACCGGCGCCTCCGGCGGAGGGTCGCTGGCGGTCGGTACCTTGGTCCACGACGGTCCCGCGACGCCGGAGCAGATCTCGCTTTTCCTGCCCATAACCGGCGCGCTGCCGCAGACGGCGACGGCGACCGTGCGCTACCGGCAAACGGGCTCCGCGACGTGGAACACCGGCCATCCCATGTATCGCATTCGCCCGACGATGACGGAGGCGCCCAACGCCGGAACGGTCCCCGACGCGTTCGCCTGGCCGATCATCGATCTCACGCCCGGCACGTCCTACGACGTCGAAGTGACGGTGAACAGCGGCGCGGTCACGAATGTCCAGACGCTGACGTGGACCACGCGCGCCCTGCCTCCCGCGGCTGGACCGGTCACCGTGAATGTGAATGCGGGCCAGTCGATCGCGCAGATCCAAACCGCGCTGGATTCGCTCGCCCCCGGAAACGTGCTCCAGTTTGCGAACGGCACGTACAATCTCAGCAGCAATCTCATCGTGAATCGAAGCGGGACTCAGAACAGCCCCATCTACATCCGCGGTCAGTCGCGCGCCGGGGTCGTTCTTTCCAATCCGGGTCGCGTCATCCATTTCCTGGACGCTTCGGACGTCGTGCTCGAGAATCTGACCATCCAGGGCTCGGGCGTCGACTCGGGACCGGCTGCAACCTCGAACGGCATCAGCTTCTTCGACGGCTCGCCCACGCAGACGCGGGTGACGGTGCGCAACATCACGATGAGGGCCGTCGACAGCGGCATCCGGGCGAACCACGAGATCGCGCAGTTCATGGCCTACGACAACACCATGATCGGCAACAACACCTGGACCGCGATCGACCCGAGCACCGGGGTGCGCCTCATCGACTCGAACGCGACCTGGGACGACGACGGGATCAACATCTCGGGCTTCGGCAACGTCGCATTCAACAATACGTTGAAGGGCTTCGGCGACAACTTCTCGTTCGACCCGCAGCAGCTCATCTCGGATTCGATCGGCATTCATTTCTATCGGAACGACGTGCAAATGGGGGGCGACGACGGCACCGAGGTCGACGGCGGGCACCGGAACCTCAGCTTCTACGACAACCGGCTGCGCAACACCATGTCCTTCGTTTCTCTCGATCCTCTTTTTGGCGGCCCCCTGCTCGTCGCGCGGAACATCTCCATCAACATCGGAAGGACGCCGTTCAAGTGGAACAGCACCAATTCGGGTCAGTTCATCTACAACAACACGATGTTGCGCACCCTCAGCAAACCCGGGGTCGAGGGTGCTTTCACGTCGGAGGCGGGCTGGTATCAGCCCAACAACGGCGACCAGCGCTCCTACGGCTACCGCAACAACATCCTCATCTATCGGGGCGTGAACACCCCGCTGCAAACCATCCGCCTGGACAACTCCGGGCACAATCCGGTCGACTTCACCCACAATTCCTGGTTCCCCGACGCGATATTCCAGTGGCCCGAGAACAGGTACCTCAGCCTTACGGAGGCCCGCAACAACCTGCCGGCGACCAACCCGGTCTTCAGCGGCAGCACCAAGCGTCACGACCAGGACAACATCACGGTGAGCAATCCCTGGACGGTGCCCGTGGTTACCGGCCTCGACTACCACACCGAAGTGCTGACCGCCTATACCCCGGCGCTCGCACCGGGCACGACGCCGAAGAATTCCGGCGTGGTCATTCCCAATATCACGGACGGTTTCACCGGCGGAGCGCCGGACCGGGGAGCGATCATCGAGGGTCGTCCGCCCGTGCAGTACGGCGATCGATCGCCGTAGGACGCTATCCCAGGCTTCGCGAAATAAGCGGCCCGATCCGGTTGGCGAGCGGCAGCGGCAGCCGCTGCCACAGCTTGATCATCAGGCGGTACTTGGGATTCAGCGGGTTGATCTCCGGCACGCGCTTTCCCCTCACCAGCAGGTACTCGTAGTGCAGGGGTTGCGGCTCGAACCCCCAGTTTTTCTTGAAGTCGAAGGAGCCCGTGCCGCGCTTGCTGCGGCCATAGTCGAACCAGCGTATCCCGCGCTCGCAGGCGCGGCGCATCAGCTCCCAGTACATGAAATCGTTGCCGGCCACTTCCCGCGCCCGGTCCGTTCCGCCGCCGTAATACGGCAGCACCTGGTCGCGGAAGTAAAACGACATCACGCTCGCGATGAGCCCTCCATCCCGGGTTATCGTCAGCACCTCGCAGTCCGGGCCGAAGACATCCCGCAGGATCGCAAAGTAGCGCTTTGAAAAAACCGGGGTACCCAGGCGATGGACGCTGTGCGAGTACGCGGCGAAGAAGCGCTCCACCCCCTCGTCGATCTCGCTCTTCAGCCCCGCCTTGATGCCCTTGCGCACCATTGCGCGCTGCTTGCGCGGAATCTCCTGCAGGTTTTTTTCGACATCGGGGTCGATCGCCTTCCTGAAGGTGACGTAGAGATCCGAGTGCGCCCACTCGGGATGATCAGGCTTGGGCGAGCGGTATTCGAGGTGGTCGACGCCCCACTTCTCGGCCAGCGCTTTCGCGGCCTGGTCGAGCGCGTTCCGCGCCTCCTCGCTTTTGGCGACGATCCCCCCGTACACGCAAAACGGCAGGGAGACCAAGGCATGCCCGAATAGCACGCTGCGCAACTCGGCGAGGGGAAGGACCCCCTCGATGCGGCCCCCGGCCTCGGCATAGAGAAACCTCGTACGGTGACCGAAGGCCCGTTCGATGACGGACTTCCATCCGGCGCGATGGAAGAAGGTCGCATCGCCGCAGCCGCTGACGAATTCGTCCCACCGGGAAAAATCGCCAGGCTGCAGCTCCCTGACCTGCACCGCGTCCGGGGATTCGGCTCTCGCGGATGTGCCCGACGTCGCGTCGTCACTCGCGAGCTCAGTCATCGATCGATTTGAGCAATAGGCGCCTGCCCGGGCAGGTGAACGTGGAAGATATGGTTAGGATTTTGCTGCAATTTTCCGGATTGCTGTGCCAGAATTCCCCAATTCCGGGACACATTTTTGCACATTCGGCACCGGCCTGCCAGGTGCTCTCACGCGCCGACGTGCGCGGGGAAGCTTGACGGGAACAATAGGACCTAGATCTGAGCATGAGCACCGCCTCTCTTGAACCCGGTCCCGGCGCGGCTGGACCCGACGGCCCGCCCCTGGTCGCTCACGTCATCTATCGATTCGACGTGGGCGGGCTCGAAAACGGACTGGTCAACCTGATCAATCGCATTCCGCCACAACGCTATCGCCACGCGATCATCAGCCTGACGGATTCCTCGGAGTTCCGCAGGCGCCTGACGCGCAGCGACGTTCCCGTCTTCGCCCTCCACAAGCCCCCGGGCAACAGCCCGGTGACCCTGTTCAAGCTGTGGCGCCTGTTCAATCAGTTGCGCCCCGACATCGTCCACACGCGCAACATAGCGGCCCTCGAGGCGACCCTGCCGGCGGCGCTGGCGGGCGTCCGGGTGCGGATTCACGGGGAGCACGGGCGCGACGCCACCGACCCGGACGGTACCAATGTGAGGCGCCAGATCGTGCGCCGGCTCTACAGACCATTCGTGCATCAGTACATCACGGTGTCCCGGGATCTGGAAGCGTACTTGGAGAGCAAGATAGGAGTGGGACGCTCGCGCATCGCCCAGATCTACAACGGAGTCGATGCGAGCCTGTTCCATCCGGCTGGAGAGCATCGTGACGAGGTGCCTCATTCCAACTTTTCCGGGCCTGAGCACGTCGTGATCGGCACGGTCGGGCGGATGCAGGACGTCAAGGATCCCATGACCCTCGCCCGGGCGTTCGTGCGGCTCATGCAAACCATGCCCCAAGCGCGCGAACGGGTGCGGTTGGTCATGGTCGGGGACGGGCCGCTGAGGCAACAGGTGAGTACCCTGCTCGAGGAAGCCGGAGTGCAGGACTACGCGTGGCTACCCGGCAAGCGCGACGACGTCGCCCGTATAATGCGCAGTTTCGACTTGTTCGTGCTACCGTCGCTCGCCGAAGGCATTTCCAATACCATCCTGGAAGCGATGGCAACCGGCCTGCCGGTGCTGGCGACTGCGGTCGGGGGCAATCCCGAGTTGATTGAAGACGGGGTGACAGGGACGCTGGTACCGCGGAACGATCCGCACACCATGGCACGGGTGATGCTTGAGTACGCGGAGAGCTCCGAGCTCCGCAAGCGGCACGGGTCCGAGGCGCGGCGAGCGGTTGAACGAAAATTTCGCTGGGAAGCAATGGTGGAGGCGTATTCGACGACCTACGATACGTGGCTTGGGAGGAATGGGCGCCGTATCCATAGTTGATTCACACATCGCCGCAGGTCGGCGGCCGAATTTCGCTTTTCGATCGTCGAAATCGATATTTGCGCGGATCAGATCGGCTCTTGAACGGGGTCGTCTGCGGGACGGTTTGTTTGTTGATTCGAGGCAACGCTAATGTGCGGTATCGCGGGGATATTTGACGGCAGTGGGCGGCGTGCCGTCGATCGCAATCTGATCGAGCGCATGAATTCCTCTTTGCGTCATCGTGGTCCGGACGCGGATGGATTGCACCTCGAACCGGGCTTGGCGCTGGCGCACCGCCGCCTTTCGATCATCGATCTCTCGACCGGACAGCAGCCCCTCTATAACGAGGACGGCACTGTCGCGGTCGTATTCAACGGCGAAATCTACAACTTCCAGGAGCTGGTCAAGGAACTCGCAGCGTGCGGCCATACCTTCCGCACGCGCTCCGACACCGAGGTCATCGTCCATGGGTGGGAGCAGTGGGGCGCATCGTGCGTAAAGCGCTTCCGCGGCATGTTTGCTTTCGCCTTGTGGGACCGCAACCGTGAAACCCTGTTCCTCGCCCGTGACCGCCTGGGCGTGAAACCGCTGTACTACGCACAACTGCCCGATGGGATCTGGATTTTCGGCTCCGAGCTGAAATCGCTGCTGGTTCATCCGGGGCTGCCGCGGGTGATCGACCCGCTCGCCGTGGAGGAGTATTTCGCCTATGGCTACGTGCCCGAGCCGCGCACCATCTTCAAGGGCGTGTGGAAACTCTCTCCCGGGCATACCCTGAGCGTCAAGCGGGGACAGCCGGCACTGGCCCCGGTCGAGTACTGGGATGTGCCGTTCAAGGTCACCGGTTCGCCGAGCGAACAGGAGGCGGGCGAGGAATTGATCGGGCGTCTACGCGAGTCGGTCAAGCTCCGCCTGATATCGGAAGTCCCCTTGGGGGCGTTTCTCTCAGGCGGGGTGGATTCAAGCGCGGTGGTTGCAATGATGGCGGGTCTGAGCACAGCTGAGCCGGTGGTCACCTGTTCGATTTCGTTCGGCGATCCCGCCTTCAACGAGTCGGCCTACGCCAGAACGGTGGCGGAGCGGTACCGCACCCGGCATCACGTCGAGCAGGTCGATCCGGATGACTTTACTCTGGTGGACCAGCTCGCGACGCTGTACGACGAGCCCTACGCCGATAGCTCGGCCATACCCACCTATCGCGTGTGCGAGCTGGCCCGAAAAACGGTCACGGTCGCCTTGTCGGGCGACGGCGGCGACGAGAGCTTCGGCGGTTACCGCAGGTACCGCTGGCACGTCAACGAGGAGCGGGTGCGCTCGCTGCTTCCGCATGCGCTGCGCCGCCCGATCTTCGGTCTGGCGGGCTGGCTCTACCCGAAGGCGGACTGGGCTCCGCGCGTGTTTCGCGCCAAGTCCACTCTCGAGGCCCTCTCGCGCAACTCGGTCGAGGCTTACTTCCACAGCGTTTCCATGTTGCACGACGGCATGCGCCGCAACTTGTTCAGCCAGCGCTTCCGCTCCGAGCTGCAGGGCTATGGCGCGGTCGAGGTGCTGAAGCGTCACGCCGCGCGGGCGCCGTCGGACCATCCCTTGTCGCTCGTCCAGTATCTGGACCTCAAGACCTACCTCGTGGGTGACATCAACACCAAGGTCGACCGCGCCAGCATGGCCCATTCGCTCGAGGTGCGCGAGCCCCTCATGGACCATCCCCTGGTGGAATGGGTGTCGAGTCTGCCGCCTGACTTCAAGTTGCGAAGCGGGGAGGGCAAGGTCCTCCTGAAGAAGGCGCTTGCCCAGTACCTGCCTCCCGAGATCCTGTACCGGCCGAAGATGGGCTTTGCGGTCCCCCTCGCCCAGTGGTTCCGCGGGCCGTTGCGTGAGCCGGTGAAGAGAGCCGTGCTCGGCCCGGTGCTCGCCGAAACCGGCTGGTTCAACGCGAGCTACCTGCGCCGGCTGGTGGATGACCACCAGTCCGGACTGCGGGACTACAGTACGCCGCTGTGGACGCTGCTGATGTTCGAGTCGTTCCTTCGAAAGGTGATGGGCGCACGCGCCACCGACGAGGCACGCGCGGCAGCAGTTCATTGACTGACCGCGCAAAGGAATCGCGACGTCGCACATGAAGATACTGACCTTCAGCACGCTCTATCCTCACGCCGCCCGACCGAGCCACGGAATCTTCGTCGAAACCCGCTTGCGGCATCTGCTCGCGAGCGGCAAGGTAGAGGCAAAGGTCGTTGCGCCGGTGCCGTGGTTTCCGTCGAGCGACCCGCGCTTCGGAGAATACGCCGTTTTTGCAAGGGCGCCGAGCGAGGAGCGGCGCTACGGTATCGACGTCATGCATCCGCGTTACCTCACCGTGCCCAAGCTCGGCATG
>Ga0137403_10001624_pt1 | contig 28161 bp, 27 predicted proteins | sample CZOMad2_1_16fung_FD_122057 | JGI IMG/M metagenome (GOLD analysis project Ga0137403, IMG submission 122057) | Vadose zone soil fungal communities from Angelo Coast Range Reserve, California, USA - CZOMad2_1_16fungal (Hybrid Assembly) | ecosystem: Environmental > Terrestrial > Soil > Vadose zone... | reverse complement strand
TAGTTGTCGTTCGGCACGACGCTCACCGTCGCCGGCCGCCCCGCGCGATCCTGCACGATGATCCGGAGGAAATCGCGCTGGCGCCAGTCGCCTCCCGCGGGCGGGCTGGCGAACACCCACGGCATGCCGAGTCCCGGCAGCGTGACCGGCGGAGGCACCGCCCACGCGACGGCGGACAGCTGCAGGCCGCCGACGACCGCCAGCACGGCGAGGGCGACGCCGCGCAGTCGCGGCCCGAGCGCGGCGACCGCCAGTCCCGCGAGGGCGGCCGCCGCGGGCACGAGCGGCAGCGTGTACCGGAGGTCCTTGTTGCGCAGGAGCATGAAGAGCGCGAGCGGCGCCAGGAACGCCACGACCACGAGCCCCTGGCGCCGCATCAACGCGACCACGATTCCCGCGACGAGCAGCGCCGTCGCGAGTACGCCGAGCTGCACCGGCAGCGAGGTCGGATAGAAGGCGAGCGCGGCGGCGGAGAGCGTGGGCGGCTTGCCCTCCTCGGCCGCGTGGGTCACCGCGCGGAACGCGATCTGGCGCGGCATCCCGACGAGGCGCGGGCCGTACCACGGCAGGCTGACGGCGGCCGCGACGAACACGGCGAGCGCCGCGTTGCCGAGCGCGCGGCGAGAGCGCTCCTGGACGAGCAGCCAGACGACCGGCGGCAGCAGATACGCGGCGAACGGCGGCTTGGTGAGCATGCCGACGCCGAACACGCCGCCGGCCACCACCGACCAGCCGACGCGCGTGAAGCCCTCGGTGCGCATCAGCACGAGGAGGGCGGCGGCCACCAGCGTGGCGAGCGGCAGGTCGAGCTGAAAGCGCAACGCGCTGAAGACGACGAACGGCGCCGAGCCGAAGATCCAGGCCGCGGCCACGCCCGCGAGGCCGTCAGCCAGCGCACGGCCGAGGGCGTATGTGGCGGCCATGCCGGCGGCCAGGAAGAGCAGCATGACGCTCTGCGCGGCGGCGACGTCGGTCGGCAGCAGCCGGTACGCGACGGCCGCGGCGCACGGCACGACGGGCGGATAGAACGACGAGCGCTCGAGGATCAGGCGCCAGTCTCCGGTGGCGAGGTCGCGCGCGCAGGCCACAACGCGCTGGAGGTGGTTGGCGTGGTCCCACTCCGGCGGGCGGTTGTCGAGGGCCAGCCAGACGCCGACGCAGACGGCGATCGCGAGCCAGGCGACGCCCACGAGCGTCCACTCGCGGCCGGCGCCCGCCGCGGTCGGCGCGCTCGGTGGCGTCATTTCTTCAGGCGGGCGCGGATGGCGTCGATGCGGGCGCGCTGCTCGGTGGGCGAGAGCGCGAGCGGCTCGTGCGTGTGGGTCCAGACGGGCATACGCGGGGCAGGATCGTCGGCACGCCTCGGAATCAGGTGCCAGTGGATGTGCGCGAGCTGATTGCCGAGCAGCTCGTAATTCATCTTCTTCGCCTCGTAGACGGTGGCGAGCGCGCGCGCCACCTGCGTCACGCCCTCCATCAGCACGTTGCGCTCGTCACGCTCGAGCTCCCACATCTCCGTCGCGTGGCGCTTGAGGACGAGCACCGTCCAGCCCGGGAAGAACTGGTCGGTGTACAGATAGGCGCTCGCCGGGCCGTAGTCCGCGATGAACGTCTCGGCCGGCGGCCACTCGCCGCGGCAGGCCCGGCAGTCGGCGGCGCTACCGGAGGTAGGGCTCGTCCTACCAGAGGTAGGGCTCGTCCGGTCGAAGGGAGGGCTCACCGGGCGGCGAGGAAGTCGCCGAGGCGCCGCAGCCCTTCGCGGATGCGCTCGACCGACGAGGCGTAAGAGAAGCGCAGGTAGCCTTCGGCGTTGCTGCCGAAGGCGGCGCCGGGCGTCACCGCGACGTGGGCGCGCTCCAGGATCTCGTAGGCGAAGGCCACGGAGTCGCGCGTGAAGCGCCGCGCGTTGGCGAGCACGTAGAAGGCGCCCTCCGGTTCGAAGCCGACGCCGAGGCCGATTGCGCGCAGGCCGTCCACCATCGCGCGCCGCCGCTCGGCGAAGATGCGGCGGAAGCGCGCCGTCTCGTCGACGGCCTCGCGGAGCGCGGCCACGCCCGCCCACTGCACGAACTCGTTGGTCGAGATGAAGAAGTTGCCGTAGAGCGTCTGGAGCGAGCGGACGTGCTCGCGCGGGGCGATCACCCAGCCGAGCCGATACCCCGTCATCGCGAACGCCTTCGAGAACCCGTTGAGCACGAACGCCTGGTCCGTGAACTCGAGGATCGAGCGGTCGCGGCCGCCCTCGGTGAGGCCGTGGTAGATCTCGTCCGAGACGACGGCCACCCCGTGCTCGCGCGCGAGGGCGGCGAGGGCGGCCATGCGATCGGGCGCGAGCACGCTGCCCGTCGGATTCGCGGGGGAGTTCACGACGATGGCTCTCGTGCGCGCGCTCAGGCGCTCGCGGATCGCCTCCGGACGGTACTGGAACCGGTCCGCCTCGGTCACGTCGACCTCCACCGGCACGCCGTCGGCGTAGCGGATGAAGTTCGGATAGCAGGCGTAGTAAGGATTCGACAGCACGACCTCGTCGCCGGGATCGAGCAGATGACCGAAGAGCAGGAGCATGGCCGGCGAGGTTCCCGGGGTGACGAGCACCTGATCGGGCGAGACGCTCACGCCGTAGGCGCGCGCGTAGTGCTCGGCGATCGCCTCGCGCAGCTCGATGAGGCCGAGGCTGTGCGTGTAGCGGGCGCGGCCGTCCTTGAGCGCCTTCTCGAGCGCGTCACGCACCACCGGCGGCGCCTCGAAGTCCGGCTCGCCGTACTCGAGATGCACGACGTCGACGCCCGAACGCTCGAGCGTGCCGGCGCGCTCGGCCACCTCGACCGCGAGGAACGGCTCGATCTCGCGGACCCGGCGCGCGAAACCGCCCCTCACCGGCGGCGCTCCTCGCGCGCGACGCGCCACCGCGCCGCGAGCATCTGCCACAGCATGCGCGGGCCATCCGTGACGACGCCGACCTTGCTGGCCGGCTGGTCCTCCCAGTTCACGGCCACCTCCACCACCCGCCAACCGCGCGCGCGGGCCCGCAGCAGCAGCTCGACGTCGAAGCCGAAGCCCGTCGTCGCGAGCCGCGGGAAGAGGTCCGCCGCCGCGGCCGCACTGAACGCCTTGAAGCCGCACTGCGAGTCCTGGATGCCGGCGAGGCCGAGCGACTCGGCAAGGCGGTTGAAGACGCGCCCCGCGACCACCCGGTGCCGCCGCGCCCGCACGACGACGCCGGCGGCCGCCATCGCGCGCGAGCCGATCGCCACGTCGGCGCCCGTGGCCAGCGCCGCCTCGAGCCGTTTCAGCTCGGCGATCGGCGTGGCGCCGTCGGCGTCGGTGAAGAGCCGCCAAGCGCCGCGCGCGGCCATCATACCCGCGCGGACTGCCGCGCCCTTGCCCGTGTTGGGCTCCCGGCCCAGCAGCCTCACCTGAGGGCAGCGCGCGCCCACGGCCCGCACGACGTCGGGGGTGCCGTCGGTGGAGCCGTCGTCCACCACGACCACTTCCCACGGCTCGCCGCGCGTCACGAGGTAGGAAACGACCTCGTCGAGATAGCGCGGCAGGCGCGCGACCTCGTTGAACGCGGGAATGACGACCGACCAGCGCGGCTCGGTCACGATGGGATGACCGACAGGTCGACCTGCCGCCGGCGGCGCGCCACGCCCGTGGCGTGGGCGGCGCGGGCGACGCCCGCGGCCACCGCGGGAGCGACGGCCTTGTTGAACACGCTCGGGATGATGTACTCCTCGCTCAGCTCCGAGCGCCCGACGCAGGCGGCGATCGCCCGCGCGGCGGCCACCTTCATCTCGTCGTTCACCATCCGCGCCCGCGAGTCGAGGAGGCCCCGGAAGAAGCCCGGGAAGCAGAGCACGTTGTTGATCTGGTTTGGATAATCGGAGCGGCCCGTGGCCATCACCTTCACGTGCTTCTCGGCCTCTTCGGGCTGAATTTCCGGTGTTGGGTTTGCCATGGCGAACACGATCGGGTCGCGCGCCATGCGCTTGAGGTCGCGGACGGTGAGGATGCCCGGCACCGACAATCCGATGAAGACGTCGGCGCGCGCGAGGGCGTCGGCCAGCCGCCCCTCGACCTGGCGCGGGTTGGTGGCGCCGGCGACCCAGCGCTTCATGAAGTCCATGCCCTTGGCGCGTCCCCGATAGATCGTGCCGTGCTCGTCCACGCCGATGATGTCGCGCACGCCGCTCGACAGGAGGATCTTGATGGTCGCCGTGCCCGCGGCGCCGACGCCCGTCACCACCACGCGGAGCTTCTTGAGGTCCTTCTTCACGATGCGGAGCGCGTTGAGGAGCGCCGCCAGCACCACCACGGCGGTGCCGTGCTGGTCGTCGTGGAAGACGGGGATGTCCAGCTCCTTGCGCAGCCGCTCCTCGATCTCGAAGCAGCGCGGGGCCGCGATGTCTTCGAGGTTGATGCCCCCGAACCCCGGCGCCAGGTACTTGACCGTCTCGACGATCTTGTCCGGCTCCTTGGTGGCCAGGCAGATCGGGAAGGCGTCGACGTTGGCGAACTCCTTGAAGAGCATCGCCTTGCCTTCCATGACCGGCAGCGCCGCCTCGGGGCCGATGTCGCCCAGCCCGAGCACGGCCGTGCCGTCGGTGACGACGGCCACGGTGTTCTGCTTGATCGTGAGCGAGAACGCACGCTGCCGATCCTCCTTGATGGCCAGGCTGACGCGCGCCACCCCCGGCGTGTAGGCCATCGAGAGGTCGTCGCGCGTGCGCACCGGGACCTTGCTCCGGACCTCGATCTTGCCGCCGAGGTGCATCAGGAAGGTGCGGTCCGAGATGTTGACGACGCTGACGCCGGCGAGCTGCTTCAGCCGGCCGACGATCTGCATACCGTGCACGCTGTCGCGCGCGTTGATGGTGATGTCGCGAATGATCCGGTCGCGGCCCGACTCGACGAGGTCCACGGCGCCGATGTCACCGCCGGCGTTGCCGATGGCCATGGCAACGCGGCCAAGCATGCCGGTGCGGTTCCGTATCGCCAGGCGGACGGTCAGGCTATAACTGGCGCTCGGCGCCACCGTGGACATTCTTCGCTTCTACCCTCGCCCGCCGAGCCAAGTCAACTTGGCGGCCAGCACCCGGTTCGCAGGAACCCGGGGCCCGGTGATCGACGTTCTCTCGTCGCGCTGGTAGCGTGCTCGGCGGATGAACGTCTCGGCAGTCTCGTTGTAAAACACGCTCGACCGATCGAGACGAATTGGCAGGCCCGGAGCCTGGGGGCAGGGACCTCGGCGCCCGCGATTCGCCAGGCCAAAAAAGGATAGCAGAGCAATCAAGACCTGAATACATGAAGAGAAATTCCCATTAAACCATTGGCCCAAGGTCCCATAGCGCGTCGGAGACGTAGGTCTTACAACCGGTTAGGAAAAGTTGGGAATCCTTGGCCTGTTTCTTGAACCCTGCTCCGGCGCAAAGAAACGTTTCAAGGGAGAATCGCATCATACAGTCAACCACAAGCCGGTGACACCATGACATTTCGCGAGCAGGCACATGAGAATCACAGTAACGAGGCGGAGCACCTCGTCCCCGCGGCCGCCCTGGCCACCACCGAAGAGGAGACGCCGCCCGCCGTGATCCACGACGACGACGAGGTCCAGCCCGTCCCCGAGGAGGCGCTCACACCGCTTCCGGCGAAGGGTGAGGACCCGGTCCGCCTGTACCTCAAGGAAATCGGCAAGGTTCCTCTGCTAACCGCACAGCAGGAAGTCCAGATCGGTCGGCGGATCGAGGTCGGCCAGATCGCGCTCCGCCGCGGGCTCGTGGGCATCCCGATGGCCGTTCGGGCGCTGCTGGACGTGGGCGACCGGCTCCGGCACAACGACATCGCCGCCGACGACGTGATCGTGCTGCCCGAGGGCGGCGAGCTTGAGGCCAAGGAGATTCGTCCCGTCCTGCTGGCGTTCGGGCGCATTCGGCGCCTGGAGCGGAAGATCACGCGGCTCGAGGAGTCGCTGGGCGACAAGCGCCGGTCGGCGTCGGGGCGCGCCAACGTCCAGAAGCAGATCGCGACGCATCGCGCCGGGATCCAGAAGACCGTCGCCGACATGCCGCTCAAGCCGGCGCTCATCGACGACCTCGTTGGTAAGGTGCGGCGCCTCTGCCAGCGTATCGACGCCCTGGCCCAGGAGTCGCGCCGCAACCGGACGACTGCGCTGGCGAAGGAGCTCAAGCGGCTCGAGTCGGAGGCCGGGCTGCCCCGTAAGCAGCTCCAGACCCTGCTGGCCGAGATCGAGACGAGCGACCGTACGGTGCGCCAGGCCAAGCGCGAGCTGATGGAGGCCAACCTGCGCCTCGTCGTCTCGGTGGCCAAGCGCTACCTGGGCAGCGACCTGTCGCTCCTGGACCTGGTCCAGGAGGGCAATATCGGCCTCATGAAGGCCGTGGACCGGTTCCAGTACCGGCGCGGGTTCAAGTTCTCGACCTATGCGACGTGGTGGATCCGTCAGGCCATCACCCGCGCGATCGCGGACCACTCGCGCACGATCCGCATCCCGGTCCACATGGTCGAGACGCTCAACCGCATCTCGCGCGTGAACCGCAACATGGTCAACGAGATGGGCCGCGAGCCGACGCCCGAGGAGCTCGCGCAGCGCACGGGCGTGCCGGCCAAGAAGGTGCGGCTCATTCTCGAGTCGTCGCGCAAGCCGCTGTCGCTGGAGACGCCGATTGGAGAGGACAGTGAGCTCGGCGATTTTCTAGAGGACAAGTCGGCCGGCTCGCCAAACGACACGCTGCTGGGTCAGGACCTCACGACCCAGGTCGAGCGGGCGCTGGCCACGCTGTCGCCGAAGGAGAAGGAGATCCTCCGGCTGCGGTTCGGCATCGGCGAAGAGGGCGAGCACACGCTGGAAGAGGTCGGCAAGCGCTTCGCGGTGACGCGCGAGCGCATCCGGCAGATCGAGGCCAAGGCGCTCCGCAAGCTGCGCCACCCGCTGCGCGGGCGCAACCTCAAGGCCTTCGTCGAGAACTAGCCTCTTGCAGCCCGGGCGGGCGCGGCGGCAGGCCGCTCCCGTTCGGGCACGCAAATCGACAGCACGGTGCGCCTGTAAGCGAGCACCGATTCCCAGCCGAGTCCGACGCAATACCCGAAACACGGCCCTCACGGGGACGGCCCTGCCGCCACCCCCGGCCCCTACCCGCGGCGTCAGCTGCCCAGCGCGCTCATGACGGTCCGCCAGAGCGCGCCCAACTCGCTGGGGCCCGGATTGGAGGGCTGCTTGCGGACCGCGGTGTGAACCATGACGAGACGACTGGTGGGATCGACGAGGATCGTCTGACCGCGCACGCCGAGGAGGGCGAACATCGGCCGCTCCCCCGGGAAGATCCAGGTCTGATAGCCGTAGCCGAAGAACGGCGTCGCCACGCCCGGCTTGAGATACGCCTGCTCCGGCTGCACGCGCGCGGCCTCCTCGATCCAGGCAGCCGGGATGATCTGTCGGCCCCGCCAGTTGCCGTCGTGCGCGAGCAGCAGTCCCAGCCGCGCGTAGTCTCTCAGCACCGCGTTGATGCAGCAGTAGGTCGCTTCCTGGCCTGCGCGATCCACGAGCCACGTGGCGTCGGCTTCGGCGCCCATCGGCTGCCAGATCTTCTCTGACAGGTAGTCGGCGACCGGCCGGCCGACGGCATTGCGCAGCACGAGGCCCAGGACCTGCGTCTCCACCGAGGCGTAGGAGAACTTGGTGCCCGCTGGCACCACGCGCTGATCGTACGGGGTCACGGCCTCCACGCCGCCGGAGCCCACCTGTCGGAAGGTATCGGCCGAGAGCCGCGCCACGTCGTCCCGGCCCGAATACTCCTCGACGAACCGGACCCCCGAAGACATCTGCAGCAAGTGGCGGAGCGACGTCCGACCGTATTCGGTCCCGGCGAGCGCCGGCACATAGACGGCGGCGGGATCGTCGACGGAGCGGATGCGGCCCTCCGCGATCGCGATGCCGATCAGCATCGAGGTCACGGTCTTGGCCATCGACCACGAGGTGAACCGGTGGCGATCGTTGCGCCCGTACTGGTAGCGCTCGATGAGGATCGTGTCGCCGCGCGCGACGAGGAGCCCGGTGGCCGGGTTGCGCGAGAGGTACCGGTCCAGATCCGCGGCCGCGCCCTGGTAGTAGTACTGGATGGCCGGCTCCGTGGCCGCGCGGGCCAGCCGCGACGGCGTGTCGGCACGCCGTACCAGGCGGCCCTCGAACACCTGATCGAGCTGGCTGTGGGAGCCCACCAGGAAGGGGATGCGGAAGAAGGTCGTGCGGTCGCCGGCCGGGAAGCCTTCGTTCGCCCCGTACTCCTCGGCATCAGGGCCGCCCGGCGCGAAGCGCGCGGCCGGCGCCGACGCGGCCGCTGACCCGGAGACGATGCTGTCTCGCGTTCCGCTCGGCGCGGGCGCCACGCATCCGGCGAGGCCGGCGGCGAGCAGGCATGCGGCCGTGAGCGGCTTCATCGTGGCCGGCAGCGTAGCACTGTGCGAATTTCAGCGCTGGCTGGACAGGGCGCGGAAGTCGGCGAGCAGCTGGGCGAGCTCGGCGGGCGGCAGCGTCGGCGTCATCGGTCGGGCGATCGGGATCGTGCCGCGCGGATGCTCCAGTAAGCGCACGACGTCGCGCGGCGGCACTTCCTGGTAGCGATAGAGCCTGGTGCGCAGCCGCAGCTTCCGCTCCGCCGCGACGACGTCGGCCGCCCTCACCCGCACGGCCTTCTCCGACGACCAGATCGAATCGCGCTCGTACGTCGTGATCACGACGACGTCGCTGCCCTCGGCGCCGAGGGCGTCGAGCGGCACGGGCGCGAGCAGCAACGGGACGTAGCAGGCCTCGCAACCCGTCGGCGTGTCGGCGAGGAACAGATAGTAGGCGTGGCGGTACGCCAGCGGCTGGGCGCTGGCGGCGGTGGCCCACAGCAGGACGGCGATGACCGCGCTCCTCACACCGACCCTATAGCATGCCGACGGCGTATCATCTGGCCCACGCTTGCATCAGGAGGACCGGCCATGAGCGCGAACAGGTACTTGACGGCGACGGGCGTTCTGCTTGCCCTCCTCCTCATCGGTGTCGCTGTCGCGCCGGCGCAACAGGGGCCGATCAGGATCGGATTCGTCACCGACCTCACCGGGCCCGCGGCGCAGGCGGCCAAGGACATGGTCAACGGCCTGACGCTGTACCTGGGCGAGATCGGCTCGCAGATGGCCGGGCGGAAGGTCGAGCTGATCGTGGAAGACAGCCAGGGCCGGCCCGACGTGGCGCTGACCAAGCTGCGGAAGATCGTCGAGCACGATCGCGTCCACCTCGTGGCCGGCGTGCTCTTCGGCCACATCGGCTACGCGATGGCCCCGAAGGTGGAGGAGTACCGCATCCCGGCGCTCTTCACCGTCGCGGCCTCGGACGATCTCACGCAGCGGCTCAAATATCGCTGGGTCATCCGGACCGGCTGGGCGTCGAGCCAGCCCTCCCACCCCTTCGGCGAGTACGCCGCCAGGACGCTCGGCTATCGAAGGGTCGCGGTCGTCGCCTCCGACTACGCGTTCGGCTGGGAAGTCGTCGGCGGGTTCCAGCGCACGTTCGAGGAGAGCGGCGGCCAGGTGATCCAGAAGCTGTGGGCGCCGCTCGGCGTCATGGACCTGGCGCCGTACATCGCGAAGATCCGCCGGGACGCCGACGCGGTCCTGACGATGATCGCCGGCGCCTCGACGCTGCAGTTCCTCAAGCAGTACGAGGAGGCGGGACTGAAGGCCAAGATCCCCCTGATCGGCGGCGGCCCGGCCGTCGACGAGGCGCTCCTGCCCTCGATGGGCGACGAGGCGCTGGGCGTCATCACCCCGCTCATCTACAGCGGCGCGCTCGACACGCCCGCCAACCGGCGCTTCGTCAAGGAGTACCGCGCGCGTTTCGGCAAGGTCCCCTCCTACTTCTCGGAGACGAACTACACGAGCGGGCGCTGGATCAACGAGGCGGTGAAGGCGCTGGGCGGCAACGTGGAAGACCGCGAGAAGCTGCTGGCGGCGCTGCGCAAGGTCGAGATCGCCGACGCGCCGCGCGGGCCCGTCAGGCTCGACACGTACGGCAATCCGATCCAGAACGTCTACTTCCGGAAAGTCGAGCGCAACCGTGAGGGCGAGCTCCAGAACACCGTGATCGTGACGATTCCCGCGGTCTCGCAGTTCTGGAAGTACAATCCGGACGACTTTCTCCGCCAGCCCGTCTACAGCCGCGACGTCCCGCCCTGCCGCCACTGCTGAGCCGCGCTCAGCCGGGGCGGCCCCGCGCGAGCGGCACGGCGAGCGGGACGATGACGAGCAACGCGGCGAGCGCGTTCACGGCGAAGGCCAGTGGCGCGCCCACGCTGGCCGCCAGCAGGCCGATGGCCAGCGTGCCGAGCGGCTGCGTCCCGATGCACGCCGACAGGATCCCCATCGCCCCGCCACGCACGCGCTCGGGCGCCGAGAGCAGCACGAGCGTGCTCTGCATCGCCGCGAACCCTGACTCCGCCGCGCCCATGACGACCAGCAGCGCGACGCACGCGAGGAACGAGCGCGAGCCGGACAGCGCCACGAGGAGGACCGGCGCCACGAGCACGGAGGCGGCGAACAGCGTGCGCTGCGCGAACTGACCGCCCCGCGAGGCGATCAGCAGCGCGCCGATCAGCGCGCCGCCACCGTCGGCCGCGACGAGCGCGCCCAGCGCGGTCGGGCCGACGGCCAGGACGTCGCGCGCGAAGACGGGCAGCATGTGCTGATAGGGAAAGAACAGCGTGTTCATCGCGATGGTGACGAGCAGCACGCCGCGCACGGTCGGGCTCGTCCACGCCGCCTGCAGACCCGTACGCAGGCTCGCCACCACGGACGTCGGCGCGCCGCCGCCCGGGCCGCCGAGCCGCCCGACGAGCCCGCTGGACGCGAGCAGCCCGGCCGAGTACACGAGCGCCATGATCAGGTACGACGCGGCCGGTCCCAGCCGCGCGAGGCAGACGCCGGCGGCCAGCGGTCCGAGCATCTTGGCGATCTGCATCGAGACCGTCTCGAGCGAGACGGCCTGGGCCACGCGCGAGGCGCCGAGCACCGTGTAGAGGGCGGTGCGGCGCGCCGGGAAGTCCAGCGCCCACATCGCGCCGAACACGACCTCCAGGGCGACCAGCGGCCAGTAGCCGCCCGCGCCGCTGCCGAAGATCGCGGCAAGCGCCAGCGCCGTCGCGAGACCGATCGCCTGCGCGGCCAGCAGCACTCGCCCGCGAGCGACGCGATCGGCCACGATGCCGGCGAAGGGCCCGACGGCCATCAGCGGGGCCGCGCGCACGAATGCCGCGAGACCGACCATGAACGGCGAGCCGGTGAGCTGAAGCGCCAGCCATCCGACCATGACGAGGTCCATCCAGCGGGCGACGTTGACGCAGAGGCCGGAGACCCAGAGCCGACGGTAGCTCGGCTCCTGAAGGACCTCGGCTACCGCCAGCCGCCCCGCCAGCGCGGCGACGGGCGAGAGGCTCACCGAACGGTGACCGCGCGCGTCGTGGGCGCCTGGCGCAATCGGCGGGCGGCGACGACGCGGCCGACGCGCCTCACAGCCCCCGGCACGACGTGAACACGGCCAGGAGGGTCACGAGGCCGGCGGGGACGAGGGTCACGACCACCGACAATGCCGTGCCCAGCGTGAACGCGATCGGCCCGAACACGGGGGTGCTGACACGCCACATCCTCGCCACGAGCAGCTCGAGGATCCAGCCACACGTGTAGAAGACGTTCGCCACGATCAGGTACGCGGCGGACGCAATGATCACGAGCAGCGGCGGGCTCGGCAGTCCGAGCGGCACGCCGACGCTGCGCTCGCACCCGAACGCCACCGCGAAGAACACCGCCAGGCTCAAGACACCGGTCGCTCCCACGATCATGTTGTACGGCAGCCGCCGCAGCTCCCACCATGCGACGACATGCGCCGGGTGCGACTTCTCGAGCTGGTGCGCGAACAGCCAACCGGCGAGGCGCCACGAGATCCGGAAAAGCGGCGCCGCCCTCATGACGACGGGGCGCCGCCCCAGCGCCGGAGCCGGCGCCGCGCGAAGAACAGGACGATCAGCGGCAGCCCGAACGCCGCCACCACGACGCTGAGCCACTCATTGCGCAGCCGGTCGTCGATGTCGCCGGGCAGGCTTGTCCGGGGATCGGCAACGAGGTAGCGGACGAGCACCGTGTCTCCCGGCTTCAGGTGGCCGCACGCAGGAATGCCGTAGCCGGCGTTGCCGCGCCCGGCGTAGGTGCGATCGTCGACCCGGAACTCGTAGGCCACCGTTCCATGATTACCGCAATCGGTGGACGTCACCTGAGCCCGGGCGCTGGCACCGTGAGCCTCGAGGCGCGAGTAGTGCGGCAGGTTCAGCGAGCCGACGAGCACGCCGATCGCGAGCGCGCTGGCGATGTAGAGCGCGGCCGGAAGCAGCGTGCTATTCGTTGCCGGCCTCGCCGATCAGCGTGGGCCCCTCCATCGCCCCCCTCACACCGGCATGACGCCGTGCTTGCGCCACGGGCGGTCGACCCGCTTGGTGCGGGCCATCTCGAGCGCCCGGATCAGCGTCGGCCGGGTGTCGCGCGGATCGATGACGTCGTCGATGAGGGCGGCGCCGGCAGCGATGTACGGGCTGATGAGCTGCCGGAACTGCTCGACCTTCTTCGCGCGCTCGGCGTCCGGATCGGCGGCGGCGGCGATGTCCTTGCGGAATACGATATTGGTGCCGCCCTCGGGGCCCATGACACTGATCTCGGCGGTTGGCCAAGCGACGATCAGATCCGGTTCGTACGCGCGCCCACACATGACGAAATAGCCCGCTCCATACGCCTTGCGCATCACCACCGTGAGCTTGGGCACCGTGGCCTCGCTCACCGCGTAGAGCATCTTGGCGCCGTGCCGGATGATGCCGGCGCGCTCGACCTTGCTGCCGACCATGAAGCCGGGCACGTCCTGGAAGAACACGAGCGGAATGCCGAACGCGTCGCACAGCATGATGAAGCGCGCGGCCTTGTCGGCGGCGTCGATGTCGAGGGCGCCCCCGAGCGCCATCGGCTGATTGGCCACGACGCCGACGGGGCGGCCGTTCAGGCGCGCGAGCGCCACCACGATGTTCTTGGCCCAACCCGGCTTGATCTCGAAGAGGCGGCCGTGGTCCATCACCGCGCGCAGCACCTTCCGGACGTCGTAGGCGCGGCGCGCGCTGTCGGGCAGGATGGTCAGCAGCGCTTCCTCGCGGCGGTCCGCGGGGTCGTCGCACGCGATCACCGGCGGCGGCTCCTGGTTGTGCGACGGGAAGTAGGACAGGTACTCCTTCACGACGCGCAGACAATGCTCGTCGTCCTCCACCTCGAGGTCGCCCACGCCGGAGATCTCGCAGTGGACCTTGGAGCCGCCCAGCTCCTCGGCCGTGATGTCCTCGCCGACCACCGCCTTGACCAGCGGCGGCCCGCCGAGCGCCATGTTGCTCGTCCCCTTCACCATCGGCACGAAGTCGGCGAGAGCCGGGATGTAGGCGGTGCCGGCGGCGCCGGGGCCCATCATCGCGGCCACCTGCGGCACCACGCCCGACATGATCGACTCCTCGCGAAAGAGCAGACCCGAGCCGGCGAACCAGCGCGAGCCGATCGCCTCCTGGATCCGGGCGCCCGCGGAGTCGATCAGCCAGATCATCGGGATCCGCTTGGTGTAGGCGATCTCGCGCGCGCGGTTGCACTTGGCCTCGGCGTTGCGGCCCATCGAGCCGGCCATGACCGTGAAGTCGTACGCGATGACGGAGGCCAGCCGCCCGTCGATCTTGCCGAAGCCGGTGACGACGCCGTCCGCCGGCGTCACCTTGCCCTCCAGCTCGGGGGCGATCCCGGCGTGGGTCGCGTGCACTCCGATCTCGGTGAACGTACCGGTGTCGAAGAGCCGGTCGATCCGCTCGCGCACCGTGAGCTTGCCGGCAGCGTGCTGCTTGTCGACGGCCGCCTTGCCACCCATCTGCTCGGCGCGCTCCCGCCGGGCGGCCAGGTCGTCGGTGTGGTCCGTCATGCTCATGAGCGTCGTCGCACCGTCAGCGCGTCTGTCCCGTCCGGGCCAGGATCCAGGTGTTGATGCCGGTGTCGGGCGGCGAGCCGCTGAGCATCGTCACCATGGTAGCGATCTCGCTACGGTGGTGGGTCGCGTGATTCGCGACGTGCTGGAGCAGCGGCCCGAGCGGCGCCCTGAAGGCCTTGCCCTCGGTGTTCTTGTACTCCACCGCGCGCGAGAGGTCGGCGTCCTTCAGCGCATCCACGAAGGCTTTCTGCTCGGCCTCGAGCGCGTCCCACCTGGCGCGCACGATGGCCATCGTCGGCAGGTCGGCGCCCGGCAGGTTCGTCGGCGACGTGCCCTTCCAGCGGCTCAGCCACACCCAATCGGCGCCGTACAGGTGCGCGAACATCCGCGTCACCTTGGAATGGCTGAACTGCGCGCCGACGTCGCGCGCGCACGGCTCCTCGCCCAGCGCGGCGGCGAAGTCGAAGAGCCGGCGGTTCGCCCAGCGGTGGTATTCGTAGAGATCGCGGATCATCGCCACGCTCATCGTGCCGTCCTCCTCTGATCGATCATGGCCGATCCTGACCGCTGTGGATGAAGATGAAGCGCGCCAGGCCGGTGCCCGGCGGCGAGCCGCTCACCATCGTGAGCATGGTGGCGATCTCGCTGCGGTGGTGCGTGCCGTGGTCGGTGACGTGGTGCAGCAGGAGCCCGAGCGGCTGCGCGTACTCCTTGCCCGAGAGCAGCCGGAACTGGATCACGCGGTCCAGGTCGCTCTCGCGAAGCCCGTCGAGATAGCTCGTCTGGTCTCGCTCGAGCGAGACCCAGCGCGCCTCGAGCGCGGCAAGCGTCGGCGCCACCCTCGCCTCGTCGAGGACGTCCCGGTCCACGGCCGTCGCGACCGGTGAGACGCCGCGCCAGCGCGACAGCCAGAGCAGATCGACGCCGTAGACGTGCAGGAACATCCGCTTGAGCGTCGGCTCGCTGAACTGCTTGCCGATCTCGCGCGCCACGGCGTCCTCGCCGAGCTTCGCCGCGGTGTCCAGCAGCGTGCGGTTGGCCCACCAGTGGTGGGCGTAGAGCGTTCGGATCGTGGCGAGGCTCATTACTCCAGCACCACCAGCGTGTCGCCCTCCTGCACCGTCTGGCCCTCGCGCACCCGGACCTCCTTGACCGCCCCTGCGCGCGGCGCCTCCACCGGGATCTCCATCTTCATCGACTCGAGCACGATCACGGGATCGCCGGCGGCGACCTTGTCGCCGACCTTGGCGGTCACCTGGAACACGACCCCCGTGATGTGCGCTTTGATCTCCTCAGCCATGGAACGCTCCTTGTTCGACCATCTGAGTGTGCACGCGGCCGCGGCGAAAATCTGCATGCGCGGCGATCGTGCGGAGCAGCGGCAGCGTGGTCTTGACGCCCTCCACCACGCACGCCTCCAGCCCGCGCGCCAGACGCTCGATCGCCTGGGCGCGGTCGGCACCGCGCGCGATCAGCTTGAAGAGCAGCGGGTCGTAGTGGACAGAGACGACGCTGCCCTCGACCACGCCCGACTCCAGCCGGATCCCCTCGCCCCCGGGCAGCGCCAGTCGCGTGATCGTGCCCGGCGAGGGCAGGAAATTCCTGGCCGGGTCCTCCGCGTAGACGCGCACCTCCACGGCGGCGCCGCGGGGCTCGATCTTCTCCTGTGAGAAGGGCAGCGGCTCGCCGGCGGCCACCCGCAGCTGCGCGGCGACGAGGTCGAGGCCGGTGACCTCCTCGGTGACCGGGTGCTCCACCTGCAGCCGCGTGTTCATCTCGAGGAAATAGAAGCCGCCCTGCGCGTCCACGAGGAACTCAAGGGTGCCGGCGTTCACGTAGCCGATAGCGCGCGCGCCGGCGACGGCGGCCTCGGTCAGCGCGCGCCTGGTCCGCGCGTCGAGGTTCGGCGCCGGCGACTCCTCGACGAGCTTCTGGTGGCGGCGCTGGATCGAGCACTCGCGCTCGTGCAGGTGCACCACGGTGCCGTTCGTGTCGCCGAAGACTTGCACCTCGACGTGGCGCGGCGCCTCGAGATAGCGCTCGACGTACACCTGGCCGCTGCCGAACGCGCTCTGGGCGCGGCGCGTCGCCGTGGCGAACGCGGCGGTCAGCTCGCCCGCCGTCGCCACCTTCACCATGCCGATGCCGCCGCCGCCCGCGGCCGCCTTGAGGATGACCGGATAGCCGATCTCGCCGGCGACGCGCTCGGCGCTCGCGGCGTCCGCGATGGGCTCCGGGCTGCCGGGCACGATCGGCACGCCGGCCGCAGCCATGCGGCGCCGCGCCTCCGGCTTGTCGCCCATCGCGCGGATCGCCTCCGCCGAGGGCCCGATGAACGTCAGTCCGGCCTGAGCACACGCCTCGGCGAAGCGCCAGTTCTCGGAGAGGAAGCCGTACCCGGGGTGCACCGCCTCCGCGCCCGACTCGCGGGCGGCGGCGACAATTCGCTCGATGCTCAGGTACGACTCGCGCGCCGGCGACGGGCCGAGCAGCACGGCGTGATCCGCGTCCTGCACGTGGGGCGCGTCGCGATCGGCCTCGGAGTAGACGGCGACGGTGCGCAGTCCCAGCGCGCGGCAGCCGCGGAAGACGCGACGCGCGATCTCCCCGCGGTTGGCGACGAGGACGGTGCGGAACACGCTCAGGGAGCGGCGGAGACGGGCTCGGTGGAGACCAGGTCGCCGGCGGCGATGCGCCAGCCCGACGCCGTCTGCGTCCAGCGGAGCTGCACGAAGCCGATCGCGCGCGGGCTTTCGATCCTCAGCTTGACCATCTGCTGGCGGCCGATCGCGGCGAGACCGACGACGCGCGTGCCGGCGATCCGGCCCGCGAGCGGGGCGAACGCCGCGCGCAGCGCGTCGCGCGCCGCGGGCTCGATCCACGCGGCGGCGTCCGCGTCGTCACCCGACTCCAGCGACTTGCGAAGGGCGTCGACGGCGGCCGCGAGGTCGGCGGGCAGCGCGGCGGGATCGAAATCCGGCGGAACCTGGACGAGATCGGGAGCGACGACCTCGGGGGTCACGCCGAGCACGGCGGGATCGACGAGCGGCGCCGTCGCGTCGCCGGTGACGCCGCCGGCCTTTTCGAGCACCGTGAGCAGGCGCCGCTCCCAGTCGGCGACACGCGCGCGGGCGGCGGCGTCGCGCGCGAGCCGATCGAGCACGATCGCGCCGGCGGCGGCGTGGCGGCGCTCCTCCTCGAGACAGCGGACCAGAATGCGTCGGGTCGGCGGCTCATACACGGCGTTCGTCGACGCGAGGTGACGCGCGTAGATCGTCACGAGGTGCGGCTTGAGCACGCCGTAGACGCCGACGATGCGTTCGAGCGTCTGCCGGGGACCCTCCGGGCTCTCGAGCATCTCCGTGAAGGCGACCATCGCGTCGTTCGCCGGCGCCGATTCGTGCGCGGCCGCGCGCAGCTCGGGCAGCCGTCGTCCCCAGAGATCGGCGTGCTGGGCGCAGTCCCAGACGTGGCGGCCGAAGAGCAGCTTGGCGGGCAGCTCGGGCGTCAGCGCGATCCAACCGCCGAGCACGCGCATCAGACGCTCCTCGGCGTAGCGGTAGTTGCGGATGCGGCGCGCCGAATCGTCGACGGAGAGGTGGCCGGACAGCCGCTGCGAGCTCAATACACCTGGGAGCGCTGGGTGCTCTTCACCAGCCGCTCGATCTCCTCGTCGGTGAAGCCCGCGAGCTTGCGCGCCTCCTTGGCGATCGAGATCGGCACCAGCTCGTGGTGGCCGTCCTGGCGGCTGCCGCCCAGGTTGAAGCGCTCGTCGATCGTCTCCTGGAACTCGATCGCCTTGCGCCGGCGCTCGGCATCGCCGCGCGTCAGCTCGTTGAGCCAGCGCGAGCCCATGCGCACGTGCGTGATCTCGTCGGCCAGCACGTAGTCCACCGCCTTCTCGATGATCGGATCGCCGATCTTCTGCGCGATGTGGATGAGCTGGTTGAAGACGTCGCACGCCAGGCCCTCGAGGCCACGGTTGACGCCGGCCACGCGGGCGGCGGCGTCTTCCGCGCACGCGCAGCGCCAGAGGATGGTGGACTCCGGGAACTCGCCCACCCGGCCGCCCAGGTGCTCGAGCAGGCCGAGGTAGGTCTCGACGTGGCGCGACTCGTCCCAGACCTGGCGCGCCATGTCCATGGTGAACTCCCACGGCGCGTCCGGGAAATCGTAGACGGTGCGGCCGGCGCCCTCCATCGCCTGGAGCTCGCCGACCATGATGCCGTGCACCCGCTCGCGGATGGACTCTCGGCTCGCGAGGTCGGGGAACGGCGGCAGCCCCTGTTCGACCTTCAGCTCACCGACGTCGCGAGCGCGCATGCGCACGAAGCGGTCCTCGCGCGCGAGCTTGTCGTAGGCGATCGGTCGATCCATGCGTGCCCCCCAGGCTGAACCGCGGTTCAGTCGAGTTTAGCCGAGCCGCCTCGCGGCCGCAAACCCAACCCGCGTCGACGCGCTCACGCCGGCTGCCGGCAGGTGTCTCGCACGGTGCCCGCGAGCTGCTGGGCCGCCGGCGACAGCGACCGGCTCGCGCTCTCGATGAGGCTGATGTGCCGCACCAGCATCGGATGCTCGACGCGAGCGGCCCTCAGTCCAACCAGCTCGGCGGCCTCCCCCGCCGCGGAGCGCGAGACGATCGCGACCCCGAGACCGGCGTTGACGAGTCCCAGCGCCGTCGGCACGTAGCTGACCTCGTAGGCCGGCACCACGGAACGAGCGATCGATTCAAAGGCGCGATCGACCAGCGCCCGCACGCTGTACTGGCTGTCCATCAGGATCAGCGGACTCGTCAGCAGGTCCTCCAGCCGGATCGGGGCCCGACGCTCGAGCGGATGACCCGGCGGAAACACGACGCTGACCGGATCCTCCATGAGCACCGTCGTCCGGAGCTCCGGGTCCCGCTTCGTCGGGCTGCCGATCCCGAAGTCGGCCTCGCCGGACTTGACCAGCGCACTCACCCGCTGGGCCACGCCGTCACGCAGTCTCACCGTGATGCCTGGGTGCCGCGTCTTGAAGGCCGCGACGATGACAGGCAGCAGCGTGGAGGCGATCGACGGAAGCGCGGCAACGGTCACCATGCCGCGTTGCCGACCGGCCAGGTCCCTGGCATTGACGGCGACGGCGTTGATCTCGCCGAGGACACGCTCGACGACGGGCAGGAACTCGCGTCCGACCTGGGTCAGCGCGACTGACCGCGTCGTTCGGTCGAGCAGGCGCACCCCGAGGGCGTCCTCGAGGTGGCGAATGCGGACCGTGAGCGCCGGCTGCGACATGTTCAACGATCGGGCGGCACGGGTGAAGTTTCCGAGCCGGGCCACGCCCAGGAAGGCCTCCAGCTCTCGGAGGGTGAAATTCATAGCGGGACTATATGACTGCAATAACAAATATTCAATTGCCCGAACAGCCGCGGCAGGCGCACTCTCCCGGCGCGCGCTGAGCGGTGCTCCTTTGCGCCAGGGGGAAGAAATAAACGCACGAACGCGCTCGACGGTTTCCCATCTCCTCGCGATCCTGGCCCTGATTGCCTTCTGTGGACCTCCCGATGTCGCCGACGCGCGCATCACGAAGATCGTGATCGACACCGCGAAATCGGAGTCGCCGACGTTCGGCGGCTATTCGTGGCCGGGTGTCGGCCGGTACGAAAAGATCGTCGGAACGGCGTTCGGCGAGGTGGATCCCTCCGACCCTCAGAACGCGGTGATCGTGGACGTCGCACTCGGAGCGGATCCGGACGGCAAGGCCAGGTACTCGTTCGATTTCTACATCCTGAAGCCGCTCGATTTGAGCAAGGGCGCGCACAAGGTCATGTACGAGCCCCCGAATCGCGGCCGGAAGACGTGGGCCAACCTGGGCCGCGTCTCCGTTCCGGATGGCGCCGACGGCAACGACCCGGGGTCGGCGATCACCGATCCCGGGGTGCTGGCCAACGCTTTCCTGATGCCGCGCGGCTACACCATGGTGTGGAGCGGGTGGGACAAGTCCGCGGCCCCGAAAACCGCGGCGAACCCCCTCAGCCTGACGATCAGCCTGCCGACCGCGAAGCAATCAACCCAGGCGAATCCGGTTGGAACGATCAAGGGTCCGGCGTACGAATACATCGTGACCTCGGGGTCTTCCTTCGCGCTGAACTATCCCGCGTTCGACCGGACGGACAAGGTCACGGCCAAGCTGACCCATCGCGTTCACCTCAACGACACGCCGCAGGCACTGCTGCCGTCGGAATGGACGTACAACGCCAGTGGGACCGCCATCAGCCTGGTGGGCAAGAACTTCGTCGCCAACGACATCTACGAGTTCTCGTACACGGCGAAGGATCCGACGGTGAACGGTCTCGGCTTCGCGGCCATCCGCGACTGGGTCGCCTGGCTGCGGTACGAGACGGCTGATGACTTCGGCACTGCGAATCCGCTGGCGGGGGACATCACGCGGGTCTACACCGAGATCTCGTCGCAGCCCGGACGTCTTCTGAACGACTTCCGGCACCTGGGCTTCAATCAGGCCGAGAAGGTCAAGAACCAGATGGGCAAGAAGGTGTTCGACGGCATGATGCAGTGGATTGCGGCCGGCGACGGCATCAACATGAACTACCGCTTCTCGCAGCCGGGCCGCACGGAACGCAACCGACAGGACCACTTGTACGTCGAGGGCGTCTTCCCGTTCGCGAACGTGACGACGACCGATCCATTCACCGGCAAGACGGACAGCCGCTACGCACGCTGTGAGGCGACCGGCACCTGCCCGTTCGGCGCGGAGATCTACTCGGCGAACGAGTACTGGGTCAAGGCCGCCTCGCTCCTGCACACCACGCCGGACGGAAGAATGGATCTGTCGGATTCCCCGTACGCGCGCACCTACCTCATCTCCAGCCACCAGCACGGCACAGGGAATGGCGCGTCGAGGGGGAACTGCCAGCAGTTCCAGAATCCGCTCGATTCGAGCCCGATCCAGCGCGCGCTGTTCATCGCACTGGACGACTGGACCAACGGCACGCCGCCGCCGGCCAGTCGCGTGCCGAAGCTCTCCGACGGAACGCTCGTGCCGCCGCTGCCGCAGTCGGGCATGGGCTTTCCCAACATCCCGGGCGTCACCTACACCGGTCTCAAGACGACGCGCTACCTGTTCAACTACGGGCCGGGCTTCTACGAGACCGGCATCGCGACCATCAACCCGCCCGTGATCTACCCGCCGACGTACGAGGACAACCCGCTCAACGGACCGATCTATCCGAGCTTCGTGCCGAAGACCGATAGCGACGGCAACGACATCGCGGGCGTGCGCCTGCCCGACGTGACGGTGCCGCTGGCCACCTACACCGGCTGGGCGCTGCGGGCGGGGCCGCAAGCGAACGACGGATGCGAGGGCTCGGGGCAGTACATCCCGTTCGCGAGCACGGAGGCCGAGCGCGCGACCTCCGGCGATCCCCGTCCGTCGGTCGAGGCGCGCTATCCGTCGTTCGCCACGTACTCGAGCGCAGTGAATCGCGCGATCGACGGCCTGGTCAAGGATCGCTTGATGCTCTGTGAGGACGCCGCGAGCGAGCAGGCGCGGCTGCTCCAGGCGGGACTGGATGCCGGCGTGCCGGCGCCGCACGGCAAACTGCCGCCCCAGTCGACACCGCCGCTCTGCCACAACGACAAGAGGCGATAGGGAGGAGATGGGCATGCTGCATCGAATCATCTGGTTCGTCCTCGCCGTGGTCGTGCTTCTCGCGTGGGTGCCGCCCGCGGACGCACGCGTCACCCGGATCATCATCGACAAGACGGAGGACATCACCGGTCAACCGTACGAGATGCTGACGGGGCGCGCGTTCGGTGAGCTGGATCCCGCCGATCCGCTCAACACGCTGATCACGGACATCGGCCGGGCGCCGACCAACCGCAGCGGCAAGGCCGAATACATCGCCAGCTTCGTCATCCGAAAGCCGAAGGGCACGAACCCCACCAGCGGCCTGCTGTGGCACGACGTGCCGAATCGAGGAGGCAACGTCGGGTTCTCGGCCGATTTGTTCGCGGCCGGCGACGTGCACCTGCTGAGCGGCTGGCAGGGAGACAACGCCGGCGCGACGGTGGTGCCAGCCAACGCGAGCTGCCTGCCGCCCTACGTGCTTCCCTGCGCCGCGCCGCCCCTGACCAATCACTGGGTGAAGGTCCCCGTGCTCGAAGGCGTCACCGGCCAGATCTTCGGCCGGATCATCAATCGGCCCAACGTCGCTACACCGCCGAACCCGACGACGGACCCGATCACCGGGAACCCGTTCAACCAGCCGCTCAACGTCATGGGGAATACGATCCCCTATTTCCCGGCGAACTCGGCCGACAATTCGGACGCGACACTGACCACTCGCCTGCACGAGACCATCAATGGCGTGGTGACCGAGGGAGCGACGATTCCCAACGCCCACTGGAAATTCTGCTACGGGACGGGTGCGACCTTCGCCGCACCAGGATCGCCGACGACCCTGCCGGTCCGGATCTGCCTGGACAGCACGCGGCAGAGGTTCGACCCCGCGAAGCTGTATCAGGTCGTCTACACGGTCAAGAATCCCCACGTCCTCGGCGCCGGCACAGCGGCCTACCGCGACGTCGCGTCGTTCTTCAGATACGAGCCCAATGACGACTTCGGCACGGCGAACCCGCTCGCGGGACTCATCAAGTGGGCGATCATCCGCGGGTCGTCGCAGTCGGGCAACTTCACGCGGCACTTCATCCACCTCGGCATGAACCAGGACGAGCAGGGACGCATCGTCCACGACGGGGCGTGGCCGCTCATCGCGGGTCGTCGCGTCGCCAACAACTCCCGCTGGGGACAGCCGGACGGCGTGCTCGAGCTCTACCAGATGGGCAGCGAAGGTCCCCAGTGGTGGCACCAGTTCCCCGACACGGTCCGTGGTCTGCGTCCGGCGGGCATTCTCGACCGGTGTGAGGCGACGAAGACCTGCCCGAAGATCGTCGAGACGTTCGGCGGCGCCGAGGTGTTTGCGCTGAAGATGACGACCTCCTGGGTCGGCACCTCGGCGAAGAACGACATTCCGGTGCCGAAGAACGTCCGCCGCTATTACCTGCCGAGCTCGACGCACGGCGGCGGCAACGGCACGACCACCGAGAATCCGCCGAACAACGTGGTCGGTTGTCCAGGCAACAACTGGGGCACGGGCACGCTGCGGGCGAATCCCGTGCCCGCGACCGGGCTCGTCAACCGGGTGCGCGCCGCGCTACGGGACTGGGTGATGCTCGGCACCGATCCGCCGCCGAGCATGTGGCCGACCCTGGCGAAGAAGACGCTGGTGGAGCCGACCAGGGCCGCGATGGGGTTCCCGAGCGGGGTTCCGGGCATTCCCGACTCGATCTTCCTGCCGGAGAACTTCATCTTCCCGGTCTTCGATTACGACTGGGGTCCGGAGTTCAACGAGAGCGACGCGACCGGAAACCCGACGAACGCGCCGCCGCCGATCCTGCACGTCATCAAGATGATGGTGCCGCGCGTGGACGCGGACGGCAACGAGCTCGGCGGTGTGCCGACCGTGCAGCGCGATGCGCCGCTCGGCACGTATCTCGGCTGGAACATCACCTCGGCTCCGGGCCAGCCGGCCTATGACGGCCGGCCGTTCCACGCCGGACAGGTCTGCAACTATGTCGGCGGCATGGTGCCGTTCTTCAAGACCAAGGCGCAGCGGCTCGCCGCGGGCGACCCGCGCCTGTCGCTGGAAGAGCGCTACGGCACGCACGCCGGCTACGTGGCGGCCGTGACCGCGGCCGCGAACAACGCCTTCAACCAGGGATATCTGCTCGCCGCCGACCGCGACGCCCTGATCGCGCAGGCGGTCGCCAGCGATGTCTGCAACCAGCCAGGCGACGGAGGCAAGTGCAACCCGGGCCCGTGAGCGCTGACGAGGTCTAGTTCCCGCGCGGCCGGCGGCGCACCAGCGTCGCCGGCCGAATCGCGTCGAGCCCGAAGCGTCCCGTGATGCGGTCCACCGCCCGCGCCAGCCGCTCGCGGCGCACGGCGTCGTCGCCGAGCAGCCCGAGCTGGCCCGTCTGCTCGGCCGTCAGCGCCGAGGCGGAGACGCCGACCAGCCGCACCGGCTGCGCGAGCGTCTCGCGCGACAACAAGATCGCCACGCGCCGGTAGAGCTCGAGACCGTCCTGCGTCGGGTCGCTGGTGTGGCTGCGCGTGAGGGTGCGGAAGTCGGCGAAGCGCAGCTTGAGCGTCACGCGCGCCGCGGCCAGGCGCTCGGCGCGCAGCTCGCGCGCGACGCGCTCGGCCTGGCCGCGCAGCGTGGTGTCGAGGCGCGCGCGGTCGGTCGTGTCGCGCTCGAACGTCGTCTCCGCGCCCATCGACTTCGGCGGCGTCCAGGGCTCGACGGGCCGATCGTCAAGGCCGAAGGCGAGGTCGTGCAGCCCGGCGCCGTGATCGCCCAGGCGCGTCACGAGCGTGGCGCGCGGCAGGCGCTGCAGCTGGCCGATCGTCGCGATGCCGAGCGCGGCCAGGTCCTTCGCCGTCGCCTTGCCCACGCCCCACAGCCGCTCGATCGGCAGGGGCGCCAGGAATTCCGCCTCGCGGCCGGCCTCCACCACGACGAGCCCGTCGGGCTTCTTCAGATCAGACGCGACCTTCGCGATGAACTTGTTGGTCGCGAGGCCGGCCGAGGCGGTGAGCCCGGTCTCCGAGCGGATGCGCGCCTTGATGCGGCCCACGGCGTCGGGCGCAGGCCCGAACAGCGACGTCGTGCCCGTGAGGTCGACGAACGCCTCGTCCACCGACACCGGCTCCACGAGCGGGGAAAAATCGTCGAGGATCGCCATGATCTGGCGTGAGGCCGCGACGTACTTGTCCATGTCGACGGGCAGGAAGACGCCGTCGGGGCACAGGCGCGCGGCCTTGCCGATCGGCATCGCGGAGCGCACACCGAAGACGCGCGCCTCGTAGGACGCGGCCGAGACGACGCCGCGGCCCTTGGGATCGGCGCCGACGATGACGGGACGGCCGCGCAGCTCGGGACGGTCGCGCTGCTCGACGGACGCGTAGAACGCGTCCATGTCGATGTGCGTGATCGCGCGAACGGCGGGCGCAGCCACGGGTCAGGCCCGGGCCAGTCCGACCTCGGGGGCGACGGAGGCGAGCGCGTCCGCGACGAAGGCGATGTGGGCGTCGAGGTCGACGCCGAGCTCGGCCGCCCCGCGGTAGACGTCGTCGCGGTTCACCGTGCGCGCGAAGGCCTTGTCCCTGAGCTTCTTGCGCACCGACGCCGTCTCGAGCCCGTCGATCACCTTGCCCGGCCGCACGAGCGCGCACGCGTGCACGAAGCCGGTCAGCTCGTCGCACGCGTACAGCGCGCGATCGAGCAGGCTCACGCGCGGCACGCCCGCGTAGTCGGCGTGGGCGAGGATCGCATGGACGATGGCGGGATCGACGCCGCGCGCGAGCAGGATCTCGGCGCCCTTCACCGGATGCAGCGGCGCGTGCGGATGCATCTCGTAGTCGAAATCGTGGAGCATGCCCGCGATCCCCCACGCGTCTTCGTTCTCGCCATAGCGACGGGCGTAGGCGCGCATGGAGGCTTCGACCGCGCGGGCGTGCTTGCGGAGGCTCTCGCCCTTCGTGAACTCGGTCAGGATCGACCAGGCGAGGTCGCGGGTGATGATGATATCGCCGCCGATAGGAGGCTTCAGGCTCGACGGATCGTCTGCTGGCTCCGCCACTTGTCGATGGACTTCTTGGAGAACACCCAGCCGCCGTTCAGCTCCAGGCACGGGATGCGGCGCTCGGCGGCCATCACGCTCAGCGTGGACTGGTCCATGGCCAGGTACCGCGAGGCCTCTTCCAGGCTCAGCACGTCCTTCGGGGTCACGCGCGTTCCTCCCTGTCGACGGTCTTGCGGAGCGTCTCGACCTCCGCCTCGAGCGTGCGGATCCGCTCCACGAGCTGCTCGAGCGTCTTCGTCACCGGGTCCGGCAGGTCGGTCTGGTTGAGATCCACACCGTCGACCCGCTGCCCGTCCTTGTATGTTACTCGGCCCGGCACGCCGACCACAACGGAGTTTGGCGGCACCTCGCGCACCACCACCGAGCCGGCGCCGATGCGGCTGTTGTCGCCGATGGTGAAGCCGCCGATGACCTTGGCGCCCGCGCCCACCGTCACGTTGTTGCCGAGCGTCGGGTGACGCTTTTCCTTCTTGAGGCTGGTGCCGCCGAGGGTGACGCCCTGCAGCAGCGTGACGTTGTCGCCGATCTCGGAGGTCTCGCCGATCACCACGCCCATGCCGTGGTCGATGAACAGCCCGCGCCCGATCCGGGCCGCCGGGTGGATCTCGATGCCGGTCAGGAAGCGCGCGAGATGCGAGATCCATCGCGCACCGGTCGTGAAGCCCGCGCGCCAGAGCCGATGCGCGAGACGGTGAAAGGCCAGCGCGTGCACGCCGGGGTAGCAGAGGAGCACCTCCAGCGAAGAGCGCGCCGCCGGGTCCCGCTGGAGCACCGTCCGGATGTCGTCTCGCAGTCGCTCGAACATCACGCCTCCCTGTTCCCGGGCTCGTCGCGGACGGCGGGGCGGCGCAGCGCGTCCAGCGCCGCCGCCCGCATCGCGCCCGCCGCCACTTCGGCCGCGTGCTTGCGATCCTCCGGAAGCCCGTCGAGCGCGTCTTCGATCTCCTGCGCTTTCAGGATCAGCAGATCCTCCACCGCGCGGCCGGTCACCAGCTCGGTCGCCACGCTGGCCGCGGCGATCGTCGGGCCGCAGCCATACGCCTGAAAGCGTGCCTCCGCGAGGCGCCCCTCGCGCACCTTCAGATAGAACCGCGTGAGGTCGCCGCAGCCGGCGTACTCGTCGCTGCCGCAGCCGTCGGCGTCCCGCATCAGGCCCGCGTTCCTCGGATTGAGGAAGTGCTCGACCAGCGTCGGGCTGTACCTCATGCGGCTCCGACGGGCATCGCCTGACGGATCCGGCCGACGACCTCCGTCACCGACGCCACCACGTGATCCACGTCCTCGGTCGTCGTCGAGCGGCCGAGCGAGGAGCGTACGGCGCCCATCGCCCAGTCGAGCGGCACGCCCATGGCGACCAGCACGTGCGAGGGCTCGACGCTGCCCGCGGTGCACGCGGAACCCGCCGACACCGCGATGCCCTTGAGATCCAGGGCGAGGACGATGGATTCGGACTCGACGTTGCGGTAGCAGATGTTGGCGGTGCCGGGCAGCCGCTCGGTCGGGTGCCCGTTGAGCCGCACGTCCGGCACGCGGGCGCGGATGCCCTCCCACATGCGATCGCGCAGGGCGCCCACCCGCTCCGCCTCGGCCTTCATGTCGCGCGCGCGGATCTCGACCGCCTTGCCGAGGCCCACGATACCCGGCACGTTCTCGGTGCCGGCGCGCCGCCGCCGCTCGTGCTCGCCGCCGTGCTGGATGGAGACCATCTTGGTACCGCGGCGGATGTAGAGGCCCGCGATGCCCTTGGGCCCGTAGACCTTGTGGCTCGAGAACGACAGCGCGTCGATGTTCATGGCGTGCACGTCGACCTCGACCTTGCCGAACGTCTGCACGGCGTCGACGTGGAAGGGCACGCCAGCTTCGCGCGCCAGGGCCCCGATCGCGCGCACCGGCTGGATCGTGCCGACCTCGCTGTTGGCGTGCATGATCGAGATGGCGATCGTGTCGGGGCGCAGCGCGCGCCGCACGTCGTCGGGATCGACCATGCCGTACGGATCGACGGGCAGGTAGGTGACCGTGAAGCCCTGGGCCTCCAGCGCCTGCGCCGAGCGCAGCACCGCGTGGTGCTCGACCTTGCTGGTGATGACGTGCCCGCTGCCGCGCGCGAGGGCGAGGCCCTTCACGCCGAAGTTGTCGGACTCCGTCCCGCCGGAGGTGAACACGAGCTCCTCCGGTCGCACGCGCAGGAAGGCGGCGACGCGGTCGCGCGCGACGTCCACCGCCGCCCGCGCGTCGCGGCCGAAGCCGTGCACGCTCGAGGGATTGCCATAGACGTCGCTGAAGTACGGCAGCATCTCCGCCACCACCTCGGGGTGCACGGGCGTCGACGCGTTGTGATCGAGGTATACCCGACGGCTCATTCCTTGCTCTCCCCCATTCGCGATGCTACGCTGCGCCCGCGATGGATCTGTC
>Ga0137403_10001622_pt1 | contig 28193 bp, 23 predicted proteins | sample CZOMad2_1_16fung_FD_122057 | JGI IMG/M metagenome (GOLD analysis project Ga0137403, IMG submission 122057) | Vadose zone soil fungal communities from Angelo Coast Range Reserve, California, USA - CZOMad2_1_16fungal (Hybrid Assembly) | ecosystem: Environmental > Terrestrial > Soil > Vadose zone... | reverse complement strand
CCTCGCACTACGAAACTTTTGGGGTCGCAGCGCTTGAGCCGATGGTGTTTGGGACCCCGGTCATTGCGACCAGCGGAGGCGCGCTCTCCGAAGTCGTTGAGGCTGACGTCAGCGGTAAACTGGTTACCGCAGGGGACGCAGTTGCTTTGGCCAGCGCATTGACCGAACTTTTGACGGATGCTGCTTCGCGCGAACAAATGGGCAAAGCGGGAGTCAAGCGCGCCGCAAACTTTGATATTCGTCGCGTACTGCCTCTTAACGCGCGCCTTTATGAGTGGTGTAGAGAAGAGCCGTGGAGTGCGGCGGACTCACATTTGTTTCTTTCGCCGCACCTCGACGACGCGGCGTTGTCTTGCGGTGGAATGATTCACTCGCTGGTTTCACAGAACAAATCTGTTGGAGTGATTACCGTGTTTGCGGGCGATGCAAACGCCGAGCTGTCAGCCTTCGCTCGTCATCTTCACACCAAGTGGCACACAACAAATAATCTGTTCCAGCAGCGTCAACAGGAAGACGCGAAAGCTCTAAGCGAACTGGGAGTTAAGAATGTCGAACGCTGGAATTTCGCGGAAGCGCCTTACCGTCGCACGAGCGAAGGAAGCTACGTTTATGGAACCTACGAGGAGCTGCGAGGACAGTTGGCAATCGATGATCAATCTATCAAGGACCTCATTACCGAGAGAATACTGAAGCGCCTCGAAGAGTTACCAGAGACTACGATTCTATATTTCCCGCTTTCATTGGGTCGACACGTCGATCATCAAATGCTGTTCGCTATTGGACTAGAGCTAAATGCTGCCGGAAAGCACGTTCGCTTCTATGAAGATTATCCTTACGCCGCAGCTTATGATCCGAATCACCAGGAACTGAATTGGCTGTCGAGAACTGTTTCGATTGCCCTTGAACCCAAGCTGAAAGCCGTGAGTGCTTACACGACGCAGATACGAGGCTTGGGCGGCTCAGTTCGCAATCTCGAAAAGCGACTGCGCGCGTTTGGATCTGCTGTGGACGGGCGATCAATCAGCGAGCGGTATTGGGAACTTCTAACGCCTGTCTCAGGCGCTCTGAATAGAAACCAAACCGAACTAAATTGCCCCCTTGTACTCAAGAACGCGCCGCCAAAATTTCGAGACTTCAAAAAGTTCCTGAAAACATTTCGGTGGCATGACCTTGAAGAGATACTCCCGGTTGGGAACGGTGACTGTTTAGATCTCGGCTGCGGCTCAGGTCGCCACCAGGGCTTAATTGAAAGCAAGGGCTACCAGTGGGTTGGTTTAGATCGTGGCGATTCAAAGGCGCTCAGCTTGCAGTCTGACGCTGAAGCTATTCCTTTGCAATCAGGAAGCATCGCTGCGGTAGTTGCCTGGCAGGTGTTTGAGTATCTCGAGTGCCCTGAGAGCGCCATTGCTGAGGCAGCGCGGGTGTTGGAAACTGGCGGAGTATTCTGTGGCAGCGTCTCATTCCTTGAACCAGTTCATGGTCGCACTTACTTCAACATCAGCCCTCTGATTCTGGAAAGGCTTTTAGCCCGGCACGGTTTCGCAGACATCGAGATCAAGCCCGGCCTGAATGGCTTTGCGTTGATGCTGTGGACCTGGCTGCGACGCTCGGCAATTCCTTTTGCTGATCGTCTGGCCATTCCGCTGGCATTCACGATGCTGGCTCCTTTGGCAGCTTTGATCTTCTTTAGCAGTTGGTTGGCGCAGCGCCTGGGATTCGGCAAAGGTCACACGATGGAATGGCTTTCCAGAAAGGCGCCGCTGGAATTTGCCGGGCACATAGTGTTCGCAGCGCGTAAGAGGGCTAGCACAGAAACTTGCACATAGGTTTCGTAACAACAGAATCCCCCTATGGTGATCGAAGCTCGTGTGGCGTCGCCGCTTATCTCAGAGCGATGATTCCGGCTCTCGTCGATACCGGACACCGCGTCAGCGTTTTTGCCAATTCCAAAGAGAATAAGAACTTCTACACCGAAGACGGAAGAGTATCGGTATACCACTTTCAATTGCCTTCAGCGCATTGGTATGCGGCTAAGGCTCCGCTCGTGCGACGGTTCGCGACTTTGCCATTGCGTCAACTCGAATGGTCAGCAGCGTTCTATCGCCGGGTTGCGCGAATCGCAGCGCAACACAAAATCGACGTCCTGGAGTCTTCCGAATCAGGAGCGCTTTTTCTGAGCAGAATCGCTCCCCTGGTAATTCGGTTGCACGGCAGTGAATTCGCTTTTCGCAAGCACGCGGGAATGCCTTTGGATTTAAGTGTTCGCTGGAATGATGCTTTGGAAGCATATAGTTCCAGGCGCGCAGTTGCGATTACTACGCCAAGCCGCTTTCAGGCGAACGAAATGATTAATCATCGCGGATGGCCCGCAGACCGCGTTCGGGTGATTCCTAATCCCATTTCGTCAACCATCCTGGAAGCGGGTCTTCAATTTGTGAGGAATGGCCGGTCTGAACCGATTGTGCTCTACACAGGTCGTTTGGCTCCCGTCAAAGGAATCGACACGCTGCTGGAAGCCGCGAAGGTCGCACATGAGCGCAATCCCGCTATCACGTTTGTGCTCGCTGGTCCGTGGCAAATGCCTCATTCTCCCGAGACGTACGGACTACAACTAAACCGCAAATCCGTGTATGGAGTTCAATGGGTCGGGCCTCGTGAACAAAGCGAACTAATAGACTGGTATAAACGCGCCGCGCTGTTTGTTATGCCTTCTTACTACGAGAGCTTCGGGATCAGCGTGGTCGAGGCGATGGCCTTTGGCTTACCGGTAGTTTGTACTCGCGCTGGAGGGATCCCCGAGACGGTCGATGATGGAGTGACCGGGTTGCTGGTTGAACCGGGAGACTCCTTGCAGTTGGCAGACACGATCTTGCAGTTGCTTTCCGACAGTCACCGGCGTGGAAGTTTAGGACGTGCGGGGCAGGCAAAAGGCTTCGGAGAGTTCGGTCCAGCCGAGGTTGCGCGCCAAAATTTGGAAGTTTATCAACAGGCTAGCAAGTCTTTCAGTTCCCGCCCAGGCAAGTAAATGCGACTGCTCGTATTCACCACACAGTTTCCGCCCGCGGTAGGTGGCGTCGAGACAATGAGTTGGCAACTCAGCAAGCATTTGCAGATTAAGGGTGAAGATATTTCTGTCCTGACGCAGCAAATTCCAGGTGCGGAGATGTTTGACGCGGGCGAGACGCTGCGAATTAAGCGCTTTCAGCTCGACGATCCCGTGACACTAATGGCGAAGGGCAGACAAAAGCTCGCGCTAATCGAAACACTAAGGCAAGCGGTCGAAGAGTGGCAGGCTGACAGTGTTCTATGTACCGGCTGGGATCCTTGCGCCTACATTGCCAGCATCGCCCTGCCCGGTTCATCGCGAATCCCTTACTTTTTGATCGCACATGGCATGGAGTTGATGCAACTCCCCCGCGGATTTGCCGCGCGCCGGACGAAAGCCTGGATGCGACGGAAGGCTCTGTCTGGCGCGAAAAGAATTATCGCTGTCAGCAACTTTACGCGCGATCGCCTCATAGATATTGGTGTCCCGCAGGAGCGTGTTTTAGTCGTGCCGAATGGAGTAGCACCAGCCGAAACGCAAAGAAACGGGTCTGGGAGTGCAAACGGAAACATAGTGACGACGGTCTCAAGACTGGTGCCGCGCAAAGGGCAAGATACGGTCCTGCGCGCGATGCCGCGCTTGCTGGAACAGGTGCCCGATGCCATTTACCGGATCGTCGGCACAGGGCCGGAACTGCCGCGGTTGCAGGCTTTGGCACAGCAGCTTCAGCTTAACGGGCACGTTGAGTTTTACGGACAGGTGAGTGACAGCGAGCGAGAGCGCCTCTTGAATGAATGCAATGTGTTCGTGCTGGCTACCCGCGAGACACCTACTGATTTCGAGGGACTTGGGATTGCTGTCCTGGAAGCCATGCAGAAGTGTAAACCGGTTGTGGTGACGCGAGCGGGAGGCGTTCCGGAAATCGTCGAGCACGGCAGGACGGGACTCGTTGTTGAACCCGATAATCCGGAAACACTAGCGGGCGCGATGCTTGAATTGCTGCGCGATCCCGCGAGGGCGTGCGCAATGGGAAGTAACGCGCAGATGGTTGTTCGCGAGAAGTATGGTTGGGATGTGATCGCTGGGCGCTACCTGGATGAGTTGAAGAAAGGTTTGGAGGTCACTTAACTGTTTGCGCAGCCCAGACCCTCCAGCGCCCTCTACCTCGTGTTTTGACCCAGCCACTCAAGGTCGCATTTGAATGAGCATTGTCACAGACGCTATTACGGATCATAGGATACGGCGAGGCACTGCAACGCCGGGCGCCGGCAGGATGCGCAGAACCTTCCTCAGATTAATCCTAATCGTGGTCGGTATCGCAGTTGGGCTATCGCTTTGCGAAATAGGCATGCGAGCTTTTCAGTTGGGCAATACCCGGACCCTCTTGCTGTATAACGATAGGATTTTCAAAGCCCCACCCCATATCAGATTCATGAATTACAACGAGAACAAGAATCTGGTTGAGACAAACAATCTGGGATTTCATGATCGTGAGCGCCAGGCCACTAACGATAACTACCGAATTCTTGTCCTGGGAGACTCATTCGTAGAAGGTAGACAGGTCAAAACAGAAAGTCTTTTCACCAGCCGTCTTGAGAAAAAACTGACCCGCGACGGGAAAGGGATAGAAGTCATCAACGGAGGCGTTCCCGGTACGGGCACGCCCTACCAGTATGTCCTGTGGAAGGAGTTCTTCCAGCCCAACATAAAGATAGATCACCTGGTCTTATGTTTTTTTATGGGTAATGATCTGATGGATAACAACCTCGACCTTGTGGCGTTGACATCGGGCAGCAGCGACAGCAGCTTCTTTGTTGATAACATGGGCACAATCCTGGACGTTGTCGAGAAACCCGGTTTGCTCAAGCGGACACTCAATTCCGGCCGCGACCATTCCGTTCTTATCAACACCTTGTACGAAGGCGCTTACCGAATGAGGACAAATTTCCAGCAAACAGCCGAAGAAACCGGAGCTGGCGATGCAGAGCGGCGAGGACGAGTAGATAGGGCCGGAGCCTGGGAAGCTTCCGAGCGGGGGACGATCGCCCTGATCCGGAGATGGAAGGCGGAGCTGGCCGGGAAAAACGTTCCCTTTGACCTTGTTATCATAGATAGGCCCGGGCGGGTTTATAACAAGTTTGAGTTAAGGTTCATCGAGAACCTCCAAGCGACCTGTGCGCAGGAACGGATCGATTGTTTGCGGTTGAAGCTTGATGGCGATCCATATGAGTTGTACTCGTTCGATGGAATTGCCCTGGGTCATTTTAATGACAAGGGCCACGAGACTGTGGCTACTGAACTGTATGAGTTCTTCCAATCACACCACAAAACGATATTCAATCGATGAGCTACGATAGACTAGTTTTGCGGTTCAAACTGATATGCCGTCAAAGATAAGTGTTCTGCTGCCTACGTTCAACAACGCGGAGATAATCCGTGCGACGTTGGAGTCCATCCAATGGGCAGATGAAATTCTGGTGGTGGATTCTTTTAGCACCGACAGCACGCTTGACATCTGCCGCGAGTATGGCGCGCGCATCATTCAGCACGAGTATATCCAATCGTCGAAGCAGAAGAACTGGGCTATTCCGCAATGCGCTCATGAGTGGGTGCTTCAAATAGACACCGACGAGGTGTTGGAAGCTGGCGCCAAGGAAGAAATTCTCACGCGAACTGCGGCGGCGCCACCGGAGGTTCATGCGTTTGCGCTGCCGCGAAAGAACCATGTTCTTGGGAGATGGATCAGCACTGCCAATCTTTATCCCGATCTGCAAACAAGGGTCTTTCGTCGGGACGTCGGGCGGTTTGAGGATAAGGAAGTGCACGCGCACGTTTCCGTGCCGGGGAAGATCGAAGTTCTCGAGCATAACGTCTTGCACTATGGCATGACTTCCATCAGCAAACAGTTGAGCAATATTGATCGCTATTCGCGTTATCAGGCCGATGAACTGCGAAAGCGCGGCAAACGCTTTCGCTGGACCCAGCTCATCCTGCGTCCGCCGGCTGTTTTTGCTTACTACTACTTTCGGAAGCTCGGGTTTACGGCTGGGTATCGCGGTTTGCTGATCGCGACGTTGAACGCGACTCACGACTTTTGGGCGCATGCGAAGTTGTGGGAGTTGGAAGTCTCAGAGCTTGCCAACGTTCCCGGTGAGGCAAAGGCGATATTTAACGACGCGCCAGCGACACTCGTCGGCAAACAGCGATCTCGGTTTGATTGATGTGGGGCGTTAATTAAAGTTTGCAACTTTTGTACTACTTCTTTCGCCTGTGGGCCAGATTATCCGCGGCAATCTATGGCGGTGAAGGTATCAATATTCCGTTGATGTTCATGCCTACTCAGGCGATCGCGCCGACGCTGCGCGCAAACGGCGCGGCAATCGGTCAACGCGTGCGCTTTCGATCCCCACTAGTTATTCACAATAGCGACAGCAAACGGCGACGCTACTATGAAAAACTTGAAGTGGGCGATGATTGTTATTTCGGCCGGGAACTGTTTCTGGATTTGCAGGACAGGATCGTCATTGAGGACCAGGTCACGATCTCTCACCGCGTGATGATCCTGACCCATACCGACGCCGGCACCAGCCCTCTGAGGGACGAGTTTATCGCTACAACTCAAGCACCAGTGATCATTCGCAGGGGTGCTTACATCGGCGCCAATGCCACTATCCTGCAGGGTGTCGAAATTGGTGAAACGAGCATAGTGGGCGCTGGGGCGGTCGTGACGCGATCTGTTCCGCCTTCTAGTGTAGTAACTGGTGTGCCTGCAAAGGCTGTCAAGACGTTGAACGCGGAACATCCAGAAAGACGGGCACGAGAGGTTATGAATGGTTGAACGATTAGCCGGAATTCAGCGGCACAAGGGCGTTATCTTCGGGATAGCTCTGCTGGTCATTGTCGTAGTGGCGATCGAAGCATACGCAGTGGGGACGGGACTCTCCTATCGCGAGTTGATCGTAGCCTTTGCCGCTCTCATTGGCGGGGTCGTCGTTTTTGGCCGGGAATGGGGCATTCGGTTTGGCTTTGTGCTGTGGGCGCTGACGCTGGCCCTGGGCTATCGCACTCTTCATTATACGCCCGACTTGACGATCCATCCCTCAGAGATTCTCTTGTGGTTGCTCTTCTTCTGTATTCTGGCCCATCGCGAGTTGGTTGCGATCACCCGCATAGCCTTTCCGTTTTGGATGTGGCTGCTTGTTCCGTTTTGTGTCCTGGCCTGGTGGCCGCTGATTGCCGGCGATGCGCCATGGGACAAGATGCTCAATGAGTTTCGCTCATTCTTGTTGCTTGTGCCGCTCATGATCGTGGGGCCCGTGGTATTGCAACGTCAGCGCTATTGGCGTTACCTGTTGCTCGCCTTCTTCTTCGCCAGTACCTGGATTGCATTTATGGGAGTGATTGAGTATTGGTTCCCGGAAGTAACCAAGCTCTTTCCGGCGTTCATGAGTCAACCGGATCCCGTTACCACAGCAGACGGCTTTGCGCGAGCGCAATTCTCATTTTGGGGAGGCGCCACGGCCACCTTCGTTTGTGTACTGGCCTTGCCGAGCGCCATCGCACTGGCGAAGTGGTGGCCTCAGTGGTTTCATCGTGTGGCAATCGCCGCCGCCTCGGCGCTGCAGATCCTGGGGATTTACATTGGCGGTTATCGCGGCATTTGGCTGGTGTTGTTGATCCAGGTTGTGATTGCCTGCTTGCTGGGAATTAGAAAAGGTGGGGCCGCGATCGCATTGGTATGTATCGTTGTTGCCCTGGCGGGGTACCAGTTTATTCCCAAGACCAGTGAACGAGCGTTTTCTGGTATCGCCGCTCTCCAGGGGCGGCCGATAGATTCGAGCGCGATGGACCGCCTTGACCGAGCTGCGGGTGCTTGGAATCAAGTCTACCATTCTCCTTTTGGAAGCGGCTGGAGTAGTGCCGGATGGGTGCACAGCGATTTCCTTCAGGTCGCCGTCAACCTGGGAATCTTCGCCGGCCTAATTTTCCTCGGTGGATATATCTACACGCTGCTGCGCCTGGGGCGCCGTCTTCTACCGCACCTTAGAACTGGGGAGCAAGGACACCTGGGCTTTGCACTCTTGTTGTCGTTCGTTGCCGCTGGAGGCCTCCTGGCAATGGAGGGCGTGGAGGTGTTGCCGCAGTTCGTATTGCCAGTCTGGTTTGTTTGGGTACTGGTGGAAGTTTGGTTGCGGCAAACGCTTGACCTGCGCGCGCCCTATGCCGTGCCCATACCTGCCTATCCCAGTCACGTAGGAGATTTCGATTACCGAGCGGTTTGAAAACAGATGTCTGAATCTATTAATGAGGTAAATCGCGCCGGCGATCCACGCAAGGTGGTTTTTGTTGAGTGCGCCGCTGCGATGGGGGGCGTCCAATTCAGCACCCTCTATCTGGCGCAACACCTCGATCCCGCATACTGGAAACCGACAGTAGTTTGCCCGGAAGAGGGGGATCTAACGGACGCTTGTCGGCGTTTGGGTATCCAGGTCCTTGTTCTGGAGCAACCCAAATTGCGCTCGACCAGCTTTCGGATTGCAAACGATATACGCTTGCCCAACCCCATGGCCTGGCTCTGGGACGGAGTGGCAATGCTCATTGCGGTGCGTCGCCTTGGTCGCTTTCTCGGGCAAACAAAACCTCATCTGGTTGTAACCAAGGGCGTGTTCCCACACTTCTATGGCGGCTTGGCCGCGCGTAGGTTGGGTATCCCTTGCATCTGGCACGTTCAGGATTTCATCTCCGAGCGCTTCCTGGGTCTTTACCGCCAAGCCTTTGGTTTGGCGGCGCGTCTGCTGCCGGACCACATCATTGCAGACGGCGCGGCGATAAGCCGTCAGTTGAGCCCGGTCGAGGATCGCATCAGCGTTATCCTTAACGGCGTCGACTCAAATGTATTTCGGCCAGGGATTGACGGCTCAAGCGTACGAGAAGAGCTCAATCTTCCCGCCGGCGCAATCGTCATTGGTCACGTGGGTCGGATGACGCCGTGGAAGGGACAGCACTATCTGCTTGAAGCGTTTGCGCGGATAGCTCGTGAAGCGCCAAACGCCCATCTGGTTTTCGTAGGCGATCCGGTCTTCGATACTGATTCGTATCAAACCAAATTACTGAATCTGACTGCGAAGCTCGACCTGGTGGAACGGGTCAGGTTTGCTGGGTATCGCCACGATATGCCTGAGGTGTTGGCGGCGATGGACGTGTTTGCCTTCACCTCGGTCGAGAAGGACACCAGCCCGCTCACACTACTTTCGGCCATGTCAGCGGGGCTTCCGATTGTAGCCTTTGACATCGAAGGAGTCAGGGAATTGATCGATGAAGGAGAACAATTGCTGCTGGCGCCGGCAAAAGAAGCGGGCGCTCTCGCGGAGTCACTTCTAAGACTAATCTCCGATCCGGAGCTCAGACGGCGGCTAAGCGTCTCCGCTCGCCGGCAAGCAGAAAGGAAATTCACTCTGGAGCGCCATGTGACAAGTATTGAGGAGGTGTTTCTAAAACTGCATCAGCAGAGGCGCTCTACTTTAAGGAAACCACTTCCTGCAGTGGCTGACCGCACGCTAGCTAATGGCAGAACAGTTGCGAAGCATTCTCTTCGTCCATAACGGGGCGGCTCAATTCGTGCGCCTGGACCTGGAAGAACTACGAAAGCGTTATCGGGTTACTGAGTGTTACCTGCGCTCCCGGTGGGTAAATCCCGTAACCATCTGGCGGCAGGTAAGAAAGCATGACTTGGTCTTTGGTTGGTTTGCCTCCTGGCACACGTTCCTGCCTTTCGTATTCGCCCGGTTATCGGGTAAGCCCTCGGTATTGGTTGTGGGTGGCTACGATGTCGCTAACATGCCGCAGATTGGCTACGGGCATCAGCGGGGCGGTTTGAAAAAATGGGTCAGCCGCTGGACCATGCGATTCGCTACCCGCCTGATTACTTTCTCAAACTACAGCGGGGGCGAGGCCGAACGTAACGCATCTATTTCGCAGGAGCAGGTATCTACGATCTATATTGGCGTACCCGATCCCTTTGTCTCGTTACCACAGGGGCAGCGCGACCGCATAGCGCTGACTGTGGGAAACGTGGACCGGTCTAACTTGTTGCGCAAAGGCCATGAAGCCTTTGTGCGGACGGCCGCACTGATGCCTGATGTCAGTTTTGTCTTAGCGGGGGCTTGGCAAGACAGCGCCGTCGATCACTTGCGAGCGATTGCGACGCAAAATGTTACGCTGACCGGGTGGTTGAGCGACGAAGCACTGGGCGATTACTACCGCCGGGCTTCCGTTTATGTTCAACCCTCCCTTCATGAGGGTTTCGGCTTGAGCGTAGCTGAAGCAATGTTAGCGGGATGCGTTCCCGTGGTAAGTCGCGTCGGTTCCTTGCCTGAGGTAACAGGGAACTCGGGCATATTCGTCGATACCCCGGCGCCGGCGGCCATCGCTAAAGCGATTGCAGAGGCTCTTACTTATCCTGAGGAAGCACGGGCTCCGATCAGACAGCGTATTCTTGACGAATTCCCGCTGGAGAAGCGCGGGCTGCTTTTGGAACAACTAATTCGTCCTTTAATGAACGGCTCCTGCTGACTCCAATTCACTACCGATGTTGAGCGAAAAAGAGATTTCGAGCTTCGCGGATACCGGACACGGTGAGACACCGGCGCCGGCCCATCCGTTTGTGTCGGTGATCATGCCTGTTCGCAATGAGGCTGCCTTCATTGAACGAAGTGTCACTTCGGTGACTTCTCAGGACTATCCGCCTGACTGCCTGGAAATATTGATCGCTGACGGTATGTCTGAGGACGCAACGCGAGAGATCATCAGTTTGCTTCAACGACGGCACTCGAATGTAAAGATGATAGACAACCCGGGAAAGATTGTGGCCTCCGGGTTGAATGCTGCCCTCCGGCGAGCGAAAGGAGAGGTCATTGTTCGAGTCGATGGCCACTGCGAGGTAGAGCCCGATTACGTCCGCCGGTGCGTCTGGCATCTTTTGCATGATGATGTTCAGGCCGTAGGCGGACCGGTTGAGACAATAGGCGGGTCGCGTACGGCCCGCGTTATAGCCACCGCGATGAGCTCGCGCTTCGGTGTAGGCGGCTCCGCTTTTCGCGTTGCGAACAGCGGTACGCAGTTTACCGACACGGTTGCTTTCCCGGCTTACAGGCGTTCCGTGATCGACCGGGGAGGACCTTTCGACGAAGAATTAGTGCGAAACCAGGATGACGAGTACAACTATCGCTTGCGAAAACTTGGTGTGAAGATCCTGCTGGCGTCTGATATTCGTTCCCGGTATTACAGTCGCGCTACTTTGGCAAAGCTTGGCAGCCAGTATTTTCAATATGGCTACTGGAAAGTGCGTGTGATGCAGAAGCATCCGCGTCAGATGCAACTGCGGCAGTTCGTACCACCGCTGTTCGTTGTCGCTTTGTTGGCTGGTCTGCTCATGATGCCGATATTCCCAGCCGCAAGATACTTCACCGGGCTAATCGCGGGTCTCTACGCAGTCGCCGTCATCACTGCGTCGATACTCTCCGCCCGGAGAAGCACGTGGCGATTGCTGCCTCTGCTTCCAATTGCTTATGCGATCCTTCATTTAGCCTACGGGTCAGGATTCCTGTTTGGTTTGATGAAGTTTTGGAATCGTTGGGGCGAAGATCAGGGCAAGTCACAAACCAGTGCGCCCGTTCCAGATTTGGACAAGTATGAAAGCATCTAGTCCCGCTGATTTCGTGGCAGTCGAGCGCGAGCGCATACAGCTTGAGTACCAGCGCCGAGCCCGGGAAGAACATCTGGATCTCGGCGCGCCGTGGCAGCCCTCTGCCTGGTTCATGCTTGACGGCAGGAACCGCACCGCCGCCGTAATGCTGCACCGGATGGGCGTCTTTCCACAGTCGGGCGATCAATGCCTGGAGGTTGGATTTGGATCCCTTGGCTGGTTGAGCGAGTTGATTGGCTGGGGCGTTAAAGAATCGGACCTGCATGGCGTTGAGTTGGATCCTTCGCGTGCTCTCAAGGCACGTCAGATCCTGCCGGTAGCAGACCTGCGGACCGGGGATGCGGTCGAGCTTCCATGGGATGACGGGACGTTCCGACTAGCGATTAGTTCGACCCTCTTTACATCCATTCTGGATCAGAACGTCCGCGGGTTGGTTGCAGATGAAATCGTCAGGATCCTGGCGCCTGGCGGAGCGTTGCTATGGTACGACTTTGCCTACAACAACCCGGCGAATCCGAATGTGAGGGGAATCAACCGAGCGGAGATCAGACGGTTGTTTCCCACCTTGCAAGGAAAAATCAGAGCGGTTACTTTGGCTCCGCCGCTGGCGCGACTGCTGGCCCCGCGGTCCTGGACGCTGGCAACTTTCCTGGAAGCAATACCCCTACTGCGCACGCACTTGATGGCCGTCCTCATCAAGAGCTGCTGCTAATCTGTTCAGCCCAGTAAATTATTAGTGAAAAAACTTCAAGTCCCATTCTTTCGTCCATCAGTTCAGGAGCAGGAAGTCAACGAGGTCGTTGAGACACTGCGTTCGGGGTGGTTGACCAGTGGTCCACGCGTGAAGCGCTTTGAAGAGGGGTTTGCCGCCGCGGTGGGCGCGGCCAATGCGGTGGCGCTAAATTCATGTACCGCTGCGCTTCATCTGGCGGTGGAGGCGCTCGGTTTGAAGGCCGGGCAGGGAGTGTTGGTCCCGACCATGACCTTTGCCGCCACAGCCGAGGTCGTCCGCTATCAGGGCGCGATTCCGATTCTGGTGGATTGCGATCCAGTCACACTGAATCTGGATCTGGATGATGCGGCACGGAAACTGAAGAATAGACAGTCCGCAGATTACGCAGATCATCACAACAGAAAACTATCTAAGGTCGTTGGAGTCATGCCGGTGCACGTCGGCGGTCTCATGGTTGACCTCGATCGACTCCAGAGGTTTGCAAAGGAGCACAAGCTTTGGGTAGTTGAGGATGCGGCGCACGCTTTTCCGGCCGGGTGGCGGCGAACTAGCAATCAACCCTGGCAGCAACGTAGCAACGGGTCGTCTACAGTGACCTGCTATTCGTTCTACGCGAATAAGACCATCACGACGGGCGAAGGCGGGATGGCGGTAACGAGCAATGCGAAGCTGGCGCAAAGAATCAGAATGATGTCGCTCCACGGTCTCTCGCACGACGCCTGGGGAAGATACTCGGCCAACGGCAATTGGGACTACAAAATAATCGCGCCTGGCTACAAATACAACCTGACGGACGTCGCCGCGGCGATGGGTATCCATCAACTTGGACGCGCTGAGGCAATGCGGCGCGAGCGTGAAGCAATAGCCCTGCGATACTCCGAGGCGCTCGCAGGCGTGGAACAGATCGAGCTGCCGCCTCACGATGAAAACCATATCCACTCGTGGCACCTCTTTGCACTCAAGTTGCGACTAAGGCGTCTGACAATCAGCCGCGACGAATTCATGAAAGAACTGAAGCGAGCGGGCGTGGGCTGCTCAGTCCACTGGCGCCCGCTGCATTTGCATCCTTACTACCAGAAAACTTTTGGCTGGCGTGCTAAAGACTTTCCCGTGGCCACCGCCGTCTGGAAACGGGTGGTTAGCTTGCCAATTTTCCCGGGAATGCGTAACGACGAAATCGAGTATGTCATCTCCACTGTCAAACGAATCTGTGCTCGCCATGCACGCTGAAGTGATTCACGAAGAAACGACTGCCCCCGCGCGGGACGTCCAGGATGGAATACCGCGCTGGGCCGAAGCGGTGATCGCGTTTCTTGGGTTGATCGCCGCGGCGCCGGTAATCGCATTCCTCGCGCTCGCCATTGCTGTGTCTTCCTCCGGACCGGTTTTCTTCCGCCAAAAAAGAGTGGGACAGCACGGGCGATTATTTGATCTCTACAAGCTGTGTACGATGAGACCTTCTGACGACGGACCACAGATCACGTCGAGCAGGGACGAGCGCATCACGCGGTTGGGAGGGTTCCTGCGCCGGACAAAGTTGGATGAGCTGCCGACATTGTGGAATGTTCTGAGAGGGGAAATGGCCCTCGTGGGACCGCGGCCCGAAGTTCCGCGCTTCGTGAAGTTGGAAGACCCGGTTTGGCAAGCGGTCCTGGCAGTCCGGCCGGGAATAACCGATCCGGTTACGCTGCAACTGCGTAACGAAGAGAACTTGCTGGCCGGCGTCACGACCGACACCGAAAGCTATTACGTAAATGAACTGCAACCGTCGAAACTGAGCGGTTATGTCGCCTATCTCGAGCAGCGAACCTGGCGTAGCGATCTCAAGGTGCTGGGGCAGACGATTGTGGAGATTGTAATCGGCAGCGGCCGTTAAGGCTGGAAACGAATGTCCCGGTTTAGCGAGCTTCGACCTTTGGGACTCACTGAGTGAAAAAGCCATCGAAATAATACTGAAACAGGAAGGCAGAATCGAGCAGCGGGGAGAGTTGGACAAACACTCGGCGCCGGTATCGCTTGCTCGTACTCTTAATCGATTTATCTTCTATTCGCTGCTGGTCCTAATTCCGTTGACAGCGATCCCTTATGGCACAGTCGAACCGTGGTGGGTGGCAGTTTTCGAATGCCTCGTTTTTTTGGTTGCGGTTCCTGGAGTCGTTGAAGCATTTTTCGTAAACAGTCCCACGCTCAATGATCTCAAACTGGTGGCGCCACTGCTGGCCCTTATTCTGTTTGTCTTTCTTCAGTCTCTGACACTTTTCTCAGGCACTGGGCCAGAGGCCACAAAGGTCTCCCTAAGCGCAGATGCTTACGGCACACGAATGTTTGCCGTTAAGCTGCTTGCCCTTGTTGTCTTTGGATTCCTGTTCCTGCGTCATACCTCAAGCAAAAGCAGACTCCGCGCTTTGATCTATGTAGTCATCGGAGTGGGTGTGGCCAGCGCATTATTCGGAATACTGAGAAATAGTTTTCAACATGAGCCAGGGTTCTTGCTGCCTGCTCTGACCAACAACGGTCGCAGCTTTGCGCAATTCGTTAACCGGAACCACTTCGGATTCTTGATGGAGATGGCGCTGGGTTTAACTTTGGGCCTGCTTATTGGGGAAACCAGCCGCCAGCGAAGACTTGCCGTATTTATGCCGATAGCGTTGCTCTTATGGGTTGCCCTCGTTTTTTCAAATACCCGCGGCGGCATACTCGCATCATTGTGCCAGTTGCTGTTTCTGGGAATGATGCTTGATCCGATGCGGCATCTCGTCAAGCAGCAGGTTGGAACCCGATGGCCTCGATTTCAGAATCTTGTTGGCGGCGTCGCCCTCCGAGCATTTCTAATTGTGTGTCTGATCGCTTTATTTGCTTACGGGGTCGGTTGGGTAGGCGGCGAAGCGGTAGTAAGCAATTTCGAACTCGCAGAAACAGCCTTCAGTCAACAGGCAACAGGTAACCGTGCAAATACCAGCCGTAAGCAAATCTGGTCCTCGACGTGGCAAGCAATCAAAGCCAACCCGGTCGCCGGCGTCGGCTTTGGCGGTTACTGGATTGCGATCAGGAAATATCACGATGCATCCGGCGAGTACACGCCTCAGCAGGCGCATAACGATTATCTTGAATTACTTGCCAGCGGCGGATTAATCGGCTGCGCGCTGGTGATCTGGTTTGTGGCCGTTTTCGTAAAGAGGGCGCGTAAGAGTCTGCGTTCTGAGGATGCATATTGCCGGGCGGTAACCCTGGGCGCGCTTACGGGAATCTTTGGTGTTCTCATTCATAGTTTTGTGGATTTTGGGCTGCATATTACTGCCAACGCACTGGTTTTTTGCACGTTGCTGGTAATTGCCGTGCGTTGCTCGGACGGGGCTGTTTTTGCACGTGGGGAGCGTGTTTAGCGTCAGGCGTTAACACCTACCGGTGCAAAGTCGCTTGTTCCGACGCGATTCGGCGGTTCCGGAATTTACCTGCTCAGCGGCCTCTCTTTCTCAAATTTTGAACACTATTAATCTTTTACTGTCTCTGTAAGAGGGATCCCCTTTATGAAAGAAATGCCCCCAGGGAAATATCTGCTTTTTTCCGGAATCCAGGTAGTCCTTGATCTTTCGCTGCTCCTCGCTGCATTTGTTGCGGCCTACTCGCTGCGCTTTGATTTTCATATCCCGCCGGCGGAAGTCCGTAACTTTCTGACTCAGCTTCCGCTTGTAGTCTTGCTGCAATTCGTCGCTATGACGATGGCCGGAGCGCGCGGCTCAATCTGGCGCTACACTGATCTGGCCCATCTCAAGTCGTTCTTCTATGCCGCGATCGGTTCCTTCATCATTGTTGCCCTGTTACGGTTGGCGCTGCCTCCGGTACACCAGGCTTGGCGCGTGCCGCTCTCGGTTAATCTTGTCGATACGCTGCTGGCTTTCGGCGGAGCTTTTTGCATGCGTGTCATGCGTCGGGCCGAGTATGAATACACGAAGAAACGGCTGCAACTAAAAGAGCATATCAATGGGAAGGGCAATGGCCAGCTAAAGAGACCAGTGCTCCTAATCGGCGCCGGTCGGGCCGGAATGCTGGCCGCCAAAGAGATGGAAGCCAGGGGTGACCTCGATCTACAAATCAAAGGATTCGTCGATGACGATCGAGCGAAGTTGGGAAGATTAGTTGTTCAAAGCCAGAGGGTCTTGGGCGACACTCAGGATCTACCGGAACTCGTTCGCTCTCTGGGGATCGATCACGTCATAATCACGGTCGCCCACGCCTCGCGCCATCAAATTCATCGCATTGTAAAGATCTGCGAAGAGATTCCCGTCAAGGTGAGAATTATTCCTCAACTCTACGAGATTATTGAGGGTCGCGTGGAGATCAGCCGCCTTCGTGATGTGCAGATCGAGGACCTGCTGGGCCGCGATCCGGTGCAACTGGATCTCGAGTCGCTCAATAAGGAATTAGCGGGTAAGACGGTAATGGTCACGGGCGCTGGAGGCTCCATAGGCGCAGAGCTGGCCCGGCAAGTACTACGCTTCTCGCCAGCTCACCTGCTATTGGTAGAGCGCGCCGAGTTTGCCCTCTTTGATATCGACCATGAGTTGAAGGCGGCCAATCCTACTCAATCAATTCTGCCGCTGGTCGCGGACATCGGTGATGAGCCAAGGATGCGTTCGATTTTCAGTTCCCACCGTCCCCACGTGGTGATTCACGCTGCTGCCCACAAGCATGTGGCGCTCATGGAGCTGAATCCGACCGAAGCAGTGAAGAACAACGTCCTGAACACTCGACTGGTGGCGGAATTGGCCGGAGAGTTTAAAACAGAGGTTTTTGTTTTGGTGTCCACTGACAAAGCAGTGCGTCCGGCCTCGATGATGGGAGCTTCCAAGCGCACCGCCGAACTGGTGGTTCAGGATCTAAATGGTGAGTATCAGACCCGCTATGTTGCTGTGCGTTTCGGTAATGTCATCGGTTCAGCCGGGTCGGTCATTCCTATCTTCCAGCAGCAGATTCGCAACGGCGGCCCGTTAACGATTACCGATGGACGCATGAAGCGCTATTTCATGACCATCCCCGAGGCGGCGCAATTAGTGCTGCAAGCGAGCGCGATAGGCCGTGGTGGCGAGGTATTCATCCTGCAAATGGGTGAACCTGTGCGCATCATGGACCTGGCTGAAACACTCATCACACTTTCCGGGTTCAAACCGCACGAGGATATCAAGATCGTAGAGATTGGAATGCGCCCCGGTGAAAAGCTCTTCGAGGAGCTGAAATTTGAAACCGAGGAGACGGTGCCAACTTCGCACCCCAAGATATTTATTAACAAGCTGGCGACCCTTGAACCTGAAACTGTCCGGATAGCTCTGAAACGGTTGAGCGAATTGGTGCGAGATAAGGACGGCGACGGGCTGCGAAGATTCTTACACGAACTACTCCCGGAAGCTTCGCTGGGTTCTTCTACCTCCGAAAGTCAATCGGTAAAGAGGAAGTTGGTATTAGTCGCCGGGCGCGGAAACTGAACTCAGCCCGGTGACCCGCCGCATCGCGTTGACTGAACCGCTAACGCGGACTACCTTGAAGCCGGCGACGATTCTTGCTAAGGCAAACACGTAGGCAATCAGCCGGCGATCCGACGCGCTTAAGTGGATTGACGAAATGAAGAGAATGGTTGGTCTGGCAACCGTTAGGCAACCAACTACTGAAGTGCAAACTCTACGAAGGCTCTTTCAATTATCGGCACGCGAGTTATGGGTGCTGGTGCAGGCAGTGGTGTTGCTGCCCGCGGTTCGTTGCGCGTTGAGGTTTGTAACCATCACTCGGTTACAGCTCATCGGAGTTCGAACCTTGGCGGGTTCTGGGCCGGGTCCGGCGCCGATGCCGTCTCGGTCGCACAACAGCGAAACAGAAGCACACAATATCGACCTGCCGCTAGCGACCGGGCAATCGCCCAAAACCATCGCGCGCATGGTGCGCATTGCGGCAGAGCACGGTCTATATCGCGCCAAATGCCTGGAACAGTCGTTGGTGCTGCGCTGGCTCTTGCAGCGGCAAGGCATTGATGCGCGGATCGTCTTTGGCGCGCGCAAAGACGACGAGCAAATGCAGGCCCACGCCTGGGTCGAAGTCAACGGTGTGGCGCTGAGCGAAGACAATGGTGTGTATCAGGACTTTTCGCCACTCGACGAACTCGTCGCGGGAAATTAGATGCGTACGATTCAAATCGGAAAGTCGGGTGTAGTTTATTCCCCCCTGGCAGAGGACTTGGGTGCTTTACGCGCTCAATTCGATCACCAACATTATTTGAAAATTCCTCAGCTACTCGGGTCGGAACTTCTCGATTTTGTTCAATTACAGATTGACCAGAGTGAATTCTACGAACGAGTGCACGAGGGCATAGGGTCCAATAAAGAACTCTGTATGTCGAGCAACACAGCCTTTGCCGCTTTGCAGTTTCTAATGAATGACCAGAGACTGTTTCAGGTGATTCAAACCGTAACGCAGTGTGATCAGATCGGTTGTTTTCAGGGCCGCGTTTATCGTGTCAATCCTGGCAGCGGGCATCACGATTCGTGGCATAACGATATTGGAGAGCATCGGCTGGTCGGTATGAGTATCAATTTAAGCAGAGAGCTTTACTCAGGAGGCAGGCTTCAGATACGCGATCACGTCTCAGGCGAGATCGTCAGTGAAGTGGCGAACGCAGGGATTGGCGATGCGGTAATCTTTCGTCTATCCGATCGTTTACAACATCGTATTACCGACGTAGAAGGTACTGCTTCCAAGACTGCTTTTGCCGGATGGTTTAGAGCGCAGCCGGACTTCATGTCTTTACTCAGGAAACAATCTCAGCCAGGAAGAGAGGCGCCGGTAATGAAATGCTCTTCGCTGGTATCAGGACCAAAGGATCGATCCAGACTTAACATGATCTATTAACAGGAACCAATCACTACCTGGCGAAGTCTATTGACAGCGTTCGTGCGCTACGGTAGTTTCTGCTGAACAAATTATGCTTGCACATATGGACGTCAAATCAAATCAACAGCCGCCGCTCACCACCGTGAAGCCTAACTCTAATGTTCTTTTCAAGCGTCTCGGCGATGAGACAGTGTTATTTCATCTGGAGACGGATCGTTTCTACGAACTAAATGGAACAGCAGCGAGATTTTGGGAATTGCTCCACGCAGGATGTGATGTCGCAGAAATTCGCGAGCGGATGCTTCAGGAGTTTGAAGTGGACCCAGAACAGTTTGCGGGCGAGGCCGAAACTCTTCTCACCTTCTTAACGCAAGAGGATTTGGTCAGCGTCGATGAGTAGAAATCAAGCACTGGCACAAACTCAAGAGGAAGTCTTCCGGCAACCTGACGCCCGCTGGATTGTCTCGCTCGCTGATACTGCACCCGCTGAACGGTCCGGATACGGTCGTTGGCACGTGGTGGGCGACGGGCGATCACGCAATCTATACCTGGGTGGGGAGACGGGTTGCGCGTTGCCAATTTTCGCGCAGCGCTCGGGTGTCGCGCTTATCCTCGATGGGACCTTATACAATCGCCGCGAGTTGCAGGACGAGCTCGGCGACCTTTTGGCGTCAACTGACAACGACGATGCGGAAGTTATTCTCTCTGGCTATCAGCGCTGGGGCGAGGACGTCCTGGGGCGTCTGCGCGGTGCGTTCGCGCTCCTGATCTGGGACAGTTCGCAGGAGGTTCTTCTCTGCCTGCGCGATCCACTCGGGAGCTATCCGATGTTCTATGCCGAGGGCCGCCAGCAGTTGTTTGTGGCTACGTCGATCAACATGTTGATTCAGCAGCCGCACGTCTCTGCGGCGTTGAATCGTGCATCATTGGTCGACCACCTCCTGGACCGCTACCCCAGATTGGAAGAGACTTGTTATGAAGCTGTTAGCCGCGTGCCGCCTGGTCACGTGCTACGTGTGGCGCGTACCGGCCGCAGCAGTTATCGCTACTGGGATCCCGCACCTGACGGCAAGGTCAAATGGCTGGCTCCCGAGGAAGTGGAGCGGTTTGACGAGCTGTTGGATCGGGCCGTCAGCCGGTGCCTGAGCGTTGGTCCGGCCGGTATCTTCCTTAGCGGCGGTCTTGATTCAGTCTCAGTGGCAGCCGTTGCAGTTGAACGCAGCCGTGCCGAAGGATTGCCGGTGCCCTGGGCGCTGTCACTTGATTTTCCTGATCCGCTGGCGAACGAAGAAATGGTCCAGCGGGGTGTGGCCGCGCAACTGGGCTTACCCCACGTCGTAAAGCCTTTTTTTGAGGCCACCGGTCCGGGAGGATTGTTAGGCCCGGCTCTCGCTCTGAGCAGTTCACTGTCGGCCCCACTCATGAACACCTGGTTGCCTGCTTACTACCAGTTGGCGCTGGAGGGCAAACGACGGGGTTGTCAGGGGATTCTGACTGGAGGCGGAGGAGACGAGTGGCTGACAGTTAGCCCTTACCTGGCTGCCGACTTATTGCGCGATTTCGACTTGGCCGGGTTTTACCGGTTATGGCAGAGCATGCGACACTCATTTAAGCGATCGAGCTTTGCCCTGGCGGGGAGTCTGCTTTGGACATTCGGAGCGCAGCCTCTGCTGTTTCCGCCCGCGCACCGATTCGTCAAACACGTCGCTCCGTGGGCATTAAAGCTTCGGCATCGCTTGTCGCCCTGGCCGGCGCCGTGGGTTCCGCCGGTGTGGCTGGCTCCCGACGGTGATTTGAGCCGGGAGTTCGATCAGCGACGGGACGAAGAGCATGCAGACCGGAAGTATACTTCGGAAAGCGTTTACCTTCGCGAAATACGACCTGCCCTTGATCATGCCGTCATCTCGTGGGAGGCGGAAGAGCAGTTCGAGGTCTATCAAAAGGTGGGCGTTAGAATGCTACATCCGTATTGGGACAGGGATATCGTAGATATGTTATATAGAACACCTCCTTTGCAGTTGCTTAAAGATGGCTTCAATAAGAGTTTGGTACGTGCCTCGGTAGCCCGCAGGTTTCCCAAGTTGGGTTTTGAACGGCAACGAAAGGTGGAAGCTACTAGTTTTTACGCGTCTCAGATATACAGGAGTGCCAGTGAGACCTGGCAGCAAATGGGGGGTGCAAAAACGCTCGCCAACCTCGGCATTATTGATGAACGCAGGCTGCGTCCCGTGATCGAGAGGCTGCTTGAGGGACGCCAGGAGGGCAGAAAAGCCCATCGCGTTTGGACTGTCTTGAATTTGGAATCCTGGGCTCGAGCCCATGTTTCATGAAAGGAGGATCGGTCATTGACAAACGAGAACCTACCATTAACGTCAGATAAGGATGAGTCGCAGAAGACCTACCCCGACCAGTCAAGGAAAGTTTGGCAGCCAATGAAGCTGACTTACACCGGAGAAGCTAAGGACGTGGTGCAGTTCCCGGGAAACGGAAAACTGAGTACTCAGCCTGCTGATCCCGGCGACCCGAAGAAGCCGTCAGGCCTCGGATGATGGCCGGTAGCAAACGTCACGTTCGCTTCGTCCACCTTCCTGTTGACGAGCTGCGATGCTGAAACTGAGAATCGAGCGGAGTGGGGCAATCGTGCCCCCATCTCCTCAGACATTAGATTCCCGGTGTAAGGTTTGGCGTGACGGCGAGGGAGAGGTCCTGGCATATGCCGAGAGTCTGGGTGACGAATACTGGATGCACCTTCCCGGACTCGCGAGCTTTCGTTTCTCAAGTCGTGGCGACGAGGTTGCGGCTACCGTAGCCGCCGCGGTGAGAGAGGAGTTAGTCCTCGATGCTTACCGGCGAAGAGTTTTGCCGATGGCCCTTCAGGTTTGCGGCCGGGAGGTACTGCACGCCAGTGCAGTTCGCTCGCCGGCGGGCGTCACAGCTCTCTGCGCAGATTCGGAAACGGGAAAATCGACCACTGCTTTTGGGCTGAGTGGCCGAGGTTACCCACTGTGGGCCGATGATCTAGTCGCGTTTGATATTTCTGATCACGTTGGTCGGGCTATCTCACTCCCTTTCAACATGCGGCTGCGACCATCCGCAGCGGCACTGTTTGACTTGGAGACGACACAGTCGCCGATCGCCACCAGCGATGATCATTCCCCACCTGGTAAAGAAACTGCTCCGTTGTTAGCGGTTTGTGTGCTCCGCAGAGAAGACGCGGGCGGTGCGCAGGTCGCTGTGCGTCGGCTTCCGCTAGCTGAAGCCTTCGCTGCACTTCTGGCGCACGCGTGGTCTTTCGGGCTTGAAGATAGTGAACGCAAACGCCGGATGATTCATAACTATCTGGACCTTGCAGCGGGAACCCCAGTGTTCGACATCTGCTTCAGATCAGGGCTCGAGAACCTGCCCGCGATCCTTGACGCGATCGATCAGCTAATGCGAGAAGCCGCAGAGTAGCTTAACCAAAGACATAGCGTACCGTCGAACCAATCTAATGAAATAGTTATGACCGACCGCGTGCCTGTCTCGGTAATAATCCCCGCCTACAACTCAGAGGATCTCATTGGCGAGACTATCCAGAGTGTGCTCGCCCAAACCCTCTCGGTATCAGAGATCATTGTCGTGGATGATGGTTCGTCAGATGAAACCTCAAAGGTCGCCGAGAGTCTCGGCGCGATAGTAATTCGACAACCAAACAGAGGAGTTTCAGCGGCCCGCAATGTTGGCATCCGAGCCGCTACCAAACCGTGGATTGCCCTTCTTGATCAAGATGACATTTGGCAGCCTGAGAAAATCGAATGTCAATGGGCTGCGTTACAACGCCACCCAAATGCAGGATTGATCTCTTGTAATATGAGCTGGTTTGAGGACAAGCAAATAGATGGCTGTTCGACTGTAGTTGACGTAGATATCCAGGGTGACCTCGCACAGAAAGATAATCTGGATGCGAGCATTAGTTACTTTCCCGGAGTCGAGAACGAACTTCCCCTAAGCCGAATGTACGACAACCCGTCGAGTCTTTTGATCCGCCGCGATCTGTTGCTTTCCATTGGGCTCTTTGATGAAAGCCTGCGATTTAGCGAAGACCTTGAATGTTTTCTGAGAGTCGTCACACACTGTCCACTTGTAATCGTTGGACGGTCGCTTGTTCGACACCGGATACACACGCGAAACACTTCAAACAACGCTTCAGAGGTTAATTCGTCTTATCTCAAACTACTTGACCGCCTGCATGCTCAGCCAGAGAAATATCCGCCCGGAGCCGCAAGAGCATACTACAAGGATTTGTGGAGCTGGCCGATCTCGACGGGGCGGTCGCTCTTGGACGAGGGGCGCAGGTTCGAAGCCCGCGCCCTGTTTGCTCGAAGTCTTAAGAAGACTTACTCGCTTCGTGCGATCTTTCTGTGGTGCCTTACCCTATTAAGCCCCGCAGCTTTCAAACGGCTTTTGACTATTAAGCGTAAACTAAGTTCCATCAAGGAGCATCGTCAACTGGGAAAGATGGCCAACGGTAACGCCGCGGGAGGATCCGTCGGGAAACTTTCGGAAGTCGTCAAGTCGCTCAAACCACGCGACGAAACTCTGCTTCGCTAGCCACAGCAGACTGAATCTTCAGAATCATCTTGAAAACGAACTAAAGATAGCAAAAACACCACGCGCGCGATGCGAAGCGCCTCGCGCGATGCCCAGCGCATGACCCAGACCGCCAGTAGCAAGAATACCAACGCCGAGCAAGCAACCAACACGGCCACCTGTTTTTCCGGGCGCTTGAATTGGCTTCCTAATACCAGGGCTCCAGAGTTGAATTCACCATCGGTAAGTCACAATCCCAATTATTTTCTTGCGGCCCGCAATGCGTGAAAGCACTTCTATACTGAAACAAAAACTGCGCAAAGCGCTGGGCCAGCTACCCTTGCTACCGCGCGGGCTGGCCCTCGCCTGGGACGCAGCGCGGCCGTGGACCATTGCGTGGCTGGTGCTGTTGCTGGTGGAAGGTCTTGTGCCGGTCGGCATTGTCTACTTCACCAAACTGCTAGTCGATGCTCTGGTCGCGACGATAAAAAACGGAGCGGTTTGGCCGCAGGTGCGCGGAGTCCTGATCCTGGTCGCGTTGCTGGGTGGTTTGACTCTGCTTGCTGAAGTTGTGCGCACGGCGATCGGCTGGATTCGCACGGTGCAGGCAGAGCTGTTGCAAGATCATATCAACGATTTAATCCATGCGAAGTCAATAGCCGCCGACCTCGCGTTCTACGAGTTTCCCGAATACTACGATCATCTTCATCGGGCGCGCTCAGAAGCGACTTATAGGCCGGTCGCACTGTTGGAAAACGTCGGCAGCTTGCTGCAAAACGGGGTCACCATGGTAGCGATGGGAGCGGTGCTGGTGGTGCTGGGGCCGTGGCTTGCTGTCGCGCTGCTGGTCAGCACTCTGCCGGCATTATGGGTAGCGCTGCACTTCAACATAGTGAACTATCACTGGCGGCAGCGCGTCACGGCGGACGAGCGCCGCGCGTGGTACTACGATCGGCTATTAACGCAGCAAGAAGCAGCAGCCGAACTCCGTCTCTTTGCGCTCGGCGATCATTTTCGCTCGGCCTACCGGGCGCTGCGGACTCGCACACGCAACGAGCGCATTGCGCTCTCACGCCGTGAGAGAATCGCTGAATTGGGAGCCGCCACGCTCGCGCTGATAGTCACCGGAACGGCGCTCGGCTGGATCGTTTGGCGAACGGCGCATGGTCGGGTCACCCTTGGCGAGCTGGCATTGATCTACGGCGCCTTTTATCAGGGTCAGCGCCTCCTGCGATCGCTGTTGGAAAGCGTCGGCCAACTTTATTCAAATAGCTTGTTCCTTGGAAACCTGTTCGAGTTTCTTGCGCTCGAGGCGACCGTCGTGGATCCACCTGTGGAACGGGCGTGCATCGTCGATAACCTGGCAGGCGAGATTTGTTTTCGACGCGTAACGTTTCGCTATCCCGAAAGCGAACGCATCACGCTGGAAAATTTCAGTCTGACAATTCGCGCGGGCCAGATTGCCGCCATTGTCGGGCCAAACGGAGCAGGCAAGAGCACGCTGACAAAGTTGCTCTGCCGCTTTTATGACCCCGAGGCCGGGGACGTAGAGTTAGACGGCATAAACGTCCGCGACATTCCAGTGCAGAATCTGCACCGGCTGATGACGGTACTCTTTCAGCAGCCAGTGCACTTCAATTCGACTGTGAAAGAGAATATAGAGTTTGGCGATCTCTCTCTGCTGCCGGAACGCAGCGAGATCGAAGCGGCTGTACGCGCGGCCGGCGCGGAAGGGATCGTTGCGCGTTTGCCGGCGGGATACGACAGCCTTTTGGGGAAGTGGTTTGTGGGCGGTGTGGAGTTGAGCACTGGAGAATGGCAGCGCGTTGCGCTGGCCAGGGCGTTCCTGCGGCGGGCACCGATCATGATCCTTGACGAGCCAACCAGTGCGCTCGATCCCTGGGCCGAAGCTGACTGGCTCGACCGCTTTCGCCGCCTGGCTGCCGGGCGCACGGCCATCATAATCACTCACCGTCTTACCACGGCGATGCACGCAGATGTCATACACGTCCTGGAAGAAGGGCACATCGTGGAATCCGGAAGCCATTATCAGTTACTTCAACGAAATGGTCGCTACGCCGACTCGTGGGCCAAGCAAACTACTGCCGCCGGCGACGATCTGGTCCCTGCCAACTCATAACTTCAATGCAACCGTTCACCGAACTTGGCAGGCTCGTAGAGACCCGCTGGCGTGACCAGAATTACAACGAGGATCTGTTTCCGGGAATTGCGGCCCAGGCGCTCACCGAGTTGAATCTGACCGAGCGGGTTGATCCCTGGGAGATCGTTCGTTGGGCGCAGACAACACCCGATTTGCCCGAGCAGATGGACATAGAGGCGAACTTTGGTGATCCACCACTCACCGTCTATGTTGGGCCGCGATTCTATATCGACGTTTACTTTTGGCTCGATGGCACCACGAGCATCCACCAACACGCGTTCTCCGGCGCCTTTCAAGTATTACTTGGGAGTAGCGTTCACACGCGTTACCGCTTTGAGAAGGATCGGGAGCTGAACGCGCATTTCCTGACGGGCAAGATTTTGTTCAATGACGTCTCTCTGCTCACGCGGGGCGACATAAGAGAGATAAACCCCGGGCCTCAGTTCATTCATTCGCTCTTTCATCTTGAGAGACCATCAGCGACGATCACAATCAGGAACTACAAAACACCAAGCGCCTCAGTGCAGTTTTCCTACTTGAAGCCTTTCCTGGCCTTCAATCCATTCTTCACCGACGCCTTCCTCAAAAGGAGACTGCAAACAGTCGAGCTGCTTCTTAAGATGAAGCATCCGGAGGCTGATAGATTCATTGGAGATCTGGTTGACTCGTCGGATTTTCAGACCACGTACCTGGTGCTGAAGAGAGCATTTCAGTTTCTTTGTCATCGCGAGTTGGAGGAGATGCTCGGGCTGTCGCGCAGTACCGACAGGTTTCAGGCTCTCCTGGATCGCGCCCGTTGCAAACATGGTGAGCTTGCGAATTTGCTGCTGCCAGTTTTCGAGGAAGAATGGAGGCAGGACGAGATCACTCAGCGTCGGGCGACGGTAAAGCGCGAAGACCACCGCTTTTTTCTGGCGCTACTCTTGAACGTGCCGGAGAGAGAAACAGTGCTGAGGCTCGTAAAGCAAAAATTTCCGGACCAGGATCCAATTGACCTCGTCGTGGGTTGGATAAGGGAACTGGCGGCGACAAAGATCTTCGGCTCACACGAGCCAAACGTGCTCGGCATTGGCGAATTCGATGATAAGCACCTCTTTGTTTTCAAGGGATTGCTGGAAGGTCTGACGGAAGAGGAAATAAGAGGTCGGGCCGCAGCAGAGCCTTCTCTGGTCGCAAACATCGAGCCCCCGATCGAAGACCTGGCGAACCATATCAAAGCGCTGCCGATGTTCAAATCTATTTTTGCCGCTCAGTAAACAGTTGATCCCGAACCCTTGCAGGTTCGAGAACCGGGCGCCTGCATCCGAGCTCCTTGCGCGCCAGCTTCTGCTATTCGCCATCCTCACTTCGCTCTCCAGACAAACTCCTCACTCGGTCATTTCGTAAGGTGTGGTCTTTTGAATGAAAGAGCCGGTCGCTTGTCGTACTTCCATTCCGCGTAAGGTCCGTTCTGATCGACATAATGCAGAAATACTTGCGCGGTCTGTTCCCCGTCCATAGGTTCGCGCCAATGTGGACACTCAATCCCGCGATAAAGCAATGCGTCACCGGGAGCCAGTTCGACTGACGACGCGCCAGCGGGCCCTTCGACCAGAAGTGGCCATGGTCGTTCCGCGTGGTACCCCAGGCACAACGACAGACTGATCTCGCATGACGGACGATCGGTGTGTTTCTCCAACACATCCCCGCGGCTGTAAACACGGAAATAAGAATAGGTAGGAAAAAGCTTTGCGCGACTAACCTCTTCCGCGAACGGAAGCAGGTCCATCAGAAGTCCATCCATAAAGACGTCCCCGGCGGAGGACATGGCTCCGGGCGCCGTTCCGTCAAGGAACATTGTGCCGTTCTCAGCGCGCTTGCAGGCGTAGCGGTAAAGGAGAGACAGTTCAGGATCCTTGACGCACGAGCGCAGGACGACGTATTTTTTTTGTGCGAACAGATCAGCCAGGTCGGTCATTGCAGCCAGGTCGGTCATTGAAGTTACCCTATCATCGTCGCCCGCCTTGATTCAACTCATAAGAATAAGGGGTAGTGTCCTAATTTTGTAGGGGCGTACCTCCGTGGGCGCCCCTTTGCCGCCCGATCCGGGCGCCCACAGAGGGAC